>FRDC01002735.1_pt1 | contig 30772 bp, 20 predicted proteins | sample 1106171 | NCBI WGS metagenome assembly FRDC01 (sample SAMEA3930566, study PRJEB13176) | freshwater metagenome | biome: Drinking water system; feature: drinking water; material: water | place: Singapore | collected 2014-12-20 | reverse complement strand
GGGGCGGTGGGGGGGCTTGCTTGAACGAACATTCGCATACTCCACAAGGCAAGGAAACAAGACCGGCTTGAACAGGCCGACCCCGCGGGAAGTGCCCCGGCCCGCCCGCGCGACCCGAGGGAAGCGGGATATTAGGAGCCTTTCAGGGCCCCGACCCCGTCCGCGGCAACCGGAAACGCCGAAATCACTCCCGCCCAGTCATCCGTGCCAATCGCGCCCCGCACCGCCCCCATGAAGCGCTGAAAATAGCGAAGGTTGTGCAGCGTGGTCAAGATCGGCCCCAGCATCTCGTCGCACGCAAACAGGTGCCGCAAGTACGCCCGCGAGAACGGTTTCGCCATGCCCGCCCCGTCCGCCCACCCCGCACACGCCAGACAGTCGCACCCCGGCTCGATCGGCAACTCATCCCGCGCATACTTCGCGTTTCGAAGCCGAATCTGGCCCGTGGGCGTAAACGCGTTGGCGTTGCGAGCATTGCGCGTCGGCAGCACGCAATCGAACATGTCCACACCGCTCAAAACTGCCCCCAGAATGTCCTTCTCGTACCCCACCCCCATGAGGTAGCGCGGCTTGGCCTCGGGCATCAGCGGAGCCGTGTGCCGCACCACCCGGATGATGTCATCGAACCGCTCGCCCACCGCCACACCCCCGATGGCATACCCCGGCAGGTCGATATTCGTGATGCTCTTGGCAGACCACGTCCGCGCGTCCAGATCAGTCCCTCCCTGAATGATGCCAAACAGCGATTGCTCCGCCCCGCGCCCGTGCGCCGCCTTGCACCGCTCCAGCCAGCGCACGGTGCGCTCGTTGGCCTCGCGCAGCCGCGCCGCATGGTCAAAGACCTTGGCCCGTCGCGAATCTCTCGCCAATACACGCGACAGCCGCGGGTCGCCCTCAGCCCGGCGCGGCACGCGTGCTTCGTCATCACCCGCACCCTCCGGCGATGCCGCTTCACCACCCGCCGTTGACGGCGGACAATCATCAAACGCCATGATGATGTCCGCCCCCAGTTCGTTCTGCACCGCTATCGCCCGCTCCGGCGATAGATGCACCATCGACCCATCCACGATAGACTTGAACTCCACGCCCTCGTCGGTCACGGTGTTGATGTTCGCCATCGAATACGCCTGATACCCGCCCGAGTCGGTGAGGATCGGCCCCCCCCAGTTCATGAACCGGTGCAGGCCCCCCAAGGCCGCCACGGCCTCGCTCCCCGGACGAAGCATCAGGTGATACGTGTTTCCCAGGCATATCTGCGCGCCCGTTGCCGCCAGCAGGTGGGGCAGCACGCCCTTCACCGTGCCGCGCGTGCCCACCGGCATGAACGCGGGCGTGTCAAACGCTCCGTGCGCCGTCGTGACGCGCCCCAGGCGTGCGAAGCTCGCGGATGAGCGTGCCAGCATGTCGAAACGCAGGGCCATGGTTCCTCATGCTCTCGCCGTGACCACGCTCAGTGGCCCGCAGACGAGCCCGCCTCGGGCGCACTTGCTTTGTCCTTGAGCACGGCGGAGAGCAGCACCGCCACCGCCAGCGTCACCACCACAACCAGCAACGAGACCGTCGTGTCGATCTTGATGCCGGTGCGTGCCGCAAGGCCCACCAAGCCCAGATACGGCGGCGCGCTCAAAAGCAGCAACTTCACGCCGACGAAGCCCAGAATCAGGATCAGCGCGGGCTTCAGAAACCTGAACTTCGCGATCAGCGCGGCCACGCAAAAGTACAGCGACCGCAGCCCCATGATCGCGAAGATGTTGCTCGTGAAAATAATGAACGGATCGGGCGTGATCGCAAAGATCGCCGGGATCGAGTCCACCGCAAACACCAGGTCGGTGATCTCAACCATGATGAGCGCCAGCAGCAGGGGGGTGATGGCCCAGCTCTTCCGCAGGCTCCCCGCCGGTGCCGGGTCCTGCAGCTGGCGACCGGTCCGCGCATCCACGCTGTACGTCGGCTGCACCGTGCGCTTGGTGAAGAACCGCTGGCCGTCGAAGAACTCCGTCACCGGATACACCCGCCTCACCAGCCTCAGCACCGGGTTGTCCGACGGTGTGCTCGCGCTCTTCAGCAGCGCCATCTTGATCGACGTCAGCACCAGGAACAGGCCGAAGATGATCAGCACCCACTGGTACTTCATGATGACCGCGCCGCCCACCGCAATCATCACACCCCGCATCACCAGCGCGCCCATGATCCCCCAAAACAGCACGCGGTGCTGATACTTGGGCGGAATGGCAAACGACGAAAACAGCAGCGCGATCACGAAAATATTGTCAATCGACAGCGACTGCTCAACCACGTACCCCGCCAGATACTGCTGCGCCGCCTCGCGCCCCGACACCGTGCCCGTGATGATCAAATCGGCCGCTGCGTTCTGCGCCGCGGCAGGGTTGTACATGGCCGTGTTCAACCCCAGCCCCAGCCAGTGAGACTCGTACGCCAGATACACCACCCCCGTGAACGAGAGCCCGCACGACACCCACACCGCCGACCACGTCAGCGCCTCCTTCATCGAAACCTCATGCGCATGACGGTGGAACACCCCCAAGTCCAGCGCAAGGAAGAACAGCACCACCGTCAAAAAGATGGCATACGCCCAAAATACCTGCGACCCCGCCCCCGGCGCGGCCACGGGCGCCGCGGCGATCTGTGAGAGCATGAGCGTGAGCAACGGCAACACTCCGGGAATGACACCCCGCCCCCACACCGGCGACGGGATTGGTCCCAAGCGTACGGGTGGCACCCGTGCAGCGGCGAGCCCCGCCCATGCTCACAAGACGATCGCGCTCACGCGCACGCACGGTCGTCCGCCGGGCCGTTCTCGCAACGCTGGCCCACAGACTCAACCGCGTACTCCACCGCCGACGCCGCCTCACACATGGGCTCGTCTATCACCCCGCCGCTGGCCGCCTCGCTGCGAATCTCCGAAGCCACGTCGTGGACGCTCTTCACCTTCGCGCCGTCCAGGAACCCGGCAAGCCGCCGCGAGCGGATCGGGTGCTGGAGTTTCTGGATCGCCTTCGCCTCCACCTGCCGCACACGCTCGCGCGTCACCTTGAAAATACGCCCGACCTCCTCCAGCGTGTACGTGTACCCGTCGCCAATCCCATAGCGCAGCTTGATGATCTCGCGCTCGCGATACGTCAGGCTCTTGAGCACCTGCTCAATGCGCAGCTTCAGCGTGTCGTTCACCGCGTTCACCACCGGCGTGGTCGCCTTCGCGTCCTCCAGAAAGTCCCCCAGCGCGCTGTCCTCGGTCTCGCCCACGGGCCGGTCCAGGCTCACCGGGCTCTTGGAGATCTTCAGCACACGCCGCGTCTCATCGGTGCTCAGCCCCGCCTTCTCCGCCAGTTCCTCGATCGAAGGCTCCCGCCCCGTCGCCTGAAACACCGTCTTCTGAATCGCGCGGAGCTTGGTCACCGTCTCGATCATGTGTACCGGCACGCGGATCGTCCGCGCATGGTCGGCAATGGCCCGCGTAATCGCCTGGCGGATCCACCACGTCGCATACGTGCTGAACTTGTAGCCGCGCTTGTACTCGTACTTGTCCACCGCCCGCATCAGGCCCGTGTTGCCCTCCTGAATCACATCCAGAAACGAAAGGCCGCGGTTGCGGTACTTCTTCGCGATCGACACCACCAGCCGCAGGTTGCCCCCCGACAGATCTCGCTTGGCCTGCTCATATTCCCAGAACACCACCTCCACGGCCTTCATCCGCGCGGAAAGCTCCTCCGGCGTGTCGCGCACCTCATCGGTCAGGCCTTCCAGTTGCTCCCGCATCGCATCCAGCTGGTCCGGGTCCGCCGGTTTCTCCCGTTGCAGCCGCCGCGTCTCCCGCGACAGCTCCGTCATCTTCTGGCTGATCGACCGCAGCTTCTTCATCAGCGGAATGATCCGCCCCGTCCGCAACGACAACTCCTCCGTCAGCGCGGCCATCTTCCGCCGGCGGCTCGCCATCCGCGCCACAATCTCTCCCGCCGCCTCCTCGTCGCGCCGCGCCCGGGCCGTCTTCACCGCCACCCAATCCGCCCCGCTCTGCGCCAGCAGCTTGTCAATCGTCGCCAGGTTGTACGGAATCCGCTTGGCGATCTTGTCCTTGGCCTGCGGGTCCAGCGTGCTGATCCGCATCGTCCGGTCAAACGGCAGCTCGCCCGTCTGCACCTGCCGCAGCGTGGTCGTCGCGTGCGTCAGAATGTAATCGCACTCCAGGCACCTCCGCCGGAAGATCATCCGCATCGTCTCGATCTTCTTCGACAGCCGAATCTCTTCATCCCGCGCCAACAGCGGGATCGTCCCCATCTGCGCCAGATAAATACGGATCGGGTCCTCGATCCGCTTCCCCTGCTCCGCCGCGGCCAGTTCCGCAGCCGCCAGATCGTCGCGCAGCTCCTCCGCCTCATCCTCATCCAGCAACGCATCATCGTTCGACGCTGGCGCCCCCGCCCTCGCACCGCCCCCCATGCGCACCAGCGGCGCGTGCGTGCTCTGGGTGCGGATGCCCCAGTTCATCTTCGTCCACCCCGATTCTCCCGTGCGTTCACCGCCCACCACCGTCATCGCGCGGGCCGGCCTATCTGCCACGATCCGCGGGCCGGCTGGCTTTGCCTCCAGCTCCGTGGCCGCCGCTCCGGCCGCTGCGGCCACGCCCTGCTTGCGCCCCTCGCGCCACACCCGGGCCTTGAACTCCATCTCATCCACCAGCTCCACGCCGCGCCGATCAATCTCCACCAGCAACTCGTGTACCCGCTCCGGGTCCACCATCTCATCGGGCAGCGTGTTGTTCAACTCCTCGTAGCTCAGCCACTTGCGGCTCACCACCACATCCAGCAGGCTGCGCACAGGGTCCGGCAATCGGCACATCGAGTCGGTCTCCAGGGGTCAGCCAAGTCCTTGCAACCGTGGACGCTCGTGTACGCAAACGCATTCGGGCCGCGAACTCTGAACGCAGCGACCCTGCGCGCCTCACCGCCACAGAGTATGAAACGTATTCCGTCAGAAGCACGAACATCGCGCGACTTTTTTTCTTTGCATCCCCGCACTGCCCACGCGCACAATCACCCGCTTCCACGCCGCGGCCGCCCGGCAGGGCTATCTTGTGCCGCCGCATCGCCGCGAGAGTCCCACCTTGCCCAGCGCGAACACACCGCCCACAGACCCGAACGCCACAGGCCGCAAGCCCGCGGTCAAGTTCATCCTGCTCACCCTCCTGCTCGATGTGCTCGGCTTTGGCCTGCTCATCCCCGTCGCGCCCCATCTCATCGAGCAACTCCAGCCCCCCGGCAAAGGCGTGCAAGACGCGGCCCACACCTACGGCCTCCTCATCGCCACCTACGCCGCCCTCCAGTTCGTCTTCTCGCCCATCCTCGGCTGCCTCTCCGACCGCTTCGGCCGGCGCCCCGTCGTCCTCATCTCGCTCTTCGGCACAGGCATCGACTTCTTCGCCCAGGCCTTCGCGCCCAACCTCACCATCCTCTTCATCACCCGCGCCATCAACGGCATCTCGGGCGCCAACATCACCGCCTGCAACGCCTACGTCGCCGATGTCACCCCCCCAGAGAAGCGTGCCGCGGCCTTCGGCATGATCGGCGCGGCGTTCGGCATCGGTTTCATCTTCGGCCCCCTCATCGGCGGCCTCCTCGCCGCCAAAGAACTCGCCATCCCCGGCGCCGGCATCGTCTTCCACGGCCACATCCGCTACCCGTTCTATGCCGCGGGCGCCCTCACCCTCCTCAACTGGGTCTACGGCTACTTCGTCCTCCCCGAATCCCTCCCAGCCGACCGCCGACGGCCCTTCAACCTGCTCCAAGCCAACCCGGCGGGCGCCCTCACGCGGCTCACACGCTACCCCACCGTCTGGGGCCTCGCCGGCGCGCTCTTCCTCCTCCACCTCGCCATGTTCGCTCTGCACTCCACTTGGGTGCTCTACACCGCGCACCGCTACCAGTGGAGCGAACTCCAGACCGGCCTCTCCCTCGCCCTCGTCGGTGTCGGCGCGGCCGTGGTCCAAGGGGGCCTCGCCCGCAAGATCATCCCCGCTCTGGGTGAGAAACGCTCCCTCCTGCTCGGCATCGCCATCGGCGTCGCCGCCTACATCGGCTACGGCTCTGCGCCCCAAGGGTGGATGATCTACGCCATCATCTGCGTTGCGTCGCTGGGCGGCATCTCCGGCCCCGCCTGCCAGGCCCTCATCACCAACTCCGTTTCGCCCCGCGAGCAGGGAGAGGTGCAGGGCGCGCTCATGAGCCTGCAATGCGTCGCCAACATCGCCGGCCCGCTGATGGGTGTCGCCACCTTCGCCTACTTCATCTCCGAACGCGCCCCGTTCTACATGCCCGGCGCATCCTACTACCTCAGCGCGATGCTGGCCGCCCTCGGTCTGGCCGTCGCCGCCTGGGCTTTGCGGGGCCTCAAGCCCACCGACCACGGTGTGAAGTCGGCCTGACCACGCATGAGTGCGTTCTGTGAGAGCCTCCGAGCCCTCGTGGCACAGCCTTGCAGGCTGTGCCTCGATACCGCGTGAAACGGGTCAGTTGACCATCGCGAGCCTTGGCAGGCGCCGCTTGGAAGTCCGGTCTCGCGGGGCGAGGCAGCCCCGCTCAGCAGCGCAGCATCAGTGCCGCTGCTCACTCTCCGCGTTCGCCGTCGCCTTGTCGTCGCTCAGCGCGTTCAGCAGCGCGGCCTGCCACGGGTGCTCTCCCATGAACTCAACCTTGCCGCTCGCCACGTCGTACACCGCGCCGATCACCTTCAACTTCCCGCCCGACACCGACTGCCGCAGCCCCTCGCTCGTCTTGTACAGGTCGAAGATCGACTGCCACACGTTCTCCTTCACCGCCACCGTCGCCAGCGCGTTCGCATCACTCTCCGGGTTGGCCTTGCGGGCACGGTCCACCGCGGGCTTGATGTGGCTCACCAACTCCGCCACCTTCCCGTGAACATCCGCGTTCGCCGCCGCCGCGGCCACCGCGCCGCACTTCGTGTGGCCCATCACCACCAGCAGCGGCGTCTTGAGGTGCTCCACCCCGTACTCAATCGTCCCGGTCTCGCTGCCGCCAGCCACTGCGCCCGCGACACGAACCACGAACACATCGCCCACCCCGCGATCGAAGATGCGTTCAACCGGAAGGCGTGAATCCGCACACGTCAGAATCGTCACGAACGGGTGCTGCCCGCCCGCCACCTCGGCACGCCGATCCGCCGACGTGTTCGGGCTTTGCGTCTTGGCGCTCACCCAGCGGGCGTTGCCCTCCTCCAGCCACGACAGCGCCTCATCGGCGCCGGGCATGGCCGCGCTCTGGCGGCTCTCTCCTCCAGCGGGGCCTTCGTTCTTGTCGTTATTCGTGTTGGTGTTCGTGCCGGCGGCACGCTCGCCGGGGGCCGCGCTGTTCCCGTTGGCCTCGCCCTTGCCCGACGCAACCGACGCGCCCTTGCCCGTCGTCTTGCTCTCCGCGGCCGGTGCCGTTGCCTTGGCCTTCGCGGGTGCCGCGGTCTTGGCCGGCGTTGCGGAGGCCGGCGCCGATCCATGCTCGGGGTTCGCTGTCGCGCTCAGCGCTCGACCCGCCAGCGCAAACACCGCCGCGGCGGCGAACGACCCAACGACCAGGTTCCGAGGAAGTTGATTGCGGCTCATGGCAGGCTCCGGTTTGCGTGTGCGTTCCATCCGGCGGCGCAGGCACGGCCGCCCGTCCGTTGGCTATCGACCCGACCCGCCACCGACTGAACCCGCAGCGCGTCCGCCCCCTCGCTTATGATGGCCCGATGCTCGAATCGCTCATGGCCGCGCGAAAGGCGCTCGACCTGCTCCTGGCCGACCGGCCGCTCCTCACCCGCATCGAGGCCGTTCCGGCCCTGCTGGCTGGCTCCCTGCGCGCGGGCGGCAAAGTCCTCGCCTGCGGCAACGGCGGCTCCTCCGCCGATGCCATGCACTTCGCCGAAGAGCTCACCGGGCGTTTTCGGGCCTCGCGCCCCGCGCTCGCCGCCCTCGCTTGCACCGACACCGGCCACATCACCTGCACCGCCAACGACTACGGCTGGGAGCAGGTCTTCTCACGCTGGGTCGAAGCCCTCGGCCGCCCCGGCGATGTGCTGGTCGCGCTCTCCACGTCCGGAAACTCCCCCAACATCGCCCGCGCCCTCGCCGCCGCCAACGAGCGCGGCCTCACCACCATCGCGCTCCTCGGCGGCGACGGCGGCACGGTTGCCCGCGAAAAACTCGCGCACAACGCCCTCGTGCTCCCCGGCACCGGCAGCGACCGCATCCAGGAACTGCACATGCTCGTCCTGCACGCGTGGGTCGAGCGTGTCGAGCGTGCCCTCTTCGGCAAGTCATAACACGACCTCGGTCGTATCCGATCGCCCGCCTCTACGAGCCCGAAGCTCGAGCGAGGGCATCCAACCGCCTCGGCGCTGCCGCCGTATCCGCCGCCAGGTGCCGCGCCCCCAGCAGCCACACCACCCCGCTCACCAGAATCGCCCCCGACACCACCGCGAACCCCGCGTTCATGTTGCCGCTCGGGTGCGCCGCACTCCGCGTGGCATCCGCCACCGCCCCGATGATCGGCGGTGAGATCGCATCGCCCAGCGCATGAATCAGAAAAATGCAGATCGCAAACCCCGTCGCTCGCTGCGACGGATGCACCACGTTCGCCAGAATCGTGTTGCTCGGACCCGTGTTCAGAAACAGGCAGAAGATCGACGCCCCGATGAACCACCACGCCAGCGGAAACGGCGCCACCAGCACGCACAGAAACAGCGGAAAACCCACCAGCATCCCCACGCCCGACACCAGAAAATACGCCCCGCCAAACCGCACCCGCAGCCGATCGCCCAGCCACCCGCCCAAGAGCGTCGCCCCCAGCCCCGCCACCACCAGAATCGCCCCGAACACCGCGTTCACCCGCCCCAGGTCCGCCTGCCCGCGAAACTCGTGGATGTACGTCGGCATCCAGAACGACACGCCGCCCACCGCAAACGTCATCGCCGTCATGCCCATGACGTTGAGCACCCACGATCTTGTGCGCAGCAGAACCAGCACATCGCGCACCCCGGCCCGCCGGCCCGACCCCGACGCTTCTATCCCGCCCCGCGCCGGTTCTCGCTGCCCCAGACACAACGCCGCCAGCACCAGCCCCGGCGGCACCACCACGAAAAACGCCCAGTGCCACGACCACGCCGACGCCACCTTCCCCCCGATCAAAAAACCCAGCGCGCTCCCGATGGGTATCGCCATGTAAAACCATGACAGCACCCACCCGCGCCGCGCCACCGGATACAAATCCGCGATCAGCGTCGGCGCCGTCGGCCCATACGCCGCTTCGCCAATCCCCACCAACATCCGCGTCACCAGCATCACCGCAAACCCCGTCGCCAGCCCCGACGCGCCCGATGCCGCCGTCCACACCGCACACCCCACCGCCACGATCATCCACCGCCGCCACCGGTCCGCCAGCCAACCGAACACCGGCGCCGCCACCATATACGAAACCAGAAACGCCGTCGCCAAGAGGCCCATCTTGCTCTTCGCCGCTGCATCCTCATCCCCGAAAAACTCCGTCCGTATCAGCGGCTCCACCGCCGCGAGGATGTAGCGATCAAGGTAGTTGAACAGGTTCAGCAGCAGCAAGAGCGCCACCGCCACCCGCGCGCCCGGCAGCCGCCCCGCCGCGCCAATCGCGGTCCCACATTCGCTCGCGCCACTGCTCATCGGCCATCCAGCATATCGCCCCGCGCGCCCCGCACACGCGCCCACACCGCCGCGTGCCAAGCGGCAACCCGCCCCTCACCCGCGAGTATCACTACGATCCCGCTCCGACCCATCGCGCAGAATCAAGGACCATACCCATGCCCGCTCGCATGACTTCCGCCCAGCACCCCGCACAGCCTTCTCGCTTGCCTTGGGCTTGGCTCTCGGCCGCCTCCGTCGCCGCCGCCGCCGCGGGCGGCCTCGCACAATCAGGCCACACTGCCGCCACCCAGCCACCGACTCCAGCCACCGCCACCTCGCTGGCCGTCAAAATGGCGGACGCCAGCGCGGCCCTCTCCGCCCTCTCGCCCGACGAGCAGCTCTACCTCCAGCACATCACCACCCTCTCCAACGAGTTCTTCGAGGGCCGCGCCCCCGCCACCCGCGGCAACGAACTCGCCGCCGAATACATGGAGTTCTACTTCAAGAAGTACGGCCTCTCGCCACTCTTCCCCGCCGAGACCAAGGCCGCCGACGGCACCGAGGTGCTCACCCCACGCTCCAACTACCGCCAGCCCTTCGAGGCCGGCACCATCACCAAGTACGAGGTCCAAACCGTCGCGCTCCTCAGCGACGGTGCCACCAGCCTCCCCAACAACGTGCTCACGCCCGGCAAAGACTTTGTCCCGCTCGCCCAGTCGGGCTCCGGCAAGGTCGAAGGCCCCATCGTCTTCGTCGGCTACAGCATCGACGGCGGTCCCTCCGACTACAACACCTTCACCAAAGACACCGACCTCAAGGGCAAAATCGCCCTCCTCCTCCGCTTCGAGCCGAAAGACGAAAAGGGCAAGAGCAAGTGGCAGCAGCCCAGCGAGGGTGGGGGCAGTGGTGCGGGTGGTGGGGCCGCGGGCGCATGGAGCGTGGCATCAACCCTCGCCCCCAAAATCGAACGCGCCCTCAGCAAGGGCGCCGCGGGCATCATCGTCGTCAACCCGCCGGGCGCCGATGACCCGCGCATCAACTCCCTCGAGCTCCCGCGCGGCGGGTTCAACCGCTTCGCCCCGCCCACCAACGTCCCCGGCGTCTTCATGTCCATCGAACAGGCCTCCCGCCTCACCGGCATGTCCGGCAAAGACCTCGCCGCGCTCACCCGCATGGCCGACGAGCAGGGCACCGTGATCGACCTTCCCGCCTCGCGCGTCTCCATCGAGGTGCAATCCAAGAAGGTTCCGCAAATGACCGACAACGTCGGCGCAGTGCTCGCGGGCAAGGGCGCGCTGGCCGACGAGTTTCTCATCATCGGCGGCCACTACGACCATCTCGGGTACGGCACCGCCAGCGGCAGCCGCGACCCGAACCCGGCCGGCAAACTCCACCCCGGAGCCGACGACAACGCCTCCGGCAGCTCCGGCGTGCTCCTCGCCGCCAAGAAGCTCAGCGAGCACTACCGCTCGCTCCCCGCCGATGCCAGCGTCCGCTCCATCGCCTTCGTCGGCTTCTCTGCCGAAGAGGGCGGCCTCATCGGCTCCCGGCACATGGTCAAGCACTCGCCCGTCGCCGCCGAAAAAACCTACATCATGCTCAACATGGACATGATCGGCCGCCTCCGCGAAGACAAGTTCGATGTCGGCGGCGGCGGCAGCGCCGAGGGCCTCGCCGACCTCATCGATCCGATCTTCGCCCAGAGCGGCCTGAAGGTGCGCACCCGCGACGCCGAGGGCGTGCCCTACAACGGGCGCGGCCCCAGCGACCACGCCAGTTTCTTCTCCGCCAGCGTCCCCGTGCTCTTCTTCTTCACCGGCCTGCACGCCGAATACCACACCCCGCAAGACTTCTACTGGACCATCAACGCCCCCGGCGCTGTCCGCATCGTCAACACCGTGGTCGATCTCGCCCAACTCTTCGCCAAGCGCGCCGAACCGCTCAAGTTCGCCACCGGCGTCGGCAAAACGCTCCCCGTTCGCGAGGGCACCCCCGCGCCCGCCGCATCGCCCGGCACCCTCGCAGGCGAAGAACCCCGCCCCCAACCCATCCGCGTCCGCTTCGGCATCGCGCCGGGCGACTATCAAGACAACCAGCCCGGCGTGCTCGTGGGCGATGTCTTCCCCGGCACCTCCGCCGCCCTCGCCGGCATCGTCAGCGGCGACCGCCTCACCAAGTGGGACGGCAAAGACATCAAGGGCATCGAAGAGTGGATGCCCTTCCTCCGCAACGCCAAGCCCGGCGACACCGTCAACGTCACCCTCGTGCGCGCCGGCAAAGAGCAGGTCGTCAAGGTCCTCCTCAAGGCCCGCGAGGCGGACGACCGGTGAACGATGCCGCGCCCGGCCCCGCCGCGCCGAGCCTCACCAGCCCGAGCGACCTTGCGCCCGCATCGCTCCCCGCCATCCTGCGCGTGCCCCCGTTGCCGCGCACCTTCAACACCTCCGTGCGACCGCCGGGGTCCAAGTCCATCACCAACCGCGCCCTGCTCCTGGCCGCGCTCGCCTCCGGCACCTCCACCATCCGCGGCGCACTCACCGATGCCGACGATGCCCGCGTTATGCTCGCCGCCGTCCGATCCCTCGGGGCCGAGATCAACGCAACACCGCACAGCGCCGCCGACACCCCATCTCCCGACCTTCACGTGCGCGGCATCAACGGCCGCTGGAAACTCACGCCCAACCAAACAACCTCCCTCAACCTCCACAACGCTGGCACCGCTACCCGCTTCCTCGCCGCGGCCGCAATCCTCGCCCCGCACGGCTCCGCCGTCACCATCGATGGCAACCCGCGCATGCGCGCGCGTCCCATTGGCGACCTCGCCACCCTGCTCACGCAACTGGGCATTCGCGTCCAGCACACAGGCAAGCCCGGCTTCCCGCCGCTCTCGGTAACACCCCCCGCCAACCTCAGCGCACTCGCCGACGCGCTCACCGTCGGCGCAACCGCCTCCAGCCAGTTCGTCTCCGCCCTGCTCCTCATCGCCCCCTTTCTTCCCAAGGGCCTCTCGCTCGGCTTGCAGCACGCGCCCACCAGCGAGCCCTACGTCCGCATGACCACCGGCCTCCTCCGCCGCGTGGGCGTCACGGTCGATGAACCGCACCCCCGTTCGATCCGCGTGCATCCGCTGCCGGATGCCCGCCTCCCCGCCTTCGACCTCGACATCGAACCCGATGCCAGCGGCGCAACCTACACCCTCGCCGCCGCCGCGCTCATCTCCGGCTCCACCACCCTCATCCCCGGCCTCTCGCGCGCCTCACTCCAGGGCGACACGCTCTTTGCCGACCTGCTCCGCACCACGGGCGCATCCGTCGAATGGCCCGCGCCAGGCGGCATCCGCGTGACAGGCGCACCGCACATCGCGCCCATCGACGCCGACCTCTCCAACATGCCCGACACCGCCATGACCGCCGCGGCCCTCGCCTGCTTCGCATCACCCACCGCCGACAACCCCACCGCCACCTCCACCCTGCGCGGCCTGCGCACGCTGCGCGTCAAAGAAACCGACCGCCTCGCCGCCCTCCAAACCGAACTCACCAAGCTCGGCGCAACCGTCGAGATTCTCGCCATCGGCCACGGCGACGAAGCCCTCCGCATCACACCGCCCCGCGACCTGCTCGAGCCGCTCATCTGCCTCAAGAGCGAGCCGCCCGACGTGGTCTTCGACACCTACGACGACCACCGCATGGCCATGGCCCTCGCGCTCATCGGCCTGCGCCGCCGCAACGTCTTCATCCGCAACCCAGCCTGCGTCGCCAAGACGTATCCCACCTTCTGGCAAGACCTCCGCTCCCTCTACACCTGATACAGATTCGGCTTGCAGTCTCGTTCGCCTCTACGAGCCCGAAACGCCAGCGAGGGGGTTCCACACTCGCCTCGTCGAGCGCGAAGCACGGGTGGCTCGGCCCACCGAGCCGAGGCCTCACACGCACATTGTTTCCCCCGCACGACCGCCCTTGCGCGCGATTGTGTGGTCATCGCACGCCCTGCGCTTGAACGCGCCATCGCCCGCTCGCATCCTCGTGCCATGTCCTGCGAGCCACACACGCCCGAACCCCTTGCTCCCACCCCTTCCGTTTCCTCGCCGCCTTCCATCCCCCTCCGGTCCCAACCGGAGGGGGTGGCCGAGTCCGCGAGGCCGGGGGAGGAGCCTCCCGCCCGCGCATCCTCCCCGCCATCCCACCGCCTCTCCACCTGCCGCGCCCTCACCCTCTCCTCTCTCACCTCCATTCTCGAAGAGGCCTCCCTGCCCGCACGCGAAAAGCGCCTCGCCGCAGGCACGATGCTCCGCTACCTTGCTCATCGCGAGCGCCTCACGCTCGCCCGCGCCAGGTTCACCCACGCGCAGGCACGCTGGCAAGCCGCCCTCAAGCCCGATCCGCACGCCGCCGACCCAACCGACGACGACTTCGACCCAGACGCTTTCAGCTTCGTCAACCCCGCCGCCGCCGTCGCCGCCTACCGCCTCGGCTACTGGAACGGCTTCAACGGCTCCGTCTACAAGGAAGACGGCGAGTTGGGCCCCGCCGCCGGCGCACCCCAGGCGGCAGAGGCTCTCACACGCATCAAGCAACTCTGGCCTCTCCGCGACATGCTCCCGCCCGAGGCCGTCTCCACGCCCACCACCGTGGCCGACATGGGCCGCGCCCGTCCCATTGTCCCCGCGGCCATCCTCATCTGCCTCCTCACCGCCCTCGCCTCCTTCTTTGCACTCAATCCCCCCGCGCCACTCGTGCCATCGATCGCCGCCGCGGCGATCGGTGCGCATCGCGCTCCCCTCCCTCCGCCCACCACGCCACCGCTCAGCACTCTCACACACCCAACCTACGATCGCTCCGTGCCCGCAGCAAGGCCCAAGGTGCTCGTCGCCATGTCCGGCGGCGTCGATTCCTCCGTCGCCGCGGCCCTGCTGCTCCAGCAGGGCTACGACGTCGTCGGCTGCTTCATGCGCCTCGGCTCCCCCGGCGAATCGCTCGACGAGCTGCTCCCCATCACTTCCGCCGCCGATGCGGGGGCAAGCGCCTCCTCGTGCACGCCCGCCAAGATCGGCCACCAGGGCTGCTGCTCCATCAACGACGCGGCCGACGCCCGCCTCGTCGCCGCCAAACTCGGCGTGCCCTTCTACGTCGTCAACTTCAAGAAAGACTTCGGCCGCATCATCGACTACTTCGTCGATGCCTACGCCTCCGGCCGCACCCCCAACCCCTGCGTGCGCTGCAACGACTGGCTCAAGTTCGGCAAGCTCCGCGACTACGCCCGCCAGATCGGCGCGCCCTTCGTCGCCAGCGGCCACTACGCACGCGTCGAGCACGCATCCCCCGATCGTCAACCGCGCCTCCTTCGCGGCATCGACAACGACAAAGACCAGTCCTACGTCCTCTTCGGCGTGCCGCGCGACGAGTTGCCGCACATGCTGCTTCCCATCGGCGGCCTCTCCAAGCCGCGCGTCCGCGAAATCGCCCGCGAACTCGGCCTGCCCGTCTTCGACAAGCCCGACTCGCAGGAAATCTGCTTCGTCCCCGACAACGACTACGCGGGCCTGGTCGAGCGCCGCTCCCCATCCGCCGCACAGGCCCACGCACAAGGCGGCGACATCCTCGACACCTCCGGCCACGTCGTCGGCAGGCACGCCGGCCAGCACCGTTTCACCCTCGGTCAGCGCCGCGGCGTGGGCGTGGCCCTCGGCCACCCCATCTACGTCGTCGGCAAAGACGCGCACGCCAACACCATCACCGTCGGTCCGCCAGAGGCTCTGCTCTCCGCCGGCTGCACCGCGGGTGAAGCCAACTGGCTGATTCCCGAGCCCCGCCCCGGCGCGTGGATCGATTGCGACATCAAGTACCGCTACAACACGCCGCCCGTGCGCGGGCAGGCCCGTGTACTCGAACCCGGCACGGGCGCAACGCCCAGCGGCCGCGCTGGCCGCTTCGAGGCCGTCTTTCATTCACGTCAAACCGCCGTCGCGCCCGGTCAGGCCGTGGTGCTCTACGAGCCCGGCGGCGGCGCCCCCGTCATCGGCGGCGGCTGGATCGAATCCACCAGCGCGGCTTAGGCCTTCTTTTCGCCGCCGCTCAACCGGGCTTCGATCCCCTCCAGCTTGCGCGCGATCGACATGATCTCGGTCTGCGCCTTCACGTTCACCTGGTAGTCCAGGTCGGTGCGCAGCCGGTCCTTCTCGCTCTGGCGGTTCTGGCTCACCATCACGAAGATGGAGAGAAAGATCGCCTCCAGCGACACCACCATGGTGAGCAGGCCGAACGGGAACGGATCGAACACCCACCACGGGAGCAGCGCCTTCTTCCCGTCGGGCACCAGCACCAGCCCCAGATACACCAGCGGCCCCGCCACGTTGACCAGAATCCAACCGCCGAACCACACCAGGTGGAAGAGCGTGAACCACTGCCCCGCCGCCACCGCGGCAATCACATCGCTCACCCGCTGCCACACCGTGGTATGCTGCTCCGCGAACACGTCGTTGGGGTTTTTCAGCCCCCGCAGCTGCTCGGTGTTCGCACGCAGCCGCTGCCCCATCACCGTCAACACTTCGATGGCCACGCCCGGGTGCTGCCGCAGAAACGTGTGGAACGCCGCGCGGTCCAGCACCAGCAAACTCGCACTCGTCCCCGCACGCACCGTCGCCGTGCGCGGGCCCGCGTCCAGCAGGCTGATCTCCCCGAAGAAGCCGCCCGCCTCCAGCGTGTTGATCCTCACGTGCTGCCCGGTCTCGTTGGGCACGCTCACCACCACCGAGCCGCTCTCCACCAGAAAGAAACTCTCGCCCCGGTCCCCCAGCCAGAACACCGTCTGGTGGGCCGCCACCTGCTCGCGGCGCATGCACGCAAACAGCTCCGCGCGCTCCTGCCGCGTCAGCCTCGAGAACAACGCAATGTGTGCCAACGCATCATCGGTCGCGGGGTCCACGCCCGTCACCCGGTGCATCTCCTCCCCGGCCGCGCGGGCCGCAGGCTTCGCCGAACCCCCGTGCCCGGGCTGTCGTCCGTGGGCCTTCATCGCCGCCAGCATACCAAGTCGGCCGCCGCGCCGGTCACTCCAGAAAGTCCTGCATCCGCTTCAGCCGCGCGAAAATGTCCTGATCCCCGCGCCGCACGTACAGCCGGTTGACCCCCGCGCCGCCCACCAGCTCGTACGGCTTGCCCTCCATGTACCGCAGCACCGCACTGTCCGGCTTCATCGCCGAGTCCTCGATCATCAAAAGCCGGGGCCGGAACCGCTCCAGATCGAACCCCTCCAGCAAGTCCACCTCCCCGCCCTCCACATCAACGCTCACAAAGTCGATCGGCCCGGTGTGATCCTTCAACACGTCGTTCATCGTCATCACCGGCACCCGCACCGTCTGGCGCGGCAACTGCCTCCGCTCAAAGTCCGCAAGGTGGTGCGCATCCGCCGTGAGGTACGACAGCATCTCGATCTGCGTCGAAACCGTAAACGTCGCGGTGGGGGGGTGGCCGGGCTTGGAAAGCGCGGCGTGAACCACGCGGCTGTTCTTCCGCAACGCCCGGCACTTCTCGTACGCCGCCGGTATCGCCTCGATCAGCACGCCCTTCCACCCCACGGACTCAAACCCGTACGACACACTGAACTTCTCCCCGTCGTACGCGCCCACCTCAACAAAGAACCCGTCGAGTTTGCCGCCCAGAATCTCCCACAGCACCGTGTCCTCGCCAAACTGCGCCTGAAACAGCACCGGCAGCGCGGGCGCGCGCCCCGCGCGCCGCAGCATCGACTCGGCGCGGTACGCGAAGGCATCGCGCCGCAACCGGAAGATCTGCTGCTCCAGCCCGCCGATGCGGCCCTCAAGGTCCGCCAGCCGCTGCGTCGTGTGGTCTTGCTGGTTGCTCATCCTCTTCCCTTCCGCCCGTGCCCGTGGCTGGCAGACCGATCCGCCCCCGCGGGCTTGTGCATGATGAACAAATAGTTGAACCCGCGCAGGAAAAAGTTCTCCGCCGCGGCCGCCTTGTGCCAGTTTCCCCGCGCCAGCTTCTCGTTGCCGCGCACCACGCTCACAACATCCACCGCCGTGAACAGCCCGCGCATGATGCCGAACAACTCGAAGCCGATGGGCATGAACCGGCCCGCCGGCCTCGCCCCGGCCTTGCCCTTGTCGAACGAATCACTCACGTAGAGCGCCATGTACCGGTCCGGCCGGAGCACACGATGAATCTCACGGATCACGCCCGCCATCGCCGCGTAGTACGCGTTCTCGTGCGGGCCCGCCCGCCGGCTCTCGCCCGCATCCAGCTTGCCGATGCACGCGGGGTCGTCCGAATAGTCCACGTGCGTCGAGTAGGGCGGGTCAACAAACACGAAATCCACCGACGCGGGCTCCAGCGGAATCTCCCGTGCATCCGCCCGGCGAATGTCCGGGCGCGTCGGCGCAAGGTCGCACCCCAACCCCTCTCGCCCCACGTCGCGGCACACATCCAGCGTCGTCCCGCTCCCGCACATCGGGTCCAGCACCCGATCTCCCGGCTTCGTATACCGCTGCAACACCTGCCAGATCACCCACGACGGCGTCGCGCCCACGTAGCGGGCATCGCCCTGCATCGCCGAGCCGGGCGTCGTGTAATGCTGGCTGGGGAACTCCCACAGTGTGGTCGTGAGCACTTCGAGCCGCGGCTTGGGCGGCGCGCTGCGCCCCGGGTTCATAGGAACGTGCCTGCCATGCTGTGGTCGGTACGGCCGTGTCATGGTTCAGCCACTCTTGCCCGCGCGAATCGCCGCCACGATCCGGCTCTTGGCCTCCGCCAGCGGCGCGGCGATCTTCAAGCCCGCCGCGCGGGCGTGCCCGCCACCGCCCAGCTTCTGGCACACGGCCGCCACATCAATCGCGTGGGGGCCCGGCTTGCTGCGCAGGCTGATCTTGGTCACGGGGTTCGACGGGTCCTTGCCCGCCATCTCCGTGAGCACCGCGCACACCTGAATCTCCGCCACGCGCAGCGCATCGGCCGCAAAGCCGCCCGCATCCTCGGTGTCGGCGTGCGAGGCCTCAAAGTCCGCCCGCGAAAGGTGCATCACCGCGATCGACTGGTTGTCGAAATACTCCAGCGATGCCAGGGCCTTGGCCTGCAGGGCGAGCCGCGACGGCCGGTCCTGCTGCTCGACCCATTCGTACAACCTGGAGTGATCGACCCCCGCCCGCATCAGGTCCGCGGCCAGGTGCAAGGTCTCCGGGCGCGTGTTGGAATACTTGAACCACCCCGTGTCGGTCGCGAGGCCCAGGTACAGAGCCTCGGCCACATCCACCGGTAGCCGCTCCGCACCCGCAACACCCAGCAACGCTGCGCAGACCGGTGCCACCACCTCGGCCACCGCCGCGGCCTTGGTGTCGAGCAACCTCGCCTCGCTGAGCGTCGCGCTGCCGCTGAGGTGATGGTCGATCACCACCACCCGCCCGGTGCGGCTCGCCAGATACCCGCGCACCTCGTCGAGCTGCATCCACGCGCCCGTGTCCACCACCGCGATCACGTCCGGCTCCGGGAGCGCCCCCAGCTTGTCGCTGGCGTGGGCCTCCAGCAGCATGTGCGCCGTGCCGGCGATCACCTGCACCGCCCAGCGCGGCATGGCCGGCACATACGCGGGCAGCGCCTCAACCCCCACGCGCTGCAGCGAGCGGGCCAGCGCCAGGCTCGAGCCCAGCGCATCGCCATCGGGGCGCGCGTGGGTGAGAATCAGCACGCGTTTGGCGGCCTTGAGCACGCCCGCCACGTCGGCCGTCGTGCGGGTGCTGCTCCAGTGGGTTTCAGGGTTGTGCGGCATGGTGGGCTGGCATCGCAGGGTGCTTGGAAGGGCCCAGTGTAGTGGCTATGCGAACCACATCGCGAGCGAGTTGGCCGCGGAGCGCATCCAGACCGGCGAACCGCATCTGGTCGCGGATGAACGCCACCAGCTCGAGCCGGAGAGGCCAGCCGTACTCGGGAAGGCCCGGCAGCGCGGCCCACTCGGAGCCGCCGCGGTGCCCGTCGCCGCCTATCAGGTGCGCCTCCACCGTTCGTGCCGCGCCGGCGAACGTCGGTCGCTCGCCGATGTTTACCGCGGCATCGAGCACGCGCCCATCCGCCAGCCTCGCCCGCGCGGCGTACACGCCATCGCCCGGCAGCAGGCTGGTGGTTTCGAGGTTGGCTGTGGGGAAGCCGATGGTTCGCCCGCGACGATCGCCGCGCACGACGGTGCCGGTGAGTGCGTGCGGCTGGCCGAGCATGAGGGCCGCATCGTCCACGCGCCCGTTCGCGAGCAGCCAGCGGCAGAGCGTGCTCGACGCCCGCACCACGCTGTGGTCGTTGAGCGCCACCAGCACCGGCTCAACCACGTGCGTGGCAAAGCCCCGGCCCGAGCCGAGTGTGCAGAGCAGGTTGGTGTCGCCGGTCCGGTTCTTGCCAAAGCAAAAGTCCCATCCTTCTACCACCGCCACGGGCCGGCGCGGCACTACCAGCGAGTCGAGGAACGCCTCGGGCGAGAGATCGAGCAGTTCGCGGCACGGCTCCAGCCGCACGATCTCATCCACGCCGAGTTCGCGCAGCCGCGCCGCTTTGTCGTCAAAGCTCAGCAGCCGCGCCGGCGCGGCCGCCGGTGCGATGGTGGTCAAGGGGTGCGGGTCGAAGACCATCGCCACGACCGACGGCCGCCCGCTTCCCACCGCCCCCGCCCGGCCCGCGGCGTGCGTGTCGGCAAGCCGGCGCGCCGCGGCCACGAGCGCGGCGTGTCCAACATGCACGCCGTCGAAGGTGCCGATCGTGATGACGGCGCTGCCGCCGGGCGGGCTGGGCGAATGGCCGGAACACATGCGGGCGAACCGTAGGCCGCGGGCCTCCCGAGTCCCGTGGTTCGCCCGCGTGCAGGCCGGGTGTAGACTTCGCCGAGCCGCCGGAAAGACCAGACGGCCACGGAGTATCGAATGGCTTTTTTCACGCGCAAGAGCAAGCCCGCGGCACCCACACGGCCTCTTGCGGCTCCGCCCGCCGGCAGCGCGGGCGGCACAGAGCACGAGGCACGCGTCCGCGCCATCGGGGCGGACATGCTCGCCCGCTCGCGCGGCCACAAGCAGGGGCTGCTCTCGGCCAAGTTCTACTCCGATGCCCTCATGGAATGGTCCATGAAGGATCCGGCCTTCAAGGTGCAGATGTTCCGCTTTGTGGATGCCTTCCCGGTGCTGCACAGCACCGACGACATCTACGAGCACCTGCAGGACTACCTGAGCCAGCCGGGCGTGACGGTGCCCAAGGTGATCGCCGCCGCGCTGGCGGCGGGCAAGCTGGCCAAGGGGCTGGCGGTGTCGCAGATCAGATCGCAGATCGAGGGCATGGCCGGCAAGTTCATCGCCGGGACCGACGCGGCCAGCGCGTTGCCCTCGCTCAAGGCGCTGTGGGCGGGCGGCATCGCCTTCTCCGTCGATCTGCTCGGCGAGGCGTGCGTGAGCGACCACGAGGCCGATGCGTACCGCGACAAGTATCTTGACCTGATCGACAATCTGCCCGGTCAGGTGGCCGCGTGGCCCGCGAACGCGCGGCTGGAATCCGATCACCTTGGCGCCATCCCCCGCACCAACGTGTCGGTGAAGATATCGAGCTTGTCGGCACGGTGCGACCCGATCGACCCCGCCGGGGCCATGCGCGACCTGATGAAGCGGCTGAGGCCGATCCTCGACGCGGCCGGGGCCAAGGGCGTGTTCGTGAACTTCGACATGGAGCAGGAGTCCATGAAGGACTTCACGCTCGACCTCTTCATGCGCTGCTGCGAGGAGGCGGACTTTGTCGCGGGCCTGGCGATGCAGGCGTATCTCGTGAGCGGCGATGCCGATGCGCGGCGGATATGTGAATGGTCGGTGAAGCGCAACCGGCCCGTGACGGTGCGGCTGGTGAAGGGCGCGTACTGGGATTTTCAGGTGATTCACGCCGAGCAGAACGGCTGGCCGTGCCCGGTGTGGAAGAACAAGCGGCTGACCGATGCGTGCTTCGAGCGCATGACCGGCATTTTTCTGGACGCGATGCCGCGGGCGGCGGGCCAGGGCGGGGTGAAGCTCGCGCTGGGGTCGCACAACGTGCGTTCGATCGCGGCCGCGCTGGCCGCGCTGGAGGCCCGCGGGCTGCCCGTGAACGCCATCGAACTCCAGATGCTGCACGGCATGGCGGACCAGCTCAAGGCCGCGGCGGCGGAGATGGGCCTGCGGGTGCGCGAGTATCTGCCGGTGGGCCAGATGATTCCCGGCATGGCGTACCTGGTGCGGCGCCTGCTTGAGAACACCAGCAACGAGAGCTGGCTGAAGGCCGGCTTTTTGGACAACGCCGACGAGGGGCGGCTGCTGGCCAGCCCGCACGAAGATGGGCAGGGGCACGCGGGCGGGGCAGCGCGCAACGGCTCATCGCACGCGGCCAAACCCGTCGGGGGGATCGCGCTGGAGGGTGGCGGTCGTTCGTCGGGGCTCGACCCCGCGCGGCACGCACTCTCGCCGGCGGTGGCGGGCGTGGGCGATGAGAAGCCGTTCTTCAATGAGCCGCTGCGGGACTTTTCCAAGGCGGGGCAGCGCGAGGCCTTTGCGGGCGCGATTGCCCGCACGCGGGTGCCAACGGTGGCGAACGACACCAGCCCGGCGCAAGCGATGGAGATGGTGGCCCGTGGCGCGGCGGCGTTTGCCGCGTGGCGCGATGCGGACCCGCTGGTGCGCAGCCGCGTGCTGGTGCGGGCGGCGGCGCTCATGCGTGAGAAGCGCGATGAACTCTCGGCGGTGATGGTGAAGGAGGCGGGCAAGACGTGGCGCGAGGCCGATGCGGACACCTGCGAGGCGATTGACTTCTGCGAGTATTACGCGCGGACGGCGCCGCAGCTGTTTGCGCGGCAGCGGCTGGGCCGGTTTATCGGCGAGCTTGATGAGACGCTCTACCAGCCGCGCGGCGTGGCGGTGGTGATCAGCCCGTGGAACTTTCCGCTGGCGATCTGCTGCGGCATGACGGTGGCCGCGCTGGTGACGGGCAACCCGGTGATCGTGAAGCCCGCGGAGCAGACGCCGGGGATCGCCAAACTGATGGTGGAGGTGCTTCATGCGGCGCTGAGCGAGGCGATCGCGTCGGCTCCGAGTCTGCGGGGCTGCACGCCATCGGCACTGGTTGCGTTCTGCCCGGCGCCGGGAGAGACCACGGGGGCTGCGCTGGTGCGCGATGCCCGCGTAGCGATGGTCGCGTTCACAGGCTCGCGCGATGTGGGGCTGGATATCTTGAGCGCGACGGCCCCGCCGTCGCCGTTTGCGGCACCCCGTGCCGCGGGGCAGGCGCACTCCCTCGATCCCTCGATCCCTCGATCCCCATTCCCTTCGCACCTCAAGCACGTGGTGTGCGAGATGGGCGGCAAGAACGCGGTCGTCATCGACACATCGGCCGACCTCGACGAGGCGGTGCTGGCGGTCCGCCAGAGTGCGTTCGGCTTTCAGGGGCAGAAATGCTCGGCGTGCTCGCGGCTGATTGTGGTGGACCCGGAGGGGCCGCAAGGCCCGGCGATCACGCGATTCCGCGAACGGCTGGTGGAGGCCACGAAGGCCCTGACCGTTGGCGACCCCGCGCTCCCCGGCACGGATATTGGCCCGGTGATTGATGCGGATGCGAAGGCGAAGATCGAGGGGTTTGTGAGCCGCGCCAAGGCGAGCGGGTTGGAGTGGGCCGCGCTGGATGTGCCAGTGGGCCTCGGGGTGGCGGCTCATGGCGGCGCCGGGGCTGCGTATGTGGCCCCGCACATTTTCTGGGTGGTGCCCGAAGCACACGAACTGGCGCGGGAGGAGGTGTTTGGGCCGGTGCTGGCGGTGATGCACGCGGCGAGCTTTGATGAGGCTCTGCGGATCGCCAATTCGAGCGATTACAAACTCACCGGCGGCGTGTACAGCCGGCGGCCCGAGCACCTGGAGCGGGCCAAGCGAGAGTTCCGCGTGGGCAACCTGTATCTCAACCGCGGCTGCACCGGCGCGCTGGTGGCGCGGCAGCCGTTCGGCGGGTTTGGCATGTCGGGCGGAGGCAGCAAGGCGGGCGGGGCCGATTACCTGCTGCACTTTGTGGAGCCGCGTGCGATCTGCGAGAACACGATGCGGCGGGGGTTCGCGCCGGAGTTGTAAGCACGGTGCGCCCAAGGCGTAGCGCACAATGGCGGCCAGAACCCCCTCGCTGGCGCTTCGGGCTCGTAGAGGCAGAGGCCGTGTGACGCGTCAAGCCGACTCTGCATCACACGCTGCGGAGCTTGTTGAGGCCGTTGAACGCGGCGACCTTGTAGCACTCGGCCAGCGTGGGGTAGTTGAAGACGGTGTTGACGAAGTAGTCCACCGTGCCCTTGAAGGCCATAACGGCCTGGCCGATGTGGATGAGCTCGGTGGCGTTGGTGCCGATGACGTGGACACCAAGCAGCACGCGAGATTCCTGGTGGATGAGCATCTTGAGCATGCCGATTTCATCGCCGAGGAGTTTGCCGCGGGCGACTTCCTTGTATTGGCCGATGCCGGCCTCGTAGGGCACGCCCTCTTTGGTGAGTTGTTCCTCGGTCCAGCCGACCATGGAGATTTCGGGGATGGAGTAGATGCCGTAGGGGATGAGCGCGGGCACGCTCTCGCCCGGGGTGCCGAACATGTGCAGCGCGGCGAGGCGGCCCTGCTCCATGCTGGTGCTGGCGAGCGCGGGGAAGCCGATCACATCGCCCACGGCGTAGATGTGCGGTTGGCCGGTCTGGTAGAACTCGTTGACCTTGATGCGGCCGCGGTTGTCGGAGTCGAGGCCCGCCGCGCCGAGGTTGAGCGCGCCGGTGGCGCCCTGGCGGCCGATGGCGTACATGAGGCAGTCGCCGCGGATGCTCTTGCCGCTTTCGAGGAGGGCTTCGGCCATGATCCCGTCGATGCTGCGCGCGCCGGCCGGGGCCTCGATGGCCTTGATGCCGACGACCTTTTCGTTGAGGCGCAGGGTGACGCCCATGTTGCGGAGGTGGTATTGCAGGGCCTCGCCCACCTCCTGATCGATGAACTCGAGCAGGCGCGGGCGGGCCTCGATGAGGGTGACGCGCACGCCGAGCATGGCCAACATGCTGGCGTACTCGGTGCCGATGACGCCGCCGCCGACGATGATCATGCTGCGGGGGAGCGCATCCATCTTGAGCACTTCGTCGCTGGTGATGATGGTCTCGCGGTCGAAGGGGATGTTGGGCGGCTTGCTGGGCGTGGTGCCGACGCCGAGGAGGATTTTCTCGGCGGTGATCTCTTCCAGGCCGCGTGCGCCGTCGCACTTGACGGTGTGGGCATCGATGAAGGAGCCGTGGCCGTTGAGGATCTCGACGCCGTTGCTCTGCAACTGCTGGCGGGTGAGATCGACCTCGCCGCGTATGACTTTTTTGCAGTATTCGGTGACGCGGCTGAGTTTGGCATCGCGGCCCATGAGGGCCTCGCTGGGGGAGGCGAGGGTGGCGTGCTGGGCCGCGCCGGTGACGGCGAGGATGGCCTCGCGCAGGGCCTTGCTGGGGATGGTGCCGGTGTTGATGGCGACGCCGCCGACCACGTCCATGCGTTCGAGCAGGACCACGTCTTTGCCGAGTTTGGCGGCCTGAATGGCCGCCTTGAAGCCGCCGGGGCCGGAACCAATCACACACAGGTCGCAATGGCGCATGGTTGAACTCGCTTGCCGGCTCGGCTGCCCACGGCCCTATCCACGGGCGGGCGCTTGCCGAGGCTCCAGCGTATCAGATCGGCACACGCAGCGGTGGGCTGCAGCATCGGATTCTGGCGGTGGGCTGGTGGAGGTCGAGGCAAGTTCGAGCCCGAGGGGGTTGTCTGCCGATACCCATGCCCATGAGTAGTTACGGTGAACCTGCGCTCATCATTACCGACGGCGGGCTGTCGGGCCTGCTGGCGTGCTTCATGGAAGGGGTGTGTCGCCCCGCGGCGTCGCTGCCGCGCGGGGCGCAGTCGGCGACGGCACCGGCCCAGAGCACGGCGTGGTTCTGGTGGTCTCGCTCGACGGGGCCGGGGGCCGAGGCGGAGCGGGAGGCTCGCGAGACGGCCGCGCGGACGGCGCTGGGCGTGTGCCACCTGGCCGAGTTGATGGTGCCGCTGGTGGACGAGGATCCGCTTCCGGTGGACCTGCGCCCCAAGCACGCGACGGGCGATCGACTCTCGAAGATGCTGCTTTGCGCGGGGTCGCAGGCGATCGGGCGCGGCCTGTCGCGGATGATCTGGCCGATTCACCTGGGCGGAGCGGGCGGGGCAGATGAGCGGCTTGCGGACCACGCGGCCGGGCTTGATGCCATCGCCGAGGCGTGCGACCGCTCGATGGCGGCGGCGCGGCTGCTTTCGCTGGACGCGGGGCCGGAGGGCTTCTCGATCCAGACGCCGTTTGTGGACTTCACCGATGCGCAGATCGCCGACCTGGCGGCGGATGTGGACCTGCCGATCGATCAGGCCTTTCTCGGCTCGGCCGATGGGCTGGGCGCGGCGGAGCATCGGCGGTGGTCGACAGCGCTCGCGGCGGTGGGGCTGGATATGCCGCCGGCGCATTCGCGGCTGGCGGCGACGGTGCTGAACGCCCCGGCGCGACTGAAGGCCGTGTAATATCCGATCGTCGGCGTGTTCGAGTCAGGCGGGGAGTGATCCGTGCAGGCAGTACGTCCACTTGTGGTGCAGAAGTTCGGCGGATCGAGCGTCGCGGATGCCGCGAAGATGCGCGAGTGCGCTGCGCGCGTGGTTGAGGAGCGTGCGGCCGGGCGCGCCGTGGTGGTGGTGGTGTCGGCGATGGGGGACTCGACCGACGACCTGATTGATCTTGCGGCCACGGCCAGCCCGGATGCGCCGCCGGACCGGCGCGAGCTGGACCAGTTGCTGGCCACGGGCGAGCAGGTGTCGGTGGCGATGTTCTCGATGGTGCTCAAGGGGCTGGGGGTGGAGGCCATCAGCCTGAGCGGCGCACAGGCGGGCGTGCGCACCGACAGTGCGTACGGGCGTGCGGCGATTCTGCATGTGCTGCCGGAGCGGGTCGCCGCTGAACTGGCGGCGGGGCGCGTGCCGGTGGTGGCGGGCTTTCAGGGCGTGAGTGAGGCGGGCGATACCACGACTCTGGGGCGGGGTGGATCGGACACATCGGCGGTGGCGCTGGCCGCCGCGCTGCGGCCGGTGGGCTTTGAGGCGTCATGCGATATTTACAAGGATGTGGACGGGGTGTTTACGGCGGACCCGCGGATTGAGCCGGCGGCGCGTGCGCGGGCGGTGGTGACGTATGAAGAGATGCTGGAGGCTGCCGCGCTGGGGTCGCAGGTGATTCACCCGCGCGGCGTGGAACTGGCGAAGAAGTTCGGCGTGCCGCTGCGCGTGCTGCACAGCCACCGGCCGGGCACGGGTACACTGGTTCTCCCCGATGGCAGCGGGGACACAAGCATGGAATCGCGCCTTGTCAGCTCGGTGGTTCTGAAGCGCAACGTGGCGCGGGTGTCGGTGCGGGGCATTGCCAATCGCGCGGGCATCCAGGCGGCGGTGTTCGGGCCGATCGCGGCGGCGGGGATCAGCGTGGACGACATCATTCAGGAGGATGACGGCCCCGGCACCATCAACCTGACGATCACGTTTGACCGGAAGGACTTGGCGGAACTCACGCCGATTATTCAGCGGGTGGCTGGCGAGCTGGGCACGGCGGCGGTGCGGTTTGACACGGGGCTTTCGACCGTGTCGGTGGTGGGGGCGGGGATGCGGACCAGCCCGGGCGTGGCGAGCGCGCTGTTTCAGGCGTTTGCGGCCGCGGCGATACGGGTGGAGAACATCACGACATCAGAGATTCGTATTTCGTGCGTGGTGGCGGAGGGGGATGCGATTCGCGGCGTGCGTGCGGCGCACGCGGCGTTCGGGCTGCACAGCGAGAGCGATGAGCGGGCACGTGCGGCGGCGCTTGCCGATCCGCGTGCGGCGGCTTCGGCCGGAGCGATTCGGCACTGAAACCCCCTCGCTTGCGCTTCGGCTCGTCGTACAGGAGCACCCTCGCTTGCGCTTCGGGCTCGGAGATGCGCACGAGCCCATGAGTCAACAGCAAGAGGGGTCAGTTGGACAGGCCGACGCGCCGCTCGGCGGCCTGCACGACGTTGACGAGCAGCATCATCACGGTCATGGGCCCCACGCCGCCGGGCACGGGGCTGAGCCAGCCGCGCTCGCCGAGCGTGCGCGAGACGGCGTCGAAGGCGACATCGCCAACGGTGCGGGTCTTGCCGTCGGCGCCCGGCACGCGGTTGACGCCGACATCGACGATGGTTGCGCCGGGCTTGACCATGTCGGCCTGGATGAGGCCGGGCACGCCCGCCGCGGCGATGAGGACATCGGCGTTGCGGCAGAGGTCTTTCATGCCGGGGGTCCACTTGTTGCAGCTCACGACGGTGGCGTCGAGCCGCATGAGGAGGACGGCGATGGGCTTGCCGACGACATCGGAGGCGCCGACGACCACGACGAGTTTGCCGGCGAGCGGCCCGGCTTTGTCGGCACGGGGCGGATGGGCGGCGAGGGTGTGCTCGACCATTTTCGTGACGGCGAGCGCGGTGCAGGGGGCGAGGGAGGAGCGGCCGTAGACGATGTTGCCGATGTTGGCGGGGTTGACGCCTTCAACATCTTTCTCGGGGGCGATGAGTCGCTGCACGCTGTAGGGGTCAACGCTCGCGGGGAGCGGCAGGTGGAGCATGATGGCGGAGCAATCTTCCTGCGTGTTGAGGAGGAGGACGCGGCCGGCGATGTCATCAAACACGGCCCCGGTGGGCAGCGTGTGGAGGCGGTACTCGATGCCGAGTTGCTCGCAGGTGCGGCCCTGGTTGAGGGCGTAGACGTGCGCGGCATCGTCGCGGTCGCCGACGATGACGGCATCGAGCCGCACGCGGCCCGAGCGGCCCTGCACGGCGAGCACGCGACGGGCCACCTCCTCGCGGAAGCGATCGGCAAGGGCGCGGCCGTCAATGACGCGTGCGGGCATGGGGAGAGGATACATCGGCTTGCGCGGCGGCGCGGGGCACCTGTCCCGTTTCGGGAGGCATGGAGGCACAGCCTGCAAGGCTGTGCCACGAGCACTCGGAGCGATTCAGCGGGGAATACACGGGGATGATCGCCGCGCGGTTCTCTCGCTACGCTTTTGTGCCGTGGCCGCCACCCCGCTGTCAGTTCGTGACCGGATCATGCACCTGCGCGAGGCGCTGACGCGGGCGAACCATGCGTATTACGCGCTGGCGGCCCCGGTGATGGCGGATGTGGAGTTTGACCGGCTGCTGAAGGAGCTGGGAGAGCTGGAGCGGGCCAACCCCGACTTGGCCGACCCCAACTCGCCCACGGCGCGGGTGGGGGGCGAGCCGATCAAGGGCTTCCGCACGGTGGCGCACGCGGTGCCGATGATGAGCATTGACAACACGTACGACCTCGCGTCGCTGCGCGAGTGGCACGAGCGTGTGCTGCGCGGCCTGAGCGGCGAGGGAGAGGGCGGCTTGTTTGGCGCGGGTGGCAAGGGCCGAGCGAGCGGTGGGGAGGGAGAAGGTGTGATGCTGGTGGCCGATGCCAAGATCGACGGCGTAGCGATGTCGATCCGTTACGAGAAGGGGCAGCTTGTGCGCGCGGTGACGCGGGGCGACGGCGCCAGAGGCGATGACGTGACGCACAACGTGCGGACGATTCGCGCGGTGCCGCTGGTGCTTGGGAAGGGTGTGCCCGAGGTGCTTGAGGTTCGTGGCGAGGTGTACTTTCCGCTTGATGAGTTTGCGCGGGTGAACGCCCAGCGCGAGGCGGCGGGTGAAGAGTTGTTTATGAACCCGCGGAACGCGGCCGCGGGCACGTTGAAGCAGCTCGATGCTTCGATCACGGCGACGCGGCGGCTGGGCTTTGCAGCGCACGGGCGCGGCGAGGTGAGCGATGAGGGATTTGCGGGCGGGCACGCGGAGTTTGTGGAGAGGCTGGCGAAGCTGGGCGTGCCGGTGAACAAGCCGCTGGCTTGCTCCGCGGCGCTGGGCGAGATCGAGGCGGCGATCGGCCGCTTTGAGAAGGCGCGGCAGAAGCTGGACCGAGCGACCGACGGCGTGGTGGTGCGCGTGGACTCGTTCGCGTTGCAGGGCACGCTGGGCGTGACGGCCAAGAGCCCGCGCTGGGTGGTGGCGTTCAAGTATCCGGCGGAGCGAACGACGACCACGCTGGTGCGGGTGGAGCATCAGGTGGGAAAGAGCGGGAAGATCACGCCGCGGGCGGTGATGGAGCCGGTGGTGCTGGCGGGGACGACGGTTCGGCACGCGACGCTGCACAACTACGGGCGGGTGCGGTCGAGCCCGGTGAACCCGGATGAGCCGGATGGCGAAACGGCGCACCTGTGCATCGGCGACACGATTTATGTGGAGAAGGCGGGCGAGATCATTCCGTATGTGCCGGGTGTGAACCCGGCGAAGCGGCTCAAGGGGGCGCGGCGCGTGCTGCCGCCGGAGCGGTGCCCGGTGTGCGAGGGGCCGGTGGAGGTGGAGCCGCCCGGGGCGGCGGAGAAGCCCGAACTGGAGACGCAGCGGCGGTGCGTGAACCCGGAGTGCCCGGCGCAGCTGCGCGAGAGACTGATCTGGTTTGCGGGTCGCAAGCAGATGGATATTGATGGGCTGGGTGAGAAGACGATTGATGAGATTCGGGCGACGGAGGGCGCGATTCCGTTGACGACGTTTGCGGATATCTTCAGGCTGCACAAGCACCGTGCCGCGCTGATTGAACTTGAGCGGATGGGCGAGAAGAAGGTGGACAACCTGCTGGCGGGGATTGAGGCGGCCAAGGCGCGGGGGCTTGGGCGGGTGCTGGCGGGGCTGGGTATCCGGCACGTGGGTGATTCCACCGCGAAGCTCATTGCGAAGCGTTTCTGCGATATCGATGCGCTGATGGCGGCGGGGGTGCGCGACCTTATGCCCAAAGCCAAGCTCACGAGCGCGCAGGCGAGCGCGCTGGGNNNNGTGGCGGCCGAGCCGCTCGACGGGCCTGAGACGGGGTTGGGCATTGATACCGCGCCGATCGTGCACGCGTATCTGCACAGCGCGGCGGGGAAACGCACGTTCAAGGACCTGGCGGCGGTGGGGGTTGATCTGAGAAGCCGTGACTATGTGCGGGGGGGG
>FRDC01003174.1_pt1 | contig 30843 bp, 32 predicted proteins | sample 1106171 | NCBI WGS metagenome assembly FRDC01 (sample SAMEA3930566, study PRJEB13176) | freshwater metagenome | biome: Drinking water system; feature: drinking water; material: water | place: Singapore | collected 2014-12-20 | reverse complement strand
GCCATTCCGATCAGGCGCGCGTAGATATTGAGAAAGCGCGCGCTTCGCACCAGACCGCGCTCTTCGAGCCGTCTCGCGACTGAACGAAACGATTCGCCCGGCCGAACTTCGAAAACGATTTGTTCTTCGGACGTCGAAAGCGGCAGGCCGACATAGTAAAACCCAGTGAACGCGGCTCCCGCACCAAGCAGGAGCACGATCGCGATCAAGAAAACGAAAGCTCGAGTGAATCCGTTCACTTCGTCTCTTCTTTCCTACCGCCAATCACTTCAGCGGTTCGTAATTGAGGCCCGGCATCTGATTCTTCGGATCAAACGGCGTCGTGTCTTCGAGGCTCGCTACCGGAATCGTGCAATAGAGAACCGCGTGATGCGCTGTCGGGCGATCATTGCCCGACTTGCCGATTCCGCCAAAAGGCAAGCGCGAACTCGCGCCATTCGTGGTGCGGTTCCAGTTGACGATGCCAACACGCGCACGCAATCGCGCCTCTTCGTAAAGCTCGCGTCGCTTGGTGAAGATCGCCGTCACCAGGCCGAAGCCCGTTGAGTCATTGATCATCATCGCCTCATCGAAATCGTCGACCGTATAAATGGCGACATTGGGTCCGAAGATCTCTGACTTCTGATAAACCGACGTCGGACTGAACTCTTTCACGCGGCAGATACTCGGCGTGACGTAGTAGCCTTCGTGTCCCGCGACATCGAGCGCCTTTCCGCGCATCAGGCGCTCGGCACCTTCGCGCTGGGCGATCTCTTGGAAGCGAAGATATTTTTCAACCGCGTCGGCGTTGATGAGCGGCCCCATGAACGGATTGTCCTGCCAATATCCGATCGAGAGCTTCTTGGCGGTATCGTAGAATTTCTCGGTGAACTTATCGGCAATGCTCTTGTGAAGAATGATTCGGCTCGTTCCCGAGCAACGCTGACCGGCGGTCCAAAACGNNACGCGCCGATCGTCGACTCGTAGATCGCCTTGTTCATATCGGCGTCATCCCAAACGATGGTGGCGTTCTTGCCGCCCATCTCGAGAGCGAGTAGTTTCCAGTGATGATCGAGTGTCGCAGTCTTAATCTTAAGACCCGTCTCGTAGGAACCTGTAAATAAAATTCCATCAACCGATTCGTCGCCAACCAATCGTTTACCAGTTTCTCCCANNNAGGTTGAAAACGCCCTTCGGAAATTGCGCCTTATCAAACATCTGCGCCATCAACTGACCGATGGCCGGCGTCAGTTCCGAGGGTTTGAACACGATCGTATTGCCGGTCGCGAGCGCCGGAACAATGTGGCCGTTCGGCAGGTGACCCGGAAAATTGAACGGTCCGAGCACGGCCATCACGCCTCGCGGACGGTGCCGAATAAAGCCGTCGACACCGGGCAGAGCGTTTTCGACTCGCTCATCTTGAATCAGCTTGAGTGAGAAATCGATCGTGATATCGATCTTGTTGATCATCGCTTTGACTTCAGTCAAAGCCTCCCAAAGCGGCTTACCGGTTTCGCGAGCAATCACCTCTTGCATCTCGGTGGTGTGATTGATGTAAACCTCTTTGAGGCGCTTCAAATATTCATTGCGCTTTTCTTGCGTCAATCGAGCCCAGGGTAGGAACGCCCGCTTGGCGGCTTTTGTCGCCTCATGAACATGATCGTAACGATACTCAAAAACCAAGACTTCATCTTTGAGATCCGCTGGCGAGACGTCTTTGAACTCGCCATCCGCGCGGTCCGGCTTCACGAAGCGTCCATCGATATAATCGCCCAGATAGGGCAACTGCTTCGGCAATGTCTTTTGAGCGCTCATTCTCAATTTTCCTTTCGGTCTTCTATCTCAAACCGGTGAGTAAAATATCTTCTCGCCACTTTCGGCATCGAGAGTTTTGAACACCGCCGCCGGCACCACTAAGCCGTCCCCTTGCTTGTCGCAAGCCGCGAACACAGCTCTGAATTCGCCGTCTCGCTTAAAGCCGACAAAAGCTCGATTCGCAAATTGGCCTTTTTCAGCCGTGCTAACTCTCGCCCATGCGCCGTTCTTTACCAATGTGATGTCTTCGACATTGGCGCCGTAGTGAGGCCCGCCGTCAAACGGATCGACTTCGTGCAAATATTTGAAGCCAATCGACTCTAGAAGATTTTGCGCTGGCCGTGTTTCATCACCCACGCGTCCCAACACCAGGCGTGCGCGTGAATCGAGAAGGCAGAGGTAGATGTCTTCTTCAGGGAAGAGCGACGAGATGAACTCTTTGTTTCGCTGGCTGATGAGATCGGCCTCTTGGTATGGCAGGCCCGTAAAGCGCCGCCCCAGCGCTTCCCAGAATTCGCTTCTTCCGCCCTCGCCGAGGGGCGGTGTAAGTTCGCACAAAACACGCGTTTCGAATTCGTTTTTCGCCATGCCCATGTAGAGAAAGCGAACGAGGCTGATCTGCTTGCCGAGCTTTTCGGGACGACGCCGATATGTTCGGTCAATCAAAAGACCGCCGATCTCGGTCGGTCCGTCGGTGTCTTCTTTGAATTGCAAGACCTGATGGATGAATCCGACTCCGAGGTCCTCGCTGAAACGATTTTTCTTCACGAGCTTGAAGTAATAGTGAGGAACATCGTCGTTTCCGTGTTTGGCCAGAATCAATGAGCTGCCGACCACGGCTTCTTGCTCGAGATCCTCAACGACGAACAGATATTCGGCATCGCGCTTCGGAAGTTCGCCGGCGAACGATGCGATGCTGCGTTCGATTTTCTCGCCGAGAATTTTCTTGTCCGCCGGTAGATTCAGAAGCGAAAACTGCCCCGCGAGATCTTGCAACGACCTCAAATCGTTCTGTCGGACGCTGCGAAGGAGAAAGTTCATAAACAAGTTCTTTCTAGCACGCCTTTATAAAAGCGCACGGCTTCGTTCAATTCTTCGATTTTCACATGCTCATTGGGAGCATGTGAATTGCCGACACCCCGCCCCGGCCCGATCACGGCGCAGGCGATCCCGAATCGGCTAAATACATTCGCTTCATTCGCTACCGACTGCGCCCCGCAGCGCGGCGATCGACCCAGTTTGCCGAGCTCCTCTTGGCAAATTTTGACCAAGGGCTCGTTCACATTCGTTCGAAACGGCTGTTTGTAATCGGTCACTCTGAATACAGCGCCGACCTCGCTGCAAGCCCCTCGCAGAACCTTCATCCACTCTTCGTAGACCGCGTCTGACACCGTCGGCGGCAGGCGGCAGCAGCCACTGAGTTTGATGTAGTCTTCGTACGTGCGAATCATGCCGATGTTCAAAGACGGCGAAGGCGGATCGAACTCGGGATCTGGGTAGGCTTCGAATTTCTTTTCGACCTCGACGATTGCCGCTACGACGCGAGCGATTTTAGAGGCCATCGAGCCGCGCAAATCACCCACCATGTCGATTTCGAGCACGGCGTGCGCCGGAACGGTGTTGTAGCTCGTTCCGCCCTCGATCTCCATCACGGCGAGTCCGCTTGGCAGCTTTGTCAGATAATCGAGCAGTTTGTGGATCGCACTCTCTCCGGCCTGGGGCACGGAGGAATGCGCCGCTTTTCCGATGAAGACCCGACTTTGCGTCGTCGTTCCGTCGCCCGTGTCGTGCTGATCGCGAAACGTTTTCTCTTCATCCGAAAAAGGAATCTCGATTTCGACACCAGCGAATCCTTTGCCGGCCGCAATGAGATTCAACTCTGTCGGCTCTCCAACCAGAGCCATTTTCGCCGCGATCTTTTTTTTCCGAATCAATTTGATCGCGCCAGCCATTCCGAGTTCTTCGCCGTAGGTGCCCACCAAGACGGTGGGTAACCGCCAGGTCGCGCCCCGGAGTTCCGAAAGCGCTTTCAGCTTGCAAATGAAATCGAGCTTCGCGCTCGCAGCTCCCAGACCGAAAATCGTGTCAGTGTAAATGCTCGCGTTGTACGGGTTCGCTCCGGTTTTTGTCCAGAGCGCGTAGTTTCCTGGATCACAGGTGTCGAGGCGCGTTTGCAAAAGAAATTCGCTCTCGGGTCGAAAACCGATCGGTCGCGCGATCAAGTTCGCCTGATCGCAACCGTTATGAGTTTCGCTCTGGATCTCGACGTGAAGGCCCGCCTTTCGGCAGAGATCCGCCGCGAACTGCGCGATCTCCCGCGTGCCGTTGCTCGGCGACGAGTCGATCTCGATCATCTTTCGGCAGGTGTCGATGAAATCCAGTCAAAACCTCATCCGCTAACACGCTCAGGCCAATTCGAGAATCGACTTCTCGATGATCTTGCCCGCGAGCTCGATGTCTTTCGATTGCACGATCGCCGGAATAAGAAAGCGAAGTCGATAGGGATCACGGCCGCACGAAAACGCGATCAGTCCATTCTTGAATAGAGTGTAAAGGAGCTTGGTGACCGTGTCCTTGCCGCCGTCGAGCGGCGTCACCGCGATCATCAAGCCCATTCCGCCCGCGTCTTGCAAGAGTCCCTTGCAAGTGGTCTCGTTGAGTCTGTTCAGCATGCCGACGAATTCGCGATGAATACCCATGATACGACCGCTGGGTCCCAGATAGCCTTCTTCGGTGATGATCTTCAACGATTCGAGACCGGCCGCGAGTGCCGCCGATCCGCCAGAGAAAGTACCGGCAACCAATCCCGGCTGCGGATTGTAATCATCAGTGTAAAGGATCGCGCCGGTTTGCAGAGTTTTGGCGACGGTGCAGATATCGACGTATTTACCGAGCCCAAGCGTCTCGAACGCGAAGAGCTCGCCCGTGCGCATGAATGTTTGAATCTCATCGACCCAAACGGCGATGCCTCTCTCTTTACAGAACTCGAGCATCGGCACGAAGTACTCGCGCGGGGCGCTTCGATAGCCGCCCTCGCCGAGCATCGGCTCGAACGAAAAACAAGAAATGTTTTTCTCGTTGTTGGCGACATGTTCTTTGAGTTTGCGCAAAGCCGTCTCGCCGCTGCCGCGATCGTTCGCTTTGTACCAAGGAATTCGCAGAATTTCGTTGTAGGTCGGAAGTCCCTGGCGATAGGCCGGGTTATCGGTGACTTCGGCCATCATGGTCGATCGCCCCGCGAAAGCGTTTTCCATCGCGACAACAAGACGCGCAGGAGAATGCTTTTGCCGCGCCATCTTAAGCGCGTTTTCGTTCGCCATCGTTCCACACGTGGTCAACCAGCAATATTTCAAGCGACTCTGTTTGGACGCGAGCTCAACCAATCGTTTTCCGAGAGTGGCGTACTCATGATTGGGTTCGAGATTGCCTTGCATGACAACATCCGAGAGTGCGCCCCGCAGTGATGCCGCGCGAATGCGCGGGTGGCCGTGGCCGAAAAAGTGCACGCCGATGCCGTTGATCAAATCCAACTTCACGCTGCCGTCTTCGAGTTCAACGTATGGACCCTGGCCAGCGCCCGTTCCCATGAACGGATACATGAGCGGTCGGCCGCGATACTTTCCCGCCTCATCAACCGCTTTCTTTCCCGCTTCCGCGAGAGCGTCGTTGGGCGGTCGAATCGTGGTGATCCCGCTTTCCAATTTGCTCACCTCAGCGACGAGCTCATTGATGAGGGTTTGAACTTTCGTTGATTCCGAGATCGCATGACCGGCAAGCTTCGACATTTTTGATTCACTCCACTGATAAATTGAGCCGATTCAAGACTAGGACTCGAGTCCCGCAATCTATCACTCGGCCATCGTGAGGGCAAAGGTCTGCCCGTCTCTTCAGGCCCTTGAGCATTTGAAGGACTCAACCTAGAATTCATTGTATGCGTTTCAGTGCCTTTTTTCGCTCGCTTTTTGCGTTACAGGTTCTTTGGACCTGCGCGTTTCTCCTCGCGGTTGCCGCGCCAGTTGTCGCGCCGGCAACTTCGGCACAGGACCTTTTTCAAACTGGCGTGGGAGCCTTTCAGAAAACTGACCTGAAGCTAGCTCGCGCGTCGTTTCAAGAAGCCCTCAAATCAGACCCCAGTAATCCAGTCTTGCTATTCAATCTTGCGACGGTCGTCCAAAAGGATGGTCAGCTTGGTCTAGCCCTCGCCCTCTGGCGCAAGGCATTAGCGATTCAGCCAGATTTTTCAGCGGCACAGAGGGCGATCTCGTGGGCCGAGGCGAAGCTAGATCGACGAGAGATCCCTCACGATGTCGAGTTCTGGGAGTCGCTTCGGGATTTGGCGCTGATTCAGATTCCGCTCGACCGCTATCTCGGCACCACTGCGTTTCTCTTTTTGATCGCAGGCTGGTTATGCTTTCGCTATCTGGGTCAAAGGCGGCGCGCGATACTTGAAGATCGGCCACTACCGAATTTTCCGAGCGCCGCGCTGGCCTCGTCACTCCTACTCTTTGTCGCCGCCATCTTGAGCGCGGCAAAGCTATACGACCAGAGCATCATGCGCGGAACGATCACGGTTAAAAAAATCGAGGCGCGTTCGTCGCCCGACTCGGCCGCGACGGCGCTCTTCGACCTCTACGAAGGTCTTGAAGTGATCGTGCGCAATCGAACCGAGGAATGGACTCAAATCACGTATCCAGGCGCCTCGACCGGATGGATACCGAAATCGGCGGTTTTCACGACCGCAGACGGGATTTTGCCGTGAATTTTCTTTGGGACAATATTTTTCGTCGGCCCAAAAAAGAAGACGATATCCGGTCCGCACTTAAGTCGAACATCCTGTTCAAGGATCTGACCGAATCCGAGTTGAGATTCGTCGAGAGCATCGTGCACGTTCGCCGCTATCACGCCGGCGAATCCGTCTTTCGCCAAGGAGAAATGGGCGTCGGCATGTATCTGATCGTCAAAGGTCGGGTCGAGATTTTCATCAGCGATCACTCGAGTCCTCTCGAAGAGGCGCGCGAGATCTTCATCACACAGCTTCACGATGGGGATTTCTTCGGCGAGATCACTCTCGTCGAGGAAAACAGCCGGCGAACCGCGAGCGCCATGTGCCGTGACGAAAGCGTGCTGATCGGANNTTACCCCCGACTTGCACGAGATCCTGAAGCGCAGCCCTTCGTCAGGCATTAAGATTCTCTTTCGACTCGCCGAAGTTCTAGGAAGGCGGCTGAAGGAAACGACAGAGAAAGTTTCCGACTTGCGACGCGCGCTCAAAGAGATGCGCGAGCCACCGCCGGTGGATGCTCGCAATGACGAAACATAGACTGCAATCGATTTTACGCCGCGAGCTTTTCATAAAACTCGGCGTCGTTCTGTTTCTTATCGTGACCGCGATGACGGTGGTGCTCGCCGTCGACAATATGCTGGTCTCTTTTGTTTTGGCATTCGTGACCAACTACCTGCTCTCACCTCTCGTGAATTTTCTCGAACGCCGCGGTCTCTCTCGGCAAACCTCGGTCATGATTCCTTTCGTCGCCAGCGGCGTGCTCATCGCATTTAGCATTTATCTCATTCTTCCGCTTCTCACCTCGCAGGCTATTGCCCTCGAAGCGAAACTTCCGAAGTATCAATCGGATTTATTGAATCTGCTTTCGATCAACGAGCATCGATTTCGAGGCCTGTTCAAAATATACAAGGGTGACTTGAGCGAGGTGATCACGACCTGGGTGATCAATAAATCTGCGAGTCTTTCGACTGAGATACCGGCATTAGTTTCAGGCTCGCTCACGGTCCTATTACTGACTCCGCTTTTCGCTTTCTTCATGCTCCAAGACGGACGCGCGCTGTCGCGAAAGTTTCTGCACATGGTGCCGAATTCGCTTTTCGAGACCGCATTGAACTTGCACCACCAGCTAAACGAACAGATGGGCGGATTCATTCGCGCGCGATTCATCGAGGCCGCGATCGTGGGCATCGTGGTTTGGTTGGGGCTGCAGGTGGTCGGATTTCCCTACGCGAGCCTGCTCGGTCTCTTCGCGGCCATTACCAACTTGATCCCGTATATCGGTCCGATCATCGGCGCCGTACCCGCGATTCTGATCGCGCTGATTTCCGAAGATGCGGTGTTCACTCACACCCTCAGTTTGAATCTGATTTTGATCAGCTCGGTCTACTTCTTCGCGCAACTTGTCGACATCGTCTTCATTATCCCGACCGTGGTCGCGAAGATCGTCAATCTGCACCCAGTAACGGTTATCATCGTCATCATCATTGGCGCTCAAGTGATGGGAATTCTCGGGATGGTCATCTCGATTCCCGTAGCCAGTGCCATCAAGCTGATATTCCACGCATTTTACGAGCATCTATTGCAGGAACGCAGCTAATTGCCGTTCTCGATGCGTGGGCTTCTTGGCTCTCTCGACGTTGACTTTAGAAGCCCCGGCTCATTAGACTGCGGTTATGAAATTCCTTCGTCTCCACGGCATCTTATCTCTTCTTGTGATGGCTTCCGTCGGCTGCTCATCCGGCGAAAAGTACGACACCTCAACGCCTGAAGGCGCCTTTAAGCAGGCCGAAGAATACGAAAAGGACGAGCGCTACGAGGAATCGATTGCCAAGTACTCCGACGTCAAAAACAAATTTCCTTACAGCAAGCTCGCGACTCAGGCCGAATTGAAGATCGCCGACGTGAATTTCAAAAGAGAGGCGTTCATCGAAGCGCAGAGCGCTTATCAGTTGTTCAAAGAATTTCATCCGAAGCACCCGCAGTCCGATTACGTCACTTTTCGTTTGGCGCTCAGCTACTTCAATCAGCTCCCCGCGACGATCGATCGAGATTTGACGGTCGCGGAGAAGGCGATTCTATATTTCGACGAAGTCATCGCGTCGTATCCGAATTCGCCGCATGTGCCCGAGGCGCGCGAAAAACGCGGTACCTCGATGAAAATGCTCGCCGACAAAGAAATGTACATCGCGAACTTTTACGCGAAGAAGAAAATGTTCGATAGCGCCATGAAACGCTTCGAAACCGTATTGAAGAAATATCCCAACGTCGGACTCGACGCCCAGGCGCTTTATGGCGCGGCTCGAAGCGCGTTCAAATCTGGAGAACGTGAGCGCGGCCAGCAGCATCTTAAGAATCTCTACAGCCTGTTTCCGAACACCGACGAAGCCAGACGCGCGAGGGGCGAACTTGAGTAAGATGGAGCGAGCCGACGCAAAAGAACTTCTCGATACCGCGCGCGAGCATTTTCGCGAGGGAAATTACCGGATCGCCGAGCCACTTTTGCAACAGCTTCTGATGACCGACGCGAAAAATCCCGAGATCTTTCACATGATGGCCACGATCTTCTACGATCAAGGCAAGTTCAACAAGGCGATCAAGACGTTCAAACGCGCGTTGGAAATCGATCCGACTTACACCGATTCGAGCGTCGGCCTCTCGATCATTTTGAATGACCTCGGCCGCTACGACGAAGGCAAAAAGGTTTTTCAGGACGCACAACAAGCGCTGAAAAAGAAAACCACCGAATCGGATCCCTTCGTAAACGAAAAGATCGCGAGCAAGCATGACGAGCTCGGCGAGATTTATTTTCAGTTGAAACGCTACTCGGAGGCGTTCGAGCAATACGCCAAGGCACTGTCGCTTTCGTCGCGCAAAGCCGAGCTCAAGATGAAGGCGATCGAGTGCCTGATCAAGACCGGCTCCGACGGGCGCGCCGTCAAGGAACTTCAGCAACTCGTTCAAGAGTATCCGCAGTTCGTTCCGGCACGACTCAAGCTCGGTTTGATGTACTACAATTCGAAGAAGACGGTCGAAGCTGTTGAGCAGTGGGAAAACGTGTTGCTCCGCGATCCCGAACATCCCGTGGCGCTCAAGTACCTGCAAATGGCTCAAGAGTCAGGTTCGACCCTCTTGGCGTAAGCGCGCAAGGATCTGCTCGCTTTTGGCCCTCAACAAGGAAGCAAAGGACGAAAGAAATGGCCCGCCTCAAAGACAGCATGATTCCGTTTCTAACCCACGACGAAATCCAAGAGATCGTGCGTCGCCTCGCCAAAGAAATCGAAATCGACTATCACGGAAAAGAAATCATTCTGATCTGCCCGCTCAAAGGCTCGTGCATCTTTCTTTCGGACCTCTCTCGCCAGATCAATCTTCCGCAGCAAATCGACTTCGTTCAAGCGAGCGCGATTGAGCGCAAGGGCGCCATTCGCCTGCACAAAGACATCACCGTCAATATCGCGGGCAAACATGTTCTGATCGTCGAAGAGATCATCGATACCGCACGCACGCTGAGCTTTCTCAAACATCGGCTGATCGCCTCGTCGCCGGCCTCACTGAAAATCGTCACGCTACTCGACAAGCCCGCGCGCCGCGAACTCCCGATCAAGCCCGACTACGTCGGCCAAACCATCGAAGATCGCTACATGGTCGGCTACGGAATGGACTCCGAAGAAATCGGCCGAAACTACCGAGATATTTTTTATTTCACGCAGTGAGGGCAAAGAGCCCACGCGCATCAAATAGAAACGGCGCCCATCAGGCGCCGTTTCTATTTCGAGTCGATCGATCAGGCCAAATCAGTTCTCTTCCATGAAGCCGAGAACCTGGGCCGCGCCCTTGCGCACGACGGCGCCATATTCGATCAATTTAAAGTCACCCTTGAAAAGCGCGAGATCGACGAAAAGCTGACGAATTTCACCGTTGTCGCCGCGTGTTCGCTTGAACGAGGAATCCAGGTTCTTCACACGCTCGAGCTCAAACCGATACTCTTTGCCGGCATTCGGTCCGACTCCCGGAATCGTGAACCACACGCGGTTTTTCACTACGGTCACGTCCTTGATCGGAAACTCACCGCCGTCTGATCGCTGAGTGATGCCTGACTGATTGAAGTCGCGCACACGAATCAGGTTTTCACCGTTGGCTCCAAGTTCAAAGGAAAAGCCCTGCTGATTGAGAGTGATTGAATTCTCATCGCCGAGTTCTTCGCTGATCAGCTTCTTGGCTTCTTTGATCTTGCTGCCGTCTTCGTCCATTTTGCTTTGGAACTCAGATATCTCAGAATCCAGCTTTACGCGCTGATCCTGGTTGGTTCGGCAGAGTTGCGCTTTCATGTAGAGTTCGTATCCCGGTTTGTTCGGTTCAGCGGCTTGAACCTCAACCCATCGGTCGTCAGACCAAATCATTTCGTCGAGCGTGAACTTCTCGTCTTCGGTCAGATCCTTAAGCAGCGTTTCGCTGACACATTTTTCGTCAAGGAACTGATACCAGAGCGTGCGAATGCGAGACCGCTTGCGCAAAACGTTTTCGATGTTTTCGTCGTTCATCGCTTTACTGGCTTTATTGATCTTGCCGACTTTGATTTCGAAATCCTTTTCGCTCCATTTCGTCGGCCACATCAGAGCCGAGACGATCTCGGATTTCAATCGACCCTTCGTCACGGTAAAACCGAACTGACTCATGTCGACTTCGGTTTTCGGCGGGTTACTCGCAACCGAACCGCCCTTAACGGAACAACCGGTGATAAATGCCGCCGTCGCCAACATCGCTAGAACTGCTGCAAAAATAGTTCTCATCTTCATCACCTCAGAAGTATGCGGCCAATTCGAAAATCGCGAGCGTCGCATTCGAAACGTTGCGACCCTCGATCACGCTTGCCAGCGAGAATGAAGCGTCGCCAGGAATCGCGAATTTCTTCTGTTGAAAGAGAGGAATCGTCGACATTGAAATCGACGCGACCACCGACTGCATGTTTTGCCACGTGTTTTGTTCGAGATACCCGTAACGCTCGGGCGTGTATTTGCCACCCTCGTAGCGATCTTGCTCTTTGTACTGAAGCGAATAGCCGAGGCTGCCCGTCAAAAGCGGAGTGAACTTATATTTCGTTCCAGCCGCGACACCCATGATATCGCCGAGCTTTTTATGAACTCTATGATCGACGTCGGGAGAAATCGACTCATCGCCAGTTCGCGGAATACGAACAGCTTTGTCGGCAACCCACTGATGCGTGTAACCGGCCGAGCTCACGAGCGACCACTTACTGGTGGCCGTGTATTCGCCAATCGTCGAGAGTCCTGTCTGCCAAATTCCTCCGCCCGGCGCGAGATCAATAACCTTATCCACATCGGCTTCGCGACCCGTAGGCGCGACGACCTTCGGAGCCAAGACGAGCGCGAATTTGCTTTTTTGAAGCACAAGAATTTTAAGACCCATCGTCAGGTCGCCGATGTCTGTGTGCTCTTCGCTTTCCAAAGGCTTGTATCCATAGGCCGCGATCTGCGTGTTCACGACGTTTGCCAATAAGCCCGAGTAGCTCGCGACTCGGGCGCCATTTCCGGAGGCCATGATCGTATTCAGATTCGCCTGTCCAGTCGCATTGAAGCTTGAGCCCGTCGCGACATGAGTGCGCGAATAAACAATCGGCAGTCCCATACCGAGAGTGACTTTGTCGGTAATGCCATATGCGAACACAGGCACGAATGAAGTGAGACGCGCATTCACAAGGCCTGCCGAATCGCCAATCGGCGAATCGAGATTAATTCCCTCCGACTGCAACCCGCCACGCAAGTAACCGCGCTCACCCGCATCGGGACGCGAGTTGATCAGCTTGTTCCAGGTGAACGGCTTGTTGAAGGAATTTGCAAGGGGTTGAACGCTGCCGCTCGCATCGTACTTGTCTTGAATTTCCGATGTGAAGCCCGCCAAACGGAAGCTGCGAATACCTTTCGGCATCACCGATGCGGAATCGACTCCCATCGGAGAGAAAAGACCAGCCGCGTGCGCTTCGTTAACCATGATCGCCGCGAATGCCGCGAGCAAAATCGTGAACGCTCTCATTTCACTACCTCGTTAAACAAAAATGGCCGCGAGCGAGGATCTCTCGGTCGCGGCCTCAGGAATCAATTTGAATTACCAGCTCTTGAGAAGATTCTGAGCCTGGCGTTGAGCATCTTTCAGCTCGACGATCGAGTTCGGATCAAGCGCCATCGGGTCGGCTTTGATGAAGTCCTGGAGGATCTTCTTCGCTTTCGCCTGATCGCCTGTCTCGTCTCGATAGTAGAGAACTTCAGCGTAGTAGAGGTTGTTGAAACCGCTGCGGCTGACAGTTTGATTCGCAGGCTTAGTTTTCGTGAACGCCGTCGAGAGCAAGCGCACCGACTTCGGAATATCGCCGCCCATGAGCGACGGAATCTTGAAGAGGCCGCGACCAATCACGCGGTAGCCGCCGAAGTCGCGATGGTCGACCATGCCGATGACTTCCATGAGTTCCATGCTGCGCTTCAGATCGGGCCATTTGCTCAAGCTCTGAACGACGCCATTGGCTTGTCCCCAAGCGCCGAGGTTAGCGCCGCGCTGATAAAGAGCTTCCGCAAGTTCTTTCGAACCTTTGAACGGAGCTACCTGGGCGTCAGTGACTTTGTCCATTGCATTGGTCACAAGACCGATGAGCTTAATCGCCTGATCGCCGGCGGCAATACCTTTGGTATGGACGTCGATTTTCGTGGCGCTGTCTTCAGTGGCAGCTCCGACGAAGTAGAGGGATTCAGATTGAGCGGTGAGATATTTGATCTTCAGGGTTTTGTCTGCGGTTCCGGCGGCTGCCTCAGCGTAGAGGCGCGCAGCTTCGCGGGCATTGTTGATGCCGGCAGCGTTGTAATCGCGCTTGTTGAAAAAGTCCTGCGCCTGGTTGGCTTTGTTCGCATCCGCGTGAGCTGTCGAAACGAGCGTGAGCGCGATCGCAGCCGAGAGAAGTGCTTTCATCCCAATCCCCTTTGATTTGGAAGTTTTGTTTGTACGCTTTACAAGCCGTGCAAAGTAAATGAACGCCATTGAACGGCTGCGGGTTTGTAACAAGGGTGGTCGTGAAAAGCAATTCGGCAGGCTTTAGCCGAAATCTTTTTCGAGACGATGACAATCTGCGCGGTGCGAATGCGAACCGCCAAAAACGAGGCCATTCTGCACTCACGCCCGAGGGCGGATAATCAAAATGTATTTGCTAGTGCGAATCGACTGCCGTCAATGCACGAGGACATTGATGACGAAGAGAAGGACTCCGGAGCCGAGCAAAAGAAAAACCATGGGGTTCAGAACCATTTTATACCGCCGTGCCGTACTAAGATGAAAAATGGAGTGAGATCAAACAATTAGCCGGCACTACTCGGCTTGTCAAGAGCTCGGCGTCATGACTTGGGAACAACCTCACCGATCAGGTCGTAGTCGAGGCTGTCGGTAATCCGAACCTGCACGATCTGACCGATTTCGGCCTGGCCATCGTTAATCAAAACCACGCCGTCGATATCCGGCGCCTGCTGCGACATTCGGCCCTGAAGCAAGAGCTCCGTCTCTTCGCTATAGCCCTCGACCAGGACCGGGACGACCCGACCGATGAAAGCGCGATGCTTTTCTCGGCTGATCTCCATTTGCAGCTCCATGAGCTCATCGTGGCGGCGCTGCTTGGTTTCGTCGTCGATCTGGTCGGGCATCTTGCCGCCCGCCGTGTTGTCCTCTGGGGAATACATGAAGCAGCCGACGCGATCGAAGCGCTGCTCGCGGATGAACTCGAGCAGCTCTTGGAACTCTTCCTCAGTTTCGCCCGGGAAGCCGACGATGAACTGGGTTCGAATCACAGCTTCGGGGATTTCGGCGCGAATCTTGGCCAGACGCTCGGCGATCTCTTCGCGAGTCATGTGGCGGTTCATGCGTTTGAGCATACGGTTATTGATGTGCTGAAGAGGCATGTCGAAATACTTCACGAGATTCTCGCGCGTTTTTATGAGCTCTATCATCTCGTCAGTGATGCCGTCCGGATAAAGATAAAGAACGCGGATCCAATCGAGTCCGCCGAGGTCCGAAAGCGCGCGCAAGAGCGACGTCGGGTTTTCGACCGCGTTCTGATCTTTCTTGCGAAGATCCCAGCCGAAATCCGTGAAGTCATGCGAGATGATGTTGAGTTCGCGCACACCTCCGGCCATCAGAAGTTTCGCCTCGTTGACGATGGCACTCAAGCGACGCGATTGCAGGTTGCCGCGAATCTTCGGGATCGCGCAGAAGGCACAACGTTTCAGACAGCCTTCGGAGATCTTAAGATAAGCGCGATAACCCGGCTGCGAATTCACGCGCGGGGTTTCTTCCTCTTGAAGATAGGTCGGCAGATTAAAGAAACGCTTGTTGGTATCGCCCGCATCGTGATTTTTGAGGATCTTGGCGATGTTCTGAAATTCACCCGAACCGACGAAGAGATCGGCTTCGGGCAAACCCTCGACGAGCTCATCTTTGTAGCGCTGAGTGAGGCAGCCGGCGACCACCAGCTGGCCGAGTTTGCCGTTCTTTTTCAACTCCGACATCTCGATGATCTTAGAGATTGATTCTTTCTTTGCATCGTCGACAAAACCGCATGTGTTGACCACTACAGTATCGGCGTCTTCCGCCGAATCGGTGATGCGATACCCTTCTTTGAGAAGATGACCGAGCATGATTTCGCTATCGACGAGATTCTTCGGGCAGCCTAGGCTCACAAAGTGAACCTTCTTGCCGCCGGCTTCGGTCGCTTGCGCGACAGCACGGCCCCTAGAAATTATTGGCGAAACAATAGGCGACTCAGCTGTTGGTGTCTGGGACTCGCTCATTACGACCTCATATTCGTGTACTGAAGTGGGAGCCCGAACTTCTGTCCGCGGCAGTGGGCGATCGTGGCCTGGAGCTCGTCGATGCTTTTCGAAGTGACGCGAATCTGCTCATCCATGATTTGCGCCTGAACTTTCATCTTCGAATCCTTGATGTTTTTGACGATCTCTTTGGCTTTTTCTTTGTCGATGCCCTGAATAAGTTTGCCCACCTGCTTGAGCATCATGCCGCCAATGGGCTCTGGCTTCTCAAACTTCACCGCCGAGATTTCGACACCGCGCTTGTGCAGCTTCGATTGCAGGATGTCGCGAACGGCGTTGATTTTCATTTCGTCGTTGGCTTTCAAGGTGATGACTTCTTTTTCCTGGAGAATTTCGCAATTATGTCCGCGTAGATCGTAGCGATTGGCGAGCTCTTTTTTCGCCTGGTTCACGGCGTTGTCCACTTCCTGCATATTGATTTCAGATACGATATCGAAAGATGGCATCGCGGTTCTCCGAATTAAATCGCCAGCACATCCGCGTTTTTCGGCGGCGTGTAGTCGAAGAGTTTCTCGTCGACAGATTTGACGACTTCAACGTCGCTGAAATCCATCTGCACTTCGTTCTCGAGGGTATCCCAGTATTTCAAGAGTCGAATGCTTTTACCGTCCGGTGAAACCCTCACTTGCGCTCGGCGCAGCTCGGTCTCTTCGCTGCGCGGCGAGAGGAAGAACAGGAAATCTCCGTTGGCTTCTTTCTGCGATCCGGACGCGATGAAAAATTTAAAGAAGCCGCCTTGGCTCAGAACCGAAAGTGGGTTTTTCGCCCGACCCTTTTTTGTGGAGACGTTCGCCTTGATCACCTGGAACTTCGAATCTTTGAACATCTCGTCCGGATACGTAACGGCCCAAAGATTGTTTTTGTTTACGACTAAAAGGCTTTTAGGCTCGCCATCAAGCTCCATGCGCAAACGACCTTTCGAGATCACCATCGTTCCGCGGTGCTTTGTCTCCGTGCCGATCATCGATTTGGTCGTCTGAGCGACTTTCATTTTCATCGACTGCTTTTGAAACGCATCATCGAGATTTTTCAGCGGATCAAGATTCGCCGGCTTCACCGCTTCGGCTTTTTTGGCCGACGGCTTCGCTATCACGATTTCCGCCGCTATCGCGCAAAGTACCAACACAACCGCGAGCCCAGCGCGGGCCATGCGCTTCAGGTACTTTTGAGCATGAAACGGGGACATCGATTTCCTTTGGTCTGACGTCACGAAAATGAAGTCGCACCCTATCAAAAGCGCGATTTTCCTGCAAGTTTCGGCCGGCACGCCAGGGTCCAAACCTCATAGGCGCTAGGCTCGCCGAGGGCTATATAGGCTGCCATCGCGGTCGAACCCGAAGTGATCACATCGTCGACCACGATGAAAGTGGACCCGTCGGCCCTTAAACATGAAATCTTTTCCTCCTCGGGAGATCTGAACCGAATCCGAGTTCTCTCGGAAAGCGAGAGTTCTTTTTGATTCACGGCGGGATCAGATTCCCGCTCGAGCGCAATCACACGCGCCTCCCGCCAAATCCGAGCCAGACTCCACGCCAGAAGCCAGGCATGATCCCGGCGACGAGCACCCGGGAAAACAAAGATGGGGCGCGCGTCCGAATAGAGGTCTCGCTCAAAAGCGAGAGTCTCAGCGGCCGATCGCGCAAACTCGGCCGCGAAACCGCGCTTAAACGCATGAACCATGTTTTTCACGAGGAAGGTATTTTCGTCATTCCAAGTCCAGAGTGCGCTAACTCGAAACGGATATCCCGGCTGATGCAAAGTCTCGCCCCGATTCGCGATCGAGCACAAATCAATGGTGCATTCGCGGCAAAATAGATTCACCGAAGTCCCCAAGCGCCCGCAATGGCCGCACGCGCGAGCCCACCGCAAAATACGATCGAGCTTCAACCTGTGGCCGACCACCTTCTCCGCCGAGATCCGGTCTTCGTCCATTCGGGCGTTCGCCTGCTTGTCTTGAGGCCTTGGCTTGAAATCGAGCTGCATGCGGGGGAGCACGGCAAGAACCGAGCCGAACTCACTCATTGTGATAAGGGATGTTCTTCCAGATCGCAAAGGCCCTATAGGTTTGCTCGAGGACAACCGCTTGCGCGATGTGATGATTCAACGTGAGTTTCGACAACGACCAAGTCCAATCCGCTCGTCGACGAATGTCGTCCGAAAATCCGAATGCGCCGCCAACGAGAATCACGACACGCGGCCGGCCGCGCTCGAAACACTTCACCAGCTGCGCGCTCAACTTGACCGAGCCGATCTCATCGCCCTTTTCATCGCACACAATGACGACATCGTCTTTTTTAACTGCGCGCAAAAGCGCTTCGGTTTCTTCGGCTTGTTTCTGTTGTGCCGAAGCGCGCTCTTGGCGCGACGGCTTGAGACGAAGGATTTCGACTTGAGCGAACCGGCTCAGCTTTTTCTGGTATTCGGAGCTCAGGGTCTCGAGCCAAACTTCTTTATGCCCGCCGATGAATACAAAAGCGAGTTTCATGCCGTCTCCGCCTTACGGCGCACGAACGGTTGGCGTCTGATCACGCACGCCCATATCTCGACCCTGCTTCCAGAGATCTTCGAGACGATACTCCTGGCGAACGAAATCGTAAAACACGTGCACCATCAGGGCACCGTAATCGAGAACGACCCAACGACCCTCGCCCGTGCCTTCGACACTTTGCGGGAACACATTGAACTCGTCCTTCACCGCGCGCGTGACAGCTTCTGCGAGCGCGCTCGCATGTCGAGTGCTGGTTCCCGAAGCGATCAGTGTGAATTCCGTCGGTGCTTCGCTCTCGCGAAGATCAAAAGCACGCACATTGATCGCCTTACGAGCGAAGAGGGCCTGCGCACAGAAATTCGTGAAGGCCTCGTAGTCTCCAATTCGCGGACCGAGCGGTCCGTAAAGACCGTTGGCGCGAATGTACTCTTCGACTGGAATGCTGACATGTCGATCGACGTTTCGTCCCGTGCGCAAGCGCTTTCGCACATCGCTCGCCGAAACATCGACATCTTGCACGCGCAAGAACTCAATCGAACGCCCCGAATTCAAAGCGATGAATTGGCGATCAAAGACCGCGACCATCTTTCGCAAACCTGTGGGCATTTCTTCTTCACCAAATGGAAGCGTGTGATTCGGACGTGTCACAACGGCCAGATTCGCGAGCGTCAGAATTTCTTCGTATTCTTTCCACTTATCGAATTCCTCGAACTGATCGAGGCCGACGACAAGATAGAGGTTCTCGGGAGCAATGACTTTCGCGTAACTGCGAATCGTGTCGATCGTGTAGCTACGCCCACCTCGGCGAAGCTCCTGCTCGTCGATTTCGACGTAGGGATAATCTGAAAGTCCGATCTTGAGCATTTCAAGGCGCTGCTCATGGGTCGGTCCTTCGACCGGAGGTTTTTGCGGATTCTGGGCCGCGGGTACCACGATCACTTTGTCGAGATTCAATCGCGAGTGGACCGTCGTAACGCAGTTGATATGTCCCACATGAAGCGGGTTGAATGTTCCGCCGAAGACGCCGATTCGCATCTCGGGAGTCAGTTCTATTTTCGGAGCTTCTACTTTCGCCATCTTTTCACCTGTCATGATCAAGCGCTCGCGCTTCGTCGACTCTACGTCCGAGTTCAAAAATCAAGTCGCGAATGCCCTGTCCCGTCGCCGCCGAAATCGCGCGCGTTTCGATTCCTTGACGCCGAAACATCTCGACTGTTTCTTCCAGGCGAGAACGATCCATTGCGTCGATTTTGTTTAAAACAACGATCTGTCGACGCTCGAGCAGGGGACGAAATCCCTCTTCTTCGCGCTTCGATTTATCGTATTCGCTCAGCTCGTGCATGATATCGCGGTAATCTTGAAAGGCTTTGCGACCTTCTGTTTCGCTGGCGTCTATGAGGTGCACGAACAAATTCGTGCGCTCGATATGCCGAAGAAACTGTGTTCCCAGGCCGACACCTTTGTGGGCCCCTGGAACAAGCCCGGGAATATCCGCGACAACGATGGTGCGCGCGTCATCGACTTTCACGACCCCGAGATTCGGCGCGAGAGTCGTGAATGGATAATCTGCGATTTTCGGACGGGCCGCTGAGATTGCCGAAATCAGCGTCGACTTACCCGCGTTCGGATAACCAATCACTCCGACATCGGCAATCAGTTTCAATTCGAGATGCAGTCCACGCGATTGACCCGCTTCACCGGGTTGCGCGTGCTCGGGCGCTTGGTTCACGCTCGTGCGAAAGAAGAAATTGCCTTTTCCGCCACGACCGCCTTCGAGAAAAACCAAGTCGCCAGGCGTATTGAGATCGAGAAGTGTCTCGCCTGTTTCGGCGTCTTTCACCACGGTTCCTGGAGGCACGGACAGAATCAAATCTTTGCCAGCAGGTCCCGACATATTTCGGCCCGAGCCAGGATGTCCGTCTTCAGCTGCGTACTTGCTTTTGTATCGATACTCGAGAAGTGAATTCAGCTGAAGCGCGACGCGAAAAACCACGTTTCCGCCGCGGCCTCCATCACCGCCATCAGGTCCGCCTCGAGGAGTCATGGCTTCCTTACGAAAGCTCACGGCCCCGGGACCGCCCTTTCCGGATCTCACTGTGATTGATACTTCATCTACGAACTTCACTGCGCTTCAGCCCTGAAAAAATCTCAGGCCATTGGCCTTTAATAATACGAAAGGGCCAGCATCGCCGGCCCTTTCATCAAATTTCCGCTTCCGTTTCGAGTTCAGCGTTCGCCGGTGGCTTAAGCAGCCGGATAAACACTGACCTTCGAGCGCAGCTTATTGATGCGCTCGAACTTCACGCGACCTTCGATCAAAGAGTAGATCGTGAAATCACGACCCATACGTACGTTGTTTCCGAGGTGGAAAGTCGTTCCACGCTGGCGCACGATGATCGTGCCCGGCTTAACTGCTTCGCCACCGTAGCGCTTCACGCCCAATCGGCGTCCAGCACTGTCGCGTCCGTTTCTTGTACTACCTGCGGCCTTCTTACTTGCCATACGTCACCCCTTGCCTAGCTCTGCTGAATTACTTTTTCTTCGCTGCTTTTTTAGCGGCTTTCTTCTTCGCGCCGCCTTTTTTCGCGGCTTTCTTGCCGGCTTTTTTCTTCGCCTTTTTTGCGGCCGAAGCTTGCTTGCGTTCTACTTTAGCTGCACGAGCCTGCTTTTTATCACCTTGTTTTTCAGCGAATTCGGCTTTTCGCGCCGCGATTTTCGCTGGATCAACGATGGTCGCTTCTTTATCTGTCTCGAGCTTCTTTCCTTCCGGAGTCGTGATCGATTGGATGAAGAGTTCGGTGAAGAGTTGGCGATGACCGTGCATGCGGCGATAGCCTTGGCGGCGCTTTTTCTTGAAAACGATCACTTTCGGAGCTTTGGCCTGACGAGTGACAACGGCCGTGACCTTCGCATTTTGAACCAGGGGCGCGCCGATGAATGTTTTTTCGCCACCGAGCATGAGAATTTCTGTGAGATCGAATGTGTCGCCGAGGTTTTTCTCGAGTTTCTCGACTCGGACTGTGTCACCAGCCTGAACCTTATACTGCTTACCGCCGGCGCGAATGATCGCGTACATGAATGCCTCCGAAACTATGGCCCCAAGAATCTCATGCTGAATCAGGCCTGGACCTGCAGCCGATACTGGCGCTGGATTTCTAAAACCGAAGGGCAAATAACTGCCACGCCGCAGGAGTGATTGTCAATGATTTCAGCAGCTTGATTTGAAGATCAAAACTGCCTGTTGAAGGCGCATGAGCGGCATCCAAGTTCTGAAACAAACAGAGAAATGGCCAAGCATGTCAACGGGTTGGCTGCCCAGCATCGAAATCACCGGTCAAACTTAGTGGGTAAAGATCTCGTACTGCTCGCGGTGAAACTCGGGCTCGAGCTTGAGGACCACGCTGCGCCCGATCCGGCGTTCGACGTCCTCGAGTCGCTCGGTTTCTTCTTCGTAAATATGATCGCCGACGTCGACATGGCAATGAACCACGGTGGTGGTGTGTTTGGCGCTGGCGCCCTCGCGCTCGAGGTCGCGAAAGATTTCATGCGCAACTGTCGCCTTTTGTTTGATGTAGCCGCGACCGTCGCAATAGGTGCAGGGTTCGCATAGCGTTTTCACCAAGCTCGGGCGAATGCGCTTTCGAGTCATTTCGACCAGACCCAGATTCGACATCGAGACGACCGTCGTTCGCGCGCGGTCGCGAGTGAGCTCATCCCGCAAAGCCGTGAGAACTTTCTCGCGATGCGCTTCTTTTTCCATGTCGATGAAGTCGATGATGATAATGCCGCCGCAATTGCGAATGCGCAGCTGATGCGCGATTTCGCGGACGGCCTCGAGATTGGTCTTAAGAATCGTGTCTTCGAAATCTTTTTTGCCGACGTACTTGCCAGTGTTGATGTCGATCACCACCAGCGCCTCGGCTTCGTCAATGACGATGTAGCCGCCCGACTTGAGCCAGATCTTGCGCTCCATTGAGCGTGAGATTTCTACGTCGACTTCGTATTGATCGAAAAGCGGTCGGGCCTCGCGATAGAGCGAAACCTTGNNTGTTTTTGAATTTCGGCATGAACTGCGAAATGAAAGCGCTCACTCGCTTAAACGACTCTTCGTCGTCGGTGATCACGCGGTCGACATCTTCGTTGAGAAGATCGCGAAGCGCGCGCAGCTCCACATCGAGTTCGGTGTGCACGGCGCCGGGTTTGGTTTTTTTCTCGTAGCCGCGCTGGATCTCCTGCCAGAGACGGTGAAGATATTCGATATCCGAACGCAAGCTCGATTCGGATGCGCCCTCGCCCGCGGTTCGGACGATGATTCCACCTTTGGTTTCGATACTCTCGACGACTTTACGAAGACGTTCGCGCTCGTTTGAGTCTTCAATCCGGCGCGAAACGCCAAAATGGTTGAGTGTCGGCATGAAGACGACGTTTCGTCCCGGCAGTGAAATATGGGTCGTAATCCGGGCGCCTTTTGAGCCGAGCGGATCTTTGGCGACCTGAACGAGAATTGATTGACCTTCATTCAAGAGCTCTTGAATTCGCGGGCGGCTCGCTTCGGTTGGCTGAGGGGCGCCCGCCGCGGCTTCGGCGCCTTCGGGTTCGGTTCCGAAAAGCTCGCCCTCTTCGGCCTCGCCGTCGAGATCTCCGCGCACGTCGCCGACGTAGAGAAACGCAGCACGATCCAAACCGATATCGACAAACGCGGCCTGCATCCCTGGGAGAACGCGCATCACTTTTCCGCGATGAACCGACCCGACCAATGTCGGCGAAGTCTTGCGTTCAATCTTCAAATCAATGAGGGTTCCGTTTTCCAGATACGCGACGCGCGTTTCACTCGGTCTCACATTGATGAGAATTTCGGAAGGCATCGTTAAATCCCGTTCGCGGCGGTCGACCTTGGTCTAGGGAATCCAGACTGGGCCAAGTGGTACTCAATATAACCTTTGTGAAGACCGATAACCATAAAGAACAATCCGCGGCGAACGAGAGGCACCGAAGTGGCGCGCATTGATCAGCTCTTTAAAATGATGATCGACCAACAGGCATCGGATCTCCATATCTCAGCGGGGTCTTCGCCATATCTCAGAACGCACGGAGAAATGGTGAAGATGGACATGAAGCCGCTCACCAACGAAGACATTCAAGGATTGATCTTCGAGATTCTGAACGACAAACAAAAGCGGCTGTTCATTGACAATTGGGAATTGGATTGCAGTTACACCGTCGAGGGCCTTGCGCGCTTCCGCTGTAACGTGTTCATGCAAAGAAAAGGCATGGGCGCAGTCTTCCGCATGATCCCCGAAAAAATTCGAACTTTCGACGAACTCGGTTTGCCTAAGGAAATTCGTGATCTGGTCGCCGCCGAACGCGGCTTGGTTTGCGTGACCGGCCCAACGGGCTCTGGCAAATCGACCACCCTGGCGGCGATCATCAATTACATCAATCAGACGCGCCAAGGCCACATCATTACGATCGAAGATCCGATCGAATTCGTGCACACGAATATCAATTGTTTGATCAACCAGCGCGAGGTCTCGAGTCATACCAAATCCTTCGCGAACGCGCTCAAAGCTTCGCTCCGCGAAGACCCGGATATCATTCTCTTGGGCGAGATGCGCGATCTTGAAACCATCCAGTTGGCGATGACCGCGGCTGAAACCGGCCACTTGGTCTTCGGCACGCTTCATACTTCGAGCGCGCACAAGACGGTCGATCGAATCATCGATGTATTTCCCGACACCCAACAAGAGCAAGTTCGCGTGCAGCTCGCGGAAAGTCTTCGCGGCGTGATCGCGCAGATTCTGCTACCCAAAGCGACCGAAGCGGGTCGCGTGGCTTCGTTCGAAATCATGGCCAACACGAAAGCCATCGCAAATATGATTCGCGAGGGAAAAACCTTCCAGATTCCTTCGGCGATGCAGACCATGCGATCGTCGGGCGCGATCACGATGGAGTCTTATGTCGGCGGACTCATTCAAAAGGGTTTGATCACGCGCGAGACTGGCTATCTGGCGCTTGGGCATGTCGGTCCGAGTAAAGCCAACGAAGAGTCGGGTTCTGAGGCGAAGGAGACGACCGCGCCGAACGCTGGAGCGCACGCTCCGGCTCAGCCCGCTAAGAGTGCCTCCACGCCAGCGAATCCAGCGGCGAAACCCGAGCCGACGGCAAATCAGAAACCACCGGCCGGCGCGCCACCCACGCCGCCGACAACGGCGCTCGGCAGTCTCGCGAATCGATTCAAAAAGACCAGCTGATCAAAATTCAAAAGTAAATGCGATTTGTTGAGGGTCGTATGTGGGCGCGTTCGACTGCGCGAGATCGGCTTCGATCTGCGGCAACACCCGTCGTTCGCTGCCATAGAGCTCTTGTGGATTGGTCGCGGCTTTGTACGTGACATACGAAGTGCCCGCGATGATGCCGAACGCGAAACCGATGGCGATGTTGTTCAACTTCTCCTGCGGTCGACCATAAAAGCTCAGCGTGCTCAATCCGAGAATCGCACCGCCCAAGCCCGCGAAGACGATCGTGGCGAGCTGACGCCGTGGACCCGAAAGAGCGCTGCTTTTTTGTTCGCCCGCGGCACCCGCCGCCGGCGGTGGCGGCGGCGTTTGCGCGAACGCGTTCGAGGTTACCGCCAGCGAAAAAATGATTGAAATCAGGATTCGACGAACCATGGTTGCTCTCCATCCTCCGCGATGGCAAATCCGCTGACATTCACAAGTTCCGGCGGAACGGTCGATAACGATCGCGAGCTCACTGACGAAACAAACGCGTGCGCGGGTCCCTTGGCGATCGTGTTTTCGAACTCTCTCAACGCCTCGCTTGTGCCGGCGGCAAGTATTTCAACGCGTCCGTCTTCGAGATTTCGCACGAGCCCTTGGACTCCCAAAGGCCCCGCACGCTTGTAAACAAAGTTACGAAAACCAACGCCTTGTACCCGCCCCGACACGAGAAAATGCATGCGGACCATGTTTTGACAATCTCGGCTCGCGTGGTTAATTTCAACCTCTTTGGAGGGATTATGCAGGGCACTATCAGTCGAGCTCGTGACCTAGCCCCTCTGATCGATCACACGCTTTTGAAACCCGACACGACGGAAATCGACATTCGCCGCCTCTGCGAAGAGGCGCGCACCTGTGGATTCAAGGCCGTTTGCGTGAATCCGATTTTCGTCGCGAAGGCGCACGCTCGCCTCAAGAACTCGAATGTTTTGATCGCATCTGTGATCGGTTTTCCGCTCGGCACTCATCTTTCTCAGATTAAATCCCTCGAGACGGAGAGGGCGATTCAGGACGGTGCGAGCGAAATCGACATGATGATTCGTCTCGATCTGGTAAAAGAGGCGCGTTGGCGCGAAGTCGAAAACGATATCCGCGAGGTCGTACGTGCGGCGGGCGCGACACCTGTCAAAGTGATTCTTGAAACCGGACTGCTCAATGAAGCCGAGATCGCAGACTCTTGCAAAGCATCTGAAAGCGGCGGAGCCGCATTCGTAAAAACCGCGACAGGGTTCTTGGCCCGCGGCGCTTCAATCGACGATATCGCGCTCATGCGCCGAAGCTGCTCGCCCGCAATCAAAATCAAGGCTAGCGGCGGAATCAAATCGTTCGCACAAGCGGCGGCGCTGGTTGCGGCAGGTGCCGATCGCTTGGGAACCAGCGCCGGCGTTTTCATCGTCAACGGACAAGAGGGCACGGGTTCGGCATACTAGAACTCGAGTTTTCGCGAGGGGGCGTTTTGGATTTCCTACCATCGGAACTGATAAAGAAAAAGCGTGGCGGCGGCGAGCACTCGCGCGATGAGATCGCGTTTTTGATCAATGGCTTCGTCGCGGGCCGAATCCCTGATTATCAGATGTCCGCCTGGTTGATGGCGGTTTATTTCAAGGGCATGACGGCTGGTGAAACCGCGACGCTCACCGAGGTGATGTTGCGCTCGGGTCGATCGCTTGATTTCTCGCGACTTCCGGGAGTGGCCGTCGATAAACACAGCACGGGCGGCGTCGGCGACAAAACTTCGATGATTCTCGCGCCGATCGCGGCGGTCGCTGGAGTGCGCGTGCCGATGATCGGTGGACGCGGCCTTGGGCACACCGGCGGAACGCTCGACAAACTGGAAGCGATTCCGGGCTTTCGTGTGGGCCTCAGTATCGATGAACTCGTGCGCCAGGTGGAACGCCTCGGATTTGCGATCGTCGGCCAAACCGAGGAGATTTGTCCCGCCGATAAAAAAATATACGCGCTTCGCGACGTGACGGCGACGGTCGAGTCGCTGCCCTTGATTTGCGCGAGTATCATGTCGAAGAAATTGGCTGAGGGCATCGGCGCCTTGGTTCTCGATGTGAAGTGCGGCACTGGCGCCTTTATGAAGACTCTCGCTGATGCTGAAACTCTCGCTGATAAGCTCATCGAAATCGGCACGGCCCACGGCAAGCGCGTCGGCGCGATTCTCAGCAATATGGATCAGCCGCTCGGCCGATTTATCGGGAACTCTCTTGAACTCGAGGAATGTTTCGCGATTCTCAAGGGCGAAGCGTGTCGCGGTCGCAAGGATTTCGATGACTGCCGAGAGCTGAGCCTCGAACTCGCGGGGCTCATGATCTGGCTTGGTGGCGCTGCCAAATCGGCTGAAGCGGGTCTCGCGAAAGCGAACGAAGTTCTCAAAAACGGCCGCGCGTGGGAAATGTTCGAACGCCTCTGCGTCGAGCAGGGCGGCGAGCTACGGGCGCTTCCACAAGCGAACGCACGTTTCGACGTGCTCGCGAAGTCCGACGGCTACGTGGGCGGATTCGACACGGAAAAAATCGGCGTCGCCGCGCTTGCACTCGGCGTGGGCCGCGCCAAAGCGAGCGACGTGATCGATCACAGCGCGGGGATCGAGGTGCATCGAAAAATCGGCGACGAAGTTCGTCGCGGAGATCCGCTTTTCACCCTCTATGCGAGCGCGCCAGAGAGCGCGCATCTCTTCGCGCGCGCCAATGACAGCCTTCTGTCGGCGACCAATATTTCCTTGCAAAAGCCCCCTCTCCCCGATTTGATCATCAAGAGGAAAGTGAACTGAGCTTGGACATTCAGAAGAACCTTGAAGAATCGACGGCCTATATTCGCTCGCGGACCAGCCTCAAACCGCGCATGGGCATCGTTTTGGGTTCGGGTCTCGGAGCTTTCGTCGATCAGATCAAGATCGAAGCGCAGTTTCCTTACGATGAAATTCCTGGCTTTATCCCGCCCACCGTCGAAGGCCACGGTGGTCGCTTGATCTTGGGCACGGTTGGAGCGGTGCCCGTCGCTTGTCTTCAAGGTCGAATTCATTTTTACGAAGGCCATTCAATGGCCGCGATCGTTCATCCCACACGAACTTTGGCGATGCTTGGAATTGAAATCTTGATGCTGACCAATTCGGCGGGTGGACTCGATCCGGCAATGAAGCCCGGTGACTTCATGATCATCGACGATCACATCAACTTGATGGGCGACAATCCGCTCAAAGGACCGAATATTGCGCAACTCGGTCCACGCTTTCCGGATATGAGCGAGGCTTACGACCGCAAGCTCAACGATCGCATGTCGGATGTTCTCACTCGTCATGGCATTCGCTTCTCGCGCGGAATCTACTGCGGCGTCAGTGGTCCGACCTACGAAACGCCGGCCGAGGTTCGATATCTGCAACAAATCGGTGGCCGCGCCGTCGGCATGAGCACCGTGCCTGAAGCGATCGCGGCGAATCACTTGGGTCTTCGCGTTTGCGCCATGAGCTGCATCACCAATCCCGCTGCGGGTCTTTCGAAACAAAAACTTTCGCACGAAGAAGTCACTCAGACGGCGAAGATGGTCGAAGACAAATTCTGCGCGTTTCTCAAAGAGTTCACCTCATCAATTTAATTTAGCTTTGCCAGAAGTCTCTCGCAGAGTCTGGGGAAATTCTTGCCTAGTCGCAGGGGCACCCGGCTCTTGCGCTCGTCTAGATTTCCGATGTGCGCGCAGCAGCTTGTCCTGATTTGCGCTGGCGGGACTAACCGAAACACCCTTAAACAGAGACAATAGAGATACGGTACCTGGAGAGCAGGATGCTTTCCGGAAAGGGTCGACATGGATGTCGCACGGCCCATCCTCATCACGGGGGCGTTGGCGGGTTCGCTTTTTCTTTCTGCATGCGCGGAAATGACTTCGAACTCGTCAACGCCCATCGTGAATAAGCCCTCCGCTCAGTGCGCGGACAGCGTGATTCCGAACCGTTTCGTGGTCGAATGGAAAGACGGCATCACGACGGTCGAGTACGCCGCAAACGCTGAGGAACTCGAACGCGAACTCCTTGAACCCAATGCCAAGGACGTCGTTTCGGCTGATCACGATTATCTGGTCAAAATCCGCGCGCCAGACACCGTTGAGGCACAGGGCGTTCAAGGGCCCGAGTGGGGACAGATCGATGTCGGAGCTCAAGACGCCTGGACGATCGCAAGTGGCGAGGGCATCACCGTCGCCGTTGTCGACTCCGGAGCCGATATCACGCATCCCCAACTCCAAAGTCGCGTCGCAATCAACACCGGTGAAATTGCAGGCAACGGAAAAGACGACGACGGCAACGGGTTCGTCGACGACGTTTACGGCTACAACTTTTACGATTACGGAAGGTCGGGCGGCTCATCCGTCGTAGCCGATGGCGTTGTCGGCCACGGCACGCACGTATCCGGTATTATTTTGGCCGCGCCGAGTGCGGATCCCGCCATGTCTCAGATGAAGGGAATGGCTCCGAAGGCGAAATTGATCCCTCTCAACTTCATGAACGACGACGGCGAAGGAGCGATGAGCGACGCCGTGAGCGCGATCGACTACGCTGTCGCCCGCGGAGCCAAAATCATCAACGCAAGCTGGGGCGGCCCGATGTGCTCAGGGCCTTTGCGCAAGAAAATCATGTCTCTGGCAGAGCGAAACGTTCTCTTCGTTGCCGCGGCCGGCAACGGCGATTACAGAACCGGCATCGGCTACAATCTCGAAACACGCCCCGACTATCCCGCCGCGGTAAACGGACCTTCTCAGCTGACCGTCGGAGCCGTCGCGCCGAGTGGCGCCATGACATCGTTCTCGAACTTCAGTCAAAGTCTCGTGCATCTTATGGCGCCGGGCTCTCGAATCTTGAGTACGTTTCCTATGAGCGGCTCACAGTGTTCAAGTTCGGCCGGTAGCGGTTACTGCTACATGAGTGGCACGAGCATGGCGACGCCGTTCGTTTCGGGTATCGCGGCTCTTGTTTGGAGCTACCGACCGAACGCGACGGTCTTTCAGGTTCGCCAAGCCATCATGGCCTCGGTCACCCTCGGCGATTACCCGGCCGTAAGTCGCGGTCGCGTGCACGCGCGCCGAGCTCTGGACGAGATCGCCAAGCTTGTCGCGCCCTAAATTTCGGCCGTTTCGACCTCCAAATCGGTGACCAGTTTGGTCACTTTCTGGACTTCATCCTAGGTTCTTTACAAAGACATGCGCGATGCGGCATTTTTGCCGCCGCCAGCCTTGCCTAACGCATCGCGAAGAGGTTACCTTTTTTGAAATTTCCCCCGGTTTGTAAGGAATTAGAGCATGCCGCGATTGCGCGAGACGATTCCGTTGTCGCGCCCACATGGACGCTCATGCCCCGAAAGAACCTGTGCGGAAAAATCCCTAGGATCAAGACACGGAGATGCGAATGGCAACGACCACACCGAACCAGTCTCGAACCGAGCTTCGAGTCTCGGAACTCGAAACCAAGAACTCTGTCGCGCTTAAGGGCGGCGGCGAAGACAAACTCGCCAAACACAAAGAGGGCGGCCGACTCGCGGCTCGCGAGCGCCTCGATGTGCTTCTCGATCCTGGCAGCTTCGTCGAGATGGATCGCTTCGTCACTCACCGCTCACAGAACTTCGGCATGGGCGATAAGAAGATCCTCGGTGACGGCGTGATCACCGGCTACGGCCGTATCAATGGCAAACTCGTTTACTGCTATAGCCAGGACTTCACCGTCTTCGGTGGTTCGATGTCGCGCACTCAGGCGAACAAGATTCTGAAAATCATGGATATGGCGATGAAGAATGGCGCACCGATCATCGGCCTGAATGACTCGGGTGGCGCGCGCATTCAAGAAGGTGTCGAAGCCCTCGGCGGTTACGCCGACATTTTTCTGCGCAACACTCTCGCGAGCGGCGTGGTTCCGCAGATCAGCGCGATCATGGGCCCATGCGCGGGCGGCGCGGTTTACTCGCCATCGATCACTGACTTCATTTTCATGGTCAAAGACACAAGCTATATGTTCGTGACTGGACCGGAGGTCATCAAGACGGTCACCCACGAGGACGTGACGAAAGAACAGCTCGGTGGCGCTCTCGCGCACGCGCAGAAATCGGGCGTCACGCATTTCGCCGCCAACGACGACAAGCACTGCCTGCTTTTGATTCGCGAGCTCCTGAGCTTCTTGCCGAGCAATAACGTCGACGATCCGCCGGTGATTCCGACGAGTGATCGACCCGACCGTATCGAAGAGTCGCTCAACACGTTTATCCCCGACAATCCGAAGAAGCCTTACAATATGCTCGACTTGATCAAAACGATCGTCGACGAGGGCTATTTCCTCGAAGTTCACCAGAGCTACGCACAGAACGTGATCGTCGGTTTCGCGCGCTTCAACGGCCGCAGCGTCGGTATCGTCGCGAACCAGCCGCAGGTTCTCGCGGGTTGCTTGAACATCGACGCGAGCAAAAAGGCCGCGCGCTTCATTCGCTTCTGCGACGCCTTTAACATCCCGTTGGTTTCGTTGGTCGACGTCCCCGGATTCTTGCCTGGAACGGATCAAGAATGGGCTGGCATCATCACTCACGGTGCGAAGCTCTTGTATGCTTACGCGGAAGCGACGGTTCCGAAAGTCACCGTTATCAC
>FRDC01002361.1_pt2 | contig 30894 bp, 29 predicted proteins | sample 1106171 | NCBI WGS metagenome assembly FRDC01 (sample SAMEA3930566, study PRJEB13176) | freshwater metagenome | biome: Drinking water system; feature: drinking water; material: water | place: Singapore | collected 2014-12-20 | reverse complement strand
CTCGGTTCAAACTCTGCGCTTATAAAATTCGAAACCTATATCCTACAAACCTGTTACATCAGTATTAATTTCCTAATTCATAATTATTTTTCTCAGAAATTGACAATAACGAAATAATGTGAGAAATAATGATATAACGGGAGTAATCATTGAAGAGAGGGTATTTTGGGGGGAGCTTCGATCCGATTCACAATGGACATATCCATCTTGCTCTAGAGCTCTTCGAAAAACACAATCTCGACGAAGTGTTGTTCTGTCCAACAAGTCAATCTCCTCACAAGAAACATGCTCCACCGGTTGCATCTAAGGAAGATAGACGTGCGATGGTGACGGCGGCGATTTCACCGTTTCCAGAGTTTACATTCCTCGATTATGAACTGCAAAAAACAGAGCCGTGTTATACAATCGACACGATTCGAACGTTGACAGAGGAAAATAAGAAAATTAAGTATTTTTTGCTCTTGGGAGAAGATTCGGTAGAGAAATTTTCGACCTGGAAAGAGGTCGATGCGCTGGTTAAGCTGGCGACTCCTCTTGTCGGAAGTCGAGAGAAAGATCTTTTGCCCGAAGAGATAGAGAATTTATCACCTGAACTGATGAAATTGCTGAAGAAAGGGTGGACGCCGATTCCACGGCTCGAAATCAGTAGTACATGGATTAGATCGAGAGTTCAAAAAGGTGAATACGCAGGACATTTAGTACCAGGGAAAGTATGGGAATACATTCAAACACATCAGCTGTACACAAAATAGAAGTAGCAACTCCACTACTTAACAAGATTGCTCAGGTCATTTTTGATAAAAAGGGGATGAACATTTTGGGGCTCGATGTGAGAGGAGTGTCGACGCTCACCGACTTTGTGATCATTGCGGAAGGGAATGTCGATCGGCATGTTTCGGCAATTGGGCATGCTGTGATCGATGCCCTGCAGGAAGAAGGGATCAAGCCTCTCCATACAGAAGGGCTTCAAGAAGGGGATTGGGTTGTCATAGATTGTCTTGACATGATGGTTCATCTCTTCATGCCGGGTCTTCGGGAGAAATACCGTTTGGAAGATCTTTGGAAAGATGGTCAGATTGTCGAGTTACAGATCGACGCAAGTCGTTAAACTCTAGTCGCTTATAATCGATTGAAGTAATTGTTTCCTTCGGTTATTCTAGTATCACTATGAAAAAGAAAAGAATTGTTATTACCGGAATGGGTGTTGTTTCCTGTTTTGGAAACGATGTCGATACATTTTATCAGGCTCTTTTAAACGGTCAAAGCGGGGTGGCTCCAATTGAAGAATTTCCTTGCGAGACTTATCCAACGCGATTTGCCGCATCTATCAAGCAGTTTGATGTCGGCAACTATCTCGACAAAAAGCAAGCAAGGCGCGTCGATCCTTTTATCCGCTATGCGATGGTTGCAGGGAAAAAAGCGCTCGAAAATAGCGGCCTGCAAGGCGAAGCCCTGGAGAAGTTGAATAAAAGCCGCTGTGGAATCATCATTGGTTCCGGCATGGGCGGTATGAAAACTTTCTCGGATGGTGTCGAGACTGTCTTTAAAGAAGGTTATCGTAGAATGTCTCCTTTCTTCGTTCCGTTCATCATCACGAACATGGGTGGAGCACTTCTTGCCATTGATACAGGTTTTACAGGGCCTAACTATTCGATTTCAACAGCATGTGCAACATCGAACTTCTCAATTGCGTCAGCGGCCGATCATATCCGTAAGGGGGCAGCCGATTTGATGGTGTGCGGTGGTGCAGAAGCATCGCTCACGCCGGTGGGACTTGCTGGATTTGTGGCGTGTAAAGCGCTCTCCGAGAGAAATGACGCGCCGCAAAAAGCTTCTCGTCCATGGGATAAAAATCGTGACGGTTTTGTCATGGGAGAAGGGGCAGGAGTTTTGATTCTTGAGAGTTTAGAACATGCGCTTGCGCGAGGGGCACCTATTTTGGCAGAGTATCTTGGCGGCAGCATGAATTGTGATGCGTACCATATGACATCGCCTCGCGAAGATGGTTCGGGGGTTGCCCAATGTATTGAGCTGGCGATCCAAGATGCAGGCATTCCGAAAGAACAGATCAACTATATCAATGCCCATGCTACATCAACTCCAGTGGGGGATCTTTGCGAGGTGCTCGGCATTAGAAAATATTTTGGTGATCACATCCAAAACATTTCGATGAATGCGACGAAATCGATGATTGGACATTGTCTGGGAGCTGCTGGCGGAATTGAAGCGATCGCAACGATTAAAGCGATTCTAACGGGCCAGCTCCATCCAAGCATTAATATCGATACTCCGGAAGAGATAATGGCAGGGATTGATTACGTGCCGAATGTAGCTAAAACCAAAAAGATCACAGGTGCAATTTCGAACTCGTTTGGGTTTGGCGGACACAATTCGACGCTTGTTTTTGCACCTTACCGTCAGGAATAGTCGATGCGTGTGCAAGAAGCTTCATTTGGGATTATCCCGATCAAAAAATTCGACGAAATCTGGAAAGTGTTGCTTATACTACACAAGGGCGGACGTCACTGGGCTTTTCCAAAAGGGAGAAGTAATCCTGGCGAGACACCTTTAGAGTCTGCCCGGCGAGAGCTGAAAGAAGAGACGGGGCTTGATGTCGATTCGCTCTTGCAAGATGAGCCTCTGTCAGAGAGGTATGAGTTTCGGCGTAAGGGAGAGTTTGTCGTTAAAACGGTTCAATATTTTCCGGCGTTTGTTTCGGGTGAGGTGAAGCTGCAACCCGAAGAGATTCAAGATGCAAAATGGGTGCCTCTCAAAGAAGCTGTCCGGCATTTAACGTTCCGCGAAGCAAAAGAGATGTGCCGCAATCTCGTCAGACAATTAAATTTATAAGGGTCTTAGTTATCTCTGTGTGCTCTGTGATCTCTGTGGTAAAAAATCCTAGTTAGTTAGGATTTTTTACCACAGAGATCACAGAGAGAGTTAGATCGTCATTTCCTTATAATGATGGCAATATGTTAAGATATTTAGTGAGAGGAATTTTATGACAACGTTGGTTAGTACAAGTCGAGTAGAAAACAAATCATTTCTGAACCAAGTGCTTTTAGTGATTGGGGCGACGCTTTTAATTGTTTTGTCGGGTCGGATCTCGATTCCTCTTCCATTTACACCTGTGCCGATTGCGCTGCAATCGCATGTCTGTTTACTGATGGGTGTTCTTTTGGGGCGTAAGATGGCCGTCACATCGGTGATTCTATTTCTCGTGATGGGGGCTGCAGGACTACCTGTATTTTCGCTGGGAGCTGCAGGACTCGCTAATCTTTTGGGGCCGCGGGGTGGCTATCTGATTGGTTACTTACTCGGAACATGGGCAGTTGCGACTCTGATTGAACGACGCCGGCTCAGGAGCCCACGGGAGAAAACTCTCGCCATGGGATTGGGAACACTCTTGATCTATGCGTGTGGTTTGCCACAGCTGGCACTCTTTGTCGGTGCCGAGCGTGTGATCATGCTGGGAATGGTGCCATTTCTGGCTGGTGATTTAATCAAACTATTCATTAGCTATCGTTTGTTGAAGCGCCTTTCTTAAGAAATGGGGTTGGGATTTGTTTTACAATTTTCCCAACTTTCTTGGAGAGCTCTTTGCCCCGATCCGTGGTTTTGCCTTGTGTCACTCGATTCGTTAGTGGCTTAAAACTCATATTAATAGGAGCTCCTTTCTCAAATGTCTTCGTCAGTTTAGGAACATCGACTCCTTTGGGCGGGGTCAATCCTCCTGTATAAACGTGTTTACTTTCGATTCTCATACCGTCCTCCTTGTGCAGGTGCGTATTTTTTGGTCATATAGATTTTGGTTTATTTAAACAAATGAAAAAGAATTAATTACTGTTAAATCTAATATAATGAACAGTTTAAAAATGATTGACTCCAGATCTAGACCATGGAATAATCCATACTATGGTGAAAAATCTATGGGCAGGTCTTTTATGCCTCATAATTAGGGCTGCGCTAAGTCTCAGATACCGTTTGAGGATCAAAGGGCTTGATCAATTGACCCTGAATAAAAAGGGTGGGGTCTTATTTTTACCGAATCATCCTGCTGAAATCGATCCTGTCTTATTAACTTTAGTTTTATGGAAGCGGTATCGTGTCCATCCTTTAGTTGTCGAACCGTTTTATTATTTAAAGGGGGCTTATTATTTTCAAAAACTCGTGGGTGCCGTTCCGATCCCTGATTTGGCTGGTGTTGTCAATCGTTGGAAAGAAAAGAGGGTTGAAAAATGTTTAAAGTCGATCGAAGAGGGTTTAAAAAACGGTAGTAATTATTTGATTTATCCGGCAGGGCGACTGAAAGTGGGGCCAGAAGAGGTTGTTGGTGGGTCGTCATTTGTCTTCAACCTTATTCAAGAGTCTCCAGAAGCGAATGTTGTGGTTGTACGGACGACAGGATTATGGGGGAGCAGGTTTTCTAAAGCTGTGACAGGCGCAACGCCGTCTTTTGGAAAAGTTGCATTTGAGGGGATTAAGATAGTATTAAAAAATTTAATTTTCTTCACCCCTCGTCGCACCGTCACCATCGAATTTGAAACCATTCCTCCCCAATTTCAGCTCATCGCTGACAAATTGGGATTCAACCAAGCGCTCGAAGGGTGGTACAACAAAGATGGACCTGAACCGATCAAACTCGTTTCAGATCAATTTTGGAATGAGAGCTTTCCTAAAATCACGGCGCAGAAAAAGCCAGAACCTGGAAAAACTTTTAAAATTGCACCCGAAGACGAAAAAGAGATCACCGACAAAATTGCTAAGCTCGCCAAACAAACAACGGCAAGCCGGTCGGATAATCTAGCGCAAGATTTAGGGCTCGACTCACTCGATATAGCCGATTTGCAAACTTTTTTAATTGTCCGTTACGATATCCATGCACTTGATACAAACGCGCTCCATACAGTGGAAGATGTTTTGCGCGTGGTCGCAAACCCACCCACGGTGGAGATAACACATTCAAATAAGTCATGGCCTCATGAAAAACACCGGCAGCCAATAATTCCACCATTGGATTCAACTATTCATGCGTCATTTCTCAAAATGTGCGACCGGATGGGAGGCAGTAGCGCCTGCGCTGATGCGCGTATGGGAGTTATTTCGTACCGCAAGCTGAAATTGATCGCACTCACTTTAAGTCACCATTTCCGTAAAATGGAAGAGCAACATGTCGGGGTTTTACTCCCATCGACGACGATTTCGTATATTGTCGTACTGGCTCTTCTCCTCGCCGGTAAAATTCCTGTCATGCTCAATTGGACGGTGGGAGCCCGCGCTTTAAATCACTGCAAAGCGATGGGGGAGTTCAAGTCGGTCATTAGTTCACGCGCCTTTCTTGAACAACTACCCGACGGCGATTTAGGCGATCTCGACGATCTGCTGCTCTTTCTGGAAGATATTAAGCCAGCTGTTTCACTTCTCGATAAGTTGAAGGGTGTGATAGGAGTTTTCAAAAACGGCACCTATCGTGAAACCAAGGACGACATTGCTGTCATCTTATTTACCAGTGGAACAGAAAACCTTCCCAAAGGAGTTCCGCTGACACATGAAAATATTTTATCCAATCAAGCCTCTTCCCTTTCGTGTGTCGAATTTAAACCGTCTGATGTCTTGTATGGTGCATTGCCGCCTTTCCACTCGTTTGGTTTCTCAGTGACGGGCCTTCTCCCATTGCTGGTCGGACTTAAAGTCTATTACGCTCCCGATCCGACGCAATATTTTTCGATGGCCCATGATATCGAGCACTGGAATGTGTCACTCCTTTGTAGCGCGCCGACATTTATGAAAGGCCTTTTTCAGGCTGCGAAACCCCACCAACTCCATTCGTTGCGGATGGCCGTCGGTGGGGCGGAGAAAGTGCCCGACGAGATGTTTGAATTTGCCAAAAAAATGAAAGTGCAAATGCTTGAGGGATACGGTGTGACGGAGTGCAGCCCGATTGTAACGCTGACGCGCCCTGGAGAGCCACGTGAAGGTGTGGGGACTCCGATCCCGGGTGTTGAACTGTGCGTGATCCACCCTGAAACCCATGAAAAACAGCCTGTAGAAACGGAGGGTGAAATTTGTATCTGGGGTCCCAATGTTTTCCATGGGTACTTGGGGTCACAGAAAACGCCGTTTATCCAGATCGATGGAAAAAAATGGTACCGATCGGGAGATTTGGGCAGCATCAGTCGTACGGGCGCGCTCCTTCTTTCGGGCCGGCTTAAACGATTCATTAAAATTGGTGGAGAAATGGTCAGCCTCGCAAGCATCGAAGAGGAACTCCTCTCTGCTGCCAAACAAAAAGGATGGCTCCGCAGTGAGCCAGAAGGTCCGCCGCTGGCAATTGCTGTCTCAGAAAAAAATGGCGATAAGCCCGAGATCGTTGTATTTTCAACATTTGACATCTCCAAAGATTTATTGAATGATGTTCTCCGAGAAAGTGGTTTTGGCCGAATTGTCAAAATCTCCGAAGTGAGAAAAGTTGAAAAAATTCCGATCACAGGCACCGGCAAAGTCCACTTAAAAGCCCTCCAAGACATGTTATGAGATTATTTAATACTGAAACGCGCACGAAAGAAGAGATTGTATCTGCCGATAAGCAAATCAAAATGTACACCTGCGGGCCCACGGTTTATAATTTTGCTCACATCGGGAATTTTAGAACGTATGTCTTCGAAGATCTACTCCGCAGGACACTGAAATTTTTTGGATTTCAAGTCACTCAAGTGATGAATATCACCGACATCGATGACAAAACGATCCGCGGGGCGATTGAGAAAAAAGTTTCGCTCCAAGCATTTACAGAGCCGTATACCGAAGCATTTTTCCAAGATCTGGCCACATTGAACATTGAAAAAGTTGAATTTAACCCGCGTGCCACTGCATTTATTCCGCAGATGATCGCCCTCATTCAAAAGTTGATCGAAGAAAAAGTCGCTTATAAAGGGGCTGACGGAAGTATTTACTACTCGATTACGAAATTCGGTAGCTATGGAAGACTGTCACACCTCCATTTGGATGAACTGAAGGCGGGCGCCTCCGAAAGAGTGTCGCACGACGAGTACGACAAAGATCATCTCGCCGATTTTGTACTGTGGAAAGCGTTCGACCCAGCGCGCGATGGAGAGATTTATTGGGAAAGTCCGTTTGGCAAGGGTCGACCTGGATGGCATATCGAATGTTCAGCGATGGCAATGGATCTTTTGGGGCCCACCATCGATATCCATGTGGGCGGTGTCGATAACATGTTTCCACACCACGAGAATGAAATCGCCCAATCCGAGGCTTGCACTCACCAACGATTTGTCCGGTATTGGCTCCATTCGGAACATTTACTCGTCGATCATAAAAAAATGTCGAAAAGTTTGGGGAATTTTTATACGCTGCGCGACCTCCTTGCCAAAGGTTATACCGGCCCCCAAATCCGGTATATGCTTCTCCAGACGCACTATAGAACACCGCTCAATTTCACCTTTGAAGGGCTCGACGCAACAGCAAAATCTCTCGAGAGGATCTCCGATTTCGTGGCGCGTCTTCGTGCCATTGATGTCGATGGGCAAACAGTAGCTGCAGAACCTTTTATTTTAGCGGCAAAAGAAAAATTTTCGCTCGCACTCTCCGACGATCTCAACATATCGGCAGCGCTCGCTGCACTCTTCGACTTTATCCGCGATATCAACACGCTCTGCGACACATCTCAAGTCGGGGGTCATGAAGCACAAAAAATCATTCAATTCCTTGAATCTCTCGATACCGTCTTAGGTGTTTTACCACTGAAGGTGACGACAGAAGAAATTTCCTCCGATTTGCAACAACTCCTCAATGAACGACAAAAAGCTCGCGAAGAAAAAGATTGGAAAAAAGCTGACAAATGTCGCGATGAACTTCTCTCTCGCGGCTTTCTCATCGAAGACACTCCTGCAGGAGCAAGACTTAAAAAAAGGTCGCCGTGAAAAAATCAACCACCAAAGACGAATTATTTCTCTTAAAACTGTATGAACTTGCCTCCAAATTGGGAGGTCCCGAAGAAGAAGTTGACCGTTTCGCCATCGGAAGAGCGATTGGTCAAAACGACAAAGGTGTCAACACGATCGCCAAACACTTGGCCCAAGCCAACTTCGTGAAAAAGGGGAGTGGCGATTCACTCTACCTCACCCCGCATGGCATCCGCCTTGTCGAGCAGATCCAACAAGAAAGGTAGACGAAAAATCGAATCAAGCATATTTAAAACCTTTAGTTGAAGAAAACGCTTCAAGCTTAAAAAAGGATTAAAGATGCTAAACAAGTTAAGAACGTTGATACTTTGTTTGCTTGCTCTATCTTGCAAACAAGCCTTTGCCGGTTCAGGCTATGTGAATAACAATGGTGTGAACATTTTCTACCGAGATATCGGCAGACACCATGATCAAACGATCGTGCTGCTACATGGATTCCCACTGTCAGGTGAAATGTTCAATTGTATTATTTCCGATTTAAAACTCTATTTCCGAATTGTCGCCATTGATGGCCGAGGATTTGGACGTTCCGATAAACCAACAGATCCAGCTGTTTACACATTTCCAGACTTTATCAGTGATGTCGATGCAGTCGTCAACCACCTTGGAATCCCAACCTTTGCTTTAGGCGGCATGAGCTACGGATCGGTGACTGCAGAAGGGTATGCTTTGGCTTTTCCTCAAAAAGTTTCAAAACTGATTTTAATTGCTCCTTTCTTTGGTCAAATTGAAAACGTTGGCACTTATAATGGTCTACCCTATGATCTCGGGATTCCTGTGGGAGTTTTAGAATCATTCATTCCACCACTGCTCGCAGGAGAGGTTGAAGCAACCGATAAGATTTTCATCGGCCTATCTATTCCAGAAACGTGTAAACAAGCAGAAGAAATCAAAAAAGTCGATTTAGAGATCGCCCTGCAATCTCCTGGATATGCGCAAGCGAACTTACTTGCAGCACAGTCAATTGTAACAGGCTATCCTGATCAAATCAAAAACCTCAATATGCCAACGCTCATTCTCTACGGAAATAATGATATCAACGATACTGTGGCTCCTGTTTCAGGAGTGGCTGAGTTGATTAGTGTTATTCCAGATAACGTTGCGTTAGAAGTAGCTGGCGGACATTTTCTCGCACAAACACAATCTAAAACAATGAGCAGTGCAATTTTTTCATTCATGATTGACAATCCTGAATCTTGCCACACCTGCTACCGAAAATAAAAAATTATAGGAGATATTATGAAAAACAATCAGATCACAACGCTTTTAATCGGTGGCTTGCTATGTTGCACGGCTCTTCAGGCTGAAACAGATATGAGTCAATCATCGAATACAACCGCTCCGATGCCGGTGAAGGAAAAATGTACCTTGAACACCGGTGTTAACCTCGCAGCATTTGGAGGTGCAAACTGGGTACATACTCCTGTTCCGATGGGAAGTGTCGAATTTGACACGGGCTACATCGTGGGCGGCTCTCTCGGTTACAGATGGAAATTTGGCTTAGAAATTGAAGGAGAAGTTGCTTTTAGACGCAACAATATGGATGAATTTAAATTCAACCGAACCAAATACGATGCCAGTGGACACCTACGTAAGTGGACTTACATGGGGAACATTAAATATTATTTCCCAGTGCATTGGTATATCACACCCAATGTCGGGATGGGCGCAGGTTATGCGAGCCAGAAAATATTCTTCAAATCGATCAATGGAGTATCGATTGGAAGCCACAAGAAAAAAGAAGGCTATGCATGGCAAGTGCTTGCAGGACTCACATGCTACCTTTGCAAACATCTGGATCTAGATATCGATTACCACTACACCGTCCTGAAAGGGTCGACACACGACAATTCAGTCAGTGCAGGTTTAACAGGTTCATTCTAAGCTAACCATCTAAAACTCCGGCGATTACAAGCCGGAGTTTTAGTATTCCTACTAGAAACACATTCCGTACGACAACACAACACAAGGAAAGACATGTGCTCGTCCAAAATGTCTTGTTTCAAAGAAAACAGGATCGATTTGGGCTTGGAAATACCGAACAGCTCCTGCTTCATTCGTGTATTGTTTACCTACGATGAACTGCGGAGAAAAGGAAGTGTTCACTTTCCCACGTGAAATAACCTCTGTTGCAGAAACTCCAGCGCCTGCATAAAATTGAGATTTCAAGTTAGGTTTGAAGTAGTAGAGATAATCGATATTTTCTTTCAGAAGAGTGAACTCTTTTCCAAAACTAATAAACTGCAAAGATCCATCGATCCCGTTGTGACCGTGTTGATAACGACCGCCGAGTCCAAAGAGTGGCATCGGAATTGGAAAAGGTCCAAGTCCCAAACTCATATATCCATATGCAGCTTCAACAGTCTCTTTCGGTGTTTCGATCTCAGGAGCTTTTTCGTCAGCTACGAGAAGCGATGTCGCAAGAATTCCCAATGTCAGTAGTTTTTTCATTTTATCTCCATTTGTGAATTTATTAATAATTCACGGCGCCATTTTAATTTCGTCATGAATTAAAAAAGACTAAATAAGAAATTAGTTGTGTGTAAAATATTTAGACAACGTCGCTGGACAATTAATTCTCCAAAATAGTAAGAGATATTTATGCAGAGTCGTTTGTCTAAATTTTTAAGTATTGCTCCGGCACTCCTCGCCATCATCGTCGATTATTTTGGGTGGGGACTTGTCTATCCGCTGGCGACAGCGATTATCAATGATCCAAATAGCAATATTCTTCCAGCGGGGATTTCGCTTTCTGCCAGGGATTTTTATTTAAGTCTTTCGTTTCTGCTCTATCCGCTGTGTATGCTCTTTGGGTCGTCGACATTGGGAGACCTGTCAGATATTTATGGGAGAAAAAAAGTTTTATTTATCTGTACCATTGGAATCGGGATTAGCTTTTTATGCATGGGATATGGACTCTCGATTTCGAGCATCGGACTCTTTTTAGTCGGGCGAGCTGTGTCAGGATTCATGGCGGGAACCGTGCCGATTGCGCAAGCAGCCGTCGTTGACATCAGCGCCCCCGAAGATAAACCGTTTAACTTAGGTCTCCTTTCGATCACCTTCTCAGTGGGATTGGTTCTAGGACCTCTCATCGGAGCCGTCCTGTCGGACCCCAAGCTGGGTGCTTGGTTTGGGTATTCAACGCCCCTCTATTTCTCTGCTATCCTCGCCTTTTTGGCAGCCTTATGGATCCAGACCTCTTTCGCCCATCATGAGAGACACCATCCGAATAAAACATTTTCGCTTCTCAGGCCACTCATCCTCTTCAAAGATGCCTTTGTCAATTCCCAGGTGCGTCGCTTAGCCGTCGTCCTATTCTTATTCCAATTCGGCGTCAGCCTCTTCATTCAATCGATCCTCATCTTTTTAAACAGCGACCTCCACTACACAAGCATGGGGCTCGGGATGTACTGGGTTCTGATGGGAGTTGGGTTTATTCTCGGTTTGATCCTATTAAAACGCGTCACCAGGAAAGATTTTTCGACTACTCGACTCATCATTTATTCCCTCCTCATTCAAACCGTCGCCGTCATCCTCTCGTCTCTCTTCGTTTCCGAAACACCACTTTGGATTTTAGGATTTGTGTTTGCCATCTTCAATCCCGCCAGCTACGCCCTCCTGATGGCCGTCTTTTCCGATGTCGCACCCCTCGAATCTCAAGGGTGGGTGATGGGAATCTGGAGTGCCGTCGTCGCCCTCGCTTTCGTCGCAGGCGCCCTCTGCAATAACCTGATTCCAATCTTCGGCGTCGACCCCGTCATCTTCATCGGCGGCCTCGCCCTCGGCCTCTCCGCCCTCCTCCTCTACCGCAGTGTAAAAAGATAATTGAGGCAATTGCAATACTCATTTGCCCATTAAAATCGCCCTTTTGAGGCCATTCGCACCCATTCTCCTCAACCAACCCGCTGCGGGGTTGGCCTCGTCGAATGGACCGTGGCAGCTAGCTGCCACTCTTAAATGGCCTCAAAATCATCGATTTTTCTGGGCAAAGCAGTTTTGCAACTGCCTCAATTTTGAAGCGCGCCTAATTCTTCAGTTAAAATGGGGAGAAAAAAAAACTAATTTCGTATCTCACTTTTTCAAGGGGCATCGGATATAGGATCAACTTTTTGACTTCATATGATAAATATGTTTGCACTTATTTGATTTTGCATGCATTTCTTTCATTTAAGAAATTACTTTTCCCATTTTTTAAGCTCTTGTACTTGAATGCATTATCGAAATCTACTCGGTCGATGGTAAAATGCTCTATAGTGAAAGCTAGAAAAGCGTGATTTGCTTGCACTGTATAGTATTTTGGCGATTTGGTGAAAATCCATAAGCTATTAATAATAAGAGTATTATTCATTATTGCAGCTTTTATTTTGCACTAAAACGACAAAATGCTTTATAGTGAAAGATAAAAGAGCGTGATTTGCTTGCACTATAGAGCATTTTGGCGATTTGGTGAAGCACCGCTTTAATGGAGTTCATATATGGATGATTTTTACGGAAGACACCGCGAATTAAATGTTTTAAAAGAATTAATTGATAAAAGATCTGCAAGCCTCGTTGTGATTAGAGGAAGAAGAAGGATAGGTAAAAGCCGTTTGGCTGAGAAATTTTGTGAATCGTTTCCAAAAAGCTTTACATTCATTGGGCTTTCTCCCGAGGAAAATGTAACAGATGAGATGGAGAGAAAGCATTTTGCAAATGCTTTGGAGAGGCAAACAGGTCTGCAGGGGTTAAGAAGTGATGACTGGGATTTTCTTTTTCACAACCTTTCTGAAGTTACAAAAACCGGTAGAGTTTTGATTGTTCTTGATGAAATTAACTGGATGGGGACAAAAGACCCTGCCTTTTTAGGAAAATTAAAAACGGCATGGGATGACCATTTTAAGAAAAATCCAGAACTGATCATGATCCTCAGCGGTTCCATGTCGACTTGGATTGAAAAAAATATCTTAAGCAGTACCGGATATTTTGGCCGTGTTGAATTAGATATCGTTCTGAAGGAGCTTCCTCTTTATGACTGCAATCATTTTTGGCGTCCTTTCGAAAATAAAATATCTGCTTATGAAAAATTTAAAATTCTGTGCGCTACCGGTGGCGTGCCCCGCTATTTAGAATCCATCAACCCCAAGAATTCTGCAGAAGAAAATATCAAACGTCTTTTCTACAGAAAAGAGGGACTCTTATTCAATGAGTTCGACCGTATTTTTTCAGATCTTTTTGGTAAGAAAAGTCCCATATATAAAAAAATCGTGCAGAGATTGGCTGAAAGTCCTGCAGAACTTGAAGAGATTTATTCTGCACTCAACGTCCAAAAAAGCGGTGTTTATAGTGACTATTTAGAAGATCTTCAGAAAACAGGATATGTATCACGAGATTTTTCTTGGAAAATTAAAGAGGGGAAATACACAACGATTAGTCAGTTCCGGTTGAGTGATAATTATTTACGATTTTATCTCAAATACATTGATCCTTACAAAGAGAATATTCTTAATGACCAGGGAAAAATCCCTGCTCATTGGAATACAATTATGGGACTACAGTTTGAAAATCTAGTGCTTAATAATCGAAAATCGATTTACCGTCTTTTAGGTATTAATCCGGAAGAGATTCAGATTGATAATCCTTTCTTCCAACACACGACTTCTAAAACTCGAGGGGTACAAGTCGATTATTTGATTCAGACAAGAATGAATAACCTCTACCTCATCGAAATAAAATTCAAAAAGGATCCCATTGGAACTGAAGTGATTAGTGATGTTCAAGAAAAAATAAGAAAACTATCGATCCCAAAACGATTTTCTCTGCGTACTGTTCTCATTCATATCAATGGCGTCAGTGAACCTCTCGAAGATAGCGGCTTTTTCTCTCATATTATCGACTTCGGAAAATTATTTGAAAATCCGAGGAAATTGTAAAACTCATTTGCCCGTTAAAATCGCCCTTTTGTGGCCATTCGCGCCCATTCTCCTCACCCAACCCGCTGCGGGGTTGGCCTCGTCAAATGGACCGTGGCAGCTAGCTGCCACTCGCAAATGGCCTCAAAATCATCGATTTTTCCGGGCAAAGCAGTTTTGCAATCACCTCTTGCTTTTCAGGCGGTGAATCGATAAAATATTGAGCATGATTATTCAGGCGCTGCAAAATACCTTTTCGCATATGGTTCGACTCGACAGACCTCTTCACGCCATAAGTACGCTTACGCTGATGGGTGAGACATACTTGCGGCACTATTACCAGATGACAATCAATAATCGAGATCCGGAAGTGGCAAAATATGGCCGTGTGTACAAAGGCATGCAGATCATGACCTCCATCTATTGCACACAGTACTTTCATGGAACCTTGTGGGGCTTTCCTATTGGGGTTGTCTCCCTCTCTTTAACGTTTTTTTCGTTTCCATCACTGAAGAGACCCATGCAAGGGTTAGACATTATTGCCAAAATCATGAATAGTATTGCGTTGGGAATCTGGGCCAAAGAAATGGTGCCTCGCTTCCCCAAAGTTGCCCAGGCTGTAGTAACGGTTGCAATGCTCGCTTTGGCAGGTCATAACGTTTATAGGGATTATCACGATGAATTTGCCCGATTACCACACTCACGATGAATTTAAAAACAGGTCGGAGAAGCTAGGAGAGATCAGAGCTCTAGGGATCGATCCGTATCCACCTAAATTTTCTCCGACACAATCGGCACATAGCCTTCAACACAAATATGCGTCAAAAGAGTTGGGGGGAAGCGAAGCGGCCGAGCAGGGGAGTACGGAGCATGTGACGCTAGCGGGACGGCTGGTTCTGTTTCGTGCGATGGGAAAGAATGCATTTGCCCAGCTGCAAGATTCGACAGGACGCATCCAGCTGATGTTCAATCGAGATTTGACAGAGGTGGCAGGTCTTCCCGCGTCTCCTGAACTCACAGCGATGAAATTCATCGAGAAAAAACTTGATCTCGGCGACATCATCGGTGTCGAAGGGAATATTTTTAGGACGCAAAAAGGGGAATTGACCCTGTTTGTCCGTAAAGTGACCCTCCTTTGCAAAACACTTCTGCCACTTCCTGACAAACACAGCGGCCTCACCGACATTGAAGTGAGGTACCGTAAGCGATGGCTTGATCTCATCACCCATTTGGATGTCGCAGAGACGTTTAAAATGAGAAGCCGCATTTTGTATCTCATCCGTGATTATTGCGCAAAAGCCGGCTTTATGGAAGTTGAGACGCCGATCCTCCAAACGATCTATGGCGGAGCTGAAGCAAAGCCGTTCGTCACTGAAATCAACGCTCTCCATCAACAGATGTTTCTCCGTATTTCCCTCGAAATTTCGCTCAAAAAACTGATCGTCGGTGGAATGGATCGGATTTTTGAGATTTCGAAAGTTTTCCGCAACGAAGGTCTCGATCGAACCCATAACCCTGAATTTACGATGCTCGAAGCATACGCCGCGTATTGGGATTACAACGACATGATGGTGTTCACTGAAAATCTCTTCGAATCGCTCAGCAAAGAGCTCTTCGGAACAACTCAAATCAAACTCCAAGACAAAACAATCGATCTCAAAGCTCCGTGGATTCGGATGAGCATGATCGATGCCTTGAAACAATATGCAAAAATCGATGTGACAACCCTTTCTGAAGATGAACTCCGCAAAAAACTCCTCGATCTTGGCACCATGGACCCGAAAGAAGTAAAAGCAGCGCCCCGCGGCATTGTGATCGCCAAACTCTTTGGTGAGCTAGCAGAACCGCATCTGATTCAGCCGCACCACATCATCGACCATCCGATCGAAACAACACCTCTCTGTAAACTCCACCGCGATCCGAAACTCCGTGCTGAACATTTTGTCGAGCGGTTCGAAAGTTTTATCAACGGATCGGAGATGTGTAACTCGTATACCGAACTCAACGATCCGGAGCTTCAACGAAAACTCCTCGTTGAGCAAAACGATCTGCGTGACAAAGGGAATGAAGAGGCCCATCCACTCGATGAAGAGTTCATTGAAGCGATTTGTCAAGGGATGCCACCAACCGGCGGTCTCGGCATCGGCATCGACCGGCTCGTGATGCTTCTCACACAAGCAGCCTCGATCCGCGATGTTCTCTATTTCCCGATCATGAAAAATGAAAACGTTTCGACCGATACCAAAGAGAAACAATTCAGGATCGAACCTGCGGTGTTAACAGAATTTCCTGCTGTGAAAGTCGGGATGATTTGGGGAAAAGGATTAAATAATCAAAACTCCTCTCCGGAAATTGTGCAACTTCTACGTGCTACAGAAAACGAAATCCGTCAGAAATTTACTCTTGAAACACTTCTCGCACATCCGAAAATCGTCGATTGGAGAGAAGCGTACCGAAAGTTTGGTTTTGCACCCTCGGCCCATCGGAGCTCTGTTGAAGCGCTTTTAAGACGCGTCGTCCAAGGGAAAGAACTTCCCTCGATTAGCCCAATCGTCGATCTCTATAACATCACATCCATCCGAAATCTTCTACCTGCTGGCGGAGATAATCTTGCTAAAGTCGCCGGAAGCATCCGTCTTTCCGTCGCCGACGGCTCTGAGAAATTCATCATGCTCGGCACCGACAAACCCGAAAAAATCAAAAAAGGGGAAGTCGTCTACCGCGATAACGAAGAAGTGCTGTGCAGATCGTGGAACTACCGAGAATGTGAAAAAACAAAAATCACACCCGATACCCAAGATGTATGCCTGGTTCTCGAGGGACTCGAGCACACAACGCAAGCCGAAATCGAGACAGCCATTAACTCTTTAAGAACACTTCTTCAAACCTACTGCCAAGGCTCTTATCAGACATTTTTCTTAGATAAAAACCATTCCAAAGTGCCTCTAGAATGAATAAAGTTGTAATCGGTTCTGCATACAACCTCGTCGTCAACACAGCAGCCGCCTACGGCCTCTGCCTAGTTGCTTCAGATGACAATCCACGCGATGTGGCGATTATTGTTGCCACCGATACAGTATTTAGAATGATCCTATCTCATGCCATCGCGGCATTAAAACTCACGCCGGGTGAACCAAAAACCGTCGGCAACCTTATTTTTCTTTGCTCGACATTGATCACTCAACCTCTCAGTGTCAAATGTGCAGATCGATACTTTCATGTGAAAAAACCACCTTCTTATCTCAACACGATGGCCTACATCTTTTGGGGTTGGAAAGCCAGCCTTATGGGCAAAAACATCTGGTTCACCTCTAAGAATCTCTTTCCCGTAGAGCTTTGGCCTTCTTAGCGATTCGCTCGATGATCAGTTTCACTTTATCCCAAATCTCTGCACTCTCTTTGGTTTCTTTCGTTATCTCTAGTGCTTCCCATTTCTTCAAAATCTTATTCCAGAATTTCGAATGATCCACCACTAACCGATTCTTCAGCTCTTTATTCAGAATAATTTGATTCAGAGTAGTCAGTTTGATACGCTTCGTTGAGAAAAAGTCATCTTCTTTTTCTTCTGTGACGTCGGCACTATCCGACGTTCCCTCATTCTCATCTGCTTCGCCTTCATCTAGATTCAATGTGCGTTTTTGAGTAAAATCTAATAAATCTTCAAAACCATACTCCAAATCGCTCTCATGAATTTCACGATCATGGGCAAGAACAATCAGCTTCAGAAGTTCCCCATCGTGGAAATATTCAAAGTTTTGAGAATTAAACCTACTAAAAAAATGGGAGGGCTCCTCTCGTGCTCTGCGACGTGCATCTTGAGCTACTAGTAACCGATTTTCATTGATAAAAACTTCCCCATACCTCTCTTTATTCCCACCCAAGTATTCTTTCAAAAAGTAGGAGGCATTCACCACACAAACGACCAGAGCAGCTGTTGCAAATAATTTTCTGTGAGAGACATTCAGAATGGTTTGATCTAAGGTCGCAGAAGTGACTTGCGAAATGAAATAAAAAACAGCAAACATTCCCAACGCTTGCATCCCATATTTATGATGTTGTGGTTCGAATTGTTTTAACGCTTTTCGACGCACCTTATCACTCACATCCACCACTTCAATGGCACCATCGACCTCAAAAATTGTATAATCTCCGACTGTCCGTACATCTGTTAATCTCCCTTGAAATGAACCTGTGCAGTTGACGATGTATGTTCCACAATTGAGCTTAAAATCTGATGCTACTAATCCCATAACGCTTCCTTTAGGCAAGTATTCTATCAGGAGAATTAGAAATATGTCGATAACGGATCGACATCGATGAGGAGTTTGATGGAGGACGGGGATGTGACGGTTTTGAGGAGGTCGGTGATGGGTCGTGTGGAGGCGCCTTTGATGAGACATTGGAAGCGGAACTGGTTTTTGATTTTGGCATAGCCGCATGGGATGACGGGATTGATTTCATAGGTGGAGGGAAGTTTTTGGATGAGGCTAGAGCGGAGAGTTTGGGCATATTTTTCGGTGGCGGCTGCGTCCTCACCGGAGAAGATGAGTTTGACGAGGTGGCAAAACGGTGGAAAATTAAAGGAACGGCGAGCTTCGATTTCTGCGGTGTAAAAGGCGGGGTAGTCGAGGGCAGCGGCCTGGAGGAAAACGGGATGTGAAGGGAGTGTCGTTTGAAGGATCACTTCGCCGCGGAGCTGGCTGCGGCCGGATCTACCTGCCACTTGGGTGATGAGTTGGAAGACGTGTTCAGCAGCACGGAAATCAGGGATGTGGAGGGAGAGGTCGGGGTTTAGGATGCCGACGAGTGTGACGGAAGGGAAGTGGAGTCCTTTGGCGATCATTTGCGTGCCGATCAAGACATCGGCTTTTCCCGCGCGGAACTGTTTGAACATTTTGTCATGCGACCCTTTATGTTTCGTCGTGTCGGCGTCGAGGCGGAGGGTGCGGATGTCAGGAAAAATCGCATGGAGGGACCGTTCGACATGTTCTGTGCCGGCCCCTTTGAATTTAAATGAGTCGTGGGCTTTGCACGAGGGGCATTCGGTGAGAGGACGTGTTTCATAGCCGCACAGGTGGCAAGAGAGAAGATTGTCGCCTTTGTGGAACGTGAGGGTGATGGAGCAGTGGGGACAAGTGACGGCTTCTCCGCACGCTTCGCACGACGAAGATGTGTTAAAACCGCGGCGGTTGAGGAAGAGGAGCGTTTGTTCGCCGGAGGCAATGCGCGATTTGATGCCGTCGAGTAGTTTTTCAGAAAAAAGAGTAAATCCTTGCGCTTTCCCATATTCGAGTTTCATATTAACGATCTCGACTTTCGGAAGAGAGGCGCTGTCAGCCCTCGCCACGAGCGGGTTGAGATGGTATTTACCGGCGAGTGCGTTCGTGTAGCTTTCCAGGCTGGGTGTTGCGCTGCCTAAAATGACGGTAGCATCGCAGAGTTTTCCGCGCATCACGGCGACATCACGCGCTTGGTAGCACGGCATTTCGTCGGTCTGTTTGTAGGCGGTGTCGTGTTCTTCATCGACGACGATGAGTCCTAAATTTTGAAGAGGGCTGAAAAGGGCTGAACGAGGACCGACGACGAGTGAAATTTCTCCGGAGCGGATTTTATGCCAGCTGTCGCGTCTTTGGCCTGCGCTTAAGCGATGATGGAGGATGGCGACTTTTTCCTGAAATCTACTGCGAAGCCGTTCGGTGGTTTGAGAGGTGAGGGCAATTTCAGGGACCAGGAAGAGGGCAGTGCGGCCTTGGGAGAGTGTTTGCTCGATCGCTTGCAGATAGACTTCGGTTTTGCCGCTTCCTGTGACACCAAAGAGAAGATGGGTTTGAAACGTTTTGCTGTCGATCGAGCTGAGAATCTGATCGTAGGCGGTTTGCTGCTCGGGGTTTAATATTTTGGTTTTTGTGGGAAAAAAGTCGTGCGCGTCGAGAGGATTTCTGTCGATGGTGAGGGGTGCCAGGGACAACACTTTCTGCTTAGCAAGGGTTGTAACGGGGCTTTTGGTGGCGCCTGTTTTTTCGAGGAGTTCTGTGAGTAAAAGACCTTTTGGAGCTTGGAGAAGGGCGTCGATTATATCTCGTTGAGCCCCACTTTTTGTGAGACAAAGCTCAGCAAGTTCGGGACGAGACAGGAGCGGTTTGACAAAAAGCTGCTGTTTTTCTGTCATCCCTTGTCGAACAGAGGGTGGCATGAGTTGTTTGATCACTTTGAAAAACGGGCTGCAGTAATAGTTTGCAATCCAGAGGCCGAGTTTTAATAGATCGATGGGGATCGATTCGGGAAGGAGTGTGTCGATGAAACTCGTCTTCTCAACTTCGGGCTTTTCCTTGAACTCCAAGATGGTTCCAAGAACCATCCGGCCGCGAAGAGGGACTTTGACGCGCATGCCGATTTCAGCCTGCGTATCGGGAGGAATGGCGTAATCGAGCGACTTAGGAACCGCTAGGTCTACGACGACAGCTGCGTATGGATGAGTTGCCATAAAGACCGTTTCTTCTCGGGGTTTTTGAGGTAGGAGACGCTAGATTCGAGGAGAATGAGGGGATGTTTGCCTAAGAACTGCTCTTGTGTCGTGCCGTTTTGTCGATAGAGTGTCGCCAGCGACGTCGATTTCCACGCATTCCATGGTGAGCAGAGAATGTTTTTGAGCGCAGGAGAATTGAGGAGCAGCTCCCAACTTTTTTCTCTCTCTAATAGCGTCCCTTCAATGAGTTGTGCTGGAGCAATGAGTTGATCGATGGCTTTTGTCACATTCCGTAAAAATTCGAGTCCTGGCCCCACTTCTCCGAATGCTATCACGACAATTTGAGCGTTGAGATACGTCTCTTCCCAGAGGCGTGATTTTTTTCGGGCATGGCTATCCTCGAGCGGTGTTTCACGCAGCACCATGTCGGGAAATGTTTTTTCAACCATGAGCCGTGTGTCAAACGTATTTTTTTTCGGAGGGGTGACAGGTGCAGGCGGTTTTACTTCGACAGGTTCAGGTTTTTTTTGCACGAACGTAGGAGGAGGCGGTGGTGGAGGTGCAACCGCCACTTTTTTCTTCGGCATCACAGGGGCAAAATAGTCGACATCTTCCCGTGTTGCCAGGATCGTCGGTTGTGTTCTCGCAACTTCTTTTAAGAAGTCAATGGTGTCTTGGAGGAGTGATTCCAATGGTAGCCTCGCTTTCTAAAACTTTGTACAATCAGCTCTTGGATTGCATCTATACCTTCGGGACATATTTTATCCAGAAGCTCTTTTACTGCGAGATCGTTTTGTTGCTTAATCAGAAAAAGGAGAATATTTTCATTCGGGCCGCACGCTAGGATGAATGGAGCCATCTGCAAAAACAACTCTTTTTTTGAAGCGTCGGGATTTAATTTAATGTGGCTGAGTTCAGGGAAAGCATGGTTCAAAAGAAAAAAATGTTCGGCAAGTTTTTGTTTTGAAGATCCAGCCATCGTCCAATAAAGAGGACCCATTTCCATTGAGACTGCTTTATTTTCTGAGGGTTTAAACACTTCTTTTAAGATAAAAAGAACTATCAATGGTCTGTTATGAACCACTGTGCTTGGAGAAAAAGGTGAATAAAAAAAGGTCTCCATTGTTTCACAAAATAACTCTATTCGGGCATGTCGTCAATTAAAATTTCTGTCGATTTTCTGGTTCTTTTGAGCCGATTTTCGATTTTTTTTGCAGGGGTAATATCAACTCGCGTATATGGCCCCTGCAAAAAAAATCGAAAATCGGCCAAAATAATCCCCCCAACCTATCCAGGGGCGACGAAACCTTTAATTGACGACATGCCCTAGTTATTTTCAAACAATGCTGAAAGATAAGTTTTTTTATCAAAGGGGATTAAATCGTCTTCTTTTTCGCCAACTCCAACCCACTGAATGGGGACGCCCAGCTCTCGGTAAATGGGTAGAACAACGCCTCCTTTGGCGCTTCCATCGAGCTTCGATAAAATAATTCCGGAGAGAGGGGTGAACTGGTGGAAAATTTTGGCTTGTTCGACCGCATTCTGACCTGTGGTGGCGTCCAGCACGAGCAAAATCTCGTGTGGCGCATCGGGGACGACTTTGGACGAGACGCGACGGATCTTGTCGAGTTCTTGCATCAGATCGGTTTTATTTTGGAGACGGCCTGCCGTGTCGATGAGAACGATGTCGATGCCCCGTTTCGTTGCAGCTGTGAGTGTATCGTAGGCAACACTCGAAGGGTCGCTCCCAGGTTTGGCTTTGACAATGTCGACGCCGATCTTTTCGGCCCAGAGCGATAACTGATCAATCGCACCGGCTCTAAAGGTGTCGGCTGCGCCGATGAGCACTTTTTTTCCTTCCCGTTTGTAATGAGCGGCGAGTTTTGCAATCGATGTTGTCTTGCCGCTCCCGTTGATCCCGACGATTAAAATCACTTGGGGTTTGCCTTGCCTCTGAGCAATTTTAGGTGGGCTCGATAGAATTTCATCGGCTAGTTTTTCCATTTGTGCAATAATTTCTTCTGGCTTTGCGCTCGCGTTGCGGCTTAGGAATTTTTTCACGCCGTCGGTGAGCTCTTCGGTAACAGCCGATCCGATGTCAGCTTCATACAGGATTTGCTGCAGTTTCTCATACGCTTCCGGAGTGAGAGGCGAGCTGAAGAGAGAGCGAAGACGGGAGCTAAAATAAGCGCCGGTTTTTGTGAGCGCCGTTTTGATTTTTTTGAAAATACCAAACATCTATATCCTTGATTTGAATGCCGATTCTAGCATAAGGGTAAATTATATGAACCTACATGAATACCAAGCGAAATTGATTTTGATGGAAGAGGGCGTTCCGGTTCCACCCTTTGGAGTGGCGGGACGGGTGGAAGATGTCGAAAAAATTCTTCAAGATCTGAAACTCAAAGAGGCGGTTGTGAAGATCCAAGTCCATGCAGGAGGGCGGGGGAAAGCAGGCGGCGTCAAGTTTGGAAAAAGTCAAGATGAGATCAGGAAGCTGGCCAAAGAGCTGATTGGAATGAAAATGGTGAACAATCAAACCGGTCCTGCCGGAGTGATTGCGCATGAAGTGTTGATTGCCGCGCCACTTAAGATAGAGAAAGAGTATTATTTAGGCGCGATCATCGATCGCAGCAATGCAGAGCCGATTTTAATTGCGTCGCCTGAAGGTGGCATGGAAATCGAGGTAATTGCCGAAAAACATCCCGAAAAAATATTAACACTGCCTATAGCTCTGGATGGCTCGATGAAGCCGTACCATCTTCTTCGCCTCGCCAAATTCATGGGATGGAAAGGTGCTGCACAAGAAGAGGGGATTAAAATTGCGCAAGCGGTGGCAAAAGTTTTCATTCAAAAAGATGGAGCGCTTCTCGAGATCAATCCCCTAGTCCAAGACGATCAAGGTCATCTGTGGGCGCTCGATGCCAAACTCAGCATCGATGAAAATGCCCTCTTTCGACAGCCCGACATCGCTAAAATGTATGATCCGACGCAGCAGTCGACGTATGAAGTTGAAGCGAAGAAACACGATCTGGCTTACATTGCGCTCAGTGGAAATATCGGTTGTATGGTGAATGGCGCCGGCCTTGCGATGGCGACGATGGATATCATCCATTACGCTGGCGGTGAGCCTGCCAACTTTTTAGATGTCGGCGGAAGTGCAACAGCGGAAAAAATTGCCGAAGGGTTTAATATTTTAGTCTCTGATCCGAATGTGAAAGCGATTCTCGTGAATATTTTTGGGGGAATCATGAATTGTGCGACGATTGCAGAAGGAGTGATTGCGGCCCTCAAGACAAAGCCGCTGAAAATTCCTCTTGTTGTCCGGATGGAAGGGACGAATGTCGCGACAGGTAAGAAAATGCTCCAAGAGTCAAGACTGAAAATTGTGACGGCAGACAATTTAGCCGATGCCGCAAAACTCGTTGTCAAGGAGGCGCTCCATGGCCATTCTCATTAACAAGAAAACGCGCGTGATCACCCAAGGTATTTCTGGAAAGGCTGGTAAATTTCATACCGAGCAGTGTATCGAATACGGCTCCCATTTTGTCGGAGGCGTCACGCCCGGCAAAGGTGGACAACAGATTTTAGGTCTTCCTGTGTTTGACACGGTGTTTGATGCGTGCCAAAAAGTACAACCCGATGCGACGATGATCTTTGTACCGGCGCCTTTTGCAGCCAATGCGATTCTCGAAGCCGAAGATGCCGGAATTCCGCTGATTATTTGTATCACTGAAGGGATTCCTGTGCGTGACATGATTGAGGTGAGCCGTGTGATGCGCTCTTCCAAGAAATCACGTCTCATCGGACCGAATTGTCCAGGCGTTATCACGCCGGGCGAGTGCAAAATCGGGATCATGCCGGGCTATATCCACAAAAAAGGAAAAATTGGCATCGTTTCTCGTTCAGGAACGCTCACCTACGAAGCGGTTTGGCAAACTTCAGAGCTGAATCTCGGTCAATCGACATGCGTTGGGATCGGGGGAGATCCTCTCAACGGCACGAACTTCATCGATGTCTTAAAACTGTTCAATGAAGATCCGCAAACCGAAGGGATCCTCATGATCGGAGAGATTGGTGGAAGCGCCGAAGAAGGGGCTGCCGAATGGATTCAAAAAAATTGTAAAAAGCCAGTTGCGGCCTTCATCGCAGGGGTGACTGCACCCCCAGGACGTCGCATGGGACATGCTGGCGCAATTGTCTCTGGCGGAAAAGGGGCCGCAAAAGATAAAATCGAAGCTCTCCGAAAAGCAGGTGTTTTAGTAGCTGAAACGCCGGCTCTTCTCGGACAAACAATGATGAAGGCGATGTCTAAATGATTCCAATCACCATCCGTCCAGCCTATTGGATTTTTACGGGGATTTTGTCGCTCCTAATATCTCGCGGCAATCCGCTGCAGCTGATCATTTGGATGGTGATTATTTTTGTCTCCGTTTTATTCCATGAACTGGGACATGCACTCACCGCCAAAATGTTTGGCAGAAAACCTCGCATCGAGCTCGTGGCGATGGGCGGTGTCACATACCACGATGGCGCCAAGCTGCCGTTTTGGAAACAGTTTCTCATCACCCTCGACGGGCCGCTCTTTGGATTTGTGCTCGGAATTGTCTCCGCTGTTTTGTATCAAGTTGTGACAACACCGGTTGTCAAACAGATCCTGCTTGATATGAGTGCTGTCAACATTTTTTGGACCCTTGTGAATTTAGTTCCTGTTCTGCCTCTCGATGGAGGACAACTGCTCCGGATTGGTTTGGAGAAATGGTTCGGATATAAAGGACTCCGCTACACTTTTTTCGTCAGCAGCATTTTTTCATTTGTTGTCAGTTTGACATTCTTTCTCCTGCAGCAAATTTTAGCAGGAGCCATTTTCTTCCTGTTTGCGTATGAAAATTTTGCGAACTTTCGAAGGAGCAAAAATTTTAATCCGAATGACCAAAGCGATGAGATGAAAAAAGCGCTGATACAAGCCGAGCAGCTTTTTCGACAAGAGAGAAAACAAGAAGCTCTTGCTGCGTTTCAAGCGATACGCGCTGCGACACATGACGGAATGCTCTATGATGTCGCAACGCAATACTCTGCGCTGATTCTCGATGACCAAGGTGAGCCCAAAGCGGCTTACGAACTCCTCAAACCTCTCCAAGAGAGGCTTGATCCTCCGTCACTTCTCCTCCTGCATCGCCTCGCGTTCGAGCATCAAGATGACCCACTCGTCGCCTCAATTGGTCCCCAAGCGTTCCAACTCTTTCCCTTGGCCGAAGTCGCGCTCCGTAACGCTTACACAGCGGCACGCTTGAACGACCAACAAGGCACCATCGGCTGGCTGGAAACCGCAAAACAAAACGGTGTCGAAAATCTGAAAGAAATTGTTCAAGAATCCGACTTCGATTCCCTCCGCAACGACCCGGTATTCGTAGAGTTTGTTAAAACTCTTTAGGAAGGCGAGCAGGTCTGTAGGAGAAAGGTTTCGAATTTCATAAGCGCAGAGATTGAACCGAGAACGCAGAGACGCAGAGGCTTTTTTTGAGCTTAGCTCAAAAAAAGCAATTAATTTTCCTAACTCCCTCTGCGTCTCTGCGTCCTCGGTTCAAACTCTGCGCTTATAAAATTGGAAACGGTTATTTCACAAACCTGAAAACCCTTATTAACTGGCAGTTTTGGGTTGGGATGAGGTGACGTAGCCTTGTTTGAGTTCAGCTGAGTAGACGATCCAGAGGCCGAGAGAGACGATGGCAGTGGAGAGAAAGATGAGGGGTGACGGTGTCTCACCTAAGAAGATCCATCCATGGAGCGATGCAAAGACAGGACTGAGGAGGCCCATGAACGAGAGGAATGTCGCGGTAAATCGTTTGAGGAGCATGCCGTAGAGGTTGTAGCAAATGATGTTCGAGACAAACGCCATGAGGAGTGTCCATCCCATGAAAGGTACAATCGTTCCACTCATCATCGGCGTCGGCGCCCATTGTTCCACGAGGAGCGAGTGGCCAAATGCCATCGCACTTCCAATCAACATACTGCTGCCGTTGGCCATGAGAGGGGAGACTTGGTTGTCTTTAACAACGACCCGTAGAATCACCCAGCCATAGACCGAAGCGAGCGCAGCACCCACCATGGCGAGCGAAGGCCACGACATAAAACTAAACGCAGACAGAAGCCCTTCTTCTCCTGTTTGGAGAGAAAGGACAGGGATCATCCCCAAAAGTCCTAAGCTTAAGCCTATCCATTTGCGACTATTCATTTTTTCTTTGAAATGGAGATACGAGAAAAAGGCAGCAAAGAAAGGGGAGAGGCTATAGATAAAGCAGGCTTTGGCGGCAGTCAGATGTTGGAGGGCCCAAAATTCTAAAATATTTGTTAGATAGATGCTGAAAAAAGCTAAAAGAATCATTGACATCCACTGAACGGGGCGGAGCTTGAATGCAGACCGTTTAGCGATCGCGAGATAGGCAAGAATAATCACCCCGGCAATCGCCATCCGGGCGCCTGTCAAGAAGATGGGAGGGCTATACTCAAGAGCAATCTTGGCAAATGAGAACATGCTCGACCAGAGTGCGTACATCAAAATGACGATAGAAATTCCCATGGCAGACATCATACCATAATTTTAGAGCAGGGTCAACTGCTCTAAATTAAAATATTTATTACTATTCTATCCGGATCGAGTAATATCTCTTCACGTTGCCGTACTTAATATAGAGGATAATCCTCTTGGAGGGGCCCATTTCTGAGATAGCAGACTCATAATCAGCAGTATTTGCCACCTTCTTATGATTGACTTCTAGGATGAGGCAACCAGGTCGAAGGCCAGCAAGTGAAGCAGGAGATCCGGGCTTGATTTTGGTGATCACGACTCCTTCTTCCGTCGTTGCGTATCCGAGCTGTCTTGAGAGTTCTGCAGAAAGATTTTCAACTTCGATTCCGAGTTTTTGTGAGACAACAGCGGGTGTTGAACCTTCAGCGGCAGAGCCCAGTGTCACTGTAATTGGGATCGTTTTACCTTTTCGGTAGACGTTCAATTTCACTTCAGCGCCTGGATCCATCATCGAAATCTGGTTGCGGAAAGAGTCTCGCGACTTGATCGGTTTTCCATTGAGCTCAAGAACAATATCACCCGATTGGAGGCCCGCTTTTTCGGCAGGGGATTTGGGTGAAACAGATGTGATGAGTACACCTTCGGTTTTAGAGAGATTAAATCCTTCGGCAATTTCTTTATCGACAGACTGAAGCTCGATCCCTAAGAATCCGCGCGTGACGCTTCCTTTTGAGACGAGTTGATCCATGATATTACGCGCCATGTTGCTGGGTATAGCAAATCCAATTCCCATAAATCCACCGCTGCGCGATAAAATCACCGTATTAATTCCAATGACCTTACCTTCAACATTGATGAGAGGTCCACCCGAGTTTCCTGGGTTAATTGCACAATCTGTTTGAATAAAATCTTCGAAGTCGGTGATGTTAAGACCTTGACGACCTTTCGCACTGATCACGCCTCGTGTTACGGACGCTTCAAGTTGGAACGGGTTTCCAATGGCAATCACCTCTTCTGCAACTTCCAGTTCATCCGAATCACCAAATTCCAAATAAGGAAAATCGTGACCATCGATTTTATCAATTTGAATGAGAGCCAGGTCTGTTCGAGGATCTGTTCCAATGAGTTTTGCAGGACGGACTTGACCATCATTTAGTGTTACTTCAATTTTATCGGCTCCTTTCACAACATGGTTATTCGTCATGATGAGGCCATCTTGAGACACAATAAATCCTGACCCCTGTCCTTCTTCTTTTCGGGGTTGCATTTGTCGACCCCCGGGAAATCCAAAAAATTTATTCAAAAAATCGTCGCCAAAAGGGTTGCCATACGGATCCATGCGTCCAAAGTTATCGTTATCCGCTGGATTAATCTCAACAGAGATATAGACGCAGGCAGGCATCGCTTGCTTGGCCACACATGTAAAAGGGTTGCAATAATTTTTTGTGTCACATTTCGCTGGTGTCTCTGAATAGACAGCAGTGGAAGTAAAAAGTAGTGTCGATGCAATGAGTGAAAGGTATTTCATGCTTTAGCTCCTTGGCCAAACTATTTATACCTTATGAGAGACTTTTTTACTAGTCGCAAACACCGAAGTTGCAAGAGTCGTAATATTTTCCTGCAGGCTTCTCTTTAAGACACGAAAATTCGATTTGATGGCCAGGGACATTATTGCTTGAAGCTTTTTCTCCAGCGGGCATACGTTCGTAATAAATTTTGATCCCGACATATGCATCAGGAGGACCTTTTTGTTTCTTGGAAAGAACGACCTCTGTTTCGGCATCCACTACAAAATATCGATATCCATTTTCGTGGGTAAGGGCTGCCGCAATGATCAGAGCATGTTTTTGCGCTTCTGCCTTCGATAGTTCTTGATCTTCTGCGACTATCACGCCAAACCGATTTGCTCCAAGCGGAAAACTAATTGTGTATTGATCTTGGATCGAATCTTGGGCATCGACAGACAGTATCCATACCATTCCTAAAATGAGCCATTTTTTCATTGCTGCCGTATCCGGTGTTTTTCTTTGGTTATCTCCGAAATAAATAAGATCAGAATGAAGCCAGCGAAAAAGGCGGGCAGTAGTGGAGAAATCGAGTAAGGAATGAATCGATTCAAAAGAGGCCAGACGGCAGCAATCACGCCGCCGCCGAGAATTCCTGCCCAGGCGCCATATTTATTCACTCGATCAGAGTAGAGTGAAAGAATCACAAGCGGACCAAATGAGGCACCAATGCCCGACCACGCATATTCAACCAAGCTATAGATCGTATGCGTCCTGCTAAAAGCAATGAAAAATGCAATTGCACCGACCACCACCACGCCGACACGAGAAATAGTCAGTAGTTCCTTCGAAGACGCCATCGGACGGAATATCCGTTTATAAAAATCTTCCGTCAAACTCGATGTCAGCACGAGCACTTGAGAACTCATCGCATTGATTGTCGCAGCAAGCACTGCGCACAAAATAATTCCGACGATAAACGCAGGGAAAGAGGCTTTCACCATTTTGATAAACACTTCTTCGGGATGCACGAGACGATCGTTAAAAAATGGAATGCCGACAAGCCCGACAAGCGTTGCAGCGCCGAGAGATAGCGTCATCCAGCTCATCCCAATCCATTTCGATTTGTAAATCTCCGAGACGTTCCGAATGCCCATAAATTTTGTCACGATGTGCGGCTGGCCAAAATAACCGAGGCCCCATCCAAAAGTCATCGAAATGATCGAAATGAGTGTCGTCGAAGAAAAATCAGGAAAGAGCGACTTCGTCAGATGGTGAATCGACATGCTTTGAGAAATGCCATTCAATCCGCCCACTCCTCCGAGCAAGTACAAGGGAACAGCGATGATCACGAGCAGCAAAAAACAACCTTGGAAAAGGTCGATCCATGCCAGTGTCACATAACCGCCAGAGAAAACATACGGAATCACAATCAAAATTCCTATCAAGATGGCCACACCATAGTGGATCTGAAAAAGAGAGGTGAGTAAATCGCCCAGACCCGTAAGGCCCGCCGAGATATAAATTGTGTAAAAGACAATCAAGATGAGCGCAGAAAAGACTCGAATTCTCCCAGACGTATCACCTAATCGGTTTTCGAAAAATGACGAGAACGTCAAACTGTTATACTGCTCTGTGGCCACCCGAATTTTTGGCGCAATCCACTGCCAGTTCATAAACATACATGCGATCAGTCCGATCGCAACCCAGACACTGATCAGCCCTTGCGAAAAAATCGTCGCTGGGTACGCCAAAAAGATCCAGCTACTCATGTCGCTTGCGTGGGCCGCCAGTGCCGTCAGCCAGTAATTCAACGATCTGCTTCCAATAATAAAATCAGCCGCGGAAATACTTTTTCGATACGAAAAATAACCGACCGTCAACAGCACAAGAAAATATAAAACTATCGCTAAAAGCTCTAACGTGTACACAAGCTACATGCTACCAAACATAGCTTTATTCGATCCATACATATGACACGCCTGTGCCAAATTTGTTCGCACATTCGGAAACGTCTCCTCCAAAACCTTGATCAAATCTTTCACATCCCGTCGCATCGACACTTGCCCCACCGGACATTGACACGTAATCCGTGCAAACCCATACATCTTCGCAAATTCCCGAATCTCTTCCTCTGCAATAAAGATCAAGGGCCGAATAATCGTCACCCCATAGTCGTGCATCGGCACCTTTGGCAAATTCCCAGCAAATTCACCCTTATGCAATAGATTCATCAGCAGCGTCTCAATACTATCATCCCGATGATGCCCAAATGCCACCACCTCGCACCCCAGCTCCCTTGCTGTCTCAAAAATCAATTTTCTCCTCTCCCTCGAGCAGCTATAACACTCCAGCGTCTCCCTTTTCTGCGTCGACTCCCTTACAACCAACTTCACCCCAAGCTCCTCGCAAATCGGCTTTAAAAACTGCTCACCCAGCGACGATCCACACGAAAATTCTCCCCCCACATGCACCGCATAAATCTCCCACTCCGGAAAACCCCTCCCCGCAATCGCCTTCA
>FRDC01001596.1_pt1 | contig 30895 bp, 33 predicted proteins | sample 1106171 | NCBI WGS metagenome assembly FRDC01 (sample SAMEA3930566, study PRJEB13176) | freshwater metagenome | biome: Drinking water system; feature: drinking water; material: water | place: Singapore | collected 2014-12-20 | reverse complement strand
AGATGAAGCTTTCGGCCCTATCGAAAATCTTCAAGAGGAAGCACTTCACCACGTCAAGTTAGCGCGCTCGATTCGTTTCAAAGATCTTCTGCGCGTCAGCGGCATGAGTCTCGATGACTTTCTGACCATTAATCCGGATTTGGTGGTGGTCGCGCGACGCAATCTCAAACTTCCGCGCGGCTTCAAGCTGCATGTTCCGACTTCGGCTCTTGCGGGTCTCGAGCGATGGGTCGCCGGTTCGAAAGATCGTCCCGTGCGAGTTAAAGTCAGCGAATCCAGTGGCTGATGACGTTGGTCACGTTGCGTTCAACGAGTGCGACCGCGGCATAGCTCTTCATCGATCCCGAAGCTTGCACGGCGACGGTTCGGAAGCCCTCGGCAACATTGAGAATCACGAATCCGCCTCCGGGTTCGCCGTGGTCTTCCGACGTCGGTTCGCCGCGACTGTTGAAGTACGCGACCCTCGACGATCCTGAAAGGCCTTCGACTTTCACTTTATAAGGCGCGCTTCCCTGAACGAATCCGACTATCGTGCCAAGGCCAGGCTCCATGCTCACGCGCAAATGGCCGCGCATCTGATTTATCCAAGACGTCTGAATCATCGGGAAGTAAATCTGACGACGATCACGATTGAGCGCGATGCGAACTCGCTCGTACGCGGCGCCCGCCTGAGCTTCCATCATCAACAAACCTTGTCCGTCGGCATACTTGATTTCACGCGATCCCGTGCGATCGATGGACACGGTTCTCGTCGCTCCGAGGTTCGAAATCTCAGCCGAGAGCGGATAACCGGTCTGAAACGCATCGAAGACTTTCACCTTGGCGACTCGATCGGTTGCGGCTTCTACATCGACTCTTGATACCGTCTCTATTTCGGTCGGAAAAATCTGCGGCTCGGTCGCGCGGCCGTTTCTCCAGACCGCCTGCACCGCGTGCGCGCCAGGAGAAACCGGAAAGAACGCATACATTCCATTCGAAGAGGTCTCTTCAAGAGTCGGATCTGGCAACATCGCGGCGTTGAAATAAACCGGCCGCATCGCCTCGTTGGTCGTAATCAATTCCGCTCGAGCACCCGCGACGGGTTTGCCGTTGTAAGTGATACGTCCCCAAACAATTCCGCCATCTTGTCGACGCGATGTTTTGAGCGCAGTCACCAGGCGACGGATGATGAAGCCGTCGCGATCGGGAAACATTTCGATATCGCGCGTTTCGCCCGCGTGCGCGAAAGCAAGCGTACCCCAGTAGCCGGGTCGCAATGCCTTCACGATCACGTTTGAGCCTTCCAGCAAGCTCGCTTCAGTGTAATGACCTTCGTTATTGGTTACGGTCGTGATGCCAAGATCCCGCACCAACACTTCCGTTGCCTTCAGAGGACGGCGATTGCGGCTCTCGCCGGCGAGCACGCGACCAGCGATTCCTTGGGTTACGGGTTTGATCGCAAGCGCGACGCCAGTGGCGACTCGAGCGGGCGCGTGGGGTTCTGATCCAACACATGCGAGATCAATGATGCCGCGGCCGATAACGTCGCCATAAGGCGTGCGCAATTCGCCGATTACCTGTCCTGCCGTCTCTTCAACGAAAATTTCGTAGCGCGCCTCTCGCAACCAGATAGCGCCAGATTCTACCGGCTCGCCGTCGACTTCGCGATAAACGACCACTCGGTCCATCGGATTCGTGAGTGCCAATCCACCTGCGAATTGCAGGGGCCCCGAAACCGTGATCTGTCGAGCGGGTTTCGCGCCCGCCGAACACGATGAGATCGCCAGCTCGCCGTTCGGAAATTCGCCTTCGTCGCGCCCGGGCTTTCGGTCGAGAAACGACGACTCCGTGGTCGATCGAGTTTGAGGGCGCGACGGATCGACGGTCCGTGGATCGCGCGATCTCTCCGGCGCGACCGAAGCGGCACGGCGGAACTGAATCGCCGATTTCGATTCGGGAGCTTGCTTCTTAGATTGTGCGATCGGAAGAAAGAGCGTGCCGAGCAGTTCGTCTCGGCTGATGCGAAGTTCTGAAAGCGAAATCTTTTGGACGGGCTTCGATGGGTCAATCTCTTGAACCGCGGCCGTTTCGGATTTCGGTTTAAATCGCGTGGCCTTCAGCATTTTTTGCAGCATTTGCGACGCCGCCTGAGCCATGATCTGCGCGTTCGCTTCGCGCGAGGCGCGTTCTTGTTCGATCAACGCGAGTTCGCGGCGGTTTTCCTTCACGAGTCGCTCGGCAAGGCCGGCAGCCGACGATCCGCCTGCATCCAAATGTGCGATTCGTTCTTTTCCAGCCGATTCGGTTTGCGATTTCGCTGGAGTGATCCAGGTGTCTTCGAGCGCCGCGAACGCGGGCGAGCCGCGATCGAGATTGATTTCAAGGCCCTCCGCGAAAACTCGAGACTCAGTGTCGATATCGGAAGACGCTGGTCCTAGAAATCCCAAAGAGGCGGCGCCAATACCGACGGAGAAAACAAAAATCTCCGAACCGTAACGGCGAATAAACGATTTTTTACGTTGGTTGCGATACCGATACACGACTCTTCCTTGAGTGCGAGCTTAAGTACGGCTGACATTCAGATCATTTACGATCCGCTGCTGGCATCCTGCCACTGTCTTGATTCTATTTAGAAAGCCCGAAAATCGTCAATAAAGTTGCGGTCATCACGACGATCGGCCAAGGCCTCGCGAATGCGGACAATCAACTCTTTGGTGAGCTTTCGATCTTCGCCGACGAGACTGTACTTTCCGCTTTTGTTCTTCTTTTCGCGAAACACGTGAACGTCGACGCTATAAGGGCGACCAGCGCCGAGTATCACGACCTTCGCATAGGCACGTTCGGATCTATCGGTCGCATCTTCATCAAAATTCTTTGGATTGAAATAGTTCGAAGTCAGCTCGCGTCCGTTGAGGCTCTCTTCTTTCACGGTCGCCATAGGCAATCGCCCAATCACGATCTTCTTTACGGTCACGAACGGAAGCATCACATTCTGGATCTTGGCCTGAGTCGTACATCCCGTCAGAGCCGCTGAAATTAAAATGAAGAGTAAAAAGAAAAAAACCGAGACCATCGGGCTCGGCTTTCGTCCGAGCCCTCGGGGGCTCGGGTCCATTCGAAATTTCGTCAGAAAAGAATCTCGTCCGTGAAACTGACCTTTGGGAAACTGGCTTTTAACGCCGTCAATCCTCACTTCGGTACTTTCTCCCAGTCCTTAAGGAAAGCTTGGATCCCCGCGTCGGTCAACGGGTGATTGGTGAGCTGCTTCATGACTTTCAACGGGCAAGTCACGATGTCCGCGCCCATCATCGCCGACTCGAGGACGTGAATCGGATGGCGAACGCTCGCCACCAAGACTTCGGTCTTGAATGAGTAGTTGTCGAAGATTTGTCGAATCTGCTGAATCAGGCTCATACCTTCATTGGAGATATCGTCGAGACGGCCAACGAAGGGCGAAACCATCGAAGCGCCGGCTTTGGCGACCAAGAGCGCTTGCAACGGTGAGAAAACCAAAGTGACATTCGTGCGTACGCCTTCAGCGGCAAAGCGACGAACGGCGATCAAACCTTCTTCGCACATCGGAATTTTTACGACCACGTTGTCGTGAAGCTTCGCGAGCGTCATGCCTTCTTCATACATCTTGTTCGCTTGAAGACTGACGACCTCAGCTGAAACCGGACCCTTCACTTCGCGGCAGATCTCAAGGATCACGTCATTCATTTTGCGGCCGGTTTTGGCGATCAGAGTCGGATTGGTTGTGACCCCATCCACCCAGCCACGCAAGTTGGCTTCTTTGATCTCATTGATATCCGCCGTGTCTATGAAGAACTTCATAGTTTCTCCTTGTTCCGCGAGGGTCCTGATTTTCTTAGCAGTTCTGCCAGATTTATGACCCTAGGGACCGAAAATCAAGGTCACAATATGCGTTTCGCCTGCGGCCACAGCAAAGCCTAGTCTGATGCGGCAATGGACCCAACTAAATCGTGTCTTCAAGGCGATAGAGGCCCGGCTTCTGCGATATCAGCCATCGCGATGCCCGTAGGGCGCCTCGTGCGAAGACGCGACGGTTCAAGGCCGTGTGCTCCAAGGTCAATGTTTCCTCTTCGCCCAGTGCCATCACTCGATGAATCCCGAAAACACCGCCGCCGCGAATCGAAAGCGGTTCCGGAAGGTCTCGACCGAGCGCGGTTTTCAATGCCGTTTGCAGCGAGAGCGCGGTGCCGCTCGGCGCGTCCTTTTTTCGGTTGTGATGAGTTTCTTCGATTTGAAAATCGAAGCCTTCGAGCGCCTTCAGCCCGGCCAGAAGGCGAGTTAAAACTGCGATTCCCAGACTCATATTGGACGACCATATGACGGGAATTTTTCTGGCCGCTCTTTGAAAAGCCGTCTTTTGAGATTCACTGATGCCCGTTACACCCGAGACCAGAGGTTTTGCGTTTGTCTCGCACCAGGTGATCACGTCATCCGTCAGCTCAGGTAGCGAAAAGTCGATGACCAGGTCAACGTCCGCCGGCTTTAAGTCTTGGACTCGCGTGACGATTTCGATTTCTCCGCGACGGGCCGCCTGCAAAGCGACCCCGGAGCGCACTTGAAATCCCGCCTCTGGCGCCAACGTGACAAGCTCCACGCCCATACGGCCCGAAATGCCGATGATCGCTAGTTTCGCGCTCACAATAGTTCCACCTTCTTCAGCTTGGATTTCAATTCCGCCGTGTACGGTTCGCTCAAGCTGACGAGCGGCAAACGCAGCTCGGGGCTGTCTATCAACCCCATCAGATAAAGCGCCATCTTGATCGGAATCGGATTTGCTTCGACGTAAAGATAGGAATTCAATTCAGCGAAAGTTTCGAACTCCACGCGAGCCTCTCGATCCGCCTTGCGTGCCCTCGCGCACCACTCGACAAATTTGCCCGGAAGAATATGCGACGCCACCGAGATCACGCCCTGGCCGCCGGCGCCGATGAGATCGAGATATGTGCCATCGTCTCCGCTCGTCACTACAAACCCGGGCTTGCACTCACGCACAATCTGCTCGCCGAACGCGACGTCGCCCGTCGCCTCCTTGATTCCGACAATACCTGGGACGTGACTCAGCTCAACGATTGTATCGAGTTCAAGTTTCGTTATCGTCCGCCCCGGAACATTATAGAGAATCACAGGCACCGACGACGCTTCGGCAATCTTCTGGTAATGCTGAAACAAACCTCGCTGCGGTGGTTTGTTGTAGTAAGGAACGACCACGAGAGCGGCGTCAGCGCCTTGCTTTGCCGCCATCTTGGTTGCTTCAATCGTGTCGGACGTCGAATTGGTGCCGGTGCCCATAACCAGCGGAACTTGGCCAGCTGTTTCGCCCCTGATGAAATCAAACAACTTCGCTTTTTCGCTTTCTTTTAGCGTCGGGCTCTCGCCCGTCGTGCCCGAAATCACGAACCCGTTGATCCCGCCATCGAGCTGATGGCGAAGCAGGCGCCGCAAAGACGACCAGTCGATATCGCCGCCTTTAAACGGCGTGACCAGAGCAGTGAGGACGCCCGAAAAGTTCTTCATTTCGCAAACTCCTCTGAAATCGATGTTTCGAAAACAAACCGCGCCGGTCCTCGCAGTGTCGCGCCTTTCAAGCCGTCGCCGAAGCGCACGGAAAGCTCGCCACCCGGAGTTTGCACCGCCGCACCACCACCACGCTCGCGTAAACCAACGGCTGCGGCCGCCAAAACGCCGGTTCCACACGAGAGGGTGAAGCCCTCGACTCCTCTCTCGAATGTCACGGTCGAGAAGCGGTCCTCGGAAAGGCGCTGCATGAAGGTCACGTTCGCGCCTTTCTCGCCGCAACTCGGATGAAAACGAAGCGCGCCGATGATATCATTCGCGGTCGACGCTCTTTTTACGTCATCGATCTCATAGACGGCGTGAGGAACTCCAGTGTTGACGAGGGTGGCGCTTCGTTCGACGCCGTCAGCTCGGAACTTGAGAGCCTTGAAATCGACTCGAACCTCGCTCAGGTGAGAGGCGACTTCAGCGCCCTGAATTTCGCAACGAACCACGCCGGAAACTGTCTCGAACTCGACGGCATTCGCTCGCAAAACGCGCTCGGCCCACCGGCCCATGCATCGACTCGCATTTCCGCACATCTCCGCGGTCGAACCATCAGAGTTATAAAAATCCCATTTGAGTCTCGGCGTGTTCGATTTCGCGTCACGCGATCGATCCGAGTTCTCTACGAAGACGATTCCGTCGGCCCCGATTCCAAAATGTCGATCGCAGAGTCGGCTCGCCAGACGCGAGCGCGAGGCGATAACGAACGCCCCCGGCAATCTCGCGCGAGCATCGATAAAAAGAAAATCATTGCCTGTGGCGACGTACTTCGCGACACGGGGACTTTCAGATGAGTTGGATTTCGATTCACTCACTGATTCTCGCCCGATCTCCGCTCTGGTTCCGGAGTCGCGTCCGGGCTCGGAACATCGGGAAACGCGTACTCTTCCGTCACCCTTTTCATGGTCGGTTGGCCGCGGCCAATCTGCGCGGGCTCAAGCGGCGGCTGCGGTTTGCCGCGCACACCACACGAAACAGCGATAAGACCGCAGAGCACGAGTAAGCTGAATTTCATTGCGAAGCTCCCTCTTTACCGATGGCTTGAGTGGCCTTGTTCTCGCTTTCCTTTAAGAACGCTTCGGCCAGCTCTCTTCCTCGGCATAGGTTCACGTCCAAAGCGAAGCTCTTGCGCTTGCGCGCCGAAAGATTTTGGCAGAGCTGAAGGTACCTGGCCGCGTCGGTTCGATCCGGTGATCCGGCGATTTTCGAAATCTCCCATCGCCAGAAGAAAATTTCGGGATAATCGGGCATCCTCGTTTCCCATTCGGCGATTTCGGTTCGCGCCTTGCGAACGTCCTTCGTCTTCAAGTGCTCCTGAACACGCATTGCGTGGGTGAACTTCTTCAGATCTTCGAGATCTCCTTCGGCGCTCTGAAGGCGCGAAGCAAGTTCATCGAAATTTTTCTGGCACGCGAGGACTTGAAGTCGCAAGAGTTTGATCTCGCCTGAAAACGGGTTGGTGTCTTCCGCCAGCTTGACTCTGGATTCGGCTCGATCGCATTCGTCCAAACGCAAATGCACTCGCGAGAGCGCTTTCAAAACCGTGACGTTGCGATCCTCAATCTTCAAGGCCTCGTTATAAGAATCGATTGCATCGCGCGGCTTCGACTCCGCAAGCGACTCAGCAGCAGCGAACGCGTTCTGGGCCTTCTCGGTATAAAACACACCGGTCAATTCATCGAGAGCGCGACTCAGCTCTTTGAACGCCTGGCTATGACGCGACTCTCGCTGCAGTCCGCGAACTAAAACCTGACTCGCTTGAAGGCGATCCTGCTGCAAAGAGAGGTTCTGAGCCTTCAGAATAAGATCTTGATGATTCTCTAGTTGAGTGGATGATTTTTCGCTTGAGGGGGTCGACGGAGCTTCTGCTGCCTGAGTTTTTTTGCCCGTGTTCGATTTCGTAGAATTCGGCGCGGCGGCAAGCGCAGCCGCACCCGAAAAAAGCAGGGCCGCCAAAGCCGCCCGGCACAAGAACGTCGCTGGCGCCTTACGGACGCGGTGCGAACTGCATCGATGTGACTTCTTGAACGACTTTTCCAAATTGGCTATCCGCCACGGCTTTCAGCATGCCCGCCATCGGAACGACTTTCGGGTTAACCCATGCTTCCGTGATCTTACCATCGCTCTTATCACGAATCTTCGCATAGATGCATTCAAAAGAACCCGCGGCCACCGTGATACTGGATTCCTTCATCTCAACGATTTCGGTGTCCTTCTTCGGCAGGCTCTGTTCCTGTCCGTTGACCAAAAGCTTCTCGATCTGACCGTTGGTTTTATTGACCAGGGCCTCGATCTTTTGCTTTTGGATCATGAGATCGACGTCTTGAACCATCCAAAACCCAGTCGCTGTTTCTTCACGAACAGAATTTTCGGATTTGCCCTTGATGAACCCGCCCATGTCCAAATTGTACGAGGCGCGGTCTCCGACTTTCCAATTCAGTCCGGCACGAGTCGAAGCCTGAACACTCAGAGCAAGCTGAAGCTCGTCGATGTTGATCTGTGCCTGTGCGGCTTGCGAAGAAGCGAGTGCGATAACGAGACCCGCGATCGCTGCGAGCATTGATTTCATTTATACCCCTCCTTGGTGGTTGATGAGAGACAATCATCCCATCGAGAGCGACGGAGTCAAGACTCAGGACTGGGGACATTTCGGCCAGCGAGATCGTTCGCCGCGCCCGAGTGCGCGCGAGAGTCACGCGAGTGATTGAATTGAGTCAATTTGATCAATCGATCACATCGATTTCACGGATTTTTCACGGCCCTTAGTCGAGTTTCGGGCCGGGTTCTCGCTTCAACGATCTTGGAGTGAATTGACGAGCACGGATCTCGGTTTGCTGCCGTTGGCGGGGCCTACGACTCCTTCGCGCTCGAATATTTCAATCATGCGCGCGGCACGCGGATATCCGAGTTTGAAACGCCTTTGCAAAAGTGACGCGCTCACCTCTTTCATTGTCGAAACATAGGCGAGAACTTCGTCGTATCTTTCGTCGAACTCGTTTTCTCCATCTTCGCCACCCGCGAATCCAGATTCACCATCACCGCTGAGATCAAAGCCCCCGCCTGAGCCTTCGAGCGCTCGCATCGCCACCAAATCATATTGCGGCTCGCCCTGATCACCCCAGAATCTCATGATTGAAGCAATTTCGGCTTCAGTCACCCACGGCGCGTGGTGCCGTTGCGGTTTCGAAACCCCGGGCGCGAGGTAAAGCATGTCGCCGTTCGGCAGCAAACGCTCGGCGCCTGAGTCGTCGAGAATGATTCGCGAATCCATTTTGCTCGCGACTTTAAAACTGATGCGGCCGGGAATATTGGTCTTGATCAAGCCGGTCACGACATCTTTGCGCGGGCTCTGCATGGCCAGGACGAGGTGTATACCGCAAGCGCGAGCCATTTGCGCGAGGCGAACCACAAGGTTTTCCACATTGGCTTTGTCGACGGCCATCAGATCGCCGAACTCTTCGACGACGATCACGATATAGGGCTGCGGGGTGAAGTAGTATTGCTCGAGCTTGCGCGCATCGTTTTCCCACTCGGCGTTGGTTTGTTCATGGCGCTCGAGATCCTCTTTCGACATTTTTCCGACGATATCGTTGTAGCCTTCAAGCCCGCGCGCGCCGAATTTCGACATCGACCGATAGCGCTTGTCCATTTCGCGAATCGCCCATTTCAGGGCCGATACGGCCTTCTTCGGTTCGCGAATCGGCGGCATCAAAAGGTGTGGGATGTTGTTGAATGACGCGAGGTCGACCTGCTTCGGATCGATCAAGATCAAGCGCAAGCTCTTGGGCGAATGCTTGAACAGGAGGCCCGTAATCGCGGACACGACGAACACCGATTTGCCGGAACCTGTGGTTCCCGCGACCATGAGGTGTGGCATTTTTCTGAGATCGACGACTTTCGATTCGCCGTCAGCCTGTCGACCCAAGCAAATCGGCAGCTTGGTTCCATCAGCCCAGAAAGAATCGTTCGCGAGGATGTCTTTCAGGTACACTGTCTCGCGTTGCGAATTCGAAGTCTCGATGCCCACGACGTCGCGACCGGGAATCGGCGCGATGATGCGCACGGATTCGCTGCTGAGTGCGAGCGAAAGATCGTCGGCGAGCTCGGTGATCTTCGAAATCTTCACGTCGGCGTTGGGTTTAAATTCGTACATCGTGACGGCCGGGCCCGGCTTCGCGTGGACAACTTCGCCCTTGACTGAAAACTGAGAAAGCTTGTCGACCAGAGTCTGCGCCTTGCGATTGATTTCGCGATCGTCGATTTTGATCCTCGTTATCGGTGGATCTTCGAGAAGATTGACGTCAGGAAGCTTCCAATTCTCAATTCGTCTCTCGATTTTCGCATTGATTTTGACTTTTCGCCTTTGCACTTCTGTTGCGACTTTTAGGGTTCGCTGCACGGGAGCGTCGTCCATTGCGTCGTCGTTCGCCTCTTCATCTTCCATTGTGCGCTTCGCCTCGCCCAACGCTGGCGCCGTAGCCTGAAGCTTGAAAAACGCGGCCTTTGCATCGATCTTCGCTTCGATTCCGCCAGCCGCCGCCGTTTGCGGCTTGAAAAGGTCGATTTCCATCAATTTTTTCAGCACCGAAAATTTTTCCGCGACTCTGAGCCTCAGCGGTTTCACGAGACCCATCGGCGATTTGAAAAGATCAGACAGAGATCGCTCTGTATAAAACACTAAAAGCAAAATCGCGACGCTCCAAAGGATGATCGAAACACCGAGAAAGTTAAAGGCTGAGACCAAACCCTTTGATACGACCGTTCCGACCAAGCCGCCGATCGGAATCTGTTGAGCGAAAAGCCGCGTCGCCGGTAGGTGCAAACTCAGGAGGCTCGCGACCGTTGTCATCAAAAGCAGGCCCCAAACGAGGCGAGGTCCGATCCACGATTGATCGTCACCGCGAAACTTACGCAGACTCATTCTCAATGATGCCAGAACCGCAAACCAGGCGCTGACGCCCCAACCTTGATAGAAAAGATCGGCCATAAAGCTACCGATGTAGCCGCAGTAATTCTGCACTTTCAAATGGGCGCCGATGGAGTTGAACGACGGATCCGTCGGTTTAAAGCTGGCAAGCGCTAAGCCCAAAAAAAGGCCCATGGCGAGCCAGAGGACACAGGTCACATCCCGTCGAAATTTCTTGAAAAATCCACCCATTCCTCAATCGTAGGGGAAGGCGTTCGCCAATCCTAGTCTGGCTTTTGGGCTCTTGACTTTGGTGCCGTCACTTCCTAATGTCGGGCCCTTGCGAAAATCCTGATGTCCTTTCATCCTGTACCGCGCCCGAGCGGACGTCGAGCTTTTGCCGAGCCCATCGGTCAGATCGAGTGCAGTGGTGATGATCAAGATCAACGAGATTTTTTACAGCATTCAAGGAGAGTCTTCGTACGTCGGATTTCCGACCGTCTTCGTGCGAACCTCCGGATGCAATCTTCGTTGCGGCTATTGCGATACGACCTACGCTTACTATTCCGGAAAGATGATGTCAGAAGATGAAATCGTCGCTGAAGTCGCACGACATCGCGCACGACATGTGTGCGTGACAGGCGGCGAACCTTTGCTGCAAAAAAATATTCTTCCGCTTCTCGCGCGCCTCTGCGATCTCGGCTTCACTGTCTCATTGGAGACAAGCGGATCTCTCGACTGTGCTTCGGTTGATTCTCGAGTGAAGAAAATCATTGATGTGAAAACTCCAGACAGCGGCGAAGGAAATTCTTTTCTCGCATCGAATCTCGAATTCGCGGATGTCAACTCGGAATTTAAATTCGTGATTTGTTCCGAAAACGATTTTGTTTGGGCGGAAAATTTCGCGAAATCACACGGGCTCTTTGAGCGCACTCTGGTTTTATACAGTCCAGCATTCCGAAGAACCGACGAGAAATGGCTTGCAAAAAAAATTCTTTCGGAAAATTCATCTGCCCGGTTGCAATTGCAACTGCATAAGTATATTTGGTCTCCTCACAGTCGAGGCGTTTGAGCTTCACGGTGATTCGAAACCACGAGTCACCTCAACAACAACAGAGCAGGTCGATGACGAAAATGCGATTGCGAGATGTAACGGAGTGAGCGACCGGAGAACACGGGTCGAGCGACCCAGGTTCTCAGGATCGACCATCCGCTGCGTCGACTTTCGTGTTTCGGTTTTAACCTGCGGAATTGTGCAGTCATCAGGAGCGGCATGACACCCAATTTGAACCACTCGGATAATCTCTTTGTTGCCAACCTTCAGTCGGTGAGCCTTGAGAAGCTTGTGAAAAGCAAACTCGAAGTGCTTTTCCAGCAGCAAAAAGAAGCTCAGGTGGAGCTGAACGGTCTCTACAATATCGTTATCGAACAGGTCGAAAAGCCGTTGATTGAATTGGCTTTGCTGTCTCACAACGGCAACCAGGTGAAGACGGCGCAGATGCTGGGCATCAATCGCAACACCCTGAAAAAGAAAATCGACAATTACAAGATCCGAATTAGAAAATCCAACTAGTCAGAGCGATTCTTATAGATGATTCTTTGAAGATTCATCGGCGGGTCAGCCTGTTTCCACTGCTTTGAAAAGGCCCGCGACTTTCTCGTGTCCAAGAATCTCTGTTATCGTGGCGCTCACCTCTTGGGTCAGCGTCCGTCGATGTCGAGCTTGGGGCCGTGTCTAGAGGGGAGCGGCAAGAGGAGTCCCGCGAGGGTTTTCGGAGGGTTATGGCAATTCGAGTTCCGCCTCACAATCTTGAGGCCGAGCAATCAATTCTCGGCGGTCTTATGGTTGATCCCATGGCGTGGGATCAGGTTTCCTCCGTCATTACTGAGGAAGATTTTTATAAGATCGCTCATCGCAAAATCTACGGTGTGATCGCAGAGCTCTATGCGAAGAGCCAGCCAATCGACATCATCACGGTCTCGAATCTTTTGACTGACAAGAAAGAACTTGAGGCCATCGGTGGTCCGTCTTATCTCGCCGAGGTCATGAATTCGACGCCGACGGCGGCGCATATCGAATCTTACGCCAAAATCGTTCACGAAAAGGCGCTCTTGAGAAAGCTCATCCATATGAGCGGAGAGATCGTCGAAAAGTCGTTCAACGAATCTTACGAAAACGTCGAAAGTTTTCTTGATGAAGTCGAAGGCCAGATCTTCTCGATCACAGAGAAGAAAAAGACCCAGGGCCTGGTTGGCGCCGCTGAGTTGATAAAAGACTCGATGAACCGACTCACCGAGCTTTTCGAACGGAAGGCTGAGTTCACCGGAATCCAGAGCGGATTCTCTTCGATGGACAAGATGACCTCGGGATTCCAGCCCGGCGAAATGACGATCATCGCCGCTCGCCCTTCGATGGGAAAAACGGCGTTCAGCTTGAACATCGCCCAGCACGTGGTTTTGCGTGAAAAGAAAAGTCTGGCTTACTTCTCAGTCGAGATGGGCAAAGAGCAGCTGATGATGCGTATGCTCGCATCGGAAGCTCGGGTGAATCTCTCGGATTTGCGCGTTGGGCACTTGAGCGATAGCGCTTGGCCACGCCTGATTGACCGCGCCTCGAAAATGGCCGAAGCACGGCTTTTCATCGACGACACCTCGGGTATTAGCCCGTTCGAAATACGAGCCAAGTGCCGACGCCTCAAGGCTCAGTACGGCCTCGACATGATCATGATCGACTATCTTCAGCTAATGGATCTTAAGCAGAGGGTCGAGAGTCGCGAGCGCGCGGTTTCTGAGATTTCGCGCACACTCAAAGCGATCGCGAAGGAGCTCGGTGTTCCAGTGATTGCCCTCGCTCAGCTCAATCGTGGCGTGGAAGGTCGCTCTGACCGTCGCCCGATGCTCTCTGACTTGCGCGAATCCGGCTCAATCGAGCAGGACGCTGACGTCATCATGATGCTTTTTCGCGAAGACTATTACGATCGCGACAACCCGGATATCAAAGGGCTTTCCGAAGTCATTATCGGTAAGCAGCGTAACGGCCCGACCGGCACCGTTAAGCTCCGGTGGGAAGCACAGATTGGTCGCTTCTCGAATCTCGACGACGGAGGAGGCGAGCATCCGCTCCCACCACCTCCCGCCTCACCGATTCAAATGCGGCCGCGGGCCGCGCAACCCGGCAATTGAGAAAATAAAAAAGGGGCCCGGCGGCCCCTTTCTACTTCAAGCGAATCTGCGACTCATTACTCTTGGGTCGTCTCGACTCGGCGATACACGCATTCGGTACCAAATTCGATATTCGACTCGCCCGGCGTCGACGACACGGTTGTACTCTTGATGTGAAGCTTGTCGCCTTTGAGTTTCGCAACAGTTTCTTCCACGCTCATCGTCTTGCTCGGCTTGGTCAGGAGCTCGCGATGTCCAACCACGCTTGCATCGGCCGTCGTATACGACTTCGTTTTCAAACGCACGAGGCGATCATCGATGAGGATTTCATCCTGATTCACGCGCGTAAAAGTGAAGCTGCCGATATTGAGATCAACCATATCCTTATCGATATAGGTTTGATCGACGACAATGCGAGAATTGCACATGCCAAGCTTCGTCTTCAGCAAAACGTAATTTCCGACAAATACATCGGTCGAGACCGGTTCGCCGGCGAAAGCTGAAGATGTCGAGACCAGCAGGACCGCGGCGAAGAGTGCGGCAAAAACCATTGAACAGAGATTGTTCATAATCCCCCCTTATTATTGGGCGACCATACCCCGCCCCATCGGCCTTGCCAAGAGTCCAGAAGATCGAGTCCGCTCTTGAGGTCGAACTAACCGCTTGGTCAAATGTCGGTGTCACCAAGGTACAGGCGCTTCAGGGACGAGCGCCGAGGCCTTACCACCCAAGGAGGGGACTATGGGGGAGGACCTATTCGGCAAGGTCACGGATGCGACCGGTTTGCCGAAGGAATTGGTATCGGATGAGCTTGAAAGGCTCTTATGCAAAGCAGGTATCAAACCCGGCGAGATGACCCTCGAAGACTTGAGGTCCGTACTCGCCGAATATGTTCAGGACGTTTTATTGGAAGCGAAAGAGAAGCTCGCTGAACCAGCCTCGGAAGCCGAAAGCAAAGCTCTCTAAGAATAATCTCACGGGGCCTCATGAGCCCCGCTCAATGAACCGAGTTTAAGCGCGCTCGACTGCGACGCTCAGCTCGGCTTCGAGGCCCTCACCAAGACGAATTGTCGCCTTGTGCTGACCCAACATCTTGATTGGCTCTTCCAAAACGATATCTCGGCGGTCGATCGAAAAGCCGTGCCTTTCGAGCTCGTTCGAAATGTCGTGATTGGTAACTGCGCCGAAAAGCTTGTCCGATTCGCCGGCAGAAGCCTTGATCGACAACGCGACACCTTGGAGTTTCTTGATCAACTCTTGGCGCTCGGCAACCGCCTTCTTCTTCTTCACCTCAGCGACGCGCTTCAAGTGTGTGAACTCGCTCACTCGCTTTTCAGTGGCCTCGAGAGCCATGCGGCGAGGAAACAGATAGTTTCGAGCGAAGCCGTTCGACACGTTGACGAGATCGCCGACCTTGCCGAGATTTTTTACGTCTTTTTGCAAAATAACTTTCATAACTGACTCCGTATTCCTTCAATCGTTTTAAAATCAAAATCCCTTATTCGTTTCGGCTGGCTTGCGAGAAAGTCGCTCGCGGAACTCCATCCAGAAATCCACGAAGCCGACCAGGCTCACGAGCAAGAACAGCTGAATCACAAGAACGATGTACCAAAGTCCCTGCCAAAACGGGCTGACTCGATAGGTGCGAAACGCATGCGCTACCACGGCCAAGCCTTGAAAGAAAAAAACCACGACCAGAATATTCAAAACATTGAGTGAAATCGTTTCGGCCAAAGTATTGCCGTGTCGGAAAAACGCACCAAAAATCGCCGCGATCGCCAACCACACGAAGAGGTCGGGAACCCGAAACGAACTCAGATTGCGTTCTTGCGACGAAGAAGAATCAACCTCTCCGAGCCAATTCAAGAGACGTCCCTCACCCATCAATGCGATGGCGAGAGCCGTGATCAAGCCGATCACCATTCCTGACGGCAGCTGTTGAACAACCGCGTCGACACTCACGGAGGCGTTTCCGTTCATTGCCACAAGCTTATCCACAAGCGGCGTCACTTGCTCGCGAACCGAATCGACCAAAGATATCTTGGTCCGACGGATCCAGAGCGCGACTCCGATCACCGTAGTTCCGATCGCTGCCAGTGCGGCGACGAAACCCGACGTGAACACCGGGCGACCCTGCTCTTCGATTTCCGAGTAGACTCCGATCATCATCGACATCGACAAAATCAAAAGTCCGTAAGATGGGGAGACGAATGCCATGATGCCAAAAGAAATCAGTACGAACGCGGTCCAGAAGGCCGCGCGCCCATAAGTCTTCCTCAGCGCTCGCATTGGCAGCGCGCCGAAGATCACAGTCGTCATCGATAACACAACCGACAGAACGACCAATAAGACATATTTGAATACTGCTTTCACAAGCACCCGATTCACTCTGGTTTCGAAGCTTAGGCTTCTTCTTCAGAACCCTCGTCGAATCCGCCGCCCATGCCGCCACCTCGACGACCGCCGCCCATGCCGCCATCATCACCGCGACGATCATCGCGACGAGGACCGCCTGCGCGCTGCGCGGCTTTGCGGGCCTGGAACTTCGCTTCACGCTCGCGCTCGCGAGCGGCGCTCTCAGCCAACGCCTTTTTGAAATCTTCGAGGTAGCTCGAAAGGTCAGTGCCGTCCTCAAGACGCGTGTGCATGAAACGGAGCACGCGATCGTTGATGCGCATGGTGCGCTCAAGCTCAGCAATCGCCTGCGGGTCGGCTTCAAATGTGGTGTGGAAATAAATCGCCTTGCGATTTTTCTCGATTGGGTTGCTCAGATTGCGCTTTCCCCAAGTGTCGAGATGTTTAACGTTGCCGCCGAACTGCTCTTCGATGATCGTTTTATTACGGCGGAAGAGAGATTTTTGTTCATCTTCGCTTGCATCGGGGTGAACGAGAATCACACCCTCATACGGACGAAGATTTGGACGTACTTCGAGCTGAAGTGCCATTGGAAGTCCTTTCGGTTTACAGCCCCCAGCCTAAGGCCGGGAGCAAGGCTATTGGATTCAAAGCCGAAGACGAATACCACGTCGTAACGCACCCGACAAGCACCGGACCGTTGTGTCGGTCGGAAACTCTGACATAATTAATAGACAATGGCTTTATTTCTGGAAGTCCTCGATGGACCCCAAAAAGGCACACGCACCAAGGTCTTCGAAGGGCTTTTGATTGGCCGTCGCGAGGGCGATCTAACTATTCGAGATTCCAAGCTTTCTGGAAAACACGCCAAAATCGAATTGAGACCGGATGGCCAGCTTTGGCTTGTCGACCTGGGGTCTGCCAACGGCATAAAATCGCTCGATGGGGTCAGGGTTCGCGAACTGCGATTGGATATCGGATCGACTTTTACCCTCGGCAGAACCTCGTTTCGGGTATTTTCACCCGACTCCATTGAGAAGGACGATGCACCCACCTCGGCATTCGAGGTCACTGTCACTCGAACTTATTGGGACAATGTCCGCGAGCTCGCCAATCGTGCCAAATCCATCAATCGGGGCTCAAAGCGCGAACTTGCCGCGTTCACACCCTGTCTTCGATTGAAGATCACGCGCGGAGTTCAAACCGGTACGGAATGGGTTGTCGGTTACGGTCCGAGAATGGTTGGAACTAGCTCCATCGATCTTCACCTTGAAGACCCGGGCTTGCCGCCTATTTGCTTTCGCCTTTTGCCCGAAGACAAAGGCATTCGGTTCAAGAACGAGTCCGACAAAGACGTTAAGCTCAACGGTCGATGGGTAGAAAACGAACTTTTGAAAAACGGCGACGTGATTGACATCGTGAACACTCGCATTCAGGTGGTTTTTGATGACGGCGAGCGGAAATAGCGAAGTCACCAAACAAACAGGTACGTACGAGAGCTTCGACGGCACTCCAATCTATTACGAAGTGCGAGGCGAAGGTCGACCCATCGTGCTCTGTTACGGCATCGCCTGCTTAATGAACCATTGGACACATCAGATTCGCTATTTTTCCCAGTTCTATCGAACGATCGTTTTCGACTATCGTGGACACCATCGGACTCCCGCCCCTGAAAATCGAGACAACCTCTCGATCGACGCGATTTGCAAAGACATGCATGGCCTTCTTGCTCACCTGGGTCTGGAAAGCGCTTCATTCTGGGGCCATAGTTACGGCGTTCAGATTCTATTGAGGTTCTTTGATCTCTTTCCGAAATCAGTCGCAAATCTGGTTTTCATCAACGGTTTCGCTAAAAATCCGATTCACGGCATGTTTGGCGTCGACGCTGTCGAACCGCTGTTTCAAATGTTCAAGGAGACCTATCGCAAGCACCCGACTCTGGTTTCAACCGTTTGGAAAACCGCCGTTTCGAATCCACTGGCGATCCCGATTTCTTCGCTGCTTGGCGGATTCAATATGAATCTCACCAGCTTCAAAGACATGGAGGTTTACGCGCGCGGAGTCGCCTCAATGGATCTCGATGTCTTTATCACTCTCTTTGACGAAATGATGAGTTACGACGGCTCTTATGTCCTTGAGAAAATCAAAGCTCCGACTTTGATCATTAGCGGAAGCAAGGACGGCGTGACCCCGCTCGATCATCAAGAATTGCTGCACAAGCGGATCCAGGGGAGCGAGTTTCTGCGCGTTCCGTATGGCTCGCATTGCACGCAGCTCGATTTGCCGGACTTTGTGAATCTTCGGGTCGAAAAATTTTTGAATGAGATCGGATTCAAGCCCGAGCCTCGCCATGCGCAACCAGGCCCCGTCGTCCAAGCATCACGCCGAAAGCCGAGCGCGGGCGACAAAACTCGCAACTGAGTAAAATAACAAAACCCCCGGGATCGTCGGGGGTTTCGCTACTCCATATTTAGATTTCGATCAGTATTCGACCGAAACGTAGTCGATATCGAAGCCGTAGCCGTTCACGCTGCTGTCAGTGGTGAACTTCAATGTGATGGTTTCACCCTCGACAATCGGACCGAAGCGGCCCGTATTGCGGCCACTCATGGTGCCCACGGTTTCGCCCTTGGTGTTTACGAACTGCAATTTGTCGTAACCGCTTTCGGTCTCGAATTTCGAGAAGTGAATCGCCAAGCGCTTCGCACCCGGCACATTCACGGTGAAGTTTGTCGAGAAGTTATTCGTATACGGATGATCGCTCGAAATCGCCTGAGCGACCTGATTGGTCCAAGCCGCTGGGTCGTTCGGATCCGGTGGAGGCGTGAGTCCTGTCAGCGCATAGTAAGCATCTGCCATGCCGCCCGAAATCGTGCGTCCGCGAAGAGCCGCGAGCGGACGAGCCGAAGCGACGATGCGATCTTTGACGTCTTTGTAAGTCATCGACGGAGACTGCGCCATCAGAAGCGCCGCGAGTCCCGAAACGTGTGGCGTCGCCATCGAGGTTCCCGAGAGCGTTTCGTAACCCGTTCCTTTTGACGTGCTGTAAATATTCACGCCAGGTGCCGCAACGTGAACCGTGCGCGCGCCGTAGTTCGAGAAGTACGCCATCTCGCCACGGTTGTTGATCGCCGCGACCGAAATGATGTTGTCGAATGTGTATGTTGCCGGAACAGAGTTTCCGGTGTCGTTGTCCGAGCTGTCGTTACCGGCGGCCGCGACGAAGACTTGGCCCGCGTCGCGCGTGGCCTGCACAGCTTTTTCAAGAAGTGCCGACTGAATATTGCCGCCCCACGAGTTACTAAGGATTACGGCTTTGCTCTTGGCGGCGTATTCCATCGCTTTGATTGCGTTGTCGAGCGTGCCTGAACCACCGGCATCCAGAAACTTGATCGCCATGATGCTGACGTTCCAAGAAACTCCGGTAACACCGAGAGCGTTACCACCCTCTCCACCGATGGTGCCTGCGCAATGCGAGCCGTGGCCGTTGTCATCCATCGGATCGCCGTTATTGGCGACGAAGTTGTAGCCATGAATATCGTCAACGTAGCCGTTGCCGTCGTCGTCAACTCCAGGCTGACCGGCCGCCTCGGCTTGGTTCACCCACATGTTGTTAACCAGATCGGGATGCCTGTGATTCACGCCAGTGTCGATCACCGCAACGATCACGTTGCGCGAGCCGGTGGTGATATCCCAAGCTTTTTCCATGTTCATATCAATGCCGGCGATGCCTTTTGAACCCGCGCTGTCCGCAGCGCCGGTATTGTTCATGCCCCAGAGGCGAACATAGTCGGCGTCATTCGCCGTGCGTACGATGCGAAGAATATAGTTAGGTTCAGCGATTTTCACTTCCGGCAGCGCCACAAGTCCGCGCGACACATTCTGCGGATTCTCTCCAGCACGGCGCTGAAGAAGAACCATGTCTTTTTTGATTTCAGAAATAATGCGGCCGCCAAGTTTTTGCTCGAGCTGGCGCTGATCGTAGCTGGCGCGCGGTCTTTCTAGCTGAACCACGTATTGGCCAGGAACACTGTCGTTTTGTTTCGGGCCTTTGCCCGGTTTTGCTTCAGCGCTTGCTCCTGCGACGGCCAAGAGGCCGGCGATGAGCGCGGCGAAGATGATATTTCTCTGGTTGCGATTTTTCATGTAACTCATTGCCCCCTCCATAAGGTAAGAGGCTCAAAGCGTAGCCGTGAAAAACCGCTAGCGGCAATCGGAAAAACTCATTCAATCGACAATGTTTCGAGCCCATCTGTGGCCGTCAAAAGCTCTCTCAACCGGACTTTCTAATTTGGCATGGTTCTTCGAAACAAAATGAGAGTTGCCTCGATTCCTCTTTCGCTTCTGCATGTCGCGTGGTCGCTGGTCCCGAAAAAACACCAGGTGAGACATCTTGTGGATAAGCGGCCTTCACGAGATTGCGAATGAATGCCTTTTTTGTCTCATCGCTTGCATCCTCGCGAAACCCCAGCTGTCGCATCAAGTCTCCGATTTTCTCCATCCGTTTCCTCCAAAGTCTTGTGCTGCTGATGCCAGGTGCAAGATCTCAAGCGGAAGACAGCTCGAGGAGTGCTGTTCGGTGAACGACACTCCTGCGCGTCAAAGAAAATATTCTACGATTTTTTTCTTGGCAGAAAGCCGGGAAAGCCGCTTCAGGAGCGGCTTTTGGCCTTGGCGACGGCGTAATGCCGATTCATTCGCACGATGGTTTCGAACTTGATCTCTTTCGGACACGCGAGCGAGCAAGCGCCGGTGTTGCTGCAATTGCCGAAGCCGGCTTCTTCCATCGCTTTCACCATGTTCAAAACGCGCTGGTTCTTCTCGACTTTGCCCTGAGGTAAAAGCGCGAGGTGCGAAACTTTCGCTGCGGTGAAAAGCATCGCCGAAGAGTTGGCGCACGCGGCGACGCAGGCGCCGCAGCCGATGCACGCCGCGGCGTTGAATGCTTCATCTGCATCGACTTTCGGCGCAGGCAAGGAGTTCGCGTCCGGCGCATTGCCGGTATTCACGGAAACGTACCCGCCAGCGGCGATGATGCGATCGAGTGCCGTGCGATCGACTGAAAGGTCTTTGATCATCGGAAACGCGCGCGCGCGAAATGGCTCAATCACAATCGTTTCGCCGTCTTTAAACTTGCGCATATGCAGCTGACAAGTTGCAGTGCCGAGTTCAGGTCCATGAGGATTACCGTTGATGGTCATGGCGCAAGAACCACAAATGCCTTCGCGACAGTCGTGATCGAACGCGACCGGATCTTTTCCCTCTTTAATCAGGCGCTCGTTGACGATGTCGAGCATCTCCAAGAACGAAGCGTCGGTGCTGATCCCCGGCGCGTCGTAATCTTCAAAACGTCCTGGTGTCGCCGTGTTCGCTTGCCGCCAAACACGAAGCTTCAAATTGAGTTTTCTTTGTTCTGATCCCGCCATTTTGTCCTCGTCACTTGTAGCTTCGTGTTGCCAGCTTGATTCTCTCGAACGTCAGATCTTCCTTGTGCAGGACCGGCGCGGTCTTGGCGCCCCCCCACTCCCACGCCCCGACGTAGCAGAAGTTGGCGTCGTCGCGCTGAGCTTCACCGTCGGCCGTTTGGTACTCTTCACGGAAATGTCCTCCGCACGATTCTTTTCTCTGAAGAGCGTCGTGCGCCATCAACTCGCCGAGCTCGATGAAGTCGGCGACACGGCCGGCCTTCTCAAGTTCGGGATTGATGTAGTTGGCGTCGCCCATGATTTTGACGTTCTGATGAAACTCGTCGCGAAGTCGGCGCATCTCTTCGATCGCTTTCTTAAGGCCGGCCTCGCTTCGCGACATGCCGACGTACTCCCACATAATGTGACCGAGTTGACGATGGAAATCGTCTGGACTTCGCGAACCTTTAGTCGACATCAGCTTTCCGAGGCGGTTCTCGACTTCGGCGCGAGCGCTTCGAAACGCTTCGTGATTGGCGTCGATTTTTTCGAGTTTCGTGCTCGCGATGTAATGACCGATCGTATACGGAATTACGAAGTACCCGTCTGCTAGGCCCTGCATCAGCGCCGAGGCGCCCAGGCGATTGGCCCCGTGATCAGAGAAATTCGCCTCTCCGAGCACATGCAGTCCGGGAATATTGCTCATCAAGTTGTAGTCGACCCAAAGTCCGCCCATTGTGTAATGGACCGCGGGATAAATTCGCATCGGCACTTTAAAAGGATCGTCGCCCGTGATTTTTTCGTACATCGCAAAGAGGTTATCGTAACGGTCGTTGATGCCTTTCGCGCCAAGACGTTTTACCGCATCCCGAAAATCCAGATAAACCGCCATTCCTGTCGGCCCAACGCCGCGCCCTTCATCAACGCGGAACTTTGCTTGGCGAGACGAAACGTCTCGCGGAGCGAGGTTGCCGAAGCTGGGATAAACTCGCTCGAGGTAATAGTCGCGCTCATCATCAGGAATCTGCTCGGGAGGGCGCTTGTCGCCTTTGTTTTTCGGAACCCACACGCGTCCATCATTGCGCAATGATTCTGACATGAGCGTGAGCTTCGACTGGTAGTCGCCCGAAACCGGAATGCACGTCGGGTGAATTTGCGTGTAGCAGGGGTTCGCGAAGTAAGCGCCCTTCTTGTGCGCGCGCCAAATCGCTGTCGTGTTCGAGAGCTTCGCGTTCGTGGAAAGATAAAAAACGTTTCCGTAGCCGCCGGTCGCGAGGATCACGGCATCCGCGACATGGGATTCGATTTCCCCCGTCACGAGGTTGCGCGTGATGATCCCGCGCGCGACGCCGCCCACGAGAACAAGATCGAGCATTTCGCGACGCGAATAAAGTGTGACCTGCTTCGCATTCACCTGTCTCATCATCGCCTGGTAGGCGCCCAACAAAAGTTGTTGGCCCGTCTGGCCGCGCGCATAGAACGTGCGCGAAACCTGCGCTCCGCCGAAAGAGCGGTTTGTCAGTGTGCCGCCATATTCGCGCGCGAACGGCACGCCTTGAGCGACGCACTGGTCGATAATGTTCGGCGAGATTTCGGCCAGTCGATAAACGTTGGCTTCTCGAGCTCGAAAGTCGCCGCCCTTGATGGTGTCATAGAAAAGTCGGTAAACCGAGTCGCCGTCGTTCTGATAATTTTTCGCGGCATTGATTCCTCCCTGGGCGGCGATTGAATGCGCACGCCTCGGGGACTCGTGAATACAAAAGGTCTTGACGTTATATCCGAGCTCTCCGAGCGTCGCCGAGGCCGAGGCCCCCGCCAGTCCCGTGCCGACCACAATGACCGTGTGCTTGCGCTTGTTGGCTGGGTTGACCAGCTTCATGTCGAACTTGTGTTTTTCCCACTTCGTTTCGAGCGGTCCCGCTGGTGTTTTTGAATCAAGAGCCATGCTGAATTCCTCTCTCAGAGCGCGAAATACACGTAAATGGGTGGAACGATGAATCCCAGCGCGACGACGATCGCGTAGAGGTATCCGACCTTGCTGAGGATCGGGGAAAACTTCGGATGATAAAAGCCAAGCGAGGCGAAGGATGAGTAAAAGCCGTGGCTAAGATGCAGTCCGACAAGGAGCATCGCGATCGCGTAGCCGACAAGATAGGCCGGGCTATGAAAAGTCTCGATTACGAGGCGATATAGATCTCGCATCTCCACGCCGTCGATCTTTACGACGTAGCCGGCGCTCAAACCTGGTCCGTATTTGAATGTCAAAAGGTGGAGAATAACGAAAACCAGAATGAAGCTGCCGTGGAAAATCATCCACTTCGACTGAAAGCGCGGACTCTTCGAGCCGTTGGTGGGCATCGCGTACTTGGACGGTCGCGCGCCGCGATTCGCGATCGTCAATCGAATGCCCTTAAAGATGTGAAACAGGAGCGTGATCAGCAAGAGGCCTTCCGCCACGTACAAAAATGGATTGCTGATGATGGCGTAGCTATACTTGTTGTACGCGTCCGATCCGGCGACGATCAGCAAATTACCCAACATGTGCGTAAAGACGAATCCGGACCAGATCAGGCCCGTGAGACCCATGATCTGCTTCTGACCGATTGATGAACAAGAATATCCCACTGGCGAACCCTTCGGAAAATTTTCTCAGCGCATCGGATGGCGGGCTCGAGTCTTCTCGAAAACCGAAAATCCGCTGCGGTTTTGAGCACTTTCAATAATCTATCAATTACTCCTCAGGCTCCGGTCTGTCCAATTTTATCCGCTCCGTCCTGGACCGGTTTTTCGTTCGCTCTCGAGATGTATTGCAGTGCGCGCACAGCGCGTGGACAATCTCCGTCACCGACTCTAGAATTTCGAGACTTCGAGCTCTAGGATTTTGCTTCTCGCCTTTTTCTCTGACATAAGAAATTGAAACGAGGTCATTTTATGAAAGTCTTTGTCTGCATCAAGCAGGTTCCGGATACGGAAACCAAAATCAAGATCAAATCCGATGGCAGCGGCATCGACACGGCGGGAATAAAATGGGTGATGAATCCCTATGACGAATTCGCAGTCGAAGAAGCTGTCAAAATGCGTGAGGGCGGAAAAGCGACTCAGGTAGTCGTGTTCAGCGTCGGACCTAAAGCTCGTGTGTCGGAAACCTTGAGAACTGCGTTGGCGATGGGTGCCGACGAAGCCGTCGTGATCGATTCGCCTGAAGACCTCGATCCGTCCGCGACCGCGAAGGCGCTTGCGGGCGCCATCAAAGCCGAGGGCGGCGAATACAAACTGGTCATGACCGGAAAACTCGCAATTGACGACAACGCTTCTTCTGTCAGCCAAATGCTCGCCGAACATCTCAACCTTCCGCATGCCACGGTCGTCACAAAGCTCGAGGGCGGCGACGGTGCCGTGACGATCGAACGCGAAACAGAGGGCGGGTCGCGCGAAGTCGTGCAGCTGAAAATGCCGGCGGTCCTCGGAGCGAACAAGGGCTTGAACATGCCCCGCTATGCGAGCCTTCCGGGCATCATGAAGGCGAAGAAAAAAACCATCAAGGAACTCGCACTCGACTCGGTCGGCGCCGGTTCCGGAGACGTGCGCATTCGCTATAAGAACTATCAAATGCCGCCCGAGAAACCGCCGGTGAAAATCATCCAGGGCGATTCCGCAACGCAGGCACAAACGCTCGCTAAACTTCTTCGCGAAGAAGCAAAAGTCATCTGAAGGGGAGAATCTCATGGCTCATGTTTTGGTTTTCACCGAATTCGGCCAAGGCGGCCAGCTCAAGAAGAGCGCACTGGAGCTCCTCTCGGCGGCACGCAAGTCAGGTCTGAAGATTCAAGCACTCGCGCTCGGCAGCGGGGCCAAGAATCTGAGCTCTGCACTGGGCAAAGAAGGTGTCGATGAGGCGATCCTCGGCGATGACCCTGCGTTCGACAAATACAATCCCGAGCTTTTCACCGAGACGGTTGGCAGCGTGCTGACCTCGAAAAAGCCGGCCGTGGTTTTGGCATCATCGTCAACGCTCGGCCGCGATCTTTTCCCGCGTGTCGCGGCTCGAATGAATACGGGCGCGATCAGCGATTGCACGGAGCTCGAAATTTCGGGTTCTGGAGACGTCAAAGTCCGTCGACCGATGTATGCCGGTAAGTGCACAGCGGAAGTCGCGTTCGAAAATAGCCCGATCAAAATCGTATTGATGCGCCCGAACCAACTGACGGTTCACCCGGCGACCGCCGCGAAGACTCCGTCTATCGAAGACCTCAAAGCACCCGTCAAAGATCTGCGAACCATGATCAAGGAAGTGGTCAAGGGCACATCGGGTAAACTCGATCTCTCAGAAGCCAACATCATCGTATCGGGTGGCCGGGGCATGAAGGAGGCGGCGAGCTTCAAACTACTCGAAGATTTGGCTGAGGTCTTGGGTGCGACGGTCGGCGCATCCCGCGCGGTCGTCGACGCTGGATGGGTTCCGCACAGCATGCAAGTCGGTCAAACCGGTAAAACCGTGGCGCCGACTCTTTATATTGCGTGTGGGATTTCGGGAGCCATTCAACATCTTGCGGGCATGAGCGGAAGCAAAGTGATTGTCGCGATCAACAAAGACGCGAACGCTCCAATCTTCCAAAAAGCGACGTACGGAATCGTCGGCGACGTTTTCGAAGTCGTGCCCATGCTCACGCAAGAATTCAAAAAACTTCTGCATCACTGAGGACGGGATCAGCGCAGGTATGGTTCGAAAGTACGTCCTGCCCTCACTTCTGTTCTGTTTTTATTCTTTGCTCAAGCTCACTTGGCGGATTCGGGTCATCGAGTCCGCTTCATTCCAAAAAGCCTTGTCGGAAAACCGCCCCATGGTGCTCGCCCACTGGCACGGCGACGAGCTTGGTATCATTCATTTGCTGCGTCGCTATCGTGCAGCCGTCATGACCTCGACAAGCAAAGACGGCGAGCTGATGGATCGAATCGTGCACATGTTCGGCTCGAAAACTTCGCGAGGTTCGAGCACCAGAGGCGGAGCTTCGGCGCTGAAGGGCATTTTGCGATTGGCGCGCGACGGATGGCGCCCCAGCGTCGCGGTCGACGGACCCAAGGGGCCGCTGCACAAAGTAAAGCCCGGCGTATTTGAGATTTCAAAGCTGATCGGTGGAGAAATCTTTCCGCTCGTCGTCGCCTGCGATCGTAAGTACATTTTTGAAAAGGCTTGGAACAAGACCTTTCTCCCTCTGCCGTTTGCGCGTGTGATTGTCGTTTGGGGCGATGGTCTCCCTGCGGTTTCGCGAGAGAGCGATGGACGAAATCCGGAGCTAGCATTGAGGCTTGAAGAGGCGCTGTCTAATGCAGGGCAACAGGCCCGCAATATTATTGCGGCGCCCTAAGCGCCAGTGCTAGCCTTTTTCTAAGACCTTCCAAGGAAATTTAAGGGGTTGGGTTATGATGCGCTCCATCTTCGTTTCCCTCGCAACGATCGGCGCTAGCTTGCTCATGATGGGCTCCGCTTTCGCCCAAGATGTTGTTGCCGTCGCCGGTACAAAGAACATCACGGTCAAAGACCTGAACGACAAATACGAAGAGGTTCTGAAGCAAACACTGAACCCACCCACTAAAGAGGTCTTTCTCGAAGACCTGATTCGTTACGAAATCGGAGTTCAAGAAGCGAATAAAAAAGGTCTGCAAGACGACCCCGTCGTCAAAGAGCGCATCCGCCAAGAGATCTACAAGGGCTTGATCGAGCGCGAGCTCGGCAAGGCCGTCTCCGAGATCAAAGTGACGGAAAAAGAGATGCAGGCCTACTACACCAAGAATCCGGAAATTCGCACTAGCCACATTCTGATCGAATTCCGACCTGACGCGACCGAAGAACAGAAGAAGGCGGCCCGAGATCGCGCCAATGAGATTCATGAAGAAGTGAAGAAGAGCAAACGTCCTTTCGAAGAGCTGGTCGGGTTGTACACCGATGACGTGCTCAGCAAGCGCAACGGCGGCGATGTTGGTTGGCAGAGCCGATTGACCCTGATGCCGGCCTATTACAACGCCGCTCTTGCGATGAAAGTCGGCGAAGTGAAGGGCTTGATCGAAACCCAGTACGGCTTTCACATTGTGAAAGTGACGGGTCGTCGCGGCTACAATGACGCCGACAAACGCCAAATTCGGATGGCCGTTTTTGACGAGAAACGAAAAGAAATCTTCGATAATTACTTCGCGAAATTGAAGAAGACGTACCCGATCAAGGTGAATAAAGCCCTGATCAAGTGATCTTGTTTTGGTGAAAAATGAAGAGCGTTCGTTCATTAAGAAGCGAACGGAACGAGGGCCGAAACGCCCTCGTTTTTCGTTTCGTCCCAACTCTCGCGGCCAGCTGTGCGATGGCGCTTTCCCTTGCCGGATGCTTTTCGCAAGAGAGGGCTGTCCTCAGCAAGACTGTTCTCACGATCAATAATCGCGAAATCTCGACCAAAGAGTTCGCCGATCGCCTCGCGCTGCGCCTGAAGGCTTTCGACGCGCTTTATGCAAAAGACGAATCCAATCTCGACCGCGTGAAGGAAGAAACGGTGCAGGCCTTTCTTCTCGAGTGGATCGCGAAAGATTACGCAGAAAAGCACGCGATCAAGGTGCAAAAAAGCGAGATCGACGCCCAGGTGGATGAGATTCGCTCGAAATATCCTGACGACTTCGCGTTTCGAAGGGCGCTTGCAGAAGAAAATCTTCCGATCGAAAAGTGGCGCCAAGACGTCGAGTTCACGTTGCTGCAAAAAAAGATTTTCGCCGCCGTGACCAAGGAAACCGCCGAGCCAACTGAGGCGGAGATGAAGCTGTATTTCGACGCCAATAAAACTCAGTTTCAAATTCCGGCGCGGATTCGATTGCGCCAGGTGGTTCTAGAAAAGGAAGATGACGCCAAGCGCATCGCGGAGGAGCTCGGCCGCGGAGTGCAGATGGAAAAGCTGGCGAAGAAATTCTCGATCGCGCCCGAAGCCGCGAAAGGCGGCGACACGGGCTGGATCGAAAAGGGCACGCTCGAAGTCTTCGATCAGGCCTTCAAGATGCCCGTAGGAGCCCGCAGCAAAATTCTCAAGAGCCCTTATGGCTGGCATATCTATGAAGTCGTCAAGAAAGAGTCTGAAGCGCGTTTGAGTTTCCCCGAGGCAAAAGCTAAGATACGGGCGCGCTTGACGGAGATCAAAGCCCAGCAGGTCTTCACCAAATGGTTGGAAGAACAGGTTCGAAAATCCTCGGTAAAGCGCAACGACGCGGTTATTCGCGCCATCAAAGTCACGACTCGGGGGTCTTGATGCGAACGAGATATTTCTTTTTTGCGGCTTTGGCCTCACTGTTTTTTTTCAATTCAGCGCGGGCCGAAATCGTCGAACGCATTGTTGCGATCGTGAATGACGAAATCATTGCCCTCAGCGATATGCAGCGATTTCAAGAGCGGATTCGAACCGGTGGCCTGGTTGACGATATGTTGGTTCCCGACGACGAAACCAAACAGGCCGTCATGAACGATCGCGACCGCCTCTTGCAAAAGATGATCGAAGAGAAGGTCATCGACTCCGAAGTGAAAAAGCAAAACCTCTCGGTGCCAATTGAGCGCGTCGAGCAAGAAATTCGCAACATCGCCAAGCGAAACAATGTCTCGAGGGACGAGTTGAAGGCCGCTCTCCAAGAGCGTGGAATTGTGTTCTCTCAGTACCAGGATTTCATCAAGACTGGCCTCGAACGCCAAAGCCTCATTGAGAAGGCGATCACGTCAAGGATCAAGATTTCCGAGGACGACGTCTTGTCGGCGTTCGCGGCTCAGCACGGATCAGACGCTGGGCAGGCTTTCGAGTACTCGATCTCGCATATTTTCTTCCAATCCGCAAAATCGGGTGCGGCGGCGGCCAAGGCAAGGGCCGAAACGGCGCTGAAAAAGCTGCGCGAGGGTACCGGCTTCGAGAAACTCGCGTCGGAAACAAGTGAAGATCCAGGTTTCGAGCAAGGCGGCTTGCTGGGTGTATTTAAATCTGGCGAACTCCAAAAGGATCTCGAAAACGTCGTTCAAAAATTGAACTCCGGCGAGTTCAGCGGCGTTCTTCCCACGCGAGACGGATTTCACATCGTCAAGCTAAACCGAAAGCGATTGATTCCGGATCCGCGAACCGAAAAGGAACGAGAAAGAATTCGCGCTCAACTCTATGAGAAAGCGTACAAGAAGCAGTTTCAATCCTGGCTCGATCAGTTGCGCCAGGAAGCGTTCGTGCGGATCAATTTGTGAGTAAACCTGAAAAGTCGACCCCCCTTCGCGTCGCCTTGACGACGGGCGATGCCGACGGCATCGGAACCGAGGTCACTGCGAAAGCATTGGCTAAACTCAAGCCAATTACGGGCGTCAGATTCTATGTTTGGAGATCTCCACGCTGTCCGGCTCCTCATCTTGCGATGATTGATCGCTCGTTTAAGCGAATCACCGTCGGCTCGTGGCCCGAAGCCCTCAAGGTGGCCACAGATTCTAAGCGCGAGCTCATCGATATCAATTCGAATCAGGCTCCCGCGAGCTGGGTCGAAACGGCCGCGAAAGCGAGTCTCTTCGGGCATATTGATGCCATGGTGACCGCGCCGCTTTCAAAAACCTCGGTGGCGGCGGCGGGAATGACCGATATGGGCCACACGGGCATTCTCAAACGAGTTGCGCGACGCGAGCTTTTCATGGGTTTTATCGGAGACGAATTCAACGTCGTTCTGGCCACTGACCATCTATCCATCGAAGCTGTTAGCAGGGCGTTGACCATGGAGCGCTTAAAATCCGCTCTGGTGGCGGCCGACATGCTTCGCCAAGTTTTTGACAGAAAACGCGCCGCTCTGCCTCTCGCCCTGGTTGGGTTGAACCCGCATTCTGGAGAAGAAGGCCTGATTGGACGCGAAGAGGAGTCAGTTCATCGACCGGCCTTAGAAGCAGCGCGCACAAAGGGTTTAAAGGTTGAGGGCCCGCTCGTGCCTGATGCGGCCTTTTTTAAATCAAACTGGAAGCGATATTCGATCTTTGTGGCGAGCTATCACGATCAAGGCTTGATTCCGTTCAAGATGATTCACGGCCAAGAATCCGGTATACACGTCACCTTGGGGCTTCCCTTCGTGCGAACGAGCGTCGATCATGGGACGGCGAAAGATATCTTTGGTAAGAACAAGGCCGACGCGAGATCCATGACGCTTGCGATTGAATGGGCCTTGAAGCTATGCCGATCTTCCGCGAAGCTCGAGATTTCGTAAGTCCAAGATTCTTATCCAAGACTCTTAGAAAGAGAGTGTTCGATGGTGAGTGCAGAAATTTTCCGCGAGTATGATATCCGTGGCGTTTATCAAAAAGAATTCGATGAGAAATTCGCCTACGCTCTAGGCCAGTCGTTCGTGACCTATTTGATCAAGCGGGGCGCTCCGAAAAATCCTGTGGTCACACTCGGTCACGATGCGCGCTTGTCGAGCCCTTCTCTTTCGACGGCTATGAGCGAGGGCCTGCAGAGTGCTGGTG
>FRDC01002616.1_pt1 | contig 30896 bp, 28 predicted proteins | sample 1106171 | NCBI WGS metagenome assembly FRDC01 (sample SAMEA3930566, study PRJEB13176) | freshwater metagenome | biome: Drinking water system; feature: drinking water; material: water | place: Singapore | collected 2014-12-20 | reverse complement strand
AAACATCCGCCACCATATAGTCGACAAGAAAGTTTAATACGTTATCCATTTGTTGATCCTCCATAGAGATCTAGCCACACTTAAGGCCTATCGGCAGGACTTTTGGAGAATTCAACAATTCAGAAAAGTGCAAAATTTATTTACAGTAATAAGAAACTGAATATGACCCTGCCGCAAGCGGCGATGTAAGATGGACTTGTTGATTGACGACAGTAAAATCTAAAATGGGCGATCCAGAAGCAGTTTGAACCACAACGTCTACTGTCCCATCTTGATCCACATCTTGAGGAATACAATTGAGTTGAATGCTACTAACAAGACTGGCCGTAGCCTCACCGATAATCTGCAATTGTTCCGAATAATCGTTAGCGCAAACGGAACCCACTACTCCACCCGTTAAAGCAGATAAGGCTTGATATTGAGTGCCGTAACCTTCGTTTGTAGCCCGGCAAGCTGTATCTCCATCTTGAACAACAATCGAGTTGAAAATGAATTTCTTTGACGGTCCAAATACCGATTGAATTTTAGCAATAAGATTGCTTCCCTGATTTCTCTCTCCGGTTTTACTTTCGTTTTGGTCACTGACCACAATGACGGAAAGAGCCGCATCTGCACGTATCATAGACCGATGTGGATTGTTAACTGGCAACATATCTGAATACCGATCAATAAAAAATGACGTCGCGGCGATTCCTTGTTCCGATGAATTACCACCGACACCTACGGTAATCGTACTTGAAAAAGCGGTTTCAATGAAATCGTGAGGCATTGTTGAACTTAAGAAAAAGTCTTGGTTTGTATTTTTAAATTCGATAAGTCGACCTTGTTTTGCTGGGGCGTCCGCCGAAACATCTGTTGTGATAATTCCCAGATTCCAATCTAAATGATCAATTTTCGAGAGAAAATTTGCAAACCGACTTGCCATGCTCGCCTGCTCTGGTTTCATAGAGCCCGAGTTATCCATCACAATCAAAATATCTACTTTTTCTGGCTCTGGCTCCACAACTAAGGTGTCTGTTATCAACGTCACAGGTACACCATCCACATACAAAGTGGATGATGAAGAACTGAAGCCGACTTTTGTTTGAATTTTCGAACAATTTTGGAAGCTGACTACAACCATAAACGTCGAAACTAAAATAAATAAACTTCTTAAGCTCATAAACCAACCCCTCGCAGTATTTATGAGCAAGCTTCAAGCCAGCCTAATACAGTTTAATTTGTTGGCATCTGATCAGTTGCTATACAAGGGGTGTAAATTGAATGGAACATCGTCACCACGTCTTAGAATGAGACATGGTGACGAATCGAGGAATTAATTTCTAAGTGTCACTGTTCGGTGAGCAGATTCAACTGTCTCATTCATGGAATTCGTCTGCATACGACCAACCATCCAAATTTCATATTGACCATTTGGCAATAGGTTCGTTCTCCATCCCATAGTCATATCTTCAAGCACAGCATTTGCTGTTCGTACAGTCTCTTTACCACTGGCATCTTTAAAGTGAAATTCTAAAGAGCTCATTGGTACTGATGACGAAACCGCTTTGATCGCAAAGACAATGCGGTCGCTTAATGGTTGGCCTAAGTTCACGCCACTGCCTTCAAAAGAAAGCTTCATTTCGGGCTTTTGATTTACAACGTAGAAGACTTGTCTTGAAGAGACATCGATTTCACGGCCATCTTTATCAAAAGCTTTCGCCTGAGCTTCATAGCGGCCATCCGCTAATGTTGTTGTATCTAAAGTGGCGACCCCATCGGCCAACACGGAATCGATTGATTTGTTCGATGAATCGAAAACCGCAATCTTCATGCTCGCAGCCTGAGGATATGTTGTGCCGGCTTTTAACTGTACCGTTCCAGACATATAATTGTAATTGCGTGGACTTTCTAAATAAACTGCACCCTCAACAGCGGGTACATCAAAGCCCCATGTTTCATCGGCAATTCCTGAAATATCCGAATATGCGATATAGGCAAAGCCTTTCATACCCCAGTCTTCACCCCAGCTATTGCGAATAATATAGGCTTGTTTTGTATCATCAAAACCAACAATTGAAACAGCATGACCGCCCAATTGCTCGCCCGAATGATGTTTGTAAACGCCTTCTGAATAACCTAAGAAATCGGCATACACAGACATTGTGGTCATAAGTGGACCGTGCTCAAGTGCTTTCTTAACAGAAGCCGAGTTCGTCAATGAACGAGTGGGTGAACTGTAATCTGCAATCTTGAAAGTTCTTTGTTTATGATCAGCACAAACTTTCGAGCAAGCCACGTCTTTACCCGTCGCTCCTGAAGTGTATGGAGCACAGGCTTCATCCACAACACCATCCGACATCAAATGCTGAGCTGCTGACGATGGCCACCAACCAAAATCACAATATCCACCACCACACGCAAATAAGTTTTGAGTGGAAAGGCGCATATTTAATCCTGGAAGTAATGACGAAATATTATACTGCGTTTCCATCACACCAATCGCGGCAAAAGCCACGCAACTTCCGCAGTTGGCTTGATTAAGCATTGGGCTTACCCAATTTTTTCCATCTTTATCTCGCCAGTCGAGAACCTTATTTTCACGACCTAAAGTTTGATATTCTGGAGCTGAAAAGTCCACATCTGTTGACGGTGGATTTTTAAGTCCCAAAAGTCGCTTCGCCTCTGCTTTTGATAACTGGCTCACCCAGTTGTCTTTGGCTACCCATGTGGCTTTGTCTTTTTTTAATTTTTGATTGAGCGCTTGCGCATTCATTACAGATTCTGCACCTGCAACAGAAGTCACAAATGCTAATAGGAACAAAATATTTCGCATAGTGGTTTTCCCCTTCTTTTATGCCCTTATCACACGCCGCAAACAGATCCGAGCCAAGCTGGACTTAAGGTTTGGCTCAATAAATAGACCTTGGTCTAGCTCTCTTCTTTTTAACTGCCGCCTTTTTCTGTCGATAATATAGATATGCTGAATGTAAGAGCTTTTCTTCTCGGTTTTTTTGTTTTTGGTGGCGGCCTGCTCATGCAACAGTGCCGCCTTCGATACATCGAAATTGATGACAAACAACCAAGCTACGACTTCTTTGCTTATAAGAAGGTCATCGATTCAAAAGTCAAAATTGTCTTAGATGAAGTGCAAAAGCGCGCCCCTGTTAAACTGGGGATGGCGCCTCGTCGCATTTTACCACAGGGTTTAAAAGCTCGTATCTATCTTGATAAAACCTCATCACCTGCTCTTCTACGTTATACCGCAAACGGCGATGAAGTTCGATTGTTTGGCTTTAATTATCAGCTACCTTTAGGTGCTGATGGACATGCTCAAATGCAGCAAGATCTATCGCAATTTAAACAGCTCGGAATCGGCCTCATAAGAGTGACTCTCGCACGTCCTCAACCTGATGCAACTGAACCCTCAGCACAAGCACTGCATGCATTCTTAGAAATGGCTGAAGAAAATGACCTCTACGTTGTGGTGGCCTTCACACATCCCCAAACTCAAATTGCGAATTGGTTAAATATAAAAAATAAGTTTAATAAAATGATCAAAGAGCATCGCAATATTGCCCTATTTGAAGTTCCAGCTTTTGACTTTCCAATTGAAAGTCAAAACCCCGACGCTGTAGTGGCACAAGCAAAAAGTTATTATAAAAATGTCATCGATCAGATCCGTAAAGAAGGCGTCGACAATGTTATCGCAGCTCCGCTCCCTTTCTTCTCAGGACCTCATGCCGACAAGTTCAAACAAGTGCTTTTGGACTCCTCAATTGAAGCTATAACCATCGCACAAAAATTTGAAAAATCCGAAGATTTGATCGCAACAACAGAAACTTCCATTCAAGCCTTTACCAATAAAGCCAAGCTTGTTCACCAACTCGATTGGAAACTGGAGTCGCCTCCGCTTTTTATTCTTCTTGGAATGGCACAAAAGTGGCGAGAAATGGGAGTGCAAACGGCAGCTGTTCTTATTCCTGAATTAGCAAAAGAGCTCCCTATGTATTCGACTTATTTCCCGGAAAAAATGTTAACTGTAAAGGCCGCAGCCCTCGCATTTCAAATGACCTCCGATGAGCACAAAAAGACCGAGGTTTTAAACAACAACGACGTGATCAAAGCCCCTTGGTCTGCGATTTCAAAATCAAAAAATGCCGTCATATTTCGAAGCCCAACTTCTGTAATATTCGCTGGCCAAGAGAGTCAGTGGCAACCGTTTGAGGATTTACCAAAAAACGCAAGCCTCACGGATATTTCATGCTTAGGAGACTGTCCTTATTGGCGTGCCACATTTTCAAATTTAAATCCTGAAAATCATCCAGGTCTAATCTCGCTCAGAAAAGTTCAAACTGAAGCCGGACGAGTGGGCTACATTCTACAAATCTTGCCTTGGATTCAATCTCGAGGACCAGCCCACGTGTTACAAGAGGGCTGGGTGGTTTTATCATTAAAACCCCTATTCCCAGAGTTTCAGCAGCTAAGTTCTAAAATCGTGGAATACAAAAATCCCGAAACACAAAGATGGGAAAAATATAAAATCAAAGACAAAGATTACAGCTTGATCGGCACAAAGAATGCGGCCACCGGTTGGCCATATATCGTGGTTCAGTCTGGCGGAGAGTATCGCATCACGGATAAACTTCCTGAGGGCTACACGTCCCAATCTAAAAAATAACTAACGATCCGAATACTCAGAGAAAGCGCCAATGATATGGTAAAGCGAACTGGCCTTTGCCGAAGCGGCTTTAAACTCACCTGTTTCAACCCAAGTGTCATACCAAAGCCCTTGCGAAGGCGTATTAAAAAACTTCATCAACACAGCCGTGGCTTGATCAGCGGCCCGCAAATATTTCTCTTTATTTTCTATTCGAGGATCACGAGCAAGCTGCATCGCTGCTTTTATACGCTCGCACTGTGGCCAAAAGCGTGATGACTTTAATTTTACCGATCCATCGCTCCACATTTCATCCATGACAGCATTTCGTTCCGAATGCAGACCGAATTGCTCACTTAAATCAAAAAGCTTCAGACGCACGCGGAGCAGATCACGACCCGTAACCTTTTCATATTTACCCATGAGCCAAGCCCATTCGTATTGATGACCGGGCTCAAAAACAAATCGCCCCTGATCTATTAACGGTTGCCACTGAGAATCAAAATGCTCGGCCAAAAAACCTGTTTTTGAATCAATGAAATGCTTCAGTGCCAACGACAAAACAAGATCCGCTAACTTTTTCCATTCTGGATCCGAGTCCACTTCCATCCAATAGATCGCCGCTTCAAACATATGCATATGCGGATTGGCTTCATACACCACGTTCTCATTGACGAACTCAGTAAAACCACCATTTTTCAATGCGCGTTCCGAGTATAAATATTGAATCAATAATTTTGCACGCTGTTTGATCTCTGGATCTTTGAGTACGGCATAAGCATTGGCCATTCCAAACAACGCAAAGGCCTGCGTGTAAAGTTCAGGAACAATATGCGCTGGCTTCGTTTCCGCATCTACAGAATGAATAAAGCCCTGGGAAGGAAGCGAATAATTTTTCAATAAAAAATGAATCCCGGATTCAATAATCGGTTTCACTTGTGAGGCATTTAAAGCTTGAATTTCAAGTGCCGTTCTAAAGCTAAAAAGCTGGCGAGCCTGTACGAGGGCACGACGCGAAGAGCGTTCGGGCTGACCACTCCAGCTGAGTCCTTCAAAAAAGCCTCCATTGACGGGATCTATTCCGGCTTTGGTCCAAAGAGGCAATGCATGTTCAAGCATCCAAAATTTAAAATCAGTCGCCATAAGTCCAAAAATCTAGCAGAACTTTTGATAGGCGACTACTGCATTTTAAATTTCGTTCTCCATTCTAGATAAACGCGCTTTTTGTATGGTCGCTGCGATATCACGAGCGGCACGTGCATCAAAACCCATCATAAGTGCCGCACCGAGGCGATAAACACCGGCCTGATGAAGCTCCGTCATATTGTTCTTCGTCATGTACTCTTCCAACCATTGGCGTTGAATCGCAAGCGGAGCCGAACGCAATTTCCCTGAATCAAGCAAATCTAAGCTTAACATTTTCTGATAAAATTCAGGGTGGTTCTCCTTTAAGTAGTCATGATCATCGGTTAACAGCTTGTAATCCAACAACGGACTGTAACGAGCAAATTGCCCCATTTCTGCGTAGTGTTCTTTTTCCAGAACAACCTTTAAATGCTCAAGCATGTAAGTGCCGACAACTGGCTTTGATACTATTTGCTCAAGCACGCCGGCATCATCTAGGTCCCACTGCCGTTGCAACAAATAAAACATCAACCGATGGCTGACCTGCTGTTGTAAGCTCACGATGGCTTTCAGTGACTGATTGATCGTATGCAAATTTTGATAATTAAACTTCGCTTGTTGATAATGTCCGACTAAAACATCTGTGACTCGCATCAGTTGATCGAAAGACACCCACTGGTACACCTCCAGAGGATATTGCCCTTTCGCCCGGGACTCTTGAAAACGCCGAATATGTTCCTGATGGGCCTCGTTCTTCGGATCTAACTTTGCCAACAGTTTCGCATACGTCGTCTCAAAATCGGCAGACAACTCGACTTTTAAAGCTTGTAGCAATAGATCTGTCGTATCGATTGGATTCGGAATGATGACTCTTTGTGCGGCATGCTTCCAAATTCGAGCCATAGTCACCGCATTTTCACGAACTCGATCGGCTTCAATGTAACCATTCGCTTTCGAGTCCACAGCGAAATATGTTCTCGCCATATCCTGAGTAAAGCCCGCACGGTAACTAAAAATATCGAGCATGATCACGTCACCATGGGTGATAATGGAAGTCCCGGTGACTTCACCTCCCGTCTCGGCTTCAACTGTGGTGATCCGAAAACTAAAATTGTCTCGCTCAGATTCGGCGACCGGAGATTGAACAGGAAATATCAAATTCGGAGAGAGATTCAATCCGAGCGTCGCTAAATGTGAATTTATTCTTTGGTGATTTTGAACATCTACAATTCCATTGCGAATCGCTTCGAGCTGCTTAATGTTTTCTAGTTTTTTTGGAAGCTCACATAAAGTCAAATCCGAAGGACAGAAGGCCTCTTGGAACTTTCCCCAACGTTTATTGGCCTCTTGCCAATAATCGGCTTCTTCCCATGGACGACTGATAATTTTATCGTAGATAATTTCAATGAGGTTTTTAAGACCCATGACTTTTTCGCTATTCTTCGCGCGATCACGAATCTCGATCCACTTCTGGATATCAAAGACCTGAACAGGACTTGTATCTTCATTCGCATAAGCCCCTTGTAATGCTCCAAGTAGCGAAACAACAGCTGTTAATTTTAAAGCTTGGGCTACAACTCCCCGTTTCATCCCTTAACCCCCCGGTTGCAATTGTGAGTAACCTACACCAAAACAAAAAGAACACACGATCAATGTTTTTATTCGTCTTAGAACAAGTTCTTATGCTACGCGTGCGACCCACGAAAATACTATTGAATTTTAGCGTTAACCTTGTACCGTATTGGGCATGAAAACTATACGCCTTATAATTATTTTATATTTTGGATTTTGGATCACAAACTGTTCCACGATAGTCAAAGAACCCACTGATGCCGATATCAATGCACAAGCTGAAAAAGCTTATGCCGAGGTGAAAGCTAAAAGTAAGATCTCTAATAATGCCGAGTGGAACGCCATGCTTTCACGTGTCGCGAATCGCATCGCGAAAGCTTCGGGTGAAAACTTTAAGTGGGAATATGTGTTGATTGAAAGTCCGGAGGTCAACGCCTGGTGTATGCCGGGAGGAAAGATTGCTGTATATACTGGTATTATGCCGGTCCTCAAAACAGAAGGAGCACTCGCCGCTGTTCTTGGTCACGAAGTCGCGCACGCGACACTCAAACACGGAAAAGCTCGTTACGCTCGCGCGATCAAAGGCAATTTGATCGGAGCTGTTGTGGGTGGTGCCGCCGTGATTGGTGGACAAATGCTGTGTAAAACAGACACCTGCCGCAAAGCTTCGGCCCTTGGTGGTGTCGCGGCCGGTTTTGCTGTTGCCTTCTTTGACAATAAATTTTCTCGTGAAGACGAAACCGCAGCGGATAAGGCCGGCCAGATCTATATGGCGCGCGCAGGATACGATCCGACCGAGTCCATTAAACTGTGGGAGCGCATGGGAGCGGCCAAACAAGGCAAAGCCCCTCCAGAGTTTATGTCGACTCATCCCTCAGACGAACGACGACGTGGCAATTTAAAATCTTGGTTACCAGAAGCGGAAAGTATTTATCGAAATGCACCGACTCATTATGGAATCGGAGAAAACATCTAAATGAGTGAGTTCTCAATAGATTGAGGAGAGAGCTTTAGCGATTTTTTTTCGTAAACTCAATCATCATATCTTCGGCTTTTTGCAAATCCTGATTTGTGATTTGCCAAATCTGCTTCGATTTAAACTCTTTAAAAAGAGCATCAAATAATTCGAATTTAATAAATGGCGTGACGTTATTGCGAGCGTATTCTTGCTCTTTCTCGCCATACAGGCCCAAGAATGTTTTGTCACGAAACCAAGATTCTTGGTTTTGTTTTTGCAAAGTCTTTAAGTGATCATCACTGGGTTTACGCTGTAAAAACTCGAAGAACATTCCGCTGGGTTTCATGCGTGGAAAATACCATTCGCCACTAAACACTTGGATCAAATTATCTTCGTCATCTTTAAGAATCGGGGTAATAAACTGCATCCCACGCTCAAGTGCATGCTTGTGAAATGCCAATAAATCATCGGTCCGTAATGCAATATGCTGCCAGTGAGACGCCGCCTGATGCCCATCGAGCATTTCTCGAACATGCGAGGACTGATCTTTGGGCTCACTGGGTTGCACAACAGCAATGATTGTATTGTTTAATTCGTCGTCCGGATTCGCCCCTTGACCTAGGCGCATAGCATAAGTCATCGACTGCTCGCCGTCTTCTTTGCGCCAAGTCGCACGCTTTTCATAAAGTAAATCTTCGAGAGTGACTCCGAAGATGGTGTTAAACACCAAATAACCAACCTTATAAAGCTCAGGCTGAACAAGTAAGGTCATATGATCGACTTGGAAATTACAAAACGGTTTTTTTGTTTGCATAGTATTGAAATAATTAGTTTCTTAAGGCCCCTAAAACAAGTGTTTTTGCACTAACGCATTTTGTAATGAGGCCCGGGATGACAAAACCAACGGAATTCACCCTCGAAGTGATTAAAACCATCAAACAAATCCCGAAAGGCAAAGTGGCCACATACAAGCAAATTGCCCTATTAACAGGCAGACCCAACGCGATTCGTGGAGTGGTTTGGATTCTGCACTCATGCTCAAAGGCTTACAAGCTTCCTTGGCACCGGGTGATCAACTCAAAAGGTCGTATCGCTTTTGACAAGAATGCGAGTTCTTATCCAAAGCAAAAACGTTTACTTGAAAAAGAAGGCATTGTCTTTATCGACAATGAGTCGGTTTCTTTACTTAAATATCAATGGAAGAAAAAGCCCCGAAAACAAAAGCTGCCGCGCAATACACCACATATGTTTCGCTAGAAATATTTCGAGTACCGGCGTATGTAGTCTCGAATGAGAACTTTATTTTTAATACTTTGTGTTTTTTCAATATCAACTTCAGCTCAAATATCCGAATCTTTTGGTGCTGACCGTAACACTGTTCCAGAAGTATCGATGAGCCACTACTTAGTTGCATCCTCCGCGGAGTTTCCGGCCCTTCAAACATACGGACTCGCGACATGTGTCGGTGTATTCTTATATGATGCCACTTTAAGGCATGGTGCCCTTATGCATGTCGCCGCAGGAAACGATATCTCAAGAGCACTTGATCTGGCTCTTAGTGAAATGGAGGCTCGTGGTAGCACAAACGAAAATATCACAGCTCAATTGTTCGGAGGCTGGGATTCCTCAATGGGAGAAGACACCGGCTTACACTACACTTCGGATCAAATGGTCGAATCTTTGTTATCCGAACTGGATGAACGCCAAATCATGGTGACTCAAAATTCCACCTTAACGAAAAAATCGGATGTCGACCGAGGGGCTCCGTCTATTTTAAATCTGGAATTTGATTTAACAACCGGTGCGGTGTACCCCTATTCGCAGTCGGTTCCTTTTTACCTTGGTGATATCAGTCAACCAATGCCTTAGCTAATTGCAGAGGTGCTTTTGAGGTTGGTCGAACATCTTTAAAATCACAACTTTTGCACCGCACAAAGATCTCTGCACTTGATAAACTTCACTTCTTTTCATATTTTCCTGAGTCAATTCAATGCTGTCGGACTGTAGCGCAGCTTGGTAGCGCACAACCTTGGGGTGGTTGGGGTCGCTGGTTCAAATCCAGTCAGTCCGACCAATTTTTTGAATGTTTTTTCGTCTCAAGTCAAAAATCGCAAACACGTTAAGTAATTCAAATCACATTTCGAAGCAGTGACCTAGTCGGTCCGCATTTCCTGAAATCTCTCTCCATTTCACATCTGTGTGATGGTAAGCTCCGTATAAGAGCTGTGGCCGACGGCAAGCGGTCCGATTTAGTATTCAGGAAGTAGCAACGATCAGCTGCAATTGGGTGCAACGAAAAACTTAAACTCAAAGCCTTCAGCAACTTAGACGGTTTCAGTAGATCCGACCATTCTTCTATCATCGAATTGTTAGCAAAGTTAAAAAAGCGAAGTGCTTTAAGTAGTTAAAATCACAACCACCAAGTCCCCTTAAAAGAACATATCGTTAATGAACTCGTCACTCGATGCGCTATTACATATGATATGGGTGGCGACCTCAAATTATTGCAGAAATTAAGCAACGAAGACCGACGCAATGTCCTTGAACAGATGGTACAGAAGATTCTGGCGTTAAACTAACTGAGCATCCCCCTTGCACTATATATCTACCAGAATGTTGTTTACTTAAAACATTGGATTTGAATGAAAATATTATGGACAGCTGTATACCTAATTTTGGCCTCCTCTCCGGCCCTTGCAAAGGACGTAAAGCCCTCGGCTAAACCTTCGCGCGTGTATATTTTGACTTTTGAACAAGTCAAGAAACTCACCAAAGACGCTCGCAGAGACTATATGAACGCCATTGCCCACGTGCTTATGGCTATCGAAGGAAGCCAAAAACCACAAACTTACAGCTACTTTGAACAGTTTTTATCCTTTGGATCGATCGCTTTCGCTGATGAATTTTTATATCAATGTATTGGTGGCGGTGTACCGGAAGATCGAGACGCAAGAAAAGCCTCTTGTGGAGTGCAAAGTTATGCCGGCTACACATGCCCTGCAGGACAAAAAATTTGTAACCCTGTGGTTTTTGGTGTGAGTGCTTCTGGTCAGCCAACATGTAATGCCAATGCGACAACAAAATGGTGTTTTAACAATACGGTTCTTGGACAAACCAACTTCTTAAGCCCGGTATTTTCAAAGCTTGGCAAAGATGAGTGGAACAACTTACGCAATAAATTACTACATGCTTGTAATAACCCTTCAAAAGTGGCGGAAGGCGCGACTCTCGTAAAAGAAGCATGCGGTAATGTGAACAAGCAAATCACTGTGAATGAGCAACGAGGTTTAATCACCGCCGAATACAACTACGGAACGGCTCCGCAACAGACGTCAGCCGATTCATCTCATGCCTGTTTTTCTCCGTATAAAAATCCGATCGTATCGGCATTGAGTAGCCGTTTGCCAGAATCCCGAGAGACCATGTACGAAATCCATAAATTGATCTGGGCTTACAAAGATCAAATCGATCCACGTCTGGTTTATCACCGCATGCTCGGCGAGACGGAAGGTAATAATCCTGATAAAGATGCAGACAACGGTGATGGTGGCTACGGACTTTTTCAGTTCACCGGAAGACCTTATGGATCTAATTATACTTACAAACAAATTCTGCAAGCCGAGTACGCAAAAAACCCGGGTGTGAGCAAAAGCCTGATTCAAGTTCAATACTACCTAGGCAATTACGTACAAAATTTTAAGAAAGCTGCTGATGGCGGCTACGGCTGTAACTCAAGAAAGAGCTGGCGCATGTATACACCACTTGAGAAAACGGCTTACCTCGGATGGGGAAGATGTGATGTCGGCACTTTGGACTTTGAACTTCGTTTATGCAGCAGATTGGACACCTACAAACATAGAGCTTGCCCCGTATCCAATGCTTTACTGACGGCACGCAATCCGCAGCCCTTATGCGATAACGTCGATGGCAGCTCAACGCCTGTAGAAGTACGCAGCCAAGCGTCTATAAGCCCAGCCGCTACTTCTACAACCCAAGCTCGGGCCGCAGTCAACACAGCCCAATAGGCCTCTATTAATCGCAGTTTTTAGTGTCGTTTTGAATATGGCTTGGACTTTCCACAACAGTGGCCGTGCAATCCATGTCGTAATACGAATCTTCTGTATATTCATAACGGCCTTTTAATGTATCAATACGTTTACCATCTTCACTGATATGCCGATCGATAATTTCAAGTTCCATCGGCCCTGGCCATGGACCATTCGGCGCTGTCACCTTATTGCCCTCGACTTTCACGGGAACATCAAACCATCCGCCAATATTGAGACTTCGATCCACTTTTAAATCTTCTGCCTTTTCAGCATAATCTTCAGAGGTGGAGCTCGATGGAGACAGACGGCAATCTTTTTTGCGAACCGACCAAAACGAAACAATCTTAACGGATGCATACGTGAAACTTGGGTGCATAAAATCCGGCTTGTTATTGATCTTTCCGGTACAAACCATTGGCTCAACCAAATATAGATCTGATTTTGCGAATGCTGAAAAACTAATAACGGCTGAAAATAAAATGATAAACTTTTTCATAAATCCCCCTTTGATTGGGATATAAAAAGCTATCAACAGATATCTAGTCAATATTCACTCACTGAAAATAAATTCTACATTCGGATTCACGATGACAATGTCGAAGACCTGAAAATCTTGCTATTATCAAAATGAATCTCGAACCCCTATTGAGCTCGAATGCATAACAACTTCTCTTTTGTACCAAAACGAGAATGACGCGCTGGTAAAATTTCGTATTGCATATAATTTAAAGCCCACAGAAATTTCACCATGTTCACACACTGTTTTGACAATTCCATAACAGTTGACACTTTTTTAAACTTTACTGCGCTGGATTTGATTTCCTGCCCTAAAGTCTAGGCCTCCCCCTTGCAATTCATAGGCATATAAGAAACAGGGGGAAATTTATGAATATATATTTGAAACACACATATATCGTGATCACACTTATCGCCAGTTTAGGATTAACGGCCTGCGGACAAGGTTTTAAAGTCGTCGGCAGCGGAAGCGTTGCGGGTCAAAGCATTGAGACAGTCGCCGATGTTAAATCGCAACTTGATGATGCAGAGAAAGCAACGGCTGATGCAGAAACAGCTATGGCCGAAGCTCAAGCTGCTATCGCTTCAATTTCTGACTCAAATGGAAATATCGACATTGATTTATTTTCGGCCAATACAGGTGTGGCACCACAAGGTTTACTTTCACCGATATTAGACAGGTTACAAACTGTCTTTGATACTGTGATTTCAAAAGTGCAGCTTGTGACTCAAAAATTTTCTTTAGCACGTGCAGCTCTACAACAAGCACTCACAAAACTAGATCCAAGCCGCCCAGCTGAAGCCGCCATGATTTCACAAATCACAGAGGCCTTAGCGAAAATTGATATGCTTGAATCACAATTTCATTCCGTTCTACAAATGCTAGCAAGCAAGTTAGATATCGCGACAGCAGCATTAGATAGCTTAATGAATCAAGCTTGTTCATTTATTCCGGTACCAGGATTGTGCGCCATTGCAGGAGTATTGGTTGATACATTCTTAATGAACGACGTGAAGGCATTAATTGCGCACTTTAAAGCTCAGTTACTCGCTCTGTAAAATTGACTTTTCTTTTCCCTGTTCAAAAGCCCACTGGAAAAAACCAGCGGGCTTTTTACTTTTCTAGCTTAGAGCAGCGGACTCACAAGACGAGCCAAATCCCCACGTAAAGAAACAAGACGCGATTCTGGTGCCGCGACAAACATTGTGGAGCCAGTTAAATAAAAGGCCTGCAAGTCCCTTATTTGCTGCGCGAAAAACTTATCGTAGATCGCCAAAGTGATTTCAAAATTAATGCGCAAAGAACGCGGATCCAGATTTAATGACCCAAAAAGACTGACCTCTCCATCAATCACTACAGATTTTGTATGCAGCAATCCGCCGTTAAACAACGCCACTTCAACACCTGCCTCATGCAAATCTTTTAAGAATGTACGACTGGCAAATTGAGTTAAATGACTGTCGACACGAGCCGGTACAATCAACGTGACCTTGACGCCACGATTGGCTGCAGAAGTCAGAGCATACAAGAACGCATCGCTCGGAATAAAATACGGTGTTGTCATCCGAACTTCTGATTTCGCAGCATAAATGGATGTAATCAGCACTTGCTCGATGGCCGAATTTTTAATCGCAGGGCCCGATGGCAAACACTGGATGTTTGCCTCACCATTTTCAGCACTATTTTTAAATTTGGTTTTTGCTAATTCAGCTTGTAAGTCTTCTCCGGTTTCAATGCACCAATCGGCTAAAAACACGAGCCCTAAAGCTTCAACAGCCGGTCCACGCACACGACAAGCGGCATCCACCCAAGGACCAACGCCAGCATCAATTTTAAAAAATTGCGGATCTGCTAAATTTAAACTGCCTGTATAAGCAATGGCATTATCAATGACCAAAATTTTGCGATGAATACGAAGATCTGGCCGCGAAAATAACGAACGCCACAGACTGGACGGCAAAGCCGTTTGCACAATTACGCCGGCATCACGTAATTTTTTAATATTCGCACCTTTAATAAAGCTGAGGCTGCCGATTTGATCGACCAGCACACGCACACGAACTCCACGACGAGCGGCTCGCATTAAGGCTTCTCCAAACTTATCTGCAAGTCCCCCATCGCTCCAAATATAAAATTCCATGTCGCAAGAAATTGTCGCCGCATCTATATCCCGAATCATGGCCGGAAATGCGGATTCTGCGTTCTTCAACAAGTCGATATTATTTTTTTCTAAGATTGGAGATTGAAACAATCCCCATGACATTTGCTCGATGGTGCGAGCGGGCTCGACTCCATCCAAGACTTGCGAACGCAATGGGAATCGCGCATGAATCAAGTTCCGAATGACCGCAGTGGCCACCTCTTGCCGACGTTGTCTTCTCGCACTTAATCGATATTCACCGAGGTATAAATATAAAATGGTTCCAATAAATGGGAACAATAAAACCAGGCCCAGCCAGCTCCATGCCACACCAACAGGCAAGCGGCGCTGCAAAATTCGATAGCCAAAATAAAGTCGCAGCACAAGGTCGATGAAAAAAGCAAACCAAGGAACAAAAACATGAAATTCATAATTTAAATTCATAGATTTGGTCTATAACATGGCTCCCCTCACTAGACATCCTGTTTTTCCCAAAGTAACCTTGATTCGATGAGGGGAAAATAATGGCCGCTAAAGACTGGTGTTATCTCGAATTGTCTAAAGGTTACAAAGTGAAAATCGATAAAGAGGACCTGACGCGAGTAAAAGCGCACTCTTGGCAAGTCACAAAAGGCACGACAGGCCGCCTGCGAGTGGTGACCTCTATTCGCACTCCAAAAGGTGTGCGCAAATTGACTCTGGGACGCTTCCTCATGAAGCCCGCAAAGAACAAACAAGTTTATCCTCGAAGATTTAATGAGGGACTTGATTACCGTAAAAATAATTTAATCGTTTGCACTTTGAAAGAGCGTCAGCAAATGTTGCCGAAAAAGCGTTCCGGTGCGACATCTCAATATCGAGGCGTTTCCTACTCGACAAAAGATAAAAAATGGCGCGCCGGCATCGAAGTGGATGGACGCTCCATCAATTTAGGAAACTTCAAAACAGAGGCCGACGCGGCCAGATCGTACAATAAAGCGGCTCGAAAGTACTTTGGTGCCAACGCTTATCAAAATCCCGTCGACCGCAAGAAAGTCTCCCGCGACTAATCCCAGCGGGTACCTTTTTTGTCACCCGGATCAATCTATGGCAGCCACTCGAATATAGGCTGCAACCTATACGCTTTAACACCCAAAACACCTGGCATTTCGATTGCTTAGCAATAGTCCATAAGCGAGGTCTTGAATATGAAAGCGATCCTAATACCTGCCCTTTTGTTGATGCTCAGCCAAACAGCTGCAGCTTTGACCCACTGTCAATCCGAGGCCTTACAGATTTTGCAACACCGAGATCCAAAAGCTTATCAGCTTTATACTCACTCACGCCTTGACGTGAAAGAGGACGCCATTCAGAGAATCACTTGTCGCCAGCCTTTGATTCTTGAACTTTCCACTATGGTGCAGGCCGTTTCGCTATTAGGAGTTTATGATTTCTCAGGTATGGTCTTGGTTTCAGGAGAGACGGTTTCTCGCGGATCTACCCCATCTCAGATGTTACGACCACAGGCTCTCATCAACCAAGTGGATGATAACGATCCCATAACTAAAATATATTTACTAGGAAAATCTCAAGCTAAAGTCGACTTTTTTACTTTACTCAACGTCATGAATGCTCATACTCACGAGCTACAAACCGCAGTGAAATTACATGCCCTACTACCAGGCACAGCCAGCATAGGTATTCGTGACCGCCTCGTCGGAGTCATGAATCTCGTCAAATTATACCTTGAACGCGCACGCACAACCCATGACCTCACTTGGAAAGCGCTAACTGATGCAGGCAACACTGTACTTATTCAAAAGTTGTGGGCTCAAGCGGAAACAACTTTACGAGAATCTTGCAAAGATGTTCATTTTGGTTTGGGAGTTCGCGATGTGGGCTACCTTGAGCAGGTCTATTCTTTAGAGAACATGCGCGGCCTCCAACAAATTTTAACTTACGTTCCGCATTACTCTGCTGAATGTAGAAGCACACCCCGATATTAACGATCGACCCGCTGCATTTTTATTAAAAAAAACTCAAAGGTAAAGATCTTCTTGAAAAAGCTCTCCTCCTCCACATAGCCTATGTGGGCTCACGGGGGAGACAAAATGAAAACACTTATTTCCTTATCTATTTTATTTAGCTCGGTCTGTGCTTTTGCCATGCAAGACATCACCAACAATACCTCGGGGGTGATTAGTGGTTTTGCCTTGAGTCCCGATAATCAAACCGTCGCCTATGCTAAAGGCAGCCAAGTCTTTATAATGCGACCAGATGGTAGCCAAGTCCGATCCATAAGCGGCATTCAAATGCAGGCATTTATGGGAATTAACCGTATCACTTTCAGCCCAGACTCGCGCTACATCGCCTTTGATATCCCGACGGTCGATCAAAATCAGAACTACCGAGATAATTTTTGGATCGCCGACTTGCAAACATTAAAGGCGACTCCAGCTGTGACCAATATTTCCGAACTGATGGATGCCTCAACCTATCTCTTCACGGCTGATGCAAAATATTATCTCTACCCCACTCGTATCGGAGATAACTGGGCGATCAAACGTCTACGTCTTGCTGACGGTCGACAAGATTTATTGATCCAGTTTAATTTTAGCGACAATGCTTTTTTTATAAAGCCCATCTCTTATGTAGGATCGCAATTACTACTGATTGGTCTTCCGCAAAAGCCCAATATGCAAGAAGGTGTGATCGCCCACTCGCTTCTCAATTGGGAAACCGGAAAAAATCAAATTCTGAATCTGCCGAATGTCACCAATCGAAACCTCAATGTGCTAGGATTTAGCCCAGATGCATCTCAACTTTTTTATGTTCAGTGCGCAAATGGTGCACAAAAATTTTATACTTACGACACGAAATCCAATGCCAGTGTCTTTTTGCAGCAGGCGCCAGGCTGTATGCTGGATTGGTCTTATGCCACAACAGTACCGCCCGCGCCAAAAACAACGACTATTCCGTCGTATATATTTTTTAACAACTACACCAATGAAAATAACGCCTCCGTCTCCGGCTTTTATGCTTTAAACATCAATACAAAATCCATACTTAAAGTTTCCAATGTGAATGCGGAAGGCGCACAACTTTCTAATGATCAAACACATGTGTTTTACAGTCAGTCCCCAGCCGGAGATTTGACCGACTTTAATTTTGATTTGTACTATGCTCCACTCAACGGACAGAAAGCTGTGCAGTACGCCCAACCCACATCACTTCCTTATGTCGCATCACTTGGATATATTATGAATCCTCAGCAAAGCGCAGTTTTTCTTGTTCGTGGTCAAACAGGCGGATCTTCTTCAAGTCCGTTCGTAAAAGCGGCGTTTTGGAAACTTTCGGTTTCGGGACCTGACCAAATGCTAGGTGAAATCGATGGACATATGGTGCCCAACCGAGATGCGGCCCGCGCTTGCGCGATGGATTCACAAGGGAAATTTGTGATTTGTAATGCCATAGATCCACAAATGATCGGCCATCTTTATAAATTCCAAATGTAAGTCTAGACGTTGCACCCTTAGACTAGACTGACCTATTGGCCGTTTTTCATTTCTTTTCAGCTAAACTCTCTATCTGAAACATAAATATACCGAAAAAAATATTATGGAAAAGTCGCACCTTTTCACACGTTACATATGTTTAATATTATTTTCTGCCAGCTTTATTGGCTGCAGCGGAAATATTCCCTTTGATCAATTGGCCGCCTCGCAAGCCGGTGAAATTCCTTCTGGTTCAATCATTATTACTTCCAATTCAAATGGTACGACGGGACCTGGTATTATTTCAGTTTGGACAGCTGCAGGCGCATTAGATCGCGTGATCTATGACTACACAAAAGTAACAGTCGGATATGCCTCTGGCATTGCCTTTGTACCTCCAACTCAAATATTCGCTGTCACCGATACAGGCGGAGGCGCCAGCAATGACTTTTTAGATTTATTTGATTACTCGACACCGTTTGCAAATCCAACCAATCTATTTTCGACACTTGTTTCTGGTGCCGCGACAACTTACATGCGCCAAATGGCTCTTGTTACAGATACATCGAATGATCGCTACTACGCCTTTATTTCTGAGGCTGGCAGCAACCGCATCGCTCGGCTCAGCTCTTCCATCAGCAACCTGAATTTTACTCGCGATTATAACTTTGCTGCGAATGGAACATGCACACTCGCCACTCCTTACGGCGTTGCATACATACCTTCAACAGGAAACTTAGGCGTCATCAGCTCGGCTGCATCTGGACGCGTGAACATTTATGATTTAACTGGTACATGTGTTGGTAGCACCGCTATGACCAATTTCCCAACGGGCGCGGCTTATCACTCTGTTTCTGGAAAATTACTTGTCACATACGCAACCACAAGCGCTGTAACAGCACACAACGTATCCACAGGAGCCGCAAGCCCAGCTTCTGCGATTTACACTAGTGCAGGTCAACTGAATACTCCGCGCGCAATAGCAACGGATGACGACGGCTATATATATGTTGGATCGGATGGCTCAGACCTCGTCGTAAAACTTTATTGGGATGGTGTTACAGCCACGGCCTCTTATGTTGGTACAGTGATTCAAAGCTCTACTTTCAGTCAGAACATCACTTCCATTACGGTGGTGCCATGACGAAATGGTCCCTCATTTTTCTTTTACTACTTCCCACTCTAGGCTTCGCCGAATCCAGTTCACGTGAAGTACAGAAGGGATTTTTCTCCATGGGACTGTCGTACGGTCAAAGCGGTTCACACTTACTCAATACAGATGGAACATTTTCAGACTACAAGAACAGTGGATATGGCCTTGATATCGACATCCTCATATGGAATGCCGAACTTGGTGACATCCGAATATTCGGTGTCCACACTTCAGAGTCTGGAAAAAACACCAAGCTGACTACGGACACTCTCAACTCGACTGAAAATGTCGCAGGTCTTAAGGTGTTTGCCGGAAGCAATCTCTATCTGTCTGGCGGACTTGGTCGAGGACAAACAAAATTAAAATCACCTACTTTGGGCGTTGAAATGAATCTTTCTTATCAAATGGTTCGTGCCGCTCTCGGTGTCGAGTTTGCTTTGACAGATAGTATTTTTATGGGCATTGAAGCCGCCTACAAAAGCGGTCCTATTCGCAAAGATCAGAATGAATCCTTAGTGGAAAATTCGTTTATCGAAGGATTCGGCGGCAGCATCCGACTGATCTGGTCACCACCGTCTGTGACCAACATCACCGTTTCTAACAAAAGATAGATTTTAAACGCTTGATATCTTCGAGCATTTCTTCTGTACGTAAGGTGATTTCACTTAAATGTTCTTCAAGATTATGCACTTCTTTAACTCGCTTTGTTTCGCCTTTCATTTTCTTTAAGGCCGAGCGCGCACCCTCAATAGAAAAACGATCGCGATAAAGAAGTTTTTTTATCATCAATAGCGCTTCGACGTCACGGCGTTCATACATGCGCTGATTATGTTTTGATTTTTTTGGCTTCAATGCTTCAAATTCGGTTTCCCAGTAGCGAAGAACATAGGCTTTTACTCCTACTAAATCCGCAACTTCACCAATTTTAAATGCTAATTTATTTGGGATTCTTTTAAGTTCCGCCTCTAGAACTGAATCAACAGCGATGGGAACTTGATGTGACGAGGGGGCAAAAACCTTTTGGTCTCGTGTTTCGAGTACAAACTCTTCGGTGCTCATAATATCCCCCCAGATATCTGAATTATTTATTCGTCGTCGTCATCGTCCTTAAGGCCGGTGATGTCCTCACCGTTCAAGATCGCTTTTAAAACTTGGCTTGGTCGAAAAGTCAGAACTCGGCGAGCGCTGATCTTAATCTGATCGCCCGTTTGTGGATTGCGGCCCACACGTTCTTTTTTCCCGCGTACTACGAAGTTACCGAAGCCAGAGATCTTTACTTTATCTCCGCGAACCAGAACATCCTTAAGTTGGCCAAAAACCATCTCAACAAGTTCTGACGCTTCTTTCTTCGAAAACCCAATCTTTTGGTAAACCTTTTCAACAATATCTGCTTTCGTCATTGTCGATCGACCTAAGTTGTCAGGCTTCATAACCCATCCTTTGTAATCCCTTGAACTTAAGGCTAACAAGCCATTGAAAACTTTCAATATTTTTGTATTGCGCGAAGCGTAAACCTAGGTTAGACAGCGTTAAAGTTGTTTAGAGAGTGAGGAATCGCTCGGCATATTCATTGCTAAACTACCTCTCCGCGACTCTTAAAAGTAAAGAAGGACGTCCCCATGCTTACACGCACATGTATTTTATTTATTCTTGTATTTAACGTGAACGTTTTTGCAGGGACCGAAGACCTTAAAACTTTGACAGAAAAAATAGAAAAATCGAGTTGCGAACAGTTCCTTACGATCGCCCCGCCTTCTGAACCCGGCCCGGCCCCTAAAATTCCTTCTGGTTGGGCAACACTAGGGCAAATACTCATGTTTAATTTGAGCGCATATACGGAACGAGCCAATGCGATTCACGCTGATAAGCAACATCAGCAAAAATCCATTGAATATGCCCAATACATCACGGCACTGAACGCACGTAAAAAATCTGCTCTAGAGCAATGGTCTCAGAAGTTTTCCTCGGAACTTCAGACCGATGTATCGGCATTTGTGGCTCTCGCGTCTCAACTTCGCGAGAAAGGTACAGAACTGATCAATAACGCCACGACTGATCATCAATTACACCAAATTGAACTTTTCTTGGACAGACAATATAAAAGCCTGAACGTTCTTATCTATGATGTTTACAATTCACGAAAACTGGCCGAGGCCGTATTCGGCAACTTTCAAAAACAAATGAGAAACTCCCCTCAATTTGCGCAAGTAAATTCCAAAATAAAAGCGTCATTGAAAGAAGTCTATGCCGCAACTTCATTAGACGCCATATCCGCTGTCGTCACGGAAACAGAATCAGAACTGTTGCCTTTGCTACAAACACACATTGAAAATGAACGCCTACGACCGGAAAAGGAATTGCGCTTTGATACCAGAGATACTGAAAAAGCCAGCGCCATACTTGAGGCGTTTTTATCTTTAAATAAAAACTCTTCCGTTTCTTTCGATAAAAATGCAATTGTCACTTTTTTGGAGCTCAACGACGAAGCTCGTGAATTTTTATATTATGAATTACAAACAGCTCGCCGCCTCCTTAAAACTGCGGACCGAATCTCTTCCACTGACGATTCTCAACAAGTTCGTGCCGGTGCGACTTTAAGAATTGAAAATGATCTTCAAGCTTTAAACCGCGCCTCAACTACCGATAAAAAATATGTCTCTACGATCAAACTTGTTCGTAAAAATCTTCTTACTCTACGCCATCAATCCATATTCCAGGGGGTCGAGGGTGCTGAAGATCTGAAGCGCACGAATGTCGTAGATCGCGAAGCTCTCGTTCGAGATGCTTTAGCCCTACCAGAACTCCAAGTGATGATTCAAACCGCAGCTCTAGACCTACTCCAATCACTTGCACCTCCCACTTTACCTGTAGAACCGAGCCGCATGCCTCCTCAACTTCCCAATATTCCTCGCAAAGCTCGAAGCCGAACTCACGCCAACCAATTGAAAGCGCAAATCGCAAAATACAAAAAAGATGTCGAACAATTTAAAAAATCCTGGGAAGACTACAAACAAGCCGTTCCACTTTATCGCGACAAATTAGTGCCCGAATATCGTAAGCGTGCGGAAGGTTTAAAAACGGCGCTCATCAGTCGACACTTGGCTCGCCAAAGTTACATCAGCTTTTTAAGTATGCATTATCCGCATTTATTTTCTAATTCAGCTACTGCTGAAAAAATCAGATTAAAAACAGTGAATCTGTTCTCACGAAAAGAAGCTGACATGGCTCGCGAAGAAGCAAAAAAACGCGACTATTACTCTTCATACTCAGATTGGTTAACATATCAGTATATGATGAATCCTATTTGGATGATTAATCGTGATATCGCGATCATGATGCCCCTTTATTTTTATCACCACTATGATCCGTCACCAAAAAACAAGGATGAAGACCAGCCTGTGGTAATCACTGTAATAGATCCATCACGTCAAGACACAGAACCCCCTGTTGATAGACAAATGCCGGACATACAAAATCTAGATATCCAAACACCTATTATACCTGATATTCCGGATGTTCAGCTGCCTGATATTCAACTTTTAGATATTCAGATTCCCGATGTAACGGTTCCAGACGTCAATATTGATATTGATGTTCCTGACATCCCAACTGTCATAGATACACCGTCAATAACGATCGATACACCATCAATAAGCATAGATACCCCGTCCATAAGTATCGATACATCATTCTAATTGATTACTGTTGAACGCGGCAGTAATTCCAATCCCAAGAATAACCATGGCCGGCAAAAATTAAAGCTCCATTTTTGCCATCGGCTAAACGCTTATTGAGGTAAAGTGCACCCAGCAAATCACCATAATCTTTGATCGTTTCTTTCCAACGATATTCCATCATGCCTCGGACTCGGCTTTTGCCTGCTTTTATTCTTTCAAACGAGTAAACATAATCACGAAGAAGAGACGTTTCGCCGGAAACCGTATCATATTGCTGAAAACGCAATTGATCCCCATCTAATTCTAAAAGCGCATATCCTCCCGCTAAAAAGGCCTCAGGATTCGACTTTGAAGGATAACATTTAAAAGTGTGTGCAGATGCCAGTGCCGAACTTAAGAACATTGCGACCAATAGAATGCTTTTCATCAAACCCCCCATTTGGAATGACTCTACGATATAGTATTAAAACTAATTAAATGAATAGACACCAAGACAAACCACAAGCGGCCTATCTTGGAAACTTTCTCTAGTTTTCAAAAAATATGGATGAAAAGCTTACCTAACCAAAACGCCAAGTTTCTGCTTGACCGTCTCAATCGACAGATTTTGCAGTCTCATCAGTTCTTCTTCGGTCAAAGTCTGCGCATCACTTTGATAGATCATGCGGAAAGCGACCGAGCGCGCATCTTCCGCGACACTCTTTCCTTCAAACACATCAAACACTTCAACCGATTGCACGTACGGCTGCCCTGCCTTTTCTAAAACTTGAATGACGTCGGAGGCCTGCATTGTCTTTGGTAAAACAAAGGCTAAGTCTCTTTCGACCGCGGGAAGTTTTGAAATCTTTTTCAGTTTCGGTAAACGAGGTTGGCCGCGCATTAATTTTTCTACATCAATCTCGGCCACGGCCACATCTTCCCGCAATTTGAATTGCTCTTTTAAAGATGGGTGAAGTGTTCCGAAAAATCCAATATTACGGCCCTCAACAAAGATCGCAGCACATTGACCTGGATGTAAAAACTCAGGAGGGTTCTTTTCAATCTTTTTAAAGCTTGCACCAAAGATCATTAATTTCTTCAATAAATTTTCAACGGCTTCTCGTATATCATAAACCACGGGACGGCTCTGGGATTTCACCCACACTTCTTCTTTTTGTCCAAAAGCCACCAGACCAACACGAAGTGCTTCTTTATACTCTTCACCTTCCTTAAAGAAGATTGAACCCAATTCAAACTGACGGCCTGAAGATTGTCCGTAACGAGAGTTATCAATCGCATTTTTCAAAAGTCCTGGCACAAGACTCACTCGCATCACATCTAACTCTTCATTCAATGGATTGCGAATTGCGATGGGCTGTTCTGCCGCCGGTACACCTACAGATGATAAGCGCGTTATATCACCTAATATCGATTTCTGCCATTTTGAACTAATAAAACCATAGTTCACTGCCTGAGCAAAACCTTCCGCTGTTAAAATTCCACGCAGACGTTTTTCAGTCTCATAGCGTGCATCATGACGAGCAGGTTCGTAGCTGAGCGATGGAAATTTTTCTGGAATATGTTCGTATCCATTCAAACGCGCGAACTCTTCGACGAAATCCACTTCTTGATTCAAATCTACACGGTACGCAGGAGGTGTTAACGTCCAGTCCGAACCTGACGCTTTCACATCACAACCCAAACGCTTCATCCACTCTTCAAATTTTTTTGAATTTAAAGAATAACCTAAACGGTCTTCGATATAGCTTTTACGAACCGCAATGTTTTTTGGCTTATAAGGAGTCGGATAAAAATCATGATGATCCGCCGCCACTTCACCACCAGCCAATTGCTGAATCAGTTCTGCAGCTCTGTTCAAAGCCAAAACAACAACTTCAGGATCTGTTCCACGCGAAAAGCGATAAGCCGAATCGGTTTCAATTCCATGTTTACGAGCAGATCTACGCACACTTTCTGCGGCAAAATGCGCACTTTCTAAGAAAATATTTTTGGTCGCATCGGTCACACCAGAATTTAAACCACCAATAACGCCGGCCAAAGCGACAGCCTTTGCTCCATCACGAATCGTCAACTCTTCACCCGTTAACGTGATTTCAGTGCCATCAAATGTTTTAAATTTTTCGCCTGCTTTGGCTTTCTCAACCAAAATTTTGCTACTTGCGATTTGATCTGCATCAAATGCGTGCATCGGCTGTCCTAATTCCATCATCACGAAATTTGTGACATCCACGATGTTATTAATCGATTTTAAACCAACACCTTCGAGTTTCTGTTTCAACCAGGCAGGTGAAGGCGCCACCTTTACACCACTGATATAAAGCCCTGAGTAGCGCGGACAAAGCCCCGCCTCTTTCACTTCTAATGAAATAGTTTTCTTCGTTGAACCCGAACCTGTTTTTACTTTTGGGTCCGGCTTCTTGACAGCCGCACCCGTTAAGGCCGCCACTTCGCGGGCCAAACCAAAGTGCGATAAACAATCAGCCCTGTTCGGCGACACGCTTAATTCTAAAGTCACATCATCAAATCCCATGTATTCCGCAAATAATTTCCCAACAGGAGCATCGCCAGGCAAAATACGAATGCCTTCGGATTCATTGCTAATACCCAGCTCTTTATCTGAGCATAGCATCCCTTGGCTTTCGACATCGCGGATCTTTGATAATTTAATTTCAAAGTTTCCAGGTAAAACTGCGCCCGGCAAAGCCGCGACCACCTTATCACCTTGCTTGTGATTTTTAGCACCGCATACGATTTGTGCTAAAGCCTCTTTGCCGATATCCACTTTACATAAAGTCAAACGATCGGCGTTTGGATGTTTACCAAATTCTTTAATGTGACCCACAACTACATTTTTAAAATCAGTGGCGCGATCTTCCACCGCATCCACTTCAATACCAGCCGAAGTCAGCTTCGCACTTAAGTCGGCAGCTGAAAGTTTCGCATCCACATAATCAGAAAGCCATTTCATTGATATTTTCATATAGAGAACTGCCTTAAAAATCGCATATCGTTTTCATAGAACGATCGGATATCATCGATTCCGTATTTAATAATCGCCATACGTTCAATTCCAAAACCGAACGCAAAACCCTGCCATTCGTTTGGATCGAGTTTTACAAATTCTAAAACTTTTGGATTTACTAAGCCGCATCCGCCAATTTCAATCCAGCCACTTTGTTTGCACATACGGCAACCTTTGCCTTTGCAAATCGGGCATGAACAATCAAACTCAGCGGACGGTTCTGTGAATGGGAAAAAGCTCGGGCGAAAGCGCACTTTCATTGAAGGACCAAATAACTCCTTCATAAAATACGCGATTGTTCCTTTTAAATCCGCCATCGAAACTTTTTTATCAATCAACAAACCTTCGATCTGATGAAAGTTCGGTGAGTGAGAAATATCCGAATCACAACGGAACACCGAACCCGGAGCCAAAACCCTCAATGGTGGTTTTTCATTTTCCATCGTGTGAATTTGAATTGGCGATGTATGCGTTCGCAACACCCAATTCTGATCAATATAAAATGTGTCCTGCATATCGCGCGACGGATGATCCGCCGGAATATTTAACGCTTCAAAGTTGTACCAATCTTTTTCAATCTGCGGCCCCGTGCGAACGCTATAACCAATGCGACCTAAAATCTCGACGACCTCTTCAATCACCAATGCAATCGGATGATCCGAACCGCGAGTGCGAGCCAAACCTGGAATCGTTAGATCCAAAGTTTCTTTGCCGATCTTATCACCAAGCTCTTTGCTTTTGAGTTCCACTTCACGCTCTTGATAAACTTGTTCTAAGCGCCCCTTTAACTCATTGACCATTTTCCCAAACGCCGGCTTTTCCTCTTTGGGTAAAGTCGCCATTTGCTTCATCAACTCCGTCAATGGACCTTGTTTGCCAAGGAAATGGGTTTTGGCCTCATATAAAGCCTGTGAACTTTGAGCTCCCTGAAAGGCGAGAGCCGCTTCTTTTTCTACCGCGGACAAATCTATTTTCGACATAAGTCCTCGTATACTGGACGATTTCCCCAAATTGTTCAAGCCGTTCCCAAGGTGCCTGCCACCTTTTAGGGACGCGGTGGGTCCCTAAAAGGTGGCAGGCACCACGATTGACTCTTTGAGTCAAATGCGACTATATTCGCGGCTTATGAAATTTGGATTTTTCCTTTTATTTTTCATGGCTTCTGATGCCTTTGCTCACGCACTTTACTCTCCTGAAAAGGCGATTGAAGATGCGAAGAGCTTATCCTCGCCCAGTGTTGAGGCTTTCCTTAAGACTTTGCAGCCCGATTTTCTATCCCAACACGTGATTTTTTATAATTCGAACAGCAATCAATTTGCGAGTTCGAAGGCCCCCCGAGTTCTCATGTTCAATGAAAATATGGTGATGGCCTTTAATGGTGAAAGACATGGCTCTACGCAAGTTGAGATCATTCACTTTAATCCACAAAGCAAAACCTTCGACTTTTATGATTTAAATTTTAATGGCGGTATCTTAAAGATCGAAAAAAATCCCACGACCTGCTTCAATTGCCATATCAATCACCGCCCACTTTGGTCTTCCGCCACTATTTATCCATTTTGGGCCGGAGCCTTTGGATCTGGCACAGCCATGGCAACAAAAAATGAAGAGGAACAGGCGTTAAAATCTTTTATTGAGTCCACCGCAGAATCTGCACGTTACAAAATTTTACATCCACACTTACAAAGTACAATTGCCTATTATCCAGAAAAAGATGGCGATGTACGTTCATTACTTCATCAAAACGCGCGCTTCGAACAACATTTATCAAGATGGATGGCTCAAAGTATTTTCCAAAGACTAAAACAAGAACCTCTTTTCAAACCTTTAAGAGCGTCTCTACTTGCAATTCTTGCCTGCAGCTTTGATGAAATTCCAGGCTGGACTTGTAAGCCGGAACAACTGCGCGAACTATTAGCGGAGCTGACTCCATGGAAAAAAGAAGGATGGCAGCAAATTTGGGCGCGTGATCTTCAGGCCAGTACGACCCATGCGCTTGCAGCCTCTGGCCAAATGTGGATGGATATGAGTCAGGCCTTAAATGTTCCCTATGAAGAACTCATGAACCGCATGAAACACTTCAGCAAAGCCCCACCTATTTCTGATAAATATGCACCGATCACAGCGGGTCTTTATCTGTTGCAACGCGATTTTTTCTTGAAAGATTTTGTGCGCCAATTTTCGACTCACTTGGAACCGCAAGTGATTGAGTATGCCGGTGATTTCAAGCCATGGGGTATCCTCGGACGTCTCGAGCAATTGGTGTTCGACTCGGTAATACAAGATCATCCAGAACTCGGAATAGAAGCTTTTCGTAAAAGAAAAATACAAAAATTAGATTCCATCGGAGACATTCAGTACACACACTGGTCTACGGGTGAAGGGATGAAAGCGGCTCTCGAGATGATATACAACCTCGACGATATCCCCTTTTACTGTGAACATATTCTATCAAAGGTTGCCAATGATTAAAGTGATCAACTCCACATCCAATGCACGATTTAAGTTTTGGAAATCACTTCATGACTCAAAAGGCATTCGCAAAGCGGGTCGTTATTTGTTGAGTGGTCGAAAACTCATTCCTGAATTTTTAAAAACCGACAATATGGAAACATTACTAATTCAAGATCCTCAAGAACTTGAAGGTTTGAAATTTCATAAAAATTTGGAAGTCGTGCAAATTTCAAAATCGCTTTTTAAAGAACTCGACATTTCAGGCACAAATTTTCCAATGCTCGTCGGAATTGCTCCACAATTTGATCAAGCCGATCTTGCTAAAGCACCGCAAGGACTTGAAGTTATAGTCGCACTGGGCGACCCCCTCAACTTAGGAGCCATGTTACGTTCTTGTGAGGCCTTCGGAGTATCAAAAGTCATTTTGTGCGAAGAATGCGCCAATCCCTTCCATCCAAAGGTGATCAAGGCTTCAGCCGGCTCTTCTTTACGTTTACCTTTGCAAATTGGTCCGAGCATTCAAAACATTTCCAGTGAAATTGAAATCATGAGTCTTGATAGTGAAGGTCAAGACATCAATAAATTTTCGTGGCCGAAAAATGTGCGCCTCTTACTTGGCGAAGAAGGCCCAGGAGTTCCTTGGACATTAAAACGCACTTCGATTTCGATCCCCATCAATCCAAAAGTTGAATCGTTAAATGCGACCGTAGCGGCGAGTCTCGCTCTTTTTTCTTATCGCCAACAAAATTAACAATGGCATCATAAGCAAGACCAATACAGCTAACATCGAGGATGGTGGCAGAGCAGAGGATCCAATCGATCCGCAGCCCATCAACGGATCTCCACCCAATTCATTGCGTGGATAAAGATAAGAAATTCCGTCAATATCATCTTGATGAAGAGCTAGATGCTTTTTTGCCGTTGCATCGTAATACATTAAAGCCCCGATTTCTTCTGAGTGACCAAGTCCAAATACGTGCCCCAGTTCATGAGCAACGATAACGGCCAAAGTGGTCGCATCCAAATTATTAATATTGGCCGCTTTACCAGCCTCCACATTCAAATATAAAATCCCAGACACAATTCTTCCACCGCTCGTGCTGAATACGCCTGCACCCGGCACATAATCACCATCAGCACCAGTATCAGACGAAAACGAGGTCGAACATACGACAGTAGGCGGACTTGAAGTTGTAGTCGATGACGTGTTACTTCCTCGCTCTAAACGTAAGCGCGAAGTGGGAACCGAATTCCACAGCAACAAGGCCTCATCTAGGGCCCCCGCGACGCTGGATGGACATCCCGAAGTGTTCACTTGAAAACTTAATTTTTTTTGATTCCAACCTTGTAAATTAGGATTCGATCCTGCCAACGTGAATGCCGTTGCCGAAATTGACCAAAACAACATCAGCCATACAAAATGTTTCATCGTTACATCCCACCTAATTTATATTGGAGCGTTAAGAACAGATCGATCGCACGGCGTTCTTTAGATAACAGCGCCAGAATATTAGTCCCTAATTGAAATCGAAAATCTTCGTAATTATAACCCACAGCCAAATGGGTCGCGAAATTGATGGTCGACACACTTCTTCCCGGCAATGCAAACGTGGCCGTGCCTGTTCCATTATTCAACTGTTTGGTGCCGCCCTTTCCTTTTAAATTATAATAAATTGTGGTCAGTCCCACGGACCAATCCCAACTTTCAAGGAACTTTTCCGTATAAGGAAGAGTCAGCATCATCAGCGTGGCTTTTGTTCCACCATCTTTACTTGTTCGCGGCAGCAATGTGTACTCAAAGGTCGGAACAAAAGCACTATCAGAACCGGCCGCGACCGCGTAACTTACTCCCAGCGGATAATATGTCTGCCCCAAAAAACTTTTACTTCCATCTGCAGACTTCCCCGTTTTGCTTAATGAGTTCTGCGTATAATAAGATACTCCCGCGTACCATTTGCCATTTTCAATGGCGAATGCACGAGAGGAAATCAACATCACGAGGATCGACAATATTTTAACCATATTCACTATGGTTGGATGAGCCGCTTCACTTGTCAATTCGCTCAGGTGCCTGCTACCTTTTTGGAATGCGCCGCATTCCAAAAAGGTAGCAGGCA
>FRDC01000837.1_pt1 | contig 30971 bp, 25 predicted proteins | sample 1106171 | NCBI WGS metagenome assembly FRDC01 (sample SAMEA3930566, study PRJEB13176) | freshwater metagenome | biome: Drinking water system; feature: drinking water; material: water | place: Singapore | collected 2014-12-20 | reverse complement strand
CGCAGCGGTCATCCCGAGCGAATGCGAGGGATCAGGTTGGAATGCAGCGATGGTTGCGCGAAGCGCAGCGGTCATCCCGAGCGAATGCGAGGGATCACGTTGGGACGCAGCGATGGTCGGATGGTACGAGTAGAGGTACCATGCACCATGCGCACGATAGAAATTAGAGATAGTAGTTCAGAGGACAGCTAGCACATGAACCAAGCGCTTGCCAACTTTCGTATTCTTGATATGACCCATGTACAAGCTGGGCCAACAGCTTCGCAGCTCATGGCCTGGTTAGGTGCCGACATTATTAAATTCGAACCTCCAACCGGCGATGTCACACGCGGACAGTTGCGTGATATACCCGATGCCGACAGTTTGTACTTCACTATGCTGAACTGCAATAAGCGTTCGATCACTGTGAACATGAAATCGTCGGAAGGCAAGCAAGTTTTTATCGATCTCTTAAAAAAATGCGATGTGGTGATGGAAAATTTCGGCCCCGGGGTCATTGAGCGTTTGGGTTTTCCCTGGGAAAAAGTACACGAGATTAATCCACGCATCGTCATGGCATCGATCAAAGGTTTTGGTTCCAGCGGGCCCTATGCGGATTTCAAAGCCTATGAGAACGTTGCGCAAGCCATGGGTGGAGCGATGAGCACAACTGGTTTTAGCGATGGCCCGCCTTTAGTTACCGGTGCGCAGATCGGCGATTCAGGAACAGGTTTGCATCTGGCGATCGGTATTCTCGCTGCACTACACCAGCGCAATCAAACCGGTCGCGGGCAATACGTCGAATGCGCCATGATGGATGGTGTGATGAATTTATGCCGGGTGAAGTTTCGCGACCATCAGCGCCTAACTCGACAAGTGTTGGCTGAATATTCGATCGCCACCCAAGGGTTAACAGCTACACCTCGCGCTGGCAATGATTCCGGCGGCGGACAACTCGGCAATGCAGTCAAATGTAAGCCCGGTGGAGCCAACGACTATCTCTACGTGGTCGTGCAAGAAGCAGTATGGGAAGCCTTAGCTACGCGCATGGGAAATGAGCTCAAGATCAGCGGGTTGGCGCAGGATGTACGATTTTCGACTATAGGCGAGCGGCGCAAGAATCAAAACGAAATGTGGCGGCTGTTGAATCAATTTGCTGCCCGATACAATAAACGCGAGCTGATGAAAATTCTGAACGATCTCGATGTACCTTGCGGACCGATCATGAGTACCGAAGATCTCGCCAACGATGAACATATCAAATTGCGGCAGATGTATGTTGAACTCGATCATCCTGCGCGAGGTAAATGGTACAACGTCGGTATGCCGATCAAACTTTCTGATTCTTCCGTCGAGATTAAACGCTCGCCTTTGTTGGGTGAACATACCGATGAGATTTTGCAGCAGGTATTGGGGTACGACGAAAATAAAATTTCGACTTTACGCAGCGCTGGTGCGTTTAGTGCGCCGGTTAAAAGTAAGGGGTAACGCAAGCAGGAATATCACAGAATGAAAAAATGGATTCTTACCCGACTGCGGGTAGGAATGATTGGATAAAGGACATGCTATGCGTGTTGCCATAATCGGACAACAAGAGTTTGGCTTCGGCCGCGCTTACGCGCTTAACTTGCCAGGCAAGTTAGCCTACACCGAAATCGTGTTGTATAAAGAGGAGCGCATATGCGCATTGTGATAATTGGACAACAAGATTTTGGTAAAGCGGTATTGGATGCATTTATAGGTCGTGGAGATCAAGTAGCAGCAGTTTTCTGTGCGCCGGAAAAGGAGGGCGCAAAGGCTGATCCATTGAGAATCGCTGCACAAGAGCGAGGCTTGCCAGTACATCAATTTGCTTCCTTACGCAGCCCGGAGGCGCAAGCCGCATTGCGAGGCGCGCAGGCCGAACTCGGCATCATGGCCTATGTCTTGCAATTTGCTCCGCAAGAATTTGTCAACATTCCCCAGCGCGGCACCATTCAATATCACCCTTCCCTGTTGCCTAAGTATCGCGGCCCAAGCTCGATCAACTGGCCGATTATTCGTGGTGACAGTAAAACCGGCTTAAGTATTTTCCGTCCTACCGACGGCCTTGATGAAGGTCCGATTATTCTGCAAAAAGAAACGCCGATCCGGCCCGATGATACTTTAGGCAGTGTTTATTTCGATCGCCTTTTCCCGATGGGAGTAGCGGCGATGTTGGAAGCTGCCGATCTAGTGATGGCGGGTAAACATCGAGAAACGATACAGGATGAAAGCGAAGCGAGCTACGAGGGCTGGTGCCGGACGGCTGAAGCAAAAATCTATTGGGCCAATCATGTCGATTTTATTTACAACTTAATCCGCGGTTGCAATCCTGCTCCTGGGGCGTGGACAAGCTGGAACGGTAAAAAACTACAACTCTTCGACGCGCGCAAACTCAGTTTTCGCCGTTTCGCCGAAGTGCAGGGAAAAATCGGTGAAGTGAGTGAAATCACTGAGAGCAGCATCAAAATCACCGCACAAGGCGGACAAATCGAAGTGTTCAAGCTTAAACCGGAGGACGGCAAAAAAGATTCTGCCGGTGTTGTTGCACGAGCAGTGGGGATGACTGCTGGAGTTTTGCTGGGTTAATGAGATTATTTGACGAATATATATTGAATATGTATAGTGGTTCATGGAGATTCTGTTTGATCTTGCGAAAAACGAATGTAATAAGCGTGATCACGGTATCGATTTTGAGGATGCGAAGTTAGTGCTAAGTGACCCATTCGCGCTGGTAAGAGAAGACGATGACGCAGAAGGTGAGCAACGGTTTGTTGCATTAGGAGGCGATGCGATGGGAAGGGTATTGATAGTGGCCTATACGTATCGTCGTGATCACATTCGATTGATTTCTGCATGGAAGGCTAACCGGCAACAACGGAGACGCTATGAAGAAAACCGCATACGACAAGTTTAAGGATTACAATTTTCGAGACGCTAAGCCAGCCCAAGCTATTCCTCATTTGCGGCGTCTGGCAAAAGGAAAAACCCGTATTTCTATTATGCTGGATGACGATCTGCTTGCTGAATTTCGTCGACGCGCTAAACAAAAGGGGCTGGGGTATCAAACCTTGATCAACGAAGTACTTCGCGCTTACCTTACCGACACACCGGACATAACTGAAGCACTACGCAAACTAATTCGTATGGAGTTAGAAGCCGCTTAACGATCAACTGTGTCTTGAACGCAAAAAATCACCTCTGAATTGTCGGCGATAAGCGTGGGGAGGAATGCCTACCGTGCGCTTAAAAGCGATGCGAAAGGCCTCGCTGGATTGATAACCACATTGTTCCCCAATTTCGGTAAGAGCTAGAGTCGTACTTTCCAAGAGCTGGCGTGACTGCCTACAAAGTCGGAGAGTTATTAATCAAAGAGCTGCGTGCTAAGGCGCAGCAGAAGCTTGGCGCACGCTTTGATATCCGCGAATTTCACCGTCAAGTACTCAATTCCGGCGCGTTGCCGCTGCATGTGCTAGAAAAGAAAATCGAGCAGTGGATTGCGAATCACTCCGCGTGAGGGCTCATCGTCAATCAGCTCGCCGCGCACTTCACTGCTGTTTTTCGAGCCAACGTTCAATTTTTTGCTCCAGTAACAACAGCGGTAAAGAACCATCTTGTAAAACTTGGTCATGAAAATCGCGCACGTCGAATTTATCTCGCAAAGTTTGTTTGCTGCGCTGTTTCAGTTCTAATATTTTTAATTCACCTACTTTATAAGCAAGCGCTTGCGCGGGTGCAGCCATGTAGCGTTCAATGGCGTTGGCAGCACTCGCTTCGGAACTGCCTTCGTTATCTTGTAGCCAGGTCATGGCTTGTTCGCGGCTCCAACCGTAATAGTGCAAGCCGGTATCAACGATCAAGCGATTGGCACGATGCAATTCAGCCAGCAAACGTCCTAAGCGTTGATAGGGATCGCGATACAAACCAAGTTCGGTGCCTAAACCTTCGACATAAAGTGCCCAGCCTTCGCCGAAGGCTGGTTGCATAGAAAATTGTCGAAAGCGAGGTAACTTTAATTCTTGCTGAAGCGCGATTTGGTAATGATGTCCGGGTATGCCTTCGTGCAAAAACAAGGCCTCCATGCTGTGGCTGCTATAGCGTTCTATATTGAGCGCGGGGAAGTAAAACACACCGGGTCGTGAGCCATCGGCGCTGGGGCGTTGATAGTGAGGTGAGGCGCTGGCTGCTCGATAAGCGGGAATAGTGCGAATATCCAGCTGAGCTCGCGGGCGGAGTCGAAATAGCTTGTCGAGTTCAGGAGCGATGCGAGCCTCGATCTTGCGGTAGGCGGCGATGATGTCTTGCTCGTTTTTGAATGGATAAAGTGCCGGATCTTGGCGGAACTCCTTTAAGAACTCTTTAAGTTCCACTGTGTAGCTCAGTTCGGTTTTAGCTTTTTTAATTTCATCTTGAATGCGGCACATTTCCTGCAAGCCCAAAGCGTGCAATTGTTCGGCGCCAAGATCGGTGGTGGTCATGCGTTTGACTAGATGTCGATACCACTGCGCTCCATTGGGCAATGCGTTGTAGCCTGCTGTGTTACGAGCTCGAGGAAGATACTCATCGCTGAGAAAACGATGTAATTTTCGATAAGCGGGTTGCAGGGATTGATTGATCAGGGCGGTATATTTTCTTTTCAGTGCTTTTTTATCGCGAACTGAAAAATTAGCCGGCAAGGTGGCGATCGGTCGCCAAAATATCGATTCGCTGAGCGGCCGCTCAGCGATCGCCGCGAGTTGGGGGAGAATCTTAACGACCAAGGCCTGCGGCAAAGTGATGCCCTCACGCATACCTTGCCGCATATTAGCGATGGCTTGTTCGACCCATAGCGAGAAACGCTTAGCGCGTTCTGCAAAAGTATGATAATCGTCTACTGTAGAGAAGAGTTGTGCGCTTATGCCCGAACCTAGTTCAGCTAATTCGAGAGGCAAACTTCTTTGCGGGGTAATTGGCAACAAGTGATCGGGAAAGCTTAGGCTGTCCAGCCGTTCGCTAAGTGTGTGTTTGAAGGCAGCCAAGGTTAATCGATCTGCATCGTTGCTCGCTTCAACTTGCGCGGCTAAAGCTAAATACTTTTTTTGCAGCGCTTGGTTTTTCTCACGATGCGCAGGGGAGATTTCTATTTCAAGTTGATGATTGCAGCAGCGTTCGCCTAGGCGAGTTGCTTGCAAAGGGTGCAGGTTTAACCATTCAATAAAATAATCTTCGACCAACTGAGTTAATTGAGTAGAGGTACCGTGGGCAAGAGGAGTGATGCAGATCATCAGGCATGTTAAGGCAAAATTTCTGAAGTAGAACGTCATGAAGTTTTTGCGATTACCAACCACCACCCAAAGCTTTAAACAACTCAGCAATGGCGACACGTTGCGCACGCTCGGCATCGAGGCGGTTTAATTCCGCTTGCAGGATATTACGTTCAGCATCGAGCACTTCGAGCAAGCTGGCCACACCGTTCTCATAGCGCAGACGGGCCAGTTGCAGCGCTTCGGTGAGAATCGATACTCGACGTTGCTCGGCTTGCAACTGCGCCAATGCGCTGGTCTGCGCTGTTACGGCATCGCGTACTTCGCGAAAGGCGTTTTGTACTGCTAGTTGGTATGCCGCGAGCGCTTGTTGTTCACGCGCGCTGGCCACGTCAACTTGTCTGCCTATGCGCCCGGCGCCGAATAGCGGTTGGGTTAATCCTGCTGCAACTTGCCAGATACGTGCCGGTGCAGTGAAAAGATCCGCTAGAGAAGCACTCTCGCCGCCTAAAAAGCCAGTCAGCGAAATGGAGGGAAAATAAGCGGCGCGGGCGACGTCGATTCTTGCTTGTGCTGCATTTAAGCGTTGTTCCGCTTCTTTGAGATCAGGTCGACGTAACAATAGTTCTGAGGGAAGACCCGGCGGCACAACAATAGCAACAGGGTGAACTACCACGCCAGGTTCAATTTTCTCTTGTGCACTTTGAGCGGGGCTGCGTCCGAGCAATACATTGAGGATGTTTTCTTGCTGGGCACGTTGTCGGGCAAAACCGGGCAGCAAGGCTTGTGCAGCGGCCAGCTCTGCTTCACTTTGTTTGAGATCGTATTGAGAAATGAGTCCTGCTGTGTAGCGCTTATTTTGTAAGTCCAACGCCTGCTGCCGACTGGCGATGGTGCGCTCGCCCACGCTGACCTGATCGGCAAGTGCACGCAAGCCGACATAAGCTTGCACAACTTGTGAGATCAGAGAAACCCGCACAGTCTCACGCGCAGCTTCTGTAGCCAAGAGCTCAGAGCGCGCAGCGTCAGTCGCTTTGGCATATTTACCCCATAAGTCGATTTCGTAGCTGATATTCAAGGTGGCGCGATTGGAATTGGATAAAGGGTCAACATCGGGCGGCAGAGGCATCGAACCGAGTTCGGAGGAGCGCGTGCGCGAGCGGCCGGCGCGAATTCCCGCCTCTGGAAATTGATCAGCGCGCGCTAAGCTGAGCTGCGCGCGTGCTTCTGCCACACGAGCAGCGGCAAGCTGTAAATCGGCATTGTTGGTTAATGCTTCATCGACTAGGCGATCGAGTATGGCGTCGTGATAGAGCGCCCACCAGCGCGAGTGGCTAGCAGGAACGCCAGGCGGAGCGTTCCATGTGGCCGGTAAATCGAGTTGAGGTTTTTGATGGCTGCCCATGCTCGAACAAGCGGTAATGAACAGTGCAATCAAAGCCAGCCACAAGAGGTTTATATAGCGAGTCGCGGTGGAGGCCGAGAAGTAAAACTTATTCATCGCCCTCTCCTTTATGAACATGCGGATGATGGGTCTGCGCGGCACGATGCGCTATTTCTCGGGCATGCTCGGCTTCAGCTTTTAATTCTGCTGAGCTACGCGGCTCGGTCAACTTCCGCTCAGTGAGTAATTTGAAAAAGAGCGGGACGAAAAAAATCGCCAAGAATGTAGCCGCTAGCATGCCACCGACTACACCGGTGCCGACGGCTTGACGTGCGCCAGCACCAGCGCCGCTGGATAAAGCAAGCGGCAAAACGCCGAAGATAAAAGCTAATGAAGTCATCAAGATCGGTCGAAAACGCAAGCGCGCGGCTTCGACTGCTGCGCCTGAGGCGGACATTCCTTCACGTCGTTTATGTTCGGCAAACTCGACGATCAAGATGGCGTTTTTGGCCGCTAAGCCAAGGAGAGTGACGAGACCGATTTGAAAGTAGACATCGTTGGCGAGCTGTGTGGCACCGAAAAACACGCCTAATTGATTTTTCAACCAAATTGCCGCCAGTGCGCCAAAAGTGCCAAAAGGCAGCGCCAGCAAGACTGAAAGCGGCAATGACCACTTTTCATATTGTGCAGCGAGGATCAAGAACACCATGATGACACCGAGTAAAAGTGCGATGGTCGACGTTCCGCCAGAACGCTTCTCTTGATACGATGCGCCGGTCAGCGCGTAATCGAAATCGGTTGGCAGAGTTTCTTTGGCGATTTGTTCCATGCGCGCTAACGCCTGACCAGAGCTCACCCCGGGTTTAGCAATGGCAAACATTTTCACCGCAGGCAAGTTATTAAAACGATCCAGAGAGTCGGGCCCTGAGATATAACGAATCTTAGATAACGCAGCCAAGGGCACCATTGCGCCGCGTTCGGACCGCACATACATCGCGCCGATATCATCAGGCCGTTGTCGATAAGGCGCATCAGCCGACATCAACACTTGCCAGGTACGGCCGAATCTATTGAAGTCATTGACGTAATAGTTGCCCAAAGTGGCCGCGAGCGTGGCATAGAGCTCGTCGATTGAAACTCCCAGTGTCTTGGCTTTTTCACGGTCGACGTCGATATAGAGTTGCGGCACGCTGGGTCGCCAGGGTGTAGTGACTTGTACGAATAAGGGATCTTGCGACATGCGACCGATGAGTTGTTGACTGACCTCAGCTATCTTGGCAGCGCCGCCGTCACCGCGGTACTGCAAATAAAATTCCACACCACCCGTGATGCCTAAGCTGAAGATCGGGGGTGGGTTGAACGCGAAAACCAAGGCCTCTTTAATGTGAGCGGTTTTCATGAATAATTCGCCGGCCAATTGTGTGGTTGTGACTTGGCGTTCATTCCAGGGAATCTGTGTCACAAAGATGGTTGCCACATTGCTGCGGGAAAAGCCGCCACCTATGAAGTCGAAACCGGTAAATGCGACCACATCCAGGTTGGCTGGGTTGGACTTCATCGCAGCCAACACTTCACTCACGACTTGATCAGTGCGTTGCAATGTTGATCCGTCGGGCAATACTACCGCAGCGATATAAAAACCTTGGTCTTCTTCCGGCACCAGTGAACCGGGGGTGAGACGCCATAAACTCGCGGCCAGTATGACCATGCCGGTGAATAAAGTAAGGCCGATTACTGCACGGCGAATCATCCAAGCTACACCGTCTTCGTAGCGGTCGGTGATTCGGCGGAACCAATTGTTGAACCAGCGAAACAAAGCACGTGGTTCACGGCGTTGACGCTGCAAGATCACTACGCACAAACTGGGTGTCAAAGTCAGTGCGACAAAACCGGAGATCACTACCGCGATGGCGATCGTTACTGCGAATTGTCGATACAACTCGCCGGCGATGCCGCCTAAAAATGCGATCGGAATAAATACCGCTACTAACACCAGCACGATAGCGATAACTGGGCTGGTCACTTCCTGCATCGCTTTGATTGCAGCTTCCCGTGCCGACAGTTTTTCTTCGTGAATAATGCGCTCCACGTTTTCCAACACTACTATGGCATCGTCGACCACGATACCGATTGCCAGCACCATGCCGAACAAAGTCAAAGTGTTGATCGAATAACCGAGTAAGAGCAAGCCGGCGAAGGTTCCGAGTAAGGAGACCGGCACGGCGATGGCAGGAATTAAAGTCGCTCGCCAGTTTTGCAGGAAAATGTAGACCACTAAAAAAACCAGCAGCATTGCTTCGCCTAACGTTTTCAGCACTTCAATGATGGATACACGAACAAAACGCGTCGTGTCGTAAGGAATAGAATAGGTGAGCCCTTCAGGAAATTTAGGCGCCAAGCTCTGCATGGTTTTTTCTACGTTATCGGCAACGTCGAGCGCATTAGCGTTAGGCAACAAGAAAATACCAACTAAAGTGGCAGGCTTACCGTTTATGCGGCCGATAAATCCATAGTCTCGCGAGGCGAGTTCCACTCGGGCCACATCTTTAAGTTTGAGTGATGATCCATCAGGATTGGCGCGCACGATGACGTTTTCAAATTCACGCACGTCGGTAAGTCGGCCTTTGGTGGTCAAGGTATACACTAACTCCTGCTTTCCACTCACGGGAGATTGCCCTATTTTGCCGGTGGCGAACTGAGCATTTTGCTCGTTGATTGCGCGGGCGATATCGTTCACAGAAAGTTTTAATTGCGCCAGTCGATCCGGCTTAAGCCAGATCCGCATCGCGTAGTCTTTAGCGCCGAAGATCTGTACGTTGGTCGTGCCGGGCACTCGCTTTAAGGCATCGAGCACATTGAGCGTGACATAATTTGAAGTGTATAAATCGTCGTAGCGACCATCCGGTGAATAGAAAGCTAAAACCTGTAAGAAAGAAAAAGATCCCTTTACTACCGTAACACCTTGACGGCGCACTTCCAACGGCAGGCGCGCTTCGGCTTGTTTGACGCGGTTGTTGACTTCAACCGCGGCTTGATCAGGGTCGGTGCCAATCTCGAAAGTGACTTGAATTTGCACTAAACCATCGGCCGACGACGTTGAGCTCATGTACAGCATGCGCTCGATACCATTGATTTGGTTTTCCAGCGGTGCGGCAACAGTCTGCTCTAACACCTCCGCTGAGGCGCCTGGGTAGATTGCGGTGACGGTGACCAGCGGCGGGGAAATCTCCGGGTATTGGGCGATCGGCAGCATTCGCATGGCTGCTAATCCCGCGATCACGATGAAAGTCGATAAAACCGCAGCGAAGATGGGGCGATCTATAAAGAAGCGAGAGAACATAGTGAGGTCTATTTTTTACTACTTTTTTCTTCCGGAGTGACTGGTTTCGCGCTGGGATCAGCGATTTTCACAGGAGTGCCAGGCATAAATATTTTTGCTATGCCATCAATGATCACTTGGTCGCCGGGTTTAAGACCGTTGTTGATGATCCATTGATCGCCATGCCAATCACCCACTTCTATTGGGCGAGGTTCGGCTTTACTGTCTGCACCGACCAGATAAACAAACTTGCCTTGCGGTCCATCGAGCACGGCGCGCTGCGGAACTAAGATCGCATTGTTACGTGCAGCACCGTTCAACATCACGCGGACAAACTGGCCTGAACGTAGCTTCAATTCGGAATTCGGCAATTCGGCGCGCGCTTCGCTAGTGCCAGTGCTGCTGTTGATTCGCACATCAGAAAAATTAAGCTTGCCTTGCTTAGAGTAAGTCGTACCGTCCTCTAGTTTTACACTCACATCGAAACGGCCATCCTGTGGCAAAGTCATTTTGCCCACTTCTACATCGCGCCGCCATTTGAGGTGTTCACTGTCAGGAATACCAAAGCTGACATACATAGGGTCGAGTTGGGTGATGGTAGTGAGCAACACATCAGGGCCAGACACTAGACTGCCTTCTGAACGTAAGGCGCGGCTTGATACCCCGGAAATCGGTGATTCAACTTTAGTGTATTCAAGATTCAAACGTGCTTCATTTACTCGAGCTTGCGCAGCTTTGAGTTCGGCCAGGGAGACTTCGGCAGTCGAAAGTGCATCATCGTATTCTTTTTGGCTGACTGCTTTGGCCTCGTGAAGGGGCTTCAATCTTGTTACGTTGCGCTCTGCTTGTGCGCGTTTTGCTTCAGCACCGGTCAGCTCAGCCTGCGCTCTAGCGAGTGCGGTTTGAAAAGGCGCTTGATCGAGAGTGAATAATGATTGCCCAGGTTTTACCAAGGCTCCTTCGCGATAGTTACGTTTCTCAATAATGCCGGTGACACGAGCGCGTACTTCTATTTCTCGAGAGCCGGTGGTTTGTGCGGTGTACTCGAAAGAGAGAGGAACGTTCTGTGCTTGCACGCTCAGCACAGTAACCTCAGCGGCTGGCATGCCGCCTGGTGGTCCGCCTTGCTGCTTCTGACAAGCGTTGAGCAGTAAGGCACTACATATTACGAATGCAAAAGTTAGTGAACGGTATTGCAAATTTCGCGACATAAAATTATTCCTCTTTCGCGACGGTACAACGAGATGAGATAGGCAGGAGGCGCAAGTTTACACTGAGTCAGCGAGTAATTGAACCCTCCTATGCAGCTCCTGCTGTACAATGCGATCGCTTGTGCTGTTACTACAAATTGCAACAAATATTGGAGAACACCATGTCCATATCTATGTATCAAGCTTCTGTTCCAGTATTCAATAAAATGCTCGGCAACCTAAAAGTAATCCTCGATAAGGGATCGGTCTTTACCCAGACAAAAAAAATTGATCAAGCAGTGTTGTTAAACGCGCGTCTTTACCCCGATATGTTCCCGCTAACAAGGCAAGTGCAGATTGCCGGTGATTTCGCTAAAGGCGCAAGCGCGCGTTTGGCAGGATTGGAAGTGCCGAAGTTTGAAGATAATGAGACAAGTTTCCAGCAATTGCAAACACGCATTGACCGCACTCTGGACTTTATCAGTTCGATTAAAGCCGCTCAGATCGATGGCTCCGAGGAACGGGTTATCACAATTCCCATTCGGGGTGAGCAAGTGAGCTTCAAAGGGATAGACTATTTAATACATCAAGCACTGCCTAATTTTTATTTTCATCTCACTACTGCCTACGCGATATTGCGGCATAACGGCGTGGAAGTTGGCAAGCGGGATTTTATCGGTAAGTTTGATTGAGCCCCCTCTCCCCGCCCTCTCCCACAAGGGGAGAGGGATAGATATCAGCGTTTTTTTCGCACACTAGGATTGAGCCGGTCGATATCAGCTTGAACATCGGCGCGTGCCCGCTCATAGACGATCTCTCGCCCCATGACATTTCCCACGTAGGCGAGTGCATTGCGTGTTGGGAATAACTCGCAACGTACGCTATGAGTGCCTTCACCGAGCACCACTTGAATTCGCTCGGCGCGCTTCTCTAACACCACGACCTCGATGATTTGGCCGCTGGCGGTTATGCGGACTTTAATTTTTTCGTCGCTGATCATAAATGATTCAGGTCTACGGTTTTAAAGCTCGATAAAGAAAGGGTAAACTAAAATTCATTCTATAGTCGATATCAGAATGGGTATCATCGAATTCCTCATAAGTGTGCTTAATGCCGACCTGCTGTAAACGTTTCGATAAAATGCGTGCGCCATAGTGGATATGGTATTGATCACGTGATCCGCAATCGATATAAATTCCCTTTAAGGTTCGCAGATTATTTTTGTAACGTTCGATGAGATTGATCGGATCGTGTTTAAGCCATTCGCGCCAGCGCGCCTCGATCCTCTCTCCTGTTACTAAATTGAACGGTAGGCGAAAACCATTCGGCGCTTTAGGATCAGGATCGTAGCTCGCTGCCATACAAAGATTCATGATGCAATGGCCTTCGGCCGGCGACAGCTTATCTTTTTTCCATACAGTTTCGAGGAAGCGGCGTACTCGACCATCGTCTACGCCCTGGTCAGCCCCTTTTTCTTCCGCCAACATATTAAGCGCACCCGCCTTGCGTTGATTCTTGCGATACTTGGCAAGTTCGTTCAGGGTGTTCGGCCAATCGTGGTAATACACGAAATCAAAATAAGCATCACCCGAGTGATCAGCGATAGCACCCCAATATTTCGAATACTTCATGCCGTGAATAATCGCGCCGTATCCGCCTGAGGATTTTCCGAAACAACCGCGATGTTCGCGTGCAGCCAGTGTGCGAAACTCACGGTCAATAAAGGGGATCAATTCTTTGGTGAGATAGTCAGCGTAGTGACCTATGGCGGATGAATTGATGTATTGATTACCTCCCAGGGCAGTGAAGCAATCGGGAAACGCGATGATAATCGGTCCCATTTTTTTTTCGTAAATAAGCCTGGCAGCGCGTTCTGGAACGTTTTCGCTGAAATTTTTCCAGTTGGTATGTGAGAAACCCGAACCGGTGAAACCGACTAAATCGAACAACATGGGAAACCGTTTGCCTTGACGGTGTTTTGTGCCTACGTGGTATTGCGCAGGCAACCAGACATGGAGTTTGCGGATATGAGGATCACCGAGTGGATTATCAGCGAGAATCTTGGAGTGATGTTCCAACTCGATTATTCTGCCGCTCGGCCATCGTAGTCGTTTAAGTGCCATTGATTGCCTATTTAAATGAGGCTAAACGTTTTTCGTATTCGACGACAAACATGCGTTTGCCCTTGGTTGTGACTTTATGCCCCTCTGCTAGCAACTTTTGTTTTTGCTTGGCGAGCCCTCCTGGGTATTTTGCATTGAGTTCCCCACCGTTTTTAAGAGTGCGCCAATACGGCGTGATACGCTTTTTTCCAACGGCTTCGTCCTCCGCTGCTGCGCCTGCAGCGATCCAAGCAAAAATTCCTGTGGTGATCGGGCAGGTTAAGGTAGCCCCATGTTTATGAGCTAAGGTGAAGCGAATGTTGTTAATAGTAGTGAGTCGACCTTTGCGAACTTGGCGCATCACTGCATCGACTTCTTTTGGCGCCGGAATAAGCATTGTTCCGCGACCCCATTTTTTCAGCATCTTAGCTGGGATAGTCTTAACTTTAGGTAAGCCATTGTCGTTGGCTAGTTTTTCTCGCCAGCTTTTTTTCATGAGTTTTTGTGGTCAAAAATATAGCAAGCCGGCATCTTAACGGTGATAGAACAGATTGTGAAGTAAAATAGCTGAACTTTTATAGCAAGGTAATAACTTATGCGCACACGAAAGAAAACGGTTGCTCGATTAAGCGGTGAGGCAGCAAGGCTGGTTGCTCTAGCGCGTGGATTGAATATTTCTACTAATCGAACCGAGGATCGTTATTGGGAAAATGCATTGGAAGCAAAATTACATCGCCTTCTGGAAGCAAATAATCAAGCGACCATCGAGAACGCGCTCGATCATTTGTCTGATGCAAATGCCGGCGCTTTCGATGTGCTGGTGGAACTCTTAGAAGCCCAAACCGAATCGATACAGCTTGATTATCAAGATCAGTCATGGCAAGTTTTATTGATTTCCATTCCGCTCATCGCTTATTCAAAGTTTACGATACCTTGTGGCGTGATTAACGGTGAAACGATACATACTATTGCTGAGCATCTACGAACGCAGGTGTTGGCCAAAGAAGTGCGCTTGACTATGCTCGGACAGCTTTTTTCCATCGACCAGTTGCCTAAACGATTTGGCGAGCTGCGGCAGTGGACTCGTAAGCTCGGCGAGGCAGCTATCAGCGGCGAAGCAGCTAAACTCAAATTGGAACATTTGCCGGAGACAATCCAGATAGCCGCCGATTCGCGTTTTATCGTAGGAGCCATCGCGGCGCCTATGGGAGCGCCACTATTTCGTTGGCAAGAACTTGAGCGCGAAACCCATTCAGGAAGAATTAGCTGTTATGAGCGTTGGGTACAGCAAACCCGGGCATGCTTTGCGGCGCTGATGCAAGGTTGCGTCTTTGAATGTTTATTACCTGATGCCTACTTCGCCAATGGCCGTGAAAGCGATCGTTTGGTTCGTCCTTATGCTATTCGTGGGGCGGTGGCGACGCTAGAAGTTTCTTTGAAAATTTCTGCCGAACGCCTGTCCGCTGTCGTTGCAGGTTTTGGGGAAGAAAGAGTTGTCGAGTATCGCATCGCTTTCTTGCATCCTACTGATCAAAGCGTGCTGTATGGTGTAGTGTGGCCGATCTTGGAATTTGCCGAAGATATCGCGGCATCTTCTACGCTCGAACACATCATGGCTACTCTGAAAGAAGTCAATATTCAACATGTTGAGCTGCCTAAGACGCTCTACGCAATGGAGTACTGCGAAGACTGTGGAGCACCATTGTTCGCAGATGCGCAAGGAGAAGTAGTTCATCCTGAGATGCCGGAAGAAGTAGATCTTGAAGTGGTGAGGTTTCACTAGTTTTAAGCTCAGTTTGAGCCTTGCTCCACGTCGCCCCCTGCTCGATGGGATCAGAAAAGTTCTGAAAAGCGTGTAAGATTATTTCCTACACGCGCACTTTGTAGCTCACAAGTGCGCGTCCGCCTAGAAGAACATAAAAGAACATTTGTTGAGTTCAACGCAGCCACAGAGTGTTTGTCTAAGAGGTTAAAAAAAATCGCCACACGATTATTCGTGCAGTTCAAACACCGCAGACGAGTACACAGAAAAATATCTATCACTGTTCGAGTAATTCAATCACAAAAGTTGTAGTGTACAAGTCGATTCACAAGAATCAACGAAAAGTTTGACTGAAAAAAATGCCTGCCTTAATGTGCAGCCATGTTCAATTGCATTAAAAATTTTTCAGCAAATTTTAAGGAGACCGTCATGAATCGCTTAACCGGATCACGTAAATTTCGTAGCTTGATCGTAGTTGCATTAAGCTTTCTCTCTACCTTAGCGGGTGCAGCGCTGCGCGATGGTACGATCGACGGACGTGTAGTTAGCATCAATGATGGTACGACCTTAACAGTTTTGGATGTAAACACTCGAGTTGTTCATAAAGTGCGACTCAATGCGCTTACCACTCCGGAAAACCGTTGGAGCGATCGTTCCAAACAAAGCTTGCATGAGATGTGTGCAGGTAAGGCGGTTACAGTGCGAGTTATCCGCTATGACAGCGAGCGCAACAAAGTGGGTGATGTGGTTTGTGGCGGAGTAAACGCCAATGAAGAGCAGCTCCGTCGCGGTTTTGTAAAGGTTGATGCTCAGTTCACAAGAGGATTTGATCATCTGACAAAATTGGAAAAAGAAGCCATTGCAGCACGACGTGGAATGTGGTCTTAAGTGTAAGGTTAAGAATTTTCTCTCCGGTGTAGTAAGCAGTACTTTCAGCGCGGGTAGGGTTCCTACCCGTTTTTGTTTGTATAACCAACAATCTGTCATAGTTGGTTACCTGATGAATTTATTTCCTTGCTAAACTTCCGACCATAAACCCATCGCGAGGAGCTCATATGAATAAATGCATTATTTTTTTCTTCTTGCTGTCGATTAACGTTTATGCCGACCCAGCAAGGCTAGTGGTGCTGAATAAGAACGATCACACTTTAGTAACTGTGAATACCGCGACTTTGCAAGTGATCGGGAAAATTTCTACCGGAGAAGGGCCACACGAAGTGATCACTTCAGCGGATGGCAAAACAGCTTTTGTTGCCAATTACGGCGCCAAAATGCCGGGTAATTCACTGTCGATCATCGATTTAGAATCGATGCGTGAGATTAAGCGAGTCGATTTAGGACCGCTGTATCGGCCGCATGGAATTGCGGAAGCCGGCGGAAAAATTTACTTTACTTCCGAGATGTCGCGCAGTGTAGCGCGTTATGATCCAGCAGCAGGCCGCGTCGATTGGGTTATGGGAACTGGACAGAGCGCAACTCACATGTTAGTGCTCTCGTCAGATCAGAAAAAACTCTTCACCACTAATATCGCCTCGGATACGGTAAGTGTGATTGCGCTGTCTGGTCCTCCTACCCCGGCTGGTATCGTACAAATTAAAGTCGGTAGGCAGCCCGAAGCCTTGGATATCACGCCGGACGGCAAAGAACTTTGGATAGGCCAAAATGGTGATGGCAAGATATCGATTATCGACACCGCGACTCATGAAGTAAAAGAAAGTTTTTCTGTGGGGCAAGTCCCCATTCGACTTAAATTTACGCCAGATGGAAAACATGTGTTGGTTTCCGATCCCAAAGCCGGCGAATTGATCATAGTGGATGTAGCCAAGCGGGCCGTATCAAAGCGAATCGAGATGAAAGGCGCACCATTGGGCATACAACTCGCGCCAAATGGACAACGCGCTTATATCGCGCGTGCTCAGGCCGGCAAAGTCGATGTGTTAGATGTAGGGAAGCTGGAGATTGTCGGCTCGGTGGAGACTGGGCAAGGCCCAGATGGGCTGGCGTGGGCGAAATTTTAGCAAGGCAACTGCTCCGCATTCAACCAAAATAGTGAATTCATCAGCTACGTCAAGTGCTTGAATGATTATGCAATCAACCGATTTTGACTGTCCCAACTGCCGTTTTTAGGTTCATGATAAATCTCTTGTTAACTGAGTCGTTGTAGACGTTCCGCAGCGGCCAACAAAGTGTCGTCGCGCTTAGCAAAACAAAAGCGAATGATGCGATGATCGGTACCGTCGATATAAAAGGCCGAGAGTGGAATAGTCGCTACGCCATACTCTCGCGTCAACCGCTTGGCGAAATCTAACGCCGGCTCATGACTGATTCTCGAGTACGCAGCTAATTGGAAATAACTACCTAAGCAAGGCAATAAATCAAGCGGTGTTTGCGCTAGAGCGTCACGCAACAAATCGCGTTTGCTGGAGAAAAATTGCGGCAGGCTCTGGTAACGATTGGGATCACTTAAAAATTCGGCCAAAGCGAATTGTGTAGGCGCGTGTACAGTAAACACTGTGAACTGATGTACTCGGCGAATTTCTGCGCTAATCGCTGGTGACGCAAGCGCATAACCGACTTTCCAACCTGTAGCGTGAAAAGTCTTGCCGAACGAACCGATCACCACGCTGCGTTGTGCAAGTTCGGAGTGGCTGGCCAGGCTTTGATGTTTTGCTCCGTCGTAGACCATGTGTTCATACACTTCGTCGCTCAAGATGATGATGTCGCGATTGCGTGTGAGCTCGGCGAGCTCTTGCAAATCTTCATTGGCTAGCGTGCTCGTACCAGGATTATTGGGACTATTGACGATGATCATCCGAGTGCGCGGGGTGAGGTTTTGCCGCACTGTAGCCCAATCGATGCGAAAATCGGGAAAGCTAAGCGGTAAGATGATCGGTGTCGCTCCAGCCAGTTGTACTGCTGGAATATAACTATCGTAAGCGGGTTCGAAGACGATGACTTCATCTCCCGGATGAGCGAGCGCTTGTATGCTGGTGTAAAGAGCTTGAGTGGCGCCACTGGTGATAGTGATTTCGTGCGCAGGGTCATAGGAGTGGCCATAAAGCAGCGCAACTTTTTTTGCTATCGCTTCACGCAACGCAAACACACCCGGCATCGGCGGATACTGGTTATGTCCAGCCTGCATCGCTTTCTTGACCAATTCGATCAGAGTTGGATCGATCGGGTAATCAGGGAAACCTTGTCCTAAATTGATAGCATGGTGCTGCTGCGCGAGTGCTGACATCACGCTGAAAATCGTCATTCCTATGTGCGGCAACTTAGAACGGACAGTAAGGCCATGCATTTTTTAAGTAGGCATAACGCCTCTCGCGCCGATCAAGGTGAGAAATTCCTCTCGAGTAGCTGCCGATTCGCGGAATGAGCCCAGCACGGATGAAGTGACCATCACTGAATTCTGTTTTTCCACACCGCGCATCATCATGCAAAGATGTCGCGCCTCGATCATCACTCCTACGCCTTTGGCGTCGATTGAATCCATCACGATCTGCGAAATTTGCTCGGTAAGACGTTCTTGCAATTGTAGGCGGCGCGCATACATATCGACTAGCCTAGCGAGCTTGCTCACGCCGAATATTTTTCCGTTAGGAATATAGCCGATGTGACAACGACCGAAGAATGGCAGCATGTGATGTTCGCAGAGGCTATATAGCTCGATATTTTTTACGATTACCATGCTGCTGGCCGTTTGCGTGAACACCGCGTTGTTAATGATTTTCTTCGAGTCTGCGCGATAACCGGAAGTAAAAAACGCCATAGCGGCGGCGACCCTTTGCGGTGTTTTGAGCAAGCCTTCGCGTTGCGGATCTTCGCCGATAGCAAGCAACAGTTGATGAACTAGGCTTTCAATTTTACCGGTATCAATAGACGTATCATTGGACATAAGTTTTTCGTCATCAACTCGCTTAATACTTTGCATTACCCGGAGTTCGAGGGAAAGGAATCACATCGCGCACATTGGCTAAACCGGTTACATAAGCCACGGTACGCTCAAAACCTAGACCAAAACCGGCGTGGGGGACACTGCCATAACGACGTAAATCGCGATACCAGTTGTAAGACTCTTTATCGAGCTTTAATTCCTCCATCCGCGCATCGAGCACATCAAGCCGCTCTTCGCGTTGGCTACCGCCGATGATTTCACCAATGCCGGGCGCCAGCACATCCATCGCGGCTACGGTTCGGTTGTCGTCGTTGACGCGCATATAAAACGCTTTGATGGTCTTAGGATAGTTCATCAAGATGACCGGTTTGCCGACATGTTTTTCAGAGAGGTAACGTTCATGTTCTGATTGTAAATCGACACCCCATTGCACGGGAAATTCAAATTTCTCGCTGGATTTTTCCAAAACGCGGATCGCTTCAGTGTAATCCATACGGACAAATTCATGATCGATAATGCCTTGTAATTTAGCGATGACGCCTTTTTCGATCCGCTCTTCAAAAAAAGCCATGTCGTCTGCGCGTTCATCGAGTACGGTTTTGAAAATATACTTCAGCAGAGCTTCAGCCAGCGCAGCATTATCGGCCAAATCAGCGAAGGCGATTTCCGGTTCGATCATCCAAAATTCTGCTAAATGACGACTCGTATTGGAGTTTTCAGCACGGAAAGTTGGCCCAAAGGTGTAAACCTTAGATAAGGCTAAGCAGTAAGTTTCCACATTGAGTTGGCCGGAGACTGTCAGGAACGCTTCGCGACCAAAAAAATCTTGAGTGAAATCGATTTTACCTTGAGACGTGCGCGGTAAATTCATCAGATCTAGAGTGGAAACTCGAAACAATTCTCCTGCGCCCTCGGCATCGGCTGCGGTGATAATCGGCGTGTGGATCCACAAAAAACCCTGTTCATGAAAAAAACGATGAATCGCTTGCGCTAATGTGTGCCGTACCCGAGTCATCGCACCGATCACGTTGGTGCGCGAGCGCAGATGCGCGACTTCACGCAAGAACTCTAAAGTATGTGGCTTAGGTTGAATGGGATAAGTATCAGGGTCGTCAATCCAGCCGATGACCTGCACGGCGTTAGCCTGCATTTCGAAAGGCTGGCCTTTGGCGGGTGAAGGGACAATCATGCCGGTCGCTTGTACCGCACAGCCAGCGGTCAGGTGCAAAATCTCATTCTGGTAGTTCGACACACTGTTGGGCACCACGACTTGCACAGAGTGAAAACAAGAACCATCGGAAATATTTACAAAAGAAATGCCCGCTTTTGAATCACGGCGGGTACGCACCCAACCTTGCACAGTGACCGGTGTATCGCAGGGTGCGCGGCCGGAGAGGATGGCTTGAACGGAATAAGCGGTCATATCTCAAGCGGTGTTTCGAATAAGCCGAATTCTAACCCGCTTTTTCACATGATTCTTGGCAAAATCAGATTCGAATAAGGTCTAAAGCGGAGTGAGACCGAGGATGAAATTGGGTCCGTGTAGATGTTGAGGTTTCTTCAATCCCAACTCAATGCCCCACCGGTCTGATATTCAATCACTCGAGTTTCGAAGAAATTCTTTTCCTTGCGCAGATCGATCATTTCGGCCATCCAGGGGAAGGGGTTATCGGCTTTGTCGAAAAGTGGATCGACACCGATTTGCTGGCAACGCCGGTTGGCGATGAAGCGCAGATATTCTTTGAACATGGAGGCGTTGAGTCCTAATACGCCGCGCGGCATCGTATCCTCTGCATAGGCATATTCTAAATCGACGCCTCGTTTAAACAGGGCACGAATTTCTTCGCGAAATTGTTGCGTCCATAGATGAGGGTTTTCGAGCTTGATGGTGTTGATCAAATCGATGCCGAAATTGCAATGCATGGACTCATCGCGCAGTATGTATTGATACTGTTCGGCGCTGCCGGTCATTTTGTTTTGTCGGCCGAGTGCTAAAATTTGTACGAAACCAACATAGAAAAATAAACCTTCCATGATGCAAGCGAAAACGATCAACGAACGCAGTAATTGTTGATCGGCTTCCATACTGCCGGTTTTGAATAGGGGATTGGTGAGTGTATCGATGAACGGAATCAAGAATTCATCTTTTTCGCGGATGCTTTTGATTTCATGATAAGCGTTAAAAACCTCGCCCTCGTCGAGGGCTAATGATTCGACGATATATTGATAAGCGTGGGTATGGATCGCTTCTTCGAATGCTTGGCGCAATAAGTATTGTCGGCACTCAGGTGCGCTGATGTGGCGATAGGTGCCGAGCACGATATTGTTGGCAGCCAACGAATCGGCGGTGACGAAAAATCCTAAATTGCGTTTGATGATCAATCGCTCGTCTTCGCTAAGGCCATGAGGGTTTTTCCACAGTTCGATATCGCGCTGCATGTTGATCTCCTGCGGCATCCAGTGATTAGCGCAGGCGGCGAGATACTTTTCCCAGGCCCATTTATATTTAAACGGCACGAGTTGGTTGACATCGGCCTGTCCGTTGATGACACGTTTATCTTCTAAACGAACCCGGGCGAACGATCCGCTTATCGCTGAATTTGTTGCGGTAGCCGCTATGGGATCTCGCTGCTGCTCTGTAGACGGTGTACGGGCGATAATGTCATCTTCAAAACTTAACATGGTTACTCCTTAAACACATTAATGCACTCGATTTAATTTTGAATACAAAAATTCTGGACTAAACTCTGCACCGTTCGACCAAGCAACAGTAGCGAGCCCGTGGTCGAGATATAAGTCTGCAAAAGTTTCTTGATGGCGCAGCGGTGCACGTTTATCACCCCACAGTTCATCAGCCAGATCGATCAAACCTTGCTGGCCGTCGTCAAACTTTACCCATAACCGATAATCGCCGGCGTAGTGTGCTTCGATGATATAGCGGTTCATCAGTAAACCTTAAGCGACTTGTTTTCCCGCCGCGTAATTCGGCGTAGGATGATCGGACACAATATCGATACGATTGCAGGGTGGGTTGTACTGATGGATTAAAAAGCGCTCTACCACTCGGCGCTGATACTCGGTGGAATAGGGCATAGCATAGACCGCCACAAACAAACGAAACGGTGAGCCGCTCTCTTTAACCCATTTGGCGAAAGCAGGGTGGGCTTCGGTCAAAATGAGTTGTGAGAAACTTTCTGTGTGATCGAAGTAAATCGGTTGAAACGGAGTTGGTTGCCAGCGTGTGTTGCGTATGCAGATGCAATATACCCCTGGCGTATTTGGGGCACTCCAACCTAACAACAATTCAGGGTCAGTAAACGAGTAATTCCCAAAATTAGTGGTCATTGGCAGGCCTCGCATTCAGGGTTATCGATCGAACAGAATTTTGTCTCCGCTGCGGTAAGCGCAGTAGATCCATTGTTAGCAGTGAAGTTACTGCCGGTCGGTACGGCATTGAGTTCGCCACCTCGCCCGGTCGACTTCTCTGCATTAGAAGCGGCCAGGGTGCGCAAGTAATACGTTGTTTTGAGTCCACGCAGCCAAGCGAGTTTGTAGATGTCGTCGAGTTTTTTACCCGACGCGCCAGCCATGTAGATGTTGAGCGATTGAGCTTGATCGATCCATTTCTGTCGTCGTGCGCCTGCTTCTACTATCCATTTGGCATCGATCTCGAACGCAGTCGCATAAAGATTGCGCAATTCTGTCGGTACCCGATCGATTTTCGTTAGGGAACCATCGAAATACTTTAGATCGGAGATCATCACCTCATCCCACAAATTCAATTTTTTCAGATCAGACACTAAGTATTCATTAACTACTGTGAATTCTCCGGAAAGATTCGATTTCACGAAGATGTTTTGATAATCGGGTTCGATAGAGGCGGATACGCCGACGATGTTGGCAATAGTTGCGGTCGGTGCAATGGCTACGCAATTGGAATTGCGCATACCTGAATTTTTAATGCGCACGCGTAGAGCATCCCAATCAAGCACAGCGGACTGATCAATTTCGATATAACCTCCGCGCTCTTTCTTCAGGAGCTTCAACGTATCCTGCGGCAGAATACCGCGATCCCATAAGCTGCCGGTATAAGTCGAATAACGTCCACGCTCTTCAGCAAGCTCAGTCGAAGCCCAGTAAGCGTAGTAACACACTGCTTCCATAGAACGATCGGCAAACTCTACGGCCTGTTCGGAGGCGTAGGGAATCCGCTGCAAGTGCAGACAATCTTGAAAACCCATGATTCCCAAGCCGACTGGCCGATGCTTAAAATTCGAGTGGCGGGCTTTTTGTACAGCGTAGTAATTGATGTCGATGACGTTATCTAACATGCGCATCGCGGTGCGAATCGTCTGCTTCAGTTTGTCGTGATCGATGACATAACCTTGTTCGGTTTTATGCATGTGGTTAACCAAATTCACCGAACCCAAGTTGCACACGGCGATTTCTTGTTCGTTGGTGTTAAGTGTGATCTCAGTGCACAGGTTCGACGAATGCACTACACCTACATGCTGTTGCGGTGAACGAATATTGCAGGTGTCTTTATACGTGATCCAAGGATGCCCAGTTTCGAACAGCATGGTCAGCATCTTGCGCCAGAGTTGAGTGGCGGGAATTTTTTTATACAACTTCAATTCTCTTCGGGCGGCTTTTTCTTCGTACTTGCGGTAAGCTTCTTCAAAAGCCTTGCCGAATTTATCGTGCAAATCGGGCACATCGGCAGGAGAAAAGAGCGTCCATTCGCCGTTTTCCATCACCCGCTTCATAAAAAGATCGGGAATCCAGTTAGCAGTGTTCATATCGTGTGTGCGGCGGCGGTCGTCACCCGTGTTCTTGCGCAATTCTAGAAACTCTTCGATGTCGAGATGCCAAGTTTCAAGATAACAACATACCGCTCCCTTGCGTTTGCCTCCTTGGTTCACCGCTACAGCGGTATCGTTTACGACTTTTAAGAAGGGCACCACACCTTGTGATTTGCCGTTGGTACCTTTGATGTGCGAGCCCATCGCTCGCACGTTAGTCCAGTCATTTCCTAAGCCACCAGCGAACTTGGATAGCAGAGCGTTTTCCTTGATCGCTTCATATATGCCGTCTAGATCGTCAGCCACTGTAGTCAAATAACATGAAGAAAGTTGCGAACGATGCGTACCAGAATTAAACAAGGTGGGTGTTGAGCTCATAAAGTCGAAACGCGATAACACTTCATAGAATTCGATCGCTTTCGCTTCACGGTCAACTTCATGCAAAGCGAGCCCCATAGCCACGCGCATAAAGAAAGCTTGCGGGAGTTCAAAGCGGCGGCCTTGATCGTGCAGAAAATAACGATCGTAAAGCGTTTGCAATCCCAAGTAGCCGAATTGCAGATCGCGCTCTGCATGTAAAGCAGCGCCAAGTTTTTTGAGGTTAAATTGTCCCATGCGTTCATCGAGCAGGCCGGCTTTGATGCCATGTTTGATAAAGTCCGGAAAATATTCAGAGTAACGTTTATTCATCTCGGTTTGCGCGACATCCTCTTTTAGAGCTTCGCTGCGTATCGAATCGAGCAACAGGCGAGCGGTCACTAAAGAGTAGGCAGGATCTTTTTCGATCAGGGTTCGAGCCGCCAAAATAGCGGATTTGCGTACTTCTTCAACCGGCACACCATCGTACAAGTCTTTAAGTGTGGCCTTTAAAATGAGCTCAGCGTTAACTGAGCTATCCAATCCTTCGCAGGAGGTTGCAATCAACGCAGACAAACGTCTTAAATCGAGCGGTTTTTTAACCCCGCTATCTACTACGTGCAAGGTTTGGCTGAGCGGTTTTTCCGTATTCTTAGCTGCGTGCTGAGCTCGTTCTTGAGTGCGTCGCTCTCGGTAGAGCACATAAGCCCGTGCAACCTCGTGCTCCCCGTGACGCATCAAAGCGAGCTCGACCTGGTCTTGAATTTCCTCGATGTGGATAGCGCCACCTTCAGGCTTACGGCGCATCAACGCGTTAACAACCACATCGGTTAATTTGGCGACCATCTCTCTTACCCGCGCTGAGGCGGCACCCTGACCACCATTAATCGCTAGGAAAGCTTTGGTCATCGCGACTGATATCTTGCCGGGCTCGAAATTAACGACTGAGCCGTTGCGGCGAATGACTTTAAATTCTTGCAAGCGTGTGTCTCGAAGCTGAATATCGTTTGTAGATGACAAAGCACTACCTGTGATGCCGAGCGAATGTTGTGCAGTAGATAATTGCATTGCTTAAGTTCTCCTCAATCAGGGGCTTTTTTAAACTTTACTTTTATGTTGTTTTTGTTAACTGCTGCCGACGCAAAATCTTTCTAATAAATTCGTAGCCTATTCGAAACCTATTGTGAAGCTCGTTGCGCGAAAGCATCTTGGGCAACCAGAAACCACTATATATTGTGTTCGCAGGCCAAAACGGCACTAATCATAGTAGCTTTGCTGCCCGACTGCAAGTCTCTCGTTTAAGCTTTTTTTTGCACAAATTAAACCGCTGTCATAAGCCGTCTGGACGGGCTTTGCGGGCTAGTCGGATTATTTATGCAGAATCCATCCACAGATTTATGCACAAGCCTTGTTTACTACAAAACCCCGCCTTGTATGAACAATCGGATTGCATAGAAACTCGCTCGAAGCTATGCAATCGCTAAGTAGTACGCTACAAGTCTTAAAGTTTTTTAATCAGCTTGAAAACGAAAAGGGTTTCGTCGACACTGACCTCGGTGTAAAAAGTTTTCTCATCGATAAATGCGAACAGTTTTTTTAATCCGTTAGTCATTTGTTAGTTATGCCGAAAAAGCGTCCAAACAAAAAAGTTAATATAGATATTGTGACTAAGCGCAAGCTGGCTAAACTATCTATTCCGCGCGGCAATAAGATTGTCCAGCGTGCGCGCATCCATAACTTGCTTAAAGAAGCAACACAGCGTCCAGTTTGTTGGTTGGCTGGACCTGCTGGGTCGGGGAAAACAACCGCGGTTATCGATTATGTAAGCGCTACATCCGCATCGGCAATCTGGTATAGAGTCGACGAGAGCGATAATGATATCGCCTCCTTTTTTTATTATTTGGCACAAACTTATTCGGGTCGAAGAAAAAAGACCGAACTGCCCCTGTTTACTTCAGAGTATGCAGCGAGGCCATTAGATTTTTCGCGACGTTTCTTCCGTCAATTTTTTAATCAATTGCAAGACAATTGCCTGTTAGTGTTGGACGATTTACATACGGTCCAGTCCAACTTGTTTCAATCAGTACTGGCCACGGCATTCACTGAGATACCTGATGGCATTAACTGCCTATGTCTGAGCCGCAGTCTACCATCGCTAGAGTTTTCTTCTTTGCAAGTAAGAGGTCAATTATCGGTGATCGATCAGTCTTTGCTTGATTTCACCTACCATGAGGCACAAGCATTATTTACTGATCGCACTCTTAGCACGGCGCATTTGCAGCAAGCCTATGAGTTAACCCAAGGATGGGCGGCTGGGTTAGCGTTGATCAGTGACCGTATACAGCAGGCAGAACGATTTTCTCCTGCGATTAATAACCCGGCAACTCAGCTAGATTCAAAATCTTTATTGTTTTACTATTTGGCGAATCACGTGTTTGTTGCTTTGCCAGAAGAGCAACAGCAATTTTTACTACACACCAGCCTGCTTCCGGAGATTTCTTCCGATTCTGCGGACGAGTTGATGGGGCGAGAAGATAGTGGTGCTCAATTAGCGTTGCTCTATCGACGGCAATTATTTATCTCGCGTCGAGGCGGGCGCGATCCAGTGTATCGCTATCACGATTTGTTACGCGAATTTCTGCAAGAGCAATTAGTGGCCCGTGTTCCGGGAAATAAATTGCGAGACCTCAAACGAGTAGCTGCCAAAGCCTTAGAGTCCAGAGGGGATATAAGCTATGCCATCAGGCTCGCTTATGAAGCTCAAGATTGGGATCGGGTGTTGACTATATTGTTGGTGCACGCCGAGTCCATGATAAATTCGGGTCGAAGAGAGACTTTCATCCATTGGGCTAAAACTTTACCGGAAACGCTCTATGACGATCAACCATGGTTATGCTATTGGCTGGCTATGGCCTATGCGCTGTACGATGATAAAAATGCTGAATCGTGGTTTGAGCGCGCGTATTCGATTTTTGAAGTAAGCAAAGACGATGCAGGTCTATGCACTAGCACGGCCAGTGCGCTATTGACTCGAACCTACAGTTTTCAGTCGCGTGGTGATCTTAATCGCTGGATAGAACGATGTATTGAATTGCGTACGGCAATGGATCAATTGACAGAGCCGAGCACTATATTGTTAGCGAAAACAGGTTACATCCGTGCACTCATGTTCAGCAATAAACCACAGTTAAACTCGCAACAAGCCGGGCAAAGTTGTCAAGACATGCTTGCCTTATTGATATCGAGCGACAACGAAATAGATCCGAATTTGCGCTTGATGGCGAGCCAAGCGATGGTCGATTATGCAGGCTACGAACTTTCCGGCACCCTATTTGTTCAAGCATTCAAAGCTGTAGAAAAGGTATTAGATGATGATCGAGTGCGACCTTGGTTACGTGCTTATTGGTTGCTTTCCGTGACTTGGGTTAGGCAACGTTTGCCGGATGCGAGCGCTAAGCTGCCTTATCAACATAGCGAAGCAATGATAACGGAAACCCTACAGCTTGCAGAAAGAGAATCGTTGCCGGATATCGCTATTCTTGCCGTCGAAATGATGCAAAGAGTAGCCAAGCTGCACAACAGCGTAGACGATATGGCCAAGTGGGTACAGCGGATGGAAACGCTAATCGACCATCAAGCGCCACTGCAAGTGGATCGATTGCGTTTCGCACAAATTAGTTTGCTATCGATGCAAGAAAAATATGAGCAGGCTATCAAGCTATCCGATGAAGTGCTTCCACCTATCCTTGGGGCGACTCCGATAATTTCCAGTTGGAAGTTTCTAATTGCGCATTTTCAGCTCTATGTGGGCGCGGGACGTTATTCCCAAGCTATAACTTTCCTCTCAGCTTATGCTGATAACTTCAGCGGATTTCTGAGGCGAATGATTCAACTATACCTAGATCTTGCAGCGGCTTTCGCGGTTAGGGAAAGTAGCGGTTTTTATCAGGAGCGGTTGGCGAAATGTCTTGAAGCGTTACGCCGAGAAAATGCCATCACGGTATTTAATAATACGCCAGCATTAGCAGCGAAACTATGCGCAGACGGTTTGCGCTATCAAATCGAGACCGAGTTTTGTTGCTACATAATCGAAAAACGCAACTTACGTGCGCCATGGTTTGCGGTGGCTTACTGGCCCTGGCCGGTGCGTGTGTATGCCCTTGGAGGCCTGCGCATTTATCTTAAGGATGAGGCAGTGAAGTTCGGCAAAAAAGCGCAACGGAAGCCGCTTGAATTATTGAAGGCTTTGTTATGCGCCGATCAGGAAATAGAAAGCAAACAACTAATACGCTTTTTATGGCCCGAGTTATCCGAGCAGGCGAAAACCAATCCGCTCGACATGACTGTATACCGGTTGCGCAAATTACTCGGACGAGATGACTCAGTTTCGGTCGACGAAGGAAAAATCCGGCTCAATCCCGACGTGGTATGGAGCGATGTCGCCGCTTTTGAAGCGATGACCGTAGATACTTCACTTGCCGAGCATGGTGAATTGATCGAGAGAGCAGAGCAAGCCATTGACCTTTATCAAGGTGCATTGTTCGGCGCAGGCGAGCCTGAAAAACAGTGGTTATCAACTCGCGAAAAACTTGAAACAAAGTTTATGAAACTTGTAGCCGAGTTGGGTGAAATATATGAGCAACAGAGAAAATGGCAACAGGCAGTGAATCTGTATCAGCGTGGACTAGAGAGTAATAATTTGAACGAAGAATTTTATCGCGGCATGATTCGATGCAAGCTGGCGCTTGGCGAAGTCGCTGGCGCTATGGAGATATATCGACGCTGTCGCTCTGTTTTATCCATTGTTTTGGGAATCGTTCCCTCTAAAGCGACTCGATTGTTACTCGGGGTAGATGAAGCTCAACACCTTAACCCGTAAGTTTGATGTATCTCAAAATTTAGGAGTAAGTATGGTTATATGGACTAACAGTTTGCTGAAAAACTACAGCGCGGCCAATCTGCGGTGTTGCTTGCAACTTGGCCTGCTCACGACGTTTCTTCAACAAACCGCTAAGCAAATGACATTAGTTGTGATGTTCACTTTGGCGAATTTGCCGGTGTTGGCTCAAACTATTCCACCCTCCGAAACCAAAAGATATTTCGTTGAATTCGCTGGTGATCCCCTCACACAATTAGACGAATTCAAAAGGTTTTTAATCCGACAGGGACTAACCCGAGAAAACGGCGTGTGGATCAATCATATTTATTCGAGGGTATTTAATGGTGTTTCGGTGACGGTTAGCAAACCTGAACAAACACCGATCATAGCCGGCGGGCCAAACGTAATCGGGATTACCCCAGTGGGAACAGCGACTATTCCCCGCTACTCAGGGCCAGATGCCGGCGATATGGGACCGGATTCTCAGAAAGAAGGCAAAGCAGTGGGTGCCGACGAGTTTCGTCGTGCGACGGGGTTGCGCGGCCATGGTATCAGAGTGGCGATTATCGATAGTGGTGTCGATTTGCAACGAGCAGAACTCCGGCAAGTTAAAGGCGGTAAAGATTTTGTCGGCGATGCATTTAATCCTGCATCGTGCCTCGCCTCAGGTCATTCATGCGAAGAACAACACGACGGAATAAATGATTTGCACGGACACGGCACACATCTAGCAGGCATCATCGCAGCGAATTCAGATACGGTTTCGCCCGATCCATCTTTTACACCTTCTCATTCCGCATGGGGAGGCATCGCCAATCGAGTTGATCTCTGGGCGTATCGAGTCTTCGCTCGTGATACGGTGACATTCATCGACATCATTTTGGCGGGGTTAGAGCAAGCTGCAAAAGACGGCATTCGTGTATTGTTGTTGGGCTTCGAAACGCAGGATACGGGACAAGTCCTGGTCAATGCGCTACAGAAATTGCAAGAACAGGGTGTGATCGTTGTAGTAGGCGTGGGTGATTCAGGCGAACGAGGTCTTTCTAAGCTCGCTGAACAAAATAGCGTACTCAGTGTTGGAGCGGTCGGCGAAGTGCACGAAGACCATCAAGAACCAACTTCGGATAAGTGTTTAGATCATTCTCCAGGGTTACGCATGGCTAGTTTTTCTGCGCGCGGACCGAATTCGGTAGGACAACTCAAGCCCGATTTAGTCGCGCCAGGACAAGAAGTGCGTTCCGCCTATCTTGCCAATCGTTATCAAAAATTAAGCGGAACAGCGGTTGCGGCAGCACATGTAGCAGGCCTAGCAGCGCTGCTGTTACAAAGCAATCCGGAGCTCACTCTGTATACATTACGCGATCGCCTGCAGCAAACAGCTGTACCTATAATTGGCAGCGACCTTTACAGCGACGCTTGGCCAGCGAGCTTAACTGAACAAGGTGCAGGCATGGCCAATATCTGCCGTGTCCACCGGCTCATGCCCGTTACTGCTTCTCCAGCAAGATTGGAAACAGTCGTAACTCGGAAGCCTATCACCCGAACCCTTGTTATTACCAACCCCGATCGAAGTCCGCAGAATTTTACGGCCGAGCATCGACCCGCCTTATCGCAGAGAGATCCACTTTCTGTAGCTAGACTGGAATTTAATGAAAGGTCCTTTACCATTCCGCCAGGAAGTAGCTTTTCCTTAAACGTAACACTCCATTTCCCGGAAGCGGCAACTGAAGAAGAAGTCTATAGCGGATACATCGAGCTGCTGCAGCGCTTGCCGGGAGAGGATGCCCCGGAAGTCGTTGTCAGAATTTCTTATTTGGCGGCTAAATAAAATGTAGCTGTAGATTTGTTTGGCTAACAAATTTCTAATCCGTTAGCGATCTGTTAGCCAATATCCCTTTTTTCTCCGCAAACTCGGTTACCCTTCAGCTAGACCCGAATTTTCCGTTCGGGAAAAAGATCACTTTTTGTTCAGTAAATAAAAGAGGCATTATGCGCAAGTTGCTAGTCATGTTGATTGTTATCGGAATTGCCGTAA
>FRDC01002918.1_pt1 | contig 30982 bp, 31 predicted proteins | sample 1106171 | NCBI WGS metagenome assembly FRDC01 (sample SAMEA3930566, study PRJEB13176) | freshwater metagenome | biome: Drinking water system; feature: drinking water; material: water | place: Singapore | collected 2014-12-20 | reverse complement strand
GCGGCGGCTTCCAGCGCCGGTTCAGTGCGCTCCAGTTCGAGCGAGGCGGCGAGCAGGGCGAGCCGTGCGACGACCCCGTAGGAGTAGAAGCGGTTCGGCGGCGCGTGCGGCGACACGTCGAAATCGGGCTGCGAACAGTGCGTGTCGAAGGCGAGCGGCACGAAGTGCATCCCCGGCGCGTTCAGGTTCTCCTCCGGTCCGCGGTCGGTGTGCACGCGGTAGAAGCCACCCACCACGAAGTGATCGATCATGTAGACCACCGGCTCGGCCACTGCCTCGTTCACGTTCTCGAAGGTCGGCACGCCTTCCTGCACCATCACGTTGGATACCTCGAGGCCTTCCTTGACCACGGCCATCTTGTTGCGCTGCTTGCGGTTGAGGCCCTTCACGTCGTCCGGGCTCTTCACCGACATGATGCCCATGCCGTAGGTGCCGGCGTCGGCCTTCACGATCACGAACGGTTGCTGGGAGATGCCGTACTCGCGGTACTTCGCCGCGGTGCGCTTCAGGATGTCGTCGACCCAGCCTGCCAGGCATTCCTCGCCGGTACGTTCCTGGAAGTTGATCTCGCCGCATACGCCGAAGTACGGGTCGATCAACCAGGGATCGATGCCGATCAGTTCGGCAAAATCCTTCGCGACTTCGCGGTAGGCGCTGAAGTGGTTCGATTTCAGGCGCGTCGACCAGCCGGCGTGCATCGGCGGGATGATGGGCTGGTCGATGCCTTCGAGGATCTTCGGAATTCCGGCCGACAGGTCGTTGTTGAGCAGGATCGTGCACGGATCGAACCCGGCGAGCTCCACGCGGCGACCGGAGCGCACGATCGGCTCCAGCAGCAGCTTGCGTCCATCGGGCAACGCCAGCTCGGTCGGCGCGGTGATCTCCGGAATCAGGGTGCCGACCCGCACCTTCATGCCGGCCTGGCGCAGGATCGATTGCAGCGTTGCCACGTTCTGCAGATAGAACGTGTTGCGTGTGTGGTTCTCGGGCACGAGCAGCACGCCGCGTGCGTCGGGACAGATCTTCTCGACCGCGACCATGATCGCCTGCACGCACAACGGCATGAACTCGGGCGCGAGATTGTTGAAGCCGCCCGGGAAGAGGTTGGTGTCGACCGGTGCCAGCTTGAACCCGGCGTTGCGCAGATCCACCGAAGCGTAGAAGGGTGCTGCGTGCTCGAGCCATTGCGAGCGCAGCCAGTGTTCGATGGTCGGCTGAGCGTCGAGGATCTGCCGCTCCAGTTCGAGCAGCGGTCCGGTGAGGGCGGTGACGAGATTGGGGACAGTCATGAATGCGATGCGCGCCACGTCCTGCGGGGTGGATGAGTCGGCGGAGTATAGCCCACGAGTTTTTTCGACAACCCCGATCGATTCATGGTTTGCGGTCGCAGCATGAACGGTGCTTGACAGCCGAAAACGACGGGGAGTACAAAGCCACTCGCACGAAACAAAGGTTCGCCGCAGTTATCAGCGTGCCGTAGGGTTTTTTTCCCCGCGAGCGGTGAACGACCTATAACGAGATCTACACAGTCACGGGAGGAGTCGATGGCGGAGTCACTCGCCTCACGCATCGACCGCATGTTCGCGCGCGACCGGATCATGGCGCTGCTGTTCGTGGCCCTGCTCTGGCTGGTCACGGGTTTCGTCTACTTCGCGGTGGACGCGCTCGTCGCGAACGGCGGCATACGCATAGCACTCGCCATTGCGGCGCTGTTCCTGCTCGCCTTCAACACCGCCTCGATCCTCGCGATGATCCGTCACTATCGCGAGGACAAGGAACACATCTACGGTCTGGACATCCGCCACCTGGACGAGAACCGCTCGCGCTAGGTGGCGCATTCGCGCTCCGATGGACTGGGGTCCGGTGCGAACCGATTCGATGGTCAGGGGTTACGAGAGGAGGGGAACATGGCGCAGCACTACGCGCCCCCGAAGCAAGGGGGCATGGGTCAGTTCATCGACAGCATCCTGCTCATGGTGCTGGTGTTCATCTGCCTGTTGGCACCGGTCTACCTGAAGGCGGACCACAGCGCGGCACCGCCCGAGGAGGCGAAGGAGGAAGCGACGAAGGTCGAGGCGACCTGGCAGGGGCTCGGGCAGACGCCGGTACAGGCGCAGCAGTGGGAAAAGCTCGGCCACACACCCGAGACCGCGAAGCCGATCATCGAGAACCGTTTCGACTACGCCGTCGATCCGATGGCGCTGATCGTCACCATCGCCGTCATCGTCGGCTACTTCGTGTTCGTGTTCCGCATCTCCGACCGGGAGTACCGCGAGGTGGTGCGCGAGCGCTTTGGCGACGGCGGCAACTAGAGCAGGAGAGACGGCATGGATGCCTGGGATCTGTTGAGCTACGCGGCATGGGCGGTATCGGCCCTGCTGTTCATCTGGATGCTGGCGGACGCCTGGGGTGTCGGCCGGAACTTCGACGAGGATTTCCTGCTGTCGTCGCGCGAAGGCGAGGAATAGCGGGTCTAGCGTCAGGGGAGAGACGATGAGTGAGGCAACGACGGCAGCGGGCAGCGCATCCGGACAACCGACGCGCATCGCCTTGCTCAAGGTGCTGGGCCCGGTGCACGTGTGGGCCCTCGGCGTGGGCATCGTGCTGGTGGGCGAGTTCATGGGTTGGAACTTCTCCGTCGGCAAGGGCGGAGCCTACGGGTCGCTCATCGCGTGCTGGGTGGTCGGTCTGCTCTACACCTGTGTCGCGATGATCGACTCCGAAGTCACGTCCACGGTGGCGGCGGCGGGTGGGCAATACACGCAGGCGAAGCACATCGTGGGGCCGTTGATGGCCTTCAACGTGGGTCTTTATCTGGTGATGGCGTACACGATGCTGGAAGCCGGCGATGCCCTCGTGGTCGGCGACCTCATGAAGGCGGTGGCCGGCGAACTCGGCCACGCCGATCTCGATCCCCGGCCGTTCGTGGTGCTGTCGATCGCGCTCCTCGCGTGGCTCAACTACCGAGGCGTGTTCATGACCCTCACCGTGAACTTCGTGATCACGGCGGCGGCGTTCCTCGCGATCGTCATCCTGTTCGTGGGCGTGTCGCCCTGGGAGCCCGCCAAGGTGTTGCTCCACAAGGACCTCCTGGTCGATCTCCCCTACGGCTGGATCGGCGTGATCGCGGCCATGCAGTTCGCCATGTGGTACTACCTCGGCATCGAGGGCACGTGCCAGGCGGCAGAGGAAGTGCGCTCCGCCGGTCGCTCGATTCCGCTCGGCACCATGAGCGGCATGATCACGCTGCTGATCGCCGCGTCGCTCACGTGGTACGTCGCCGCCGGACTGATGCCGTGGGAGTATCTCGGGCAGGCGATCACGCCGCTGTATGACGCGGCCAAGCTCACAGGCAGCGGCACGCTGCAGGTGATCCTGTTCGTGGGCACGATCTTCTCGGCCATCGCATCGGCCAACGGTTGCATCAACGACGCGTCACGCGCGTGGTTCTCCATGGGGCGCGATCGCTATCTGCCCACGTGGTTCGGCGCGGTGCATCCGCGCTACCGCACGCCGTACCGGGCAATCCTGTTCCTGATTCCGATTGCGGTGGTGTTCGCCTTCCAGGCGCCGCTCGACCAGGTGATCAGCTTCTCGATCCTGTCGGGCCTGCTCGGCTACACCTTCATGTCGTTCAACATGATGAAATTCCGCAAGCAGTGGCCGCTGGGCAGCATCAAGCGCGGATACGTGCATCCGTTCCATCCGCTGCCTGCCATCGTGCTGCTGGTGCTGTGCATCGCCACGTACTTCGCGACGTTCCTCGGCTACGGCGCGACGCTGGTGGCGGTGATGGCGTTCTACATTCTCGCTTCCGCCTGGTTCGTGTTCCATCGCTACAAGTTCGTGCGGCGCGGCGACCAGTTCACCATGCCGTGGCCCCGGCCGAAGGGCTATTGACCCGTCCAACGTGGAGGTATCGCCATGATCCGGAAGATCCTCTGTGCCACTGACGGGTCCACGGCTTCTGCGAAGGCCGTGGACGCGGCGGTCGAACTGGCTTCACAACTCGGGGCGGCACTCACCTTCGTCACGGTCGAACGCGTCACGGTGGAGAAGGCCGCCAATTCGGCGTTCTGGGATTCCCAGGTGCTCGACTTGGCGGTTGCCCAGACGCATCGCGATCTGTCCGCGGCCGCCGCAAAAGCCCGCAACGCCGGCCTCACGCAAGTGCAGTGTGTCACGACCCAGGGTGGCAACGTCGCTGCCGCCATCATCGACTACGCCGAGAAGAACGGCTTCGACCATATCGTCACCGGTTCGCTGGGGCGCACCGGCCTTGCGCGACTCATGCTCGGTTCGGTTGCCGCCGACGTCGTGGCCAAGGCGCACTGTCCCGTGACGGTGGTGCGCTGAAGGCGCGTTGTTCGTGCGCTGGGATGTGGTTCTGCTGGGCGCCGCGTTGGCCGGCGCCCTGGCGTGGCAGGCGCGGCGCGACCAGGCGCGGGTGCGAGCATGGCGCGTGCAGTTGTTCGACGGTTGCAGCATGCTGTTGGCGCGGCCTGCGATCCGTATCGACCACACCGGATGGCCGGTCCTGGAGGGAACGTCGGAGGGCATGCCGGTCACTTGTGGTCTGATCTTCGACGATCTGGGGTACCGCAAGCTGCCGGTCCTCTGGCTGTCCGTGACGATTGCGGTCCGGGTTGGGGTCGATGCTGCATTCGACGCACTGGCGCGCGAGCAGGGTACGGAGTTCTTCTCACCGGCCGCCGACCTGCCGGTGCGCCTGTCGCTGCCGGGTGCCTGGCCGCGCCATGTGAGCCTGCGGGCGGATCGAGAGAGCACGCTGCCCATGGCGATGGCAACGATGGGCGCGCAGTTCTTCCAGTCTCCGCAAGCCAAGGAGATCGTGGTGTCGCCGAAAGGCGTGCGCCTGTTGAGTCTCCTGGCTGAAGGCCGCCGAGCGGAGTACTTGATGTTGCGGCGGCCGCGCTTCGACCTGGACCGGATCGATCCGGCCGCGGTCGCCGCGCGATTGGCCGACGCGCGCGTGCTTGTTCAGGCGCTGGGCACTGCGTCCGATGAACAGCGCCGCGCCGCCTGACGTTGACTACCTCCCGACAGGCCTGCGGCCTCTCGCCGATGGCAGGCCCGGCGCGGACCAGGATGAAACGGCCTCCGTGCGTAATTCGTTCGCTCACCCCCGAGGGAGCGCATCAGCGGCTTGGGGTGCTCTGGCGCCACCCATGTCGAGGTTTCTCGTGAGAGGGCCCGTGCGCCCCGGCCGCCGGCCCATTGCGATGGCGCACACCGTACCGACATGACCCGAAGCCCGCCGCACCCATTGGTGGTGATGGTCGTGGCAGCGCTGCTGCCGGGCATGGGCCAGGTCATGAACGGCATGACCACCCGTGCGCTCACGTTCATCTTCTTCATGTTCATGCTCGGCATGGTGAGCTGGCATCTCACCACCCCCGCGCATTCGTTCGTGGGCCGGCACGCCGGCGGTTTCCTCGTATACGCCATCTCCGTGGTGGATGCCTATCGGCTGGCGCGCTGGCGCTACGAACTGCATCGGGCCCGGCTCGCGCATCCCTGAGGCAGCCGCCGGCGGCGGCACGTTGACGCTGCCCCTGCTGGCGTTCATCATGTGCACGAAAGATTCACGGCAAGAATCATCGTCCGTCGCCGGTAACCGCCGCCCGCCCCGCCTTTCCCGCCTCGATGCCGTATCAGCTCCTGCGCTTCGCATTCGCTTCGAAACATCCCGAACCCCGGATGTTCCGGACGCCCGAGCGCCTGAAAAACGCCTACGACGCCGTGATCATCGGCGCCGGCGGCCACGGACTGGCGTCGGCCTACTACCTCGCGCGCGATCACGGGATGACCAATGTGGCGGTGCTCGAGCGCGGCTATATCGGCGGCGGCAACACCGGCCGCAACACCACGATCATCCGCTCGAACTACCTGACGCCCGAGGGCGTGGCGTTCTACGACCAATCGGTGCGGCTGTGGCAGGACCTCTCGCAGGATTTCGACCTCAACCTGTTCTATGCCACCCGCGGGCACTTCACGCTGGCGCACACCGACTCCGCCGTGCGCACCATGCGCTGGCGTGCGGAGGTGAACAAGCATTTCGGCGTCGACAGCGAACTGGTCGGTCCGGACGAAGTCAGGAAGGCGGCACCGCAGATCGACATCACGTGCGGCGGGCACGCACCCATTCTCGGTGCGCTGTATCACGCGCCGGGCGCCATCGCACGGCACGATGCGGTGGCCTGGGGCTACGGCCGCGGTGCCGATCAGCGCGGCGTGGAGATCCATCAGCAGACCGAGGTGCTCGGCATCAACGTCGAGAGCGGCAAGGTCACCGGGGTCCGCACCACCAAAGGCGACATCGCGACCCCGCGGGTGCTGTCGGCCGTGGCGGGGTTCACGCCGCGGGTCACGGACATGGTCGGCTTGCGCACGCCGATCTACATCCATCCGCTGCAGGCGATGGTCACCGAACCGATGAAGCCGTGGCTCGATCCGATCCTGGTGTCCGGCAGCCTGCACGTGTACGTGAGCCAGTCGGCGCGCGGCGAACTGGTGATGGGCGCATCGCTCGATCCCTACGAACTGCATGCCACGCGCTCGACCCTCGATTTCGTCGAGGGGCTCGCCGCACACATGCTCGACATGTTCCCGTTCCTCTCGAACGCGCGGGTGAACCGGCAGTGGGCGGGCATGGCCGACATGACGCCGGATTTCGCGCCCATCATGGGGACCACGCCGGTGGAGGGGTTCTATCTCGACGCAGGTTGGGGCACCTGGGGCTTCAAGGCGACCCCGGTGTGCGGCAAGACCATGTCGTGGACCGTGGCCAACGGCCGCAATCATGAATTGATCAAGGGCTTCAATCTCTCGCGGTTCGAGCGCTACGAGCTCACCGGCGAGAAAGGCGCAGCGAGCGTGGGTCACTAACATGCGACAGCCGGCACATTCGTCCGCTGAACAGAAGCTCTCAGCGCGGAGGACGCGAGGGAAAACCGAATCCTTCGTCTCCAGGTTTTGCTTTTCCTCCGCGTTGAGCACCTCAGGTTGTCGGGGCTCCGGGACATGAAGATCCTGACCTGCCCCGTCAATGGTCCGCGGCCGGTCTCGGAGTTCGCGTACGGTGGTGAAGTGCGCCCCATGCCGGACGGGGCGACCTGCACCGATCGCGAATGGGCCGACTACGTGTTCAATCGCAGCGGCGTTCCGGGCGTGAAGATCGAGTGGTGGTACCACATCGCGAGCGGCACGTGGTTCTACGCCGAGCGCGACACGGTGGCGGATCGTGTGATCCGCACGTGGCTGCCCGCATGAGCTCGCGCCTGCCACCCGTCACCGGGGAATGGATCGACCGTTCGCGCGGCGTCGATTTCACGTTCGATGGCCGTGCGTATCGCGGCTGTGCCGGCGACACACCCGCCAGCGCGCTGTGGGCCGCCGACGTGCACGTGCTCGGCCGCAGCTTCAAGTACCACCGGCCGCGCGGCGTGCTGTCGCTGGCGAACCACGACGTGAACACGATGATGCAGGCGGGCGCCCGGCTCAATCTGCGTGCCGACGTCGAGCCGCTCGAGCAAGGCATGGCGCTCACCAGCGTCAATACCGCGGGCGGTGCATCCGGCGACCGGCTGCGCATCCTGAACGCGCTCGGCGGCTTCCTGCCGGTGGGTTTCTACTACAAGGCATTCCATCGGCCGAAGGCGCTGTTTCCCTTCTGGGAGCGCGTGTTCCGCCGCATGACGGGCCTCGGTACGCTCGACTTCGGCGCGCCCCACATCCGCACGCCGAAGCGCTACGACTTCTGCGATGTCCTGGTCGTGGGTGCCGGTCCTGCAGGGCTGCATGCGGCGCTCGCCGCAGGGCGGGCCGGCGCCAAGGTCGTGCTGGTGGACGAGAACGCGCGCATCGGCGGATCGCTTGGTTATCAGCGCGGCGGTTCCATCGAAGGTTTCGAGATGTTGCGCGATCTCGAGCGCGACCTTGCCGATCTCGCCAACGTGTCGGTGCGTCCCGGTACGCTGGCCGCGGGGTACTACGCCGACCACTGGATCCCGCTGGTGGACGCTAAGCGCATGACCAAGCTGCGTGCCCGCGCGGTGATCGTGGCCGGCGGCGCGTTCGAGCAGCCGGCGGTGTTCCGCAACAACGATGCGCCGGGTGTCATGCTCGCTTCCGCGGCCCAGCGATTGTTGTATCGCTACGCCGTCAAGCCGATGGACAAGGCGCTGGTGCTGACCGCCAATGCCGACGGCTATCGCGCGGCGCTCGACCTGATGGCCCATGGCGTCGCGATCGCGGCCGTCGCGGACCTGCGTGCCGACGGCGAGCCGAGTGCGCTCTCGATGCGAGTGAAGCAGGTGGGCATCCCGGTGCTCAAGAGCCACTGCGTGCTGGAGGCCGAGGCCGTCGGTGACAGGCTGGTGGCCGCCACCGTGTGCCCGACCGGGGCCGACGGCAAGCCCGACACGGCGTCACCGCAGAAGTTCGCGTGCGACGGGCTGGTGATGAGCGTGGGCTGGGCTCCGGCGGCGGCCCTGCTGTATCAGGCCGGCGCGAGCATGCGCTACGACACGACCACGCACCAGTTCGTCCCCGAGCGCTTGCCTGCCGGCGTGTTCGCCTGCGGGCGCGTGAACGGGGTGTACGCGCTCGATTCGCGCTGCGAGGACGGTGAGCGGGCCGGGACGGAAGCCGCACGCCATCTCGGTTTCGACACGCCCGAGCGCAGTTTCTCGATCGCGCCCGAGCGCTCGCCGCCATCGCATCCGTGGCCAATCGTCGAACATCCCGCCGGCAAGAACTTCGTGGATTTCGACGAAGACCTGCATCTGCGCGACTTCCACAATGCCGCGCAGGAAGGCTTCGACAACATCGAGCTCATGAAGCGCTACACGACGGTGGGCATGGGCCCATCGCAGGGCAAGCATTCGAACATGAACGCGATCCGCGTCCTCGCGCGGATTCGCGGCGTCTCGCCCGGTGAAGTGGGCACGACGACCGCCAGGCCGTTCTTCCATCCGGTGCCGTTGTCGCACCTGGCCGGGCGTGGTTTCAACGTGCATCGCGAAACGCCGCTCCACAGCCGGCACGATGGCCTCGGTGCCGTCTGGATGCAGGCTGGTGTCTGGCTGCGGCCCGAGTATTACGCCCTGCCGGGCAAGCGCAAGAGCGAGATCGTGCGCGACGAGGCGCGCGCGGTGCGCGACGCGGTCGGTCTCATCGACGTGGGCACGCTCGGCAAGATGGAGCTGTACGGGCCGGACGCCGGCGCATTCCTGGAACGGGTGTACACCGCAAAGTTCTCCGGCATGAAGCCGGGCACCACACGCTACGCGGTGATGCTGGACGAAAGCGGCGTCGTCATCGACGACGGCGTGGTGGCGCGGTTGTCCGAGCAGCACTTCTACTTCACGACGACCACGACGGGTTCGACCACCGTCTATCGCGAACTGCAGCGCTGGAACGCGCAGTGGAATCTCGAAGTGGGCATCGTCAACGCGACCGGTGCCTTCGCCGCCATGAACCTTGCCGGCCCGAAGGCACGGGCGGTGCTGCGCAAGTTGACGTCACTCGATCTGTCGAACGAGGCCTTTCCGTATCTTGCGCTGCGCGAGGCCGATGTGGCCGGCGTGCCGGCGCGCCTGATGCGCGTCGGCTTCGTCGGCGAACTCGGCTACGAGATCCACGTGCCGGCCGACCGCGCGGCGCGTGTCTGGGACGCCCTGATGGAGGCCGGCCAGGACGATGGGATCCGTCCCTTCGGGGTCGAGGCGCAGCGCCTGCTGCGACTGGAGAAAGGCCACATCATCATCGGGCAGGACACCGACGGCCTCACTCAACCGGACGAAGCCGGACTCGAATGGGCGGTGAAGGTCGACAAGCCGTTCTTCGTGGGTAAGCGGAGCGTTGAGATCGTGCGCAAGAACGGGCCGCGGCAGAAGCTCGTCGGCTTCGAGCTCGATGCGATCGGCGCCTCGACCGCACCGCGCGAATGTCATCTGGTCGTGCGCAATGGCGCGATCGCCGGGCGGGTCACCAGCATCGCCTGGAGCGACACGCTGGGCAAGCACGTGGGTCTGGCCTTCGTGGCCCCCGACATGACCGAACTCAACTCGCCGTTCTTCATCCGGGCCGACGGCGGCACCATGGTGCAGGCACGCGTGGTGCCCACGCCGTTCTACGACGCCGAAGGCCTGCGGCAGAAGGTGGTGGACTGATGGCTGCCGCGCTGCGTTCGAGTCCCCTGGCCCACGCCTTGGCCACCTTGCATCCTGAATGGATCGAGGTGGCTGGCATGCCGCTCGCGGCGAAGCTGCGCGACGATCGTCCCGATCGCAGCGCGAAACTCGGCATCTGCGATCTGTCGGCGTTGCCGCGGATCGGGCTCAAGGGTCCGGGTGCTGCTGATTGGTTGTCCGCGCGCGGAGTAACGGTCCCCGGCCAGCCGAACACCTGGTCAGCGCTGGAAGGTGGCGGCGCGGTGGCGCGCCTCGCACGCACCGAGTTCCTGGTCGAGGACGGATTCTCCGGCAAGACGGTGGCGCGGCTCGCGCCGGACCTGATGCCGGGATCGCCCGGCGTCTACCCGGTACCCCGGCAGGATTGCGCCCTGGCGCTCACCGGGGAGCTGGTGAACGAACTGCTGGTCCAGACCTGCAACGTCGATTTCACCGCGCAGACGCGCGACGCACGCGTCGTCACGCTGACCCTGATGGTGGGCGTGTCGGTCACCGTGTTGCAGCAACGCCTGGCGGGAACCGATTGCTGGCGCCTGTGGTGCGACGGCACCTCGGGCCCTTACCTGTGGGAAACGTTGACGGGCATCGCCGCGGAACTGGGCGGAGGTGCCGTCGGATTCGCGAGCGCGTTCCCGGACGCGCAACTTCAGAACCTCCAATGATTCATCGCACCAGAAGGGGAAGATGACCATGACACCGGCGCAGGCGAAGAAGCTCTTCAAGGACGAGAACATCCAGTACATCCTGGCGCAGTTCGTGGACATCCACGGTGCCGCCAAGGCGAAGGCCGTGCCGGTGGAGCACCTCGAGATGGTGCTCACCGACGGCGCCGGCTTCGCTGGCTTCGCGCTGTGGGGCTTCGGCATGGGACCGCAAGGCCCCGACTACATGGCGGTGGGCGATCTCGACACGCTCCAGCCGATTCCCTGGATGCCCGGGTTCGCGCGCATGGCCACGTGGGGCCACGTGAAGGGCAAGCCCTATCCCTACGATTCGCGGCTCGCGCTCAAGAACGCGACCGACCGGCTGAAGGCCAAGGGCCTCACGCTCTACACCGGGATCGAGCCGGAATTCATGCTGCTCAAGCGCCGGCCGGACGGCAGCGTCGGACCCTGCGACGACACCGATTCGCTCGAGAAGCCCTGCTACGACTCCAAGGGGCTCGCGCGCAGCGCCGAGTTCCTGACCCGGATCACCGGGGCATGCCGCAAGGTCGGGATCGACGTCTACCAGATCGACCACGAGGACGCGAACGGCCAGTTCGAGGTGAACTACACCTATGCCGACGCAATGACGACGGCCGACCGGCACATCTTCGTCAAGATGGCGGCGAGCGAGATCGCGAACCAGCTCGGCCTTATCGCCACGTTCATGCCGAAGCCGTTCTCGAATCGCACCGGGTCCGGAGCGCATTTCCACCTGTCGATCGGCGACGGCAAGACGAAGAACCTGTTCTACGACACCAAGGACAAGCGTGGCCTGGGACTCTCGAAGATGGGCTACCACTTCATGGGCGGCCTGCTGCATCACGCGCGCGGTCTCACGGCCATCTGCGCGCCGACGGTGAATTCATACAAGCGTCTCGTGGTGGGTCGTGCACTGTCTGGCGCCACCTGGGCGCCGGCGTACGTGACCTACGGCGACAACAACCGCACCTGCATGGTCCGCATTCCCTACGGACGTCTGGAGATGCGCCTGCCGGATGCCGCGGTGAATCCCTACCTCGCCAGTGCTGCCATCATCGCCGCGGGCATGGACGGAGTCGAGAAGAAGATGGATCCGGGCGAGCCCAACAACACCAACCTGTACGAGTGGACCGACGCCCAGCTCAAGAAGGCCGGCATCGACGTGCTGCCGCAGAGCCTCGCCGAATCGGTCGATGCGCTCGAGGCCGACAAGGTGCTGTGCGAAGGTCTCGGCAAGGACCTCGCGGCGGAGTTCATCCGGTTGAAGCGGATGGAATGGATCGAGTACCAGCGCCATGTGTCGGGCTGGGAAGTGGAACGCTATCTCGAGTTCTTCTAGACGGAACTCGCGGCCAGAAAAGGAGTTCGATCATGTGCGGAATCGTGGGATTGCTGGTGAAGAACCCGGCCATGCGCGGCCGGTTGGGTGAACTGATGGTGCCGATGCTGGAGGAGATGGCCTCGCGCGGTCCGGAATCGGCCGGGCTCGCGGTGTTCACCGACCGCCTGCCCGAGACCGACCGCAAGTACAGCCTGTACGCGCCCGCCTGGGATTACGACTGGGCCCCGTTCGAAGCGGACTTCATCAAGCGCTTCGGCACCGAAGCGCAGATGGCGGTCAAGGGCAACCATGCGGTGCTCACGTGCGACGAACCGGCGGATGCCGTCAAAGCGTGGACGCGGCAGAACTATCCGGCGCTGCACGTGCTCTCGGCCGGTCGCCGCATCGACATCTACAAGGACATCGGCCATCCGGCCGACATCGCGAAGCGCTACGATTTCCCGAAGCTGACCGGCACCCATGTGGTCGGACACACCCGCATGGCGACCGAATCGGCAGTGACGCCGGATCGTGCGCACCCGTTCACCGCGGGCGAGGATTTCTGCCTGGTGCACAACGGCACCATCTCCAACCCCTTCATGGTCCGGCGCAAGCTCGAGCACCGCGGCATCCGGTTCGAGACCGACAACGATACCGAAGCCGCCACGCGCTTTCTCGAGTGGCGCACGCGCGAAGGCGACACGCTCGAGCAGGCGTTGCGCAAGGGCTTCGAGGAACTGGACGGCTTCTACACCTTCCTGATCGGCACCGACAACCAGCTGGCGCTGGTGCGCGATGCGTTCGCCTGCAAGCCGGCGATCGTGGCCGAGACCGACGACTACGTGGCCATCAGCTCGGAGTTTCGCGGGCTCGCCCATCTGCCGGGCGTGAACGACGCGAAGCTGTTCGAACCGATGCCCGAGGAGCTCTACGTATGGACAGTCTAGCGATCGAGAAGCGGACCACCATGGACAAGACCTTCGACCTGGCGAAAGCCTCGGTGCGCGAGCTGAATCAGTTCCTGCATCACGATCTGGCCGGCAGCGGCATCAAGCACATCGACGTGCTCAATCCGAACGGCAGCCACAGCATCGCCGTCGGCGTGAACCACGCGGTGGACATCGACATCCGCGGCCAGGGCGGTTATTACGTCGGCGGCATGAACAAGTTCGCCAACATCACGGTGCACGGCAACGTGGGCTGGGGAGTGGCCGAGAACATGATGTCCGGCTCGGTGCGGGTGAAGGGTTTCGCTTCGGAATCCGCCGGCGCGACCGGCCATGGCGGTACGTTGATCATCGAGGGCGACGCGAGCCTGCGCTGCGGCATCTCCATGAAAGGCATCGACATCGTCGTCGGCGGCCGGGTCGGCAACTACTCCGCCTTCATGGCGCAGGCAGGGCGGCTCGTGATCTGCGGCGACGCCGGCGATGCGCTGGGCGATTCGCTGTACGAAGCGGTGATCTACGTGCGCGGGAAGATCAAGTCCCTGGGGGCGGATGCGCAACAGGAGCCCATGACTGCCGCCGATCATGCTGCCGTCGCCGAGTTGCTGAAGCGCGCCGGCTTCCCTTACGACCCCACCGAGTTCAAGCGTGTGGCGTCCGCCCGTTCCCTGTACCACTGGAACGCCGACGCCAACCAGGAGTACTGAGATGAACAAACCAGTCGAACACGCTGCCCAAGCGCCGAAGCGCATCCAGCGGGAGGAGTCTGCCGGCTTCGACCGCACCGTCATCGACTACATCCACAACGCTGCAGCCCATGGCCTGTACGAGATCCGCGGGCTCGGAGCGAAGCGGAAGCTGCCGCACTTCGACGACCTCGTGTTCCTCGCGGGTTCGGTATCACGCTATCCGCTGGAGGGCTATCGCGAGAAGTGCCACACGAAAACCGTGCTCGGGACGCGCTTCGCCAGGAAACCGGTGGAGTTGGACATCCCCATCACGTTCGCCGGCATGAGTTTCGGCTCGCTGTCGGCGCGCGTGAAGGAAGCGCTCGGACGGGCGGCCACGGAACTCGGTACGTCCACCACCACCGGCGACGGCGGCATGACGCAGGAAGAGCGGCAGTCGTCGAAGACACTCGTCTACCAGTGCCTGCCGTCGCGCTACGGCTTCAATCCCGACGATGTGCGCCGGGCCGATGCGATCGAAGTGGTGATCGGCCAGGGCGCCAAGCCGGGCGGCGGTGGCATGCTGCTCGGGCAGAAGGTTAATCCGCGCGTCGCGAAGATGCGCACCCTGCCCGAGGGTATCGACCAGCGTTCGGCCTGCCGCCATCCCGACTGGACTGGTCCCGACGATCTCGTGATCAAGATCAACGAACTGCGCGAGATCACCGACTGGCAGGTGCCGATCTACGTGAAGATCGGCGCCACCCGCGTCTACAACGACGTGAAGCTCGCGGTGCACGCCGGCGCCGACGTGGTGGTGGTGGATGGCATGCAAGGGGGTACCGCCGCCACGCAGTCGGTGTTCATCGAACACGTGGGCATTCCGACCCTGGCAGCATTGAGGCAGGCGGTCGAGGCCCTCGAGGAACTCGACATGCGCGGCAAGGTGCAACTCGTCATCTCCGGCGGCATTCGCACCGGAGCGGACGTGGCGAAGGCCCTGGCGCTCGGTGCCGATGCCGTTTCGGTAGGGCAGGGCACGCTGATCGCGCTGGGCTGCAATCACGAATCGTACTTCCAGGCCGGTGCAAACCACTCCGCCGAAGAGGACTACGCGAAGCTCGGTACAGCGCCCGGCTATTGCCATCACTGTCATACCGGCAAGTGCCCGGTGGGGATCACCACGCAGGACTCGATCCTGGAGCAGCGTCTCGATCCGGCGGTGGGCGCTAAGCGCCTCAAGAACTACTTCAAGACGATGAACATGGAGCTCACCACGGTGGCGCGTGCGTGCGGCAAGTCGAACGTGCACCATCTGGAACGCGAGGACCTGGTGGCACTCACCATCGAAGCTGCCGCCATGGCGCGGGTACCTCTGGCCGGCACCAGCTGGATACCCGGTGTGACGCCTGCCTGACTAGCGGGGCCCGGCGCGCCCGGGCCCCGGTCAGTACGCGTTACAGCGTGAACGTGAAGTGCGCGATCAGGACGACGGCGACACCGGCCGCCAGCGTCACGTACGGAAGAATGCCGGCCTTGCGTTCCGAGAGAGTCTGACCCTCGAGCCCGAGGTCCGCCAGCATGTGGTCGGGGAATCGGCCGCGATCCTGGATGTAATGGCGATACCAGAACACCGGCACGATCAGCAGGGCCGCGATCAGGCCGAACCAGAGCGCATTAGGGTTCCAGACCTTGGCACCGGCGCCCATGAAGCCGGCGTTGACGAAGGCGAACAACGCTCCGAGTGCCAGCAGCAAGTTGGGTGCCCGGTAAGGCCGCTTGATGTGGCCATTGTCGATGCGATGGATCCAGCCTGCGTTGAGGTTGAGGAAGTTGAAGATGATGTAGCCGCAGTTGGAAATGGCGAGAATCGTGAAGTAGCTCGCGGCGTCGGACGAGGCGAACGTGAGCAGGATCAGGTTGAAGGCGAGATCGGTCCACATGGCCCGGGTGGGCGCGCCATGCACGTTCACGTGGGAGAGGTACTTCGGCAGCCAGCCGTCCACGGAACCCTGATAGAGGGTCCTCGACGAACCCGCCATGGCGGTCATGATGCTCAAGATCAGCGCGAGGATCATCAGCATCTGCAGCAGGCCGTTGATGAACGGGCCGCCGCGTACCATCGTCGCCATGGCCTCGGCCACGCCGGAGCCGTCCACGATCGGCGTGGCGAGCATGCCGTCGAGCCCCAGCACGCCCTGGAAGGTGAAGGGCACCAGCGTGAACAGCACGAGGCACAACAGGCCCGAGAAGAAGATCGCCTTGAACGTGTCCTTCGAAGGGTCGCGGAACTCGCTCGTGTAGCAGATCGCCGTCTCGAAGGCGTAGGTGGACCACGCGGCGATGAACATGGCACCGAACACGAGCGTGAACCCGGTGATGTTCCACGAGCCCGGTTTCGCCTCGTACGGTGCCGCCAGCGGCGCCAGCGGAGAGAAGTTGTTCCAGTCCACCGCGCCGTTCAGCAGCGGGACGACGCCGACGATCAGCATCGGCAGGATCACCAGGATGCCGATCCACATCTGCACGCGGGCAGTGCCGAGGACTCCTCGATGCTGGATCGCGAACACCAGCAGCATCAACGCAGCCCCGATGAAGAACGTCGCGTTGAGGGCGATGTCCACTACCCCCGGAATCTGGAAGCTCACCAGGGCCCAGGTGCGGATGGCGGGCGTGAGCGCCGCCACCGCGTCCTCGGGCTTGGCACCTGCATTGGCGGCGAGCCACTGCTGCACCGCGGCCGAGTCGGCCGCCGGGATCGGTGCGATGGCATTCAGCATGTAACCGGCGGCGATGGAACACCCGAGCGACAGCACCGGTGTCCACGCGAGCCAGTTGCACCAGACCGACAGCGGCGCGATCAGCTTGCCGTAGCGCAGCCAGGCCGTGGCGCCGTAGATCGAAGCGCCGCCGGACTTGTTCGGGAACAACCCGGCGATCTCGGCGTAGGTGAACGACTGGATGAAGCCCATGACCATGGACAGGATCCAGATCATGAACGCGAAGGTACCGACGTTGCCGGCGATGCCGCCGATGGAAAAGAGGACGAGGGCGGGCACGCCGCTCGCGATCCAGAATGCACCGGTCCAGTTGATATTGCGATGCAGCTGACCGGCGGCTGCCGCCGCCACGGTGGCACTCGTTGCGCTCATCAGGTAGGTCTCCCTTGGGTCATCTTGCGCACGCCGACACATGCTCCCCGCTCGGCTGCAACGTGGAGCACCGATCTTTCCGTGATGGTGGGCACGGCGTGGCAGGTGAAGACCGTGGAACGTTCCGAGCCAACCGACGCGCGCACCACCCCGTGCCGGATACCCCTGGCGCCCGGATCGAACCGCCGGTCCCGACGCTCGCGCGAGACCTGCTGCCGATTCTTTTCTTTTTTCCTGACAGGAAATATAGTGACAGAAAACAGCGCATCGTCAATCGATCCTTTTGCGCGCTTAGCACACGGCCACGCAGGACCCGCTGATCGTTTCGAATGAGAGACCACCATGGCTGAGGCGAAGACGCGGTCCGGCTCCGGGTTGCAGGGGGCGGGCAAGGGATGGGGCCGCGAGGCCCTTCCGTTCGAGCGGCGCGGGCAGCATCTGCGCGCCGGAGCAGGACCGCAGGCCGGACCGGCTCCGGCCGCGCTCGAGCACACGGCCTGACGCGGCCGGCGGGTGAGACGGGCGGACCATGTCCTCGTTGCGCACCGATGCGGTGGGTCAGGACGCGGCCGCCGTCGACGCGGCGCAACTGCGGCGAGCTTTCGGCATGTTCGCGACCGGAGTCACGATCATTACCGCCGCCCACCCCGGCGACGGATTGCTGGGAATCACGGTGAACTCGTTCCATTCGGTTTCCCTGGAACCGCCGCTGGTCCTGTTCAGCCTCGCGCGCACCTCCTTCACCCTGCGTCCCTTCCTCGAGACCCCGGGTTTCGTCGTCAACGTCCTGCGCGAGGACCAGCGGGCGCTGTCCCATCGTTTCGCCCGCACCGGCGACGACAAGTGGATCGGCGTGAGCCACCGGCCGTCGGAGCTCGGCGCGCCCATTCTCGAAGGTACCGTCGCGAGCTTCGAGTGCACCCACCACGCTCAGTACGACGGCGGTGACCACATGATCATCCTTGGCCGGGTCCTGCGTTTCGAGACCGATCCCGAAGGTGCGCCGCTGCTGTACTTCCACAGCCGCTACCGCCGGCTGGCCGAGGAGGACGAGCGGTGAGGGACATGGCGGCCCGTGCGGCCCTGGTCACCGCCCTCGCGACCGCAGGCGAAGGTCGCGCCTTTGCTCCTTCGGACCGGATCACACCCGCGTGCGCGCCCGATCGGCGCGGACCTCGACCAACCACTGGCTAGAAAGGCGATACATGGCGCAATCGTGGAGAACCTCGGCACTGAAGGACCGTCACCTGGCACTCGGCTCGAAGCTCGAGGACTGGAACGGGATGGGGACCGCGTGGACTTACGACAAGGACATGTACGAGGAGCACATCGCGATCCGCACCAAGGCCGGACTGATGGACGTGAGCGGGCTCAAGAAGGTGCACGTCACCGGTCCCGACGCCACGGCCGTGCTGACGCACGCGACGACGCGCGACCTGTCGAAGGTCTATCCGGGCAAGTCGGTCTATGCCTGCATGCTGAACGATGCCGGCTACTTCACGGAGGACTGCATCTGCTATCGCCTGAGCCCCAACTCCTGGCTGCTCGTGCATGGCAGCGGCACCGGGCAGGAGGAGATCGCGCGCTCGGCGGTGGGCAAGGACGTCGCCATCAAGTTCGACGACGACATCCACGACATCTCGTTGCAGGGGCCGCTCGCGGTCGAGTTCCTGGCGAAGCACATTCCCGCCATCCACGATCTCAATTATTTCCACCATCTGCAGACCACGCTGTTCGGGCGCCACGTGATGATCTCGCGCACCGGTTACACCGGCGAGCGCGGCTACGAGCTGTTCGTCGGCGCGAAGGACGTGGTGTACCTGTGGGACACCATCCTCGAGCAGGGCAAGTCGATGGGCATCATCCCGTGCCGCTTCACGGTGCTCGACATGCTGCGGGTCGAGTCGTATCTGCTGTTCTACCCGTACGACAATTCCCAGATGTATCCGTACGACAAGCCCGACGCGGTGGACGGCGATTCCCTGTGGGAACTGGGACTCGATTTCACGGTGAGTCCCGGCAAGACCGGTTTTCGCGGCGCCGAGCGGCACTATGCGCTGAAGGGCAAGGAACGGATGAAGATCTTCGGTGTGCTCGCGCAGACCGACAAGCCCACCGACGGCGGCGACGAACTGTGGTCCGCGGGCAAGAAGGTGGGCGTGATCACCTGCGGCATGTTCTCCAAGCTCACCAACCGGTCCATGGCGATCGCCCGCTTCGATCCGGCGTACGCGGTGCAGGGCACCAAGCTCGAGGTTCGGGGCAAGAATGTCTCCTGCCCCGCCATCGCGCACACCCTCACCTTCGACGACCCGGAGAAGAAGAAGCGCACGGTCGTGGGCAGGGGCTGAGGTGATGATCCCCCTGATGGGCCCGCGGCCCTTTCCCCCGAGCGGGCCAGCCCTCGCCGGGCCGCCCCGAGAGGGCTGACGATGCTGGTGTCTGGCATCAAGAGCCGCCCCGTCTACGGCACTCTCGCGCCGAACGAGCAGGCGCGGCTCAACATCGTGTTCGCCGATGGCGAGGGTGCGCTGGCCGTGCTCGCCATGAAGCCGGCAGCGCCCACGGCGTTCTGGGCCAGGACGCACGTGATCTACGTCGCCGGCGGATCGGCGCCGCAAGGTCACTTCGCGAAATTGCAGGCCCTCGGCACGCACTCCTGTCACGAGGCACCCACCATCGCGTCGGCGCTGCCGCGCCTGAAGGCCTTGCTCGGGGCTGCTCGCATGGGGACACAGCTGTACCTCGCCGGCACCGAGCCGCTGATGGGCGAGGGCATACGGGTGGCGGGGGAGTACGGCATCCGCCACCAGAGCATCCGGACCGAACATCGCGGATCGCTCGCCCGGCGAGTGCAGTGCGTGCATTGCAAGGGCATCACCGAGTCGGTGACGACCAACATCGTTCCGTGCGCCCATTGCGGGCTGCACCTGCTGGTGCGCGATCACTACTCCCGGCGCGTGGGGGCCTTCCAGGGGGTCAACATCGATGCCGAGGCGCCGGGGCAACTGCCGAAGGTGGAAGAGGTGTTCAAGTGAACCGAGGGCGGGATTCCAAGTGGCGGTGAGACCACAGTCGATCAAGGTACGGGTGGCGGAGGTCGTGCCGGTGACGCCGCTGGTGAAACGGTTTCGCTTCGTGCCCTTGGCGGGCGGATTGCTGCCGGCCTTTTCCGGCGGGGCGCACACGGTCGTCGAGATGCACGACGGTGCCGTGGTACGACGCAATCCCTACTCGCTCATGGGTTCACCGGACGAACTCGATTCGTATCAGATCAGCGTGCGGAAGGTGGAGGATTCGCGCGGCGGCTCCGTCTTCATGCACGAGCGCGTCAAGGCCGGCGACGTAATGGCAGTCAGCCCGCCGGTCAATCTGTTCGCGATCGCGTGGGATGCCCGCAAGCACCTGCTGCTCGCCGGCGGCATCGGCATCACGCCGTTCATCTCGCAGATGATCCAGCTCGATCGGAGCGAGATGCCGTTCGAGCTCCATTACTGCATCCGCAACGACGATCGCGGTCCGTACTGGCGCGAGTTGCAGCAGCGCTACGGCCGGCGGGTGCAGGTACATCGGGCCGAAAGCGGGCTCGGCATGGACGTCGAGGCCTTGCTCGCCATGCAGCCGCTGGGCACCCACCTGTTCGTCTGTGGGCCCGGGCCCATGATCGAGGGCGTCTACGCCACCGCTCGCGGGCTCGGCTGGCCGGATGAGAATCTCCACTCCGAACGCTTTCAGGCGCCCGCCACCGGGGCAGCCTTCGACGTGGCGCTGCGGCGCAGCGGCAAGCGCGTGCACGTCGGAACGCACGAAAGCCTGCTCGAAGCGATCGAGGCTGCCGACGTGGAGGCGCCCTATCTGTGTCGAGGCGGCGCGTGCGGCCAATGCGAGACGGGCGTGCTGGCCTGCGACGGCCGATTGATCCACAACGACCACTACCTGAGCGCCGAGGAGCGTGCGGCGGGGCGCAAGATCATGCCTTGCGTTTCGCGCTTCGAAGGGCGCGAGCTGGTGCTCGACCTCTGACACCACGATCGAGGCCCCCATGACCATTGCCTTCCGGGACGAGACCTTTCGCGACGACTACACGTTCCGCAACAGTCCCCACGCCATCCGCCGCTTTCCGTTCCCGTTCCACGAGGACCGGTACATGTACGCGGTCAACATCGAACCCCACGCGCTGCCCGGGCCGAAGGGCTCGGTGGTCGAGTTCGCGTTCGACGTCGACGAGCATTACGTGAGCGAGATGCGCGATCGCGAGCTGGTGCTGCGCCAGGACCCGCTGCGCTGCCAGGCGTTGCCCCACATGATGGCCGCGCAATGGGATCTGCTCGAGCTCATCATGGTGAGCTTCGCGCGCGACTACCCCGAGCATTTTTCGCTGGAGCGGGACGGCGAGCGCTGGCACTGGGTGAACCGGCCGCTCGGGATCGATCAGCGCTTCGTGTTCGGCGATCCGCTCACCCTGCCCTATGAGCCCATGGAGTACGTGACCCGGCAGGCACAAGGCGACTGGGTCATCGTCGATCAGCGCGACGGCAATCTGTGGATGGATGCAGGCATGGTCACCACCCAGGCGGATTGGTCCCTCGACTTCGACATCGGCATGAATTTCTTCGAGTGGCACGGGCCGGTTCCGCTCGCTCATGAACTGGGCGTCTTCGAGCGCGCCCTGAAGTACCTCATGCAGGTCCGGGTGGGCTCGCCGGTGCGACGACTCAACTGGACCATGACCATCAATCCCCTGCTGGATACCGCGCCGGAACGCTACCCGATCTGGGGTCCGGATCGCACGACCGTCACGCCGGAGAATGTCGGTCACAAGGCGCACCTGCGCGTCGAATTGCAGTCGTTCTGGCGCCTGCCCCGCAGCAACGCTCTGCTGTTCCCGATCCGTTGCTACCTGATCAAGCTGGAGGAACTCGTGACCGTACCCAAATGGGCCCGTCGCCTGCCCCGCGTGCTGAAGTCGTTGCCGCAGGAACTGGTGGACTACAAGGGCCTCACCCGCTATCGCGACACCGCGGTGGCCTGGCTGTCCCGATACGACGATGGCGCACCGACGAGCCCCGGTGGCGGCCCGGACTGAGGCGGGCAAGGCGGTGACGTCCCGCACCGCCAGCCCGCGCAAATCGAAGCGCGCTCCTGCGCCTGCCAGCACGCCGGCTGCGGCGCATGTCGCTTCCGAGCGCAGCATCGGGGCCAAGAGCCTCGAGCGCCATCTCGGTGCCGTCATGCGCGACCTGCGCCGCCAGCAGATGCTCACCATCTCCGACGTGGCGGCCCAGGCGCGCATCAGTCGCGGCATGCTCTCGAAGATCGAGAACGGCCAGGTTTCCACCAGCCTCGACACCCTTGCGAAGCTGGCTGCGGCGCTCGGCATCTCGCTCGGTCGGCTGTTCGCCAACTACGACGTGCCCGGCGGGGGGGCGCAGTTGGTGAAGGCCGGCGAAGGCATGCAAGTGGTCCGGCGCGGCACCAAGCGCGGGCATACCTACCATCTGCTGGCCTACGACAAGGGGCCGAAGAAGACCTTCGAGCCGTTCCTGGTGACGATGGACGACGCCTCGGAAGTGTTCCCGAGCTTCGAACATCCCGGAATGGAATTCATCTACGTGCTGGAAGGGCGGATCGAGTATCGCCACGGCAAGCAGACCTACCTGCTCGACCCCGGCGATTCCCTTTCGTTTCGCGGCGAGATTCCGCACGGCCCGGAACGCCTGATCGAGACCCCCATCCGACTGCTCTCGGTCATCACCTACGGGCCGGCCGACGACGTCTGACCGCGGCTCCCGGCTGCGCTAACATGCCGGCCCCGGGCGGCGAGTGACAGCATGCCCGGTTGTTTCGACAGCACCAAGTAAAAAGGACCGACCGCATGCTTTCCGACATCGAGATCGCCCAGCAGGCGACGATGAAGCGCATCACGCCGCTCGCCGCCGAGCGTCTGGGCATCAGCGAGGAACACCTCGAGCCCTACGGCCACTACAAGGCAAAGGTCTCCCTCGACTACCTCGAATCGCTGGGGGACCGGCCGGACGGCAAGCTGATCCTGGTCTCGGCCATCAGTCCGACGCCCGCCGGGGAAGGCAAGACCACCACCACCGTCGGCCTTGGCGACGCATTGAACCGGATCGGCAAGAAGACGCTGATCTGCCTGCGCGAACCGTCGCTCGGCCCGGTGTTCGGCGTCAAGGGGGGGGCTGCCGGCGGCGGTCACGCGCAGGTGGTGCCGATGGAGGATATCAACCTCCACTTCACCGGCGACTTCAACGCGATCCAGCTCGCCAACAACCTGCTGGCCGCGCTGATCGACAATCACATCCACCACGGCAACGAGCTGCAGATCGACGTGCGGCGCATCACCTGGAAGCGGGTGCTGGACATGAACGACCGCGCACTGCGCGACATCGTCGTGTCGCTCGGCGGTACGGCCAACGGCTTTCCGCGCGAGGACGGCTTCGACATCGTGGTCGCCTCCGAGGTGATGGCGATCTTCTGCCTCGCGCGCTCCCTGCCGGACCTGAAGGAGCGCCTCGGCAACATCGTGGTGGCCTACACGCGTGACCAGCGTGCGGTACGCGCGCGCGACCTCGACGCCCATGGCGCCATGACGGTGCTGCTCAAGGACGCGCTGAAGCCCAATCTGGTGCAGACGCTCGAGAACAATCCGGCGTTCATCCACGGCGGCCCGTTCGCCAACATCGCACACGGGTGCAATTCGGTGATCGCGACCCGCAGTGCCTTGAAGCTGGCCGACTACGTGGTGACCGAAGCCGGCTTCGGCGCCGATCTGGGAGCCGAGAAGTTCGTCGACATCAAGTGCCGCAAGGCGGGGTTGAAGCCTTCGGTCTGCGTGATCGTCGCCACGGTGCGCGCACTCAAGTACCACGGTGGCGTGGATCTGAAAGGGCTCAACACCGAGAACCTGGAAGCGCTGGAGCGCGGTCTTGCCAACCTCGAGCGGCACGTGAACAACGTCCGCAACCACTATGGCCTGCCGTGCGTGGTGTCGGTGAACCATTTCACCCATGACACGCCGGCAGAGCATGAATTGCTGAAACGCCGTATCGAAGCGCTCGGGGTGCCGGTCGTGACGGCGCGCCATTGGGCCGAGGGCGGCAAGGGTGCGGAAGCCGTGGCCCGTGCCGTGGTGCAGTTGGCAGAAGGGTCCGTGCCGAAAGTGAAGTTCGTGTACGAGGACAGTGCGCCGCTGTGGGAGAAGGTCGAAGCGGTGGCGAAGAAGATCTATGGGGCCGCGGGCGTCTCGGCCGACGCGAAGGTGCGAGCGCAGATCCAGCGCCTCCAGGACGACGGCTACGGCAGCTATCCGGTCTGCATCGCGAAGACGCAGTATTCGTTCTCCACCGACGCGGCTGCGCGCGGTGCGCCGAGCGGGCACACGATCAACATCCGGGAAGTGCGCCTGGCTGCCGGCGCCGAGTTCATCGTGTTCGTGTGCGGCGACGTCATGACCATGCCGGGGCTGCCGAAGGTGCCGTCGGCGACGAAGATCGATCTCACGCCGGAAGGGCGGGTGGTGGGCTTGTTCTGAACGCCTTCGTGCAGGCGCTGAAGAAGAAACCGCTTTCACCACGAAGGACACGAGGGACACGAAGGACCACGAAGGAAAAGTCGGATCGACCTTCGTGTGCTTTTCCTTCGTGCTCTTCGTGCCCTTCGTGGTGAAAGCGGTGCCGCATAGCCGTAACCCAACCGAACCACGAAAGAACAACGGGCGCCTGAGGGCGCCCGTTGTTCCTTGCTGCTTGCCGCGGCATTGCACCGCGCGGGTAGCTTACGCGTGATACGCGGTCTCCCCGTGCTCCGTAATGTCGAGGCCTTCGCGTTCCTTGTCTTCGGTCACGCGCAGGCCGATCACCATGTCGATGATCTTGTAGAGGATCAGGCTCACGACGCCGCACCAGACGATGGTGACCAGCACCGCGACGATCTGGTTCCAGAGCTGGGTGCCCATGGTCACGCCTTCCGCGTAGCCCACGCCGCCGAGATCGCTCGACATCAGCACGCCGGTCAGGATGGCGCCGATGATGCCGCCTACGCCGTGCACGCCGAAGACATCCAGCGAGTCGTCGTATCCGAACATGCGCTTCAGGCCGGTGACTGCCCAGAAGCACACGACGCCGGCGATCAGGCCGAGGATGATCGAGCCCATCGGACCGATGAAGCCGCATGCCGGAGTGATCGCCACCAGGCCGGCGATCGCGCCGGATGCTGCACCCAGCATCGACGGTTTGCCCTTCACCATCCACTCGATGAACATCCAGCCAAGCACGGCGGCGGCCGTCGCGACCTGGGTGTTGACCAGCACGAGCCCGGCGACGCCGTCCACCGCGAGTTCCGATCCGACGTTGAAACCGAACCAGCCCACCCACAGCAGCGACGCGCCGATCATCGTCATGGTGAGCGAGTGCGGAGGCATCGCTTCGCGGCCGTAGCCGATGCGCTTGCCGAGGACGATGCAGCCGACCAATGCAGCGATACCCGCATTGATGTGCACGACCGTGCCGCCGGCGAAGTCCTTGGCGCCCAGAGTGCCGAGGTAGCCGCCGCCCCAGACCATATGGGCGATGGGTGCGTACACCAGCAGCATCCACAAGGCCATGAACCACAGTACCGCCGAGAACTTGATGCGCTCGGCGAAGCCGCCCACGATCAGTGCCGGGGTGATGGATGCGAAGGTGAGCTGGAACGTCAGGAACACGTACTCCGGAATGACGCCCTGCAGTGAGTCGGGGGTGACCCCTGACAGGAACGCCTTGCCCATGCCCCCGAAGATCGCGTTGCCCTCGCTGAAGGCGAGCGAGTAGCCGAGCACCGCCCACAGCACCGAGAGCATGGAGAAGGTCACGAAGACCTGCATCAGGATCGAGAGCATGTTCTTGGTGCGCACGAGGCCGCCGTAGAACAGCGCGAGGCCCGGGACCGCCATCATGATCACCAGCACCGTGGCGGTGATCATCCAGGCGGTGCTGCCGGTATCCAGCTTCGGTTCTTCCGCCGCCGGTGCGGCGTCCGCCGCCGGCGCCGCGGCATCGGCGGTGGCCGCCGGGGCTGCCGCGTCCGCGGGTTTGTTGTCCTGCGCGTGCGTCAACGTGCCGAGGCCGAAGGCCACGAGCATCGCCAGCAGCATGAAAAGTCGCTTCATGTTGGAGCCCCCGGAGAGTTACAGCGCGTCCCCACCGGTCTCGCCGGTGCGGATGCGGACGACCTGTTCGAGGTCGAATACGAAGATCTTGCCGTCACCGATCTTGCCGGTGTTGGCCGACTTCTCGATCGCTTCGATCACCTGGTCGAGCATCTCGCTCTTGATCGCAGCTTCGATCTTGACCTTCGGCAGGAAGTCCACGACGTACTCAGCGCCGCGGTACAGCTCGGTGTGGCCCTTCTGGCGGCCGAAGCCCTTGACCTCGGTGACCGTGATGCCCTGCACGCCGATGGCGGAGAGGGCTTCGCGCACCTCGTCAAGCTTGAACGGCTTGATGATGGCGGTGACGAGTTTCATTGTTGATCCTGTGATGGGAGGACTGCGAAGGCGCGAGGCCCCCTCGGCCTCGCGCGGTGTTGCGGGAACTCAGAACGACTTGGTGACGGACAGGAACACGGTGTCCTTGCCGACTTCCTTGCCGAAGCGATCGGTCCAGACGGCAAGAGCGTTGTTGCTGGTATAGGCGTCGGCCGTGCTGCCCGTGTAGAACAGGCCCCAGGTGAATCCGCCCCAGTCCTTCGTGGCGCCCAGCTTCCAGTCGACCAGATCGAACACGTCGTTCTTGAAGCCGTTGGTGTTGTAGATCTCCATCGCACCGCTCCACTTCCAGGTGCCCACGCCCGCGATGAGGTTGAAGCCGGTGTCGCCGAGAGGCACGTTGGCTCCAAGGTTGGCGTAGTAGGTACCTGCAGCGTCGCCGACCATGAAGACGCCGTCGGTCACGGCGTACCAGATCTTGGCGGTGATCCACTTCCAGCCGAGGGCGCCGTATACCTCACCCGTGTGGGGCTTCTTCAAGCCCGGAACGAAAGCCGTGTCGAGGTTATAGCGACCCGGGTAGTAGTAGTACACGGCACCGACGTCGTAGGTGAAGTCGCCTGCGAACTTGTTGCGGAAGCCGGCGTAGACGTCGATCTCGAGGCTGTTGCTGATCGCGGTGTTGGGGCCGCCGCCGGTGACGGGATTGGCACCCGGAGCCGTGGGGCCGAAGAAGTCGCCGGGCCAGCTCACGTTCGACGCGAAGCCGCCGAGGTACAGACCGGACGAGTGGCCGTACTCGAGAGTGCCTGCAGGGCGGGCGAGTTGCCCGTCTGGGTCAGGCCGCGAACGATGTAGTCCGTGGTGAACGTCAGGTTCCCCGTGATCGGGGATGCGGCTTCTTCAGCATGGGCGACGGGCATCGCCAGACCGAGACTGGCGACAGCTGCGGCCAGGACTTTCTTTTTCAGCATGGTGCTTGTCCTTTTCAGGTGATGTTTCGTGAAAGACAAACGGGTAATCCCGCTGCAACGGAAACCGCGCGGCAGCGGTTGTGCAAGTGACATGCCTGATTTATAAGGTACATAAATCAATCACTTGCAACGTTTCCGCAGCCCCTCCAATGCCTGCACGCACAGTTGCAGTGCGGGCCGACAACCTTTCGCACGGTTTCGGTGCAATTCTAGGGGCGGGTTGTCTTCGAGGGTGCTTTGCTACACTGGTGCGAACAAAAATTTCCTGTTGGAGACTGTCATGCCCACACCAACCGGCGTACTCGATGACATCGCCCAGCGCTTGCGCACTCTCGCTGGGCAGAGCCCGGCAGCGGATCTGGAGCGCAACTTCAGGGCGCTGCTGGCCGGCACCTTCGCCCGCCTCGATCTCGTGACCCGGGAGGAGTTCGATGCTCAAGCGCGCGTGCTGGCGCGCACGTGTGAGCAGGTCGCAGCGCTGGAGCAACGGCTCGCCGCGCTCGAAGGCGCAGACTCGTCCCGTCGCTGATCCGCAGGCCGCCGCGGCTGCCGCGATGAGCCTCGCCGTCCTGCGCAGCCGCGCCCTCGCCGGCATGGAAGCACAGGAAGTGCAGGTGGAAGTGCACCTTGCCAACGGCCTGCCTTCGTTCACGATCGTCGGGCTGCCCGACACCGAGGTCAAGGAAGCGAAGGACCGCGTGCGCGCCGCCATCCAGAGCTGTCGCTTCGAGTTCCCCGCACGGCGCATCACCGTCAATCTGGCACCCGCGGACCTGCCGAAGGAGAGCGGCCGGTTCGACCTGCCCATTGCGCTGGGCATTCTCGCGGCGTCCGGGCAGATTCCGGCCGAAGCCTTCGACCGCTACGAGTTCGCGGGAGAGCTCGCTCTCACCGGCGCATTGCGATCGGTGCGCGGCGCCCTGGCGATGACCTTCCAGGCGCATGCGGCCGGGCGCCGGTTCATGGTTCCAGCGGAGAGTGCGCCGGAGGCAGCGCTGGTGGCGGATGCGGAAATCTTCGGCGCTGCGACCCTGCTCGATGTCTGTGCTCATCTCACGGGTGCACGGCCGCTCGCGCGGTGGCCTGCCAGACCACCGCTCGGTGAGACCGGGTACCCCGACCTTGCCGATGTCAAAGGCCAGACGCACGCCAAACGTGCGCTGGAGGTCGCAGCAGCCGGGGGGCACAGCGTCCTGATGGTCGGTCCGCCGGGAACCGGCAAGACGATGCTCGCGGAGCGATTCGCCGGCGTGTTGCCACCGATGACGGAGGCCGAGGCGCTCGCTTCCGCGGCGATCCAGTCGATCGGCGGCGGCGGCTTCGACATCGCGCGCTGGAAACGCCGGCCCTATCGCGCACCGCATCACACGGCATCGGCCGTGGCGTTGGTGGGCGGCGGCAGCAACCCTCGTCCCGGCGAGATTTCCATGGCCATGCACGGCGTGCTGTTCCTCGACGAGCTGCCGGAGTTCGACCGCGACGTGCTGGAGGTATTGCGCGAGCCGCTCGAGTCCGGTCGCATCACCGTCTCGCGCGCGGCGCGGCGGGCCGAGTTCCCCGCGCAGTTCCAGCTCGTCGCCGCGATGAATCCCTGCCCGTGCGGCTATCTCGGGCACGTGAACGGCAAGTGCCGTTGCACGCCCGACCAGGTGGCGCGCTACCGTGCGCGCATCTCCGGGCCGCTGCTCGACCGCATAGACATCCAGATCGAAGTGCCGGCCGTCCCCGACGATGCACTCGCGCAGAAGCCGGCAGGAGAATCGAGCGGCACCATTCGCGCACGCGTGAGCGCCGCCCGCGATGTCGCGCTCGCTCGCCAGGCGAAACCCAATGCGCACCTCGGCCCGGCCGAAGTCGATCTGCATTGCGTTCCCGATGCGCCGGGCGAGGCCTTGCTGCGACAGGCGATGCAGCGCCTGTCGCTGTCGGCGCGTGCCTACCACCGCATCCTGAAACTGGCGCGCACCATCGCCGACCTCGCCGGAGCGCCGCACGTGCTGTCCGCGCACGTGGCCGAAGCGATCCAGTATCGACGCCTCGATCGCGCGTGAATCCACCCGTGCAGGATCTGCTCGAGATCGGCGGGGCCGTGCGAATCTTCCGCACCCCCGAAGGCAGCATTGTCACCGCTCTCGACGAAGTCGACCTCGCCGTCCGCGCGAACGAGTTCCTGACGCTGCTCGGTCCGTCCGGTTGCGGCAAGACCACGCTGCTGCGCGCGATCGCGGGATTCGAGGATCTCGACCGCGGTGACATCCGGCTCGACGGAATCTCGCTCGCCGGTGTGCCGGCTTACCGACGCCCGTTCAACACGGTGTTCCAGAGCTACGCGTTGTTTCCGCATCTCGACGTGGCGGACAACGTGGGCTATGGGCTCGACGTGAAGAAACTCGCGCGGAGTCAGCGCGATGCACGGGTGACGGACGCGCTGGCCCTGGTCGGGCTCGAAGGGTACGGGCGACGCAAGCCGAAGCAGCTCTCCGGCGGACAGCAGCAGCGAGTCGCTCTGGCGCGGGCGCTCGTCAACCGGCCGCGATTGCTCCTGCTGGACGAGCCGCTCTCGGCGCTCGACCGCAACCTGCGCCAGGCCATGCAGATCGAGCTGAAGAACCTGCAGCACGAAGTCGGCATCAGCTTCCTCGTCGTCACCCACGATCAGGAGGAGGCACTGGTGATGTCCGATCGCATCGCGGTGATGAACGGCGGGCGCATCCAGCAAGTGGGCACGCCGGGCGAAATCTACGACACGCCGGCCAATCGCTTCGTAGCCGGTTTCATCGGCGTCAGCAACGTGTATGCGGGCACCATCGATCGGCGCGACGGGCAGCACTGCATCGTTCGAACCGATGGCGGTATCGAACTGTGGGCGCGGTCCGCTGCAATCGCTGCCGGCGCCCGCCTCGATGTCATGATCCGGCCCGAGCAACTGCAGGTCGTCGTGGAGCGCACTGCCTTGCAGGGTCCGAGCCTCGAAGGCACCGTGGAGCGCCTTGTCTTCGTGGGCGCGGATCTGCAGGTTCACGCCCGCCTAGCCGACGGTTCGCCGGTGAAGGCGCTGGTACGGCATCGACGCACGCCGCTCGCGGGCCTGGAACCGGGCTCGGCGGTGCGGCTCGGGTACGATCCCGAGGTGGTGCACCTGATGGCTCAGCAGCCGTGACGACGCTGGCGGGCAGCCGCCGCTTGCGCCTCACGGCGCTGCTCACGCCCGTCTCGCTGCTGCTGGGCACCTGCTTCCTCGTGCCGCTCGGGATCATGGCGGTCTACAGCTTCCTCACGCCCGGTCTGTACGGTGGCGTCGAGTGGAGCTTCTACCCTTACAACTACGGCCGCGTGCTCGGAGCGCCGCTCGGCGACGTGGAGGATTTCGATCCGGTCTACGTGGAGATCCTGCTGCGCTCGTTGCGGCTCGCGGGCATCGTCGTGGCGCTGAGCCTTGTCATCAGCTATCCGGCGGCCTTCTGGGTCGCCAGGTTTCGCGGCCAGCGCAAGAGCTTCGTGCTGTTCCTGGTCACGCTGCCGTTCTTCGCGAG
>FRDC01000274.1_pt1 | contig 30983 bp, 33 predicted proteins | sample 1106171 | NCBI WGS metagenome assembly FRDC01 (sample SAMEA3930566, study PRJEB13176) | freshwater metagenome | biome: Drinking water system; feature: drinking water; material: water | place: Singapore | collected 2014-12-20 | reverse complement strand
AGGCTATGTGTAACCCGCGCGGGAAATGCTCTAACCCATCGGCACCGTCTCGTGTGCCGTCATTGCGATCCTCGAACTAAGGTGCGCCACGTGGCACACCCAAGCGGACGCGCCCATGAGCGCGGCGGAAACCCGTGCCGCCGCAGCCCTCCGCCGGAGGGCCGCCCCGCCGAGGGAACACCAAGGGCGGCTGCCCTTTCGTTCCCGAACGACAATCGACCGCCCGGGTAATCCGCCAAGCGTGGCACCCGACGCCGTGATCGGCGGCGGCCACGCTAAGGCGGCTCGCCCGCGCCAGCGGTAGATTCTCGCCCTCCCTCCCCATCCCGTTCCTCGCCGGAAAGGCAGAGCCGGTTGCTGTGGCGACCGGCTTTCAGCCTCAAAGGAAAGGAAGAAATCATGGGACGGATCACCGACAACCGGGCCGACGTCTATCAGGAAATCACCGATCAGATGATTGCGATGCTGGAGGCTGGCACCCGGCCTTGGTCGAAATCGTGGAACGGCGGCACCGCGCCAAATATCCCGCTGCGCTCGACCGGCGCACCCTATCGAGGGATCAACATCCTGACCTTGTGGGTCGTCGCCATGACCAAGGGTTACGCAACGCCGCACTGGCTGACCTTCAAGCAGGCTCTCGCGCTCGGCGGTTGCGTCCGCAAGGGCGAGAAGGGTTCGACCGTCGTCTATGCCAACAAGATCGAAGTGGAGGACAAGGGCGAGCGTGGCGGTGCTCGCGAGGACGGCAAGCGTCAGGTGGCTTTCCTGAAGCGTTATATCGTCTTCAACGCTGAGCAGATCGACGGCATCGAGGCGAAGTATCCAGCCCCCCTTCCCATCATTACCGCAACCAACCCCGACGCGCGCGACGACGAGCTGGACGCCCTCTTTTCCCGCGTCCCCGTCACCGTTCGGCACATGGGATCGCAGCCCTATTATCAACCGAGCGGCGATCACGTCGTCATGCCCGAATATGCCGACTTCCACACCAGCGACGATTACTACTCGACCCTCGCGCACGAGCTTTGCCACGCAACGGGACACGTCGACCGGCTTGCCCGCCCCACCCTCGCTTCCACGAAGCGCGAGGATTATGCCCGCGAGGAATTGGTCGCCGAGCTGGGAGCCGCTTTCGTCAGCGCGACCATCGGCATCAAGCTCCACGATCGCGAGGACCACGCCGCCTATCTGGCAAATTGGCTTCAGGCATTGCGCAACGACAAGCGCTGCATCTTCACCGCCGCCACGCAGGCCCAGGCCGCAGCCGATTGGCTCTTGAGCCGCATGGCGATCGAAGCCGCCGTGCCGACGGAGGTGGCAGCGTGACCGCGCCCAACGACACCGGCCCCGAAGGGGGCCAGTCCGTCGCGGCGCGACTGGTCTATGATCCGAGCATCGCGACCGTCGACGAGGCGACGTTCAACGAACTGGTCGCGCTGATGCGCGACGGCGCGCCCCGCAAGCCCCCTACCCTGGAGGCGTCATGGCGGCGCGCCTATCACCAAGCGATGTTCGATCGGCGCCTGGTCGGCGTCCAGCATGATCTGTTCGGCGGCAAGCCTACGACGCACATGCACAAGGCGCAGCCGGGGCCAGCCTCCGACTGGACGTCCGAGCCGGTGGAGGACAAGCTGGCGCGGATCGCGCGTGACCCAGCAGCGACGTTCGGCATCGGGCGACCGGCACTCAGCGAAGGCGAGAAGGCCGCCGTCATTCGCGGCGCGGCCAACTGGCTTCGCATCGGGCAGCGGGTTCGCATCATCGGTTCGTTCGCGTCCTATGATGGCCATGCCGATCGCCGCGTCGGGCGCAAGGGCGTCATCTGGCGGTTGTGCAGCCCCGTCTTCGCCGACCACACCTATCTCTATCTCGATCTGATCGGTGCCGAACGCACCGAGAAGATCGCGATGATCGAGCTGCGCGACATCGAGCCGATCGAGGACGCGCTACTGGTGCCCGTTCCCTTTCCCGCGTGACAACCTCTCCCCTTTTCAAGAAGAAGCATTCCCTATGAAACCGCCCCAGCGCCGCCCCGCAATCCGTGCCGTTGCCTTCGAGGAAGTCGGCGAAGCCATCGCGCGGCTGATCGCCGTTGCCAGCGCCGACACCGGCCAGTCCGCCCGCGCGGCCGACTTTCTGCTGGCGTGGTGGAATGGCGACGACAACGGCCATTTCCCGATCCTCCATTTATGCAACTGCGATGCTGTCATTTCGGAGGATATGCTGATCGTGATGGCCCATCTGGCGCAGGAACCGACCGTCTATGCCGACGCTTGGGGATACCGCGACGCGATGACGGCGCTGGTGGAGCGATGGCGATCCGCATGATCGCCCCGCGGCTGACTGCATCACCGGCCTTCCCGTCGATCGCGACACGCGGTTGCTCGCGGCGCGGCGCTGGCCGATCGGCACTATTCCTTTGCTTGGTATACTCGTCGGTCATTGAAGTGTGCCACGTGGCACACCCCGTTCCGTAACTTACTGACCAGACTGCGGGACGATGTCGAGCGCTTCGGCCAGCTTGATCCGGGCACGTCTGACCCTGGTCTCCACGGCTTTTTGGCTTATTTGGAGCGTTGCTGCGGTTTCCGATTGCGAGAGACCTTCGATCGTTCGCAGCAGCAGCGGCTCCTTCAAATTGCGCGGCAACTGCGAGATCGCAGCGCCGATGCGCTCCAATCGAACGCGCGCGTCATACTCTTGGTCTGCGCCCGGACGATCGTCCGCCATCGACAGAAGCTGACTCTCCGCCTCGGCGAACCCGCCTCGCAGCAATCTGCGAACCGTTGCCCGACGCCGAAAGTCGCGGGCCTTGTTGATCGCAATGCGCGCGAGCCATGCCCGCATCGGCCTCGCGCTGTCGTAACGGCGCAGATGCACGAAAGCCGCGACGAAGCTCTCCTGCACGACGTCCAGCGCATCATCTGCGCTGCCAAGATACGCCTGCACGAGCCTGAACATCGGACCGCGGTGGCGCCGCATGATCTCGGCAAACGCCGCCTGGCGACCAGCCAGTGTCAGCGCTGCCAACTCTCCTTCGGTCGCGGCCGAGAGGTCGATGGTCACCGATTTTCTTCGGTCAGCGCCCGAACCACCGCCGCATCGAACCGGCCCGCCTGATCGGGCCGCAATATCTGCCGCATCGCGAAGATATGCGCGATCGTTTCCTTCTGAAGCTCGCCCATGACGGCGTGTGAGCGATCCACTGCCGCGGCCACTTGCGGGCCATTGCCGTGCTCGACCTGGATCGCTTCGGCCAGACGCGCATTGTCGCTGCGGAGTTCGAGTTCAAGCGCGCGCTTCCGGGTCGCAAAGCGTTGTTCAAGCTGCTCCAGCGCCGCCTTCTGAACACTGTCGAGATTGAGACCCTGGTGAACAAACTCGTGAAAATCGCTCGTCGGCCGTGCAGCTGGCGTAAACAAGGCTCGGCCCGCAAGAACGCCGGACATCCCGGCGACAAAGGCCAGCACAGCCATCAGCGCGAGACGTCGGGTCTGGCTTGCGATCATTGGCCGAGCAGGGTCGATGGCGCATAGGCCGTTGGGGCCGATAGTGCCGCCAGCTCGGGCGGCTTCGCGCGCGGCGCGACCGAAAGCTGCGCCGTTGCCACACCGACCACCAATGCCACCATCGCAGCGCCACTGCCGAAGGCGGCGATCGACGGACCCTGATTGGATGTGCGCGCAAGCAGGTCCGCGAAGACGCGCTCGTCTAGCGTGTCGAGCGCGGCGGGTGTCGGCGCGGACGCGAGCCCGGCCAGCATGGTGTCGAGAGTATCCATCAGCGTTGGCCTTTCATTCTTCAGCCATCCTATAGCATCACGACTGAACGATCAGGGTAAACGGCACGATCGTCTCGCGCCCGTTCGCACGGATTTGCGCAAAAAGCTTCAAGGTGCCGGCCTGTTCGGGCTGGATATGGAAGCGAATGACGGGACCGCCGCGCTCGGTTTCCAGGGTCGGTTCGGCGCCGAGCGGATGGACGTGCTCGATCGAGTTCCAGTCGCCGGCAAAGGCGACAATATGCCCGAACGCGCCCATGATCGGCTGCAAGCCTGCGAACGGCCGACCCGTCCTGCCATCGGCGATCGCGATCGTGCCTTGCGCGGCTTGCCCGACCTTCAACGGACCCGAAAAGGAGAGCGAGAAAATCAGGCCGTCGGCCGCAGCCTTCGTTGCCACCGCGCTGCTCGGTTTTGGCGCAGGCTGGCCGCCTGCCACCAACTCGGTGCCGACATATTCCTGAGTCCCGTTCGGTCGGGTCACATCGGCCCAGACCTTGTAGGTGCGGCCAAAGCGCGGCGCGAAGTCGAACCGCCAAGTGCCCGGCTTCAACGGGTCGTATTGCGGATGGATATGCTGATAGTCGCTGAGGCTGCCCTCGACGATGAGGAGATGCAGCTTCTTGGTATGAGCGACCGCCATATCGTCCGGTCCCATCGGCTTGCCGGTGGCAAGATCGGTGAGCGTCAGCGCCACGGCTTGCGATTTGCCGACGGCGAACGGTCCAGCCGGCCTCAGCGCGAGCGACATCGATGGCGCGCCCTTGTGCTCCTTGGCCATCGCCTGGCCGCCCATGGCCATGTGGTCGCCCGCAGCGGCGGCGGTTTCGGACATCGCTTCCGAATTGTTCGATCCTTTTTGCACGCCGCAACTGGCTAGCGCCAGGATCGGGAGCAGCAATGCGAAGGGTGAGCGTGTCATGGGCAATTCCTCATGCGTTAGAAGGCGTCGGTGCTGCCGCTGGCGCGGGCCTCAGCGACGAGGTTTTCAAGCGGCTTGCGGCCGTAGAGCCGAAACAGGATCGGCGTGACGAGCGCGTCCAGCAGCGTCGCCGACAGCAGGCCGCCAAAGATCGTGACCGCGACCGGGTGCAGGATTTCCTTGCCCGGCTCGTCGGCACCGAGGAGCAGGGGAACCAGCGCCAATCCAGCGCCGAGCGCAGTCATCAGCACCGGGGTCAGACGTTCCAGCGTGCCGCGCACGATCATCGCGTCGCCCCAGGATTCGCCTTCGTGGAGGACGAGGTTGATGTAATGGCTGATCTTGAGGATGCCGTTGCGCGCCGCGATCCCTGTCAGTGTCACGAACCCGATCAGGCTGGCGACGGACAGTGGCAGCCCGGCGATCCACAGCGCGATGACCGAGCCGACCAGCGCCATCGGCACGCCCGCCATGACGATCAGCGCCAGCGTAGTCGAGCGATAGCGGGTGAACAGCAGCGCGAAGATCATAAGGAACGAGATCGCGCTCAGCCCGCCGATCGTGAGCACCGCCTGCTGCTGCGCCTGATATTGTCCTTCCACGCTTACCGATCCACCGGGCGGCAGCTTCAGCTTGGCGACCTCGGCATCGATAACGCCGACGATAGTGCCGAGATTGGCGCCTGGCGCGGCATTGGCGGACAGCACGATACGTCGGCGGCCATTTTCGCGCAGGATCTGGTTGGGGCCGTCGGTTTCGCGGACCTCGGCGAGATTGCGCAAGGGGACCGGACCCTTGGGCGTCTCGATCAGCAGGTCGGCAAGCGCGGTCGTGGTCCGTTCACTGTCGGGCAGCCGCAGCACGACGTTATAGCGCCGCAACCCATCGACGAGGACGCTGACGATCTTGCCGTTCGACAGGGTCTCGGCCGCCTCTGCAACAGCGGCGGGGGCAACCCCGTAAGACGCAGCGCGATCATAGTCCACTCGGATGTCGAGTTCGGGCACGCGGACTTGCCGCTCGACCGTCAGATCGGCGATTCCCGGCGCGGCGGCGATCCGCGCGCGCAGCGTCTCGGCGGTTGTCCGCAGCGCATCGAGGTCTTCGGCGAAGATCTTGATCGCGATCTGCGCCTGAACGCCCGACAGCAGGTGTTCAAGGCGATGGCCGATCGGCGCGCCGACGGCGATCGACCCAGGCAGCACGGCCAGCTTCTCGCGGATCTCGCCGGCGACCTTTTCGCGGTTTTCGGTGTCGGGCTTCAAGGCGACGTCGATCTCATTGGAGTGAACGCCTTCGGCATGTTCGTCGAGTTCCGCCCGACCGGTCCGGCGACTGACCGACGCGATCTCGGGAATTTGCAGCAGCAGTCGTTCGGCGGTGGCACCGAGCTTGCTCGATTCCTCCAGTGAAATACCCGGCTGGAAAAGCACGTTGACGACAAAACTGCCTTCGTTGAACGGCGGCAGAAAGGCGCGGGGCAGGTTGTAGGCACCGAGCATCGCCACGCCCGTCACGACTGCGCCCGCAATCAGGATTGGGCGTGAGCGGCTGAAGCCCCAGTCGAGCAGGCGACGATTGACGGCCTTGAGGCGCCGGACCAGGCCCGATTCCGCCTCGGCGTGGCTGCTCGCGAGCCTGGGCAGCAGATAATAGCATAAGACCGGCGTCAGCGTGATTGAGGTGACAAGGCTGGCGAGGATCGAAATGACATAAGCGATGCCGAGCGGGCTGAACAACCGGCCCTCGACCCCGCCCAGGAAGAACAGCGGCAGGAACACCAGAATGATGATCGCCGTTGCATAGATGATCCCGGAGCGGACCTCGCCCGTTGCATGGGCGATCACCGCCAGTGCCGGACGCGGGTCGTCGCTGGCGGCATTCTCGCGCAAGCGGCGATAGACGTTCTCGACGCCGACCACCGCATCGTCGACCAGCTCGCCGATCGCGATCGCCAGCCCGCCAAGCGTCATCGTGTTGATCGACAGGCCGAACGCCTCGAAAGTGACGGCGGTGATCAGGATCGACAGCGGCAGTGCAGCCAGCGAGATCGCCGTCGTCCGCACGTTGAGGAGGAAGGCGAACAGGACGATCGCCACCATGACCGCGGCTTCGATCAGTGCACGATTGAGCGTGTTGATCGACGTGTTGATGAAGTCGGCCTGGCGGAATTGAACCCGGTCGGCGCGCAATCCCGACGGCAAGGTCGCTGTGACTTCCTTGAGCGCTTTCTCGACCTCGGTGGTCACGGTCAGGGTATCGGCCGTTGGCTGCTTCTGGATCGCGATCACCACGGCGGGCTTGCCGTCATACCCAGCATCGCCGCGCCTGAAGGCCGCCGCGAAATCGACCCTGGCGACCTGCGACAGGCGGATCGGCCCGTTGGCGTCATTGCCGATGACGAGTTGCTGCAAATCCTCGATCCGGGTGGTGCGCGCGACGTTACGGATGAGGAACTCGCGCTCGAACTGGTCGACGAAGCCGCCGCCCGTGTTCGTCCCGAACGCCCGCAGCGCCTCCTCGACGTCCTTCAGCTTGATGCCTGCGGCGTTCATCGCCGCGAGATCGGGCGACACCCGATATTGCCGCACCTCGCCGCCGATCGGAATGACCTGCGCGACGCCCGGGATCGCCAGCAGCCGCGGGCGGAGCTGGAAATCGGCGACTTCGCGCGCCTGCATCGGGCTGGCGCGACCATAGGGGATCGCCACCAGCATGATCTCGCCCATGATCGACGTCACCGGCCCCATCTGCGGCACCGTGTCAGCCGGGATTTGTTCGCGGACCAGCGTCAACCGTTCGGCGACCTGCTGCCGCGCGCGGAACACGTCTTCCTTCCAGTCGAACTCGACATAGACGATCGACAAGCCGATCCCCGATACCGAGCGGACACGGTCGACGCCTGGCACGCCGCTCATCGAGGTTTCGATCGGTCGGTTGACGAGCGTCTCGACTTCCTCAGGCGCCAGTCCCGGCGACTCGGTCAGGATGGTGACGACGGGCCGGTTGAGATTGGGCAGGACATCGACCGGCAGGTGGCTCGCGGAGAAGCCGCCGAACAAGATGAGCGCCGCCGACAGGAACAGGATGAGAATCCGGTTGCGGAGCGAGAAGGCGACGAGCCGGTCGAACATCGCCTAGCGCACCTGGCCGAGCAGTTCCGCACCCGCGGTTACGACGCGCTCGCCCGGTTTGACGTTCGACATGAGCGCCACGCGGTTAGCATCGACTGGCGAGGTTTTGACGGTGCGTTGCTCGAACAGTTCGGCCTTGGTCTTGACGAACACCGATCCCAGCCCGTTCGCGTTGGTGATGACGGCGCCACGGGGAATCACGGCACCCGCGACCGGCGCACCGACCGGGGCTTCGATCGTAATCGGCTCGCCGATGCGGAGGCCGGCGCCACCGCCCGTTACCCGGAACAGCGCGGGCGCAGCCCGACCGAGATCGACCAGGCCCGCGCCTTCGAAAACGAGATCGAAGGTCAAGCCGTCGGCGGTCCTGCCGACTGCCCTCGCACCGGGCGACAGCGGACGGCGATCGAACAAATTGGCGCGGACGAAGGTGCGGGATTGATCGACGATCTCGAACAAGGTGATTTCCGCAGGCACCACCTGTCCGACCCGCACCGCGCTTGACCCGACCACGCCGCTGATCGGCGCCACGAGGACTTCACGAGCGCTGCGCGCCTGGCCGAGCGCCGCCCGGCGACGCTGCAATCCCTGAAGCGTGATCGCCGCTTCCTCGATCTGGCGCCGGGGGACGACACCCTCGAGCCGCCGCAAGCGCGCCGCCGCGTTGGCGGCAAGCGCGATCTGCTGATCGAGGTCCGACAGTTCGCGCGCGATGTCGGCGCGGTCGATCGCCTGGAGCGGCGGTTCGATATAGGCAAGAACCTGCCCGGCGCGGACGGTTTGACCGATCGTCGGAAGGCCCGATGCGGGGGCGCCGACCTTGCCGCCGGTCGCGCTCTGGATCAGGCCGCCGCGCTGCGGATCGGCGACAACGGTGCCGGTCAGGCTGACCACCGGCTGCGCAGTGCCGCTGACGGCCGGCAACGTGCGGACACCGACGATGCGCTGGACCGATTTGGGTCCGAACAGCTTGCCGTCGGCCGTCCGGACCGCCGCCTCGCCCGAACCGGGCGGTGCGCCGGATGTCGACGCATTGTCCTCATCGCCGTGCGCCAAGGCGGGCGATGGCGATACCGGAATACCCGTCGCGAGCTGCGTCCCGATCAGCAGCGCCAATCCCGCGGCGACCAGACGCCGCGACCGCCAATACCATGCCGCCGCAAGCACGATCAGCAGCGCAACGCCCGCGAGCAGCCAAGTCCAGTACGATGCCGTGCCTGTGCTCGCGGCGGGCTTCGGTATGACGAGATCGCCCGACAGCGACTCGATCGCATCGCCGCGCGTCACCAGAAACGACAGCTCGTGATTGCCCGGCTTCAACAGTCCGTCATCGGACAGCATGTAAACCCCGTTCCGGGCGGCCGCTGGAATGGTCTTCCCGTCGAGCGTGACGCTGACACTGGCGTTCGTGACCGGCACATTGTCGGCATATCCGTCGATCCAGATCGTCAGATCGTCGGCCTTGGCCGCCGCGACCAGTTCGAGCGTCTCGGTCGCTGCCTCCATCCGTGGCGCAATCGCGACGCCCGTCGGCGCACTCGCCGCAGCGTGATCCTCGTCGCCGTGCGCCATGGCGCTCGATGCGCTCAGGGCGAACGCCAGCGGCCCTAGCAATTTTATGATGCGTTTCGTCACGGCAGCACACCCATGGCTTGATTGAAGGCCGAAATCGCAGCGTCGTAAGCGACCTTTGCTGCTGCCAAGTCGCGCTCGGCCTCTGACAGTGTCTGGCGCGCGCGCAGGGCTTCGATGAAGCCGATCTCGCCTTCGCGCTGTCCTTTTTGGGTCAGCGCGAACGACTGCGCCAAGGCGGATTGACGCGCCTCGGCGGCGTCGAGCGCCGTCCGAGCGGATTCCAGCCGGCGCTGCGCGGCGGCCCGTTCCGCAACGAGCCGAATGCGCAGTCGCGTGGCTTCGGCTCCGGCCGCCAGCGCCTCGGACCGCGCGAGCGCGGCGTCGGCAACCGCAGTCTGATCGCGTCCCAGCGGTACGCGGACGCCGAGGAGCAACGACGTCGCCGAGCCTTGGCCCGGTCCGACCCGCTCGCGGCGCGCTCCGATTTGCCCTTCGGGCCGGATGCGGGCGCCATAGGAAAGCGTCCGCGCGCGCGCGTCCGCTGCCGCAGCGCGATCGTTCGCCGCGCGCAAGGCGGGGTTCGCCTCGATGTCCGGCATCCTGGCCAATATTTCTGGCGGCAGCTCGTTCGGCGGCGTGCCGGCGAGCGCCGCATAGGCCGCCTCGGCTCGGGCCAGCTCGGCCTCAGCCTGACCGAGCCGCGCCACGGCAGCCGCTGCCTCGCTTCGCGCCAGGAGCAGATCGCGGCGAGATTCCTCGCCGGCGGCTTCGAGCTTGGCGACTTGTGTCGCCGTCGTCATCGCGATCGTCACCTGATCGCGGTTCACCGCCACCATCGCGCGCGCGTCGGCCAGTGCCCACCAGGCGTCCCGCACCTCTCCCGCGATGCGAAGCTGGGCGGCCGCAAAGCCGGAGCCGGCCGCCCGCTCGGCGCTTCCCGCCCATGATCGGATCGCGCCCCGTTCGCCCGGCCAGCGCAAACCGGCAGATACGGAAACCTCCTGTTCGATCGATCCGCTGCCGCGCGTCAGCACGTCACCAGCGGCCACTGGCGGCCCCGCGAATGGACTGCGCGCAGCGCGAGCCAATGCGCCCGCCTGATCCTTGAGCGCCGGCAGGCTGGCGGCGTCGGGTGACAGGCGGACGGCGATCTCGACGGCTTCATGCAGATCATGCGCCGCGGATGCAGGCGGTTCCGATTGGGCGAGACTTGCTGACGCGACTGCGACAGTCGAGACGACGATCGCCAGGCGCACCACCCAATTCGCACCTTGCCCCCGCTTCATGGGCCGCTCGTCCTCCGCCGTTGTTTCAAGACCGATACGCAGCGAAGAGGCCCGGCCCTCAAATTATTCCATTATGCGCTCCGCAAAAATTAGCATCGCCGATGAGGGGCGGCCGGTCGGCGTGCGTAAGGAAGTCGAATCAACCGCGCGGGAGTATTGTGATGCCCATCAATCGAACCTTGCTGACGATCTCTGTTATGGCGGTCGCGTTGACGGCCGGAACCGCTGCGCAGGCGCATTCCAAGTTGCTTGCATCGTCACCGGCGGCGAATGCGACCGTCGCTGCGCCGCCTCAGCTCGAACTGCGCTACGACGAGAAACTCTCACCCAAGTCGCGCATCGAACTGTTCATGACCGCAGCGCCTGGGAAGGCTGCGGGCAGTCCGACGCCGATCGGCGTCTCGACGACCCTCGGCGGCGACGGGCGCACCCTTGTCGCCAAGCCGCGGAAACCCCTCGCCAAGGGCGGCTATCTGATCGCCTGGCACGCGATCGCCGCCGACGGCGACCGGACCGATGGGACTGTGCGCTTCGTCGTGCGTTGAACCGGTTGCGGGGAGCGAGAAAGGAGAAGTGCGGTGGAGGGTATGATGGCGGGAAGGAAGGGCAGCTACGCGAGCCTGGCGATCCAGACGGCGATCGGCGGCGTCATCATGTACCTGGTCATGTTCGTCATGATCGACGGCCTGGACAGCTTCTACAACAACCTGAATATGCTCTACATGACGCTGATGATGGTCGCGCCCATGGTGGTGCTTATGATCGTCGCCATGAAGGATATGTTCCCCAACAGGCGCGCCAACGTCGTTATCCTCGGCCTGTCGGTCGTCGCATTTGCCGGGTCGTTCGCGCTCATTCGCACGCAGACGACGATCGGCGACACGGCGTTCCTGCGCTCGATGATCCCGCACCATTCGGGCGCGATCTTGATGTGCCGTGAAGCGAAGCTTGAGAATCCGGAGGTCATTCGGCTTTGCGCGAATATCATCAAGTCGCAGCGGCAGGAGATTGATCAGATGAAGACTATTCTAGCACGCGGATGAAAGATTTGAGCCGACCCTCGGTCTGGCCGCTGACAAGGGCCATGCCGGATCGCTGGTCGGTGGGTTCAATGGGTCGGTTTCAGCAGGCAAGGTCCGTGCGGCGACGCTTGAACTACTAGTGTAGCCCTCCGTCGTTGTGCTACGAACAAGCAGTCATGAAGCGTCTGCTCATTCTGATTCTCGCGATGTTCGCGGTTGCCTCGCCGATCCCGGCGCTGGCGACGCAGAGCATGTGCGCGGATACGATGCAGATGATCACCATGCAAATGGCGGCGCCGATGAACCACGGTGCCAAGAAGGGTTCCTGCTGCGACGAAAAGCACAAGGCCTGTCTTCTTGCGTGCGATGCGATGTGCGTGGCGACGATTGTGCCGCCCATGCAAATGCCGGTCGCCGAGCCGGCGATCCGCAGCCTCCCGCCCGTTTCGACCGTCGCCGTGTTCGCGGTCGCCAAGCGTTCGAACGGCCTCGATCGACCACCTCGACACACTGTCTGATCTCAAGCCCCTGACAGGGCTTTTTCCAATTTCGGATACGCACGGATCGGCATCGGCCTTCCGTATGCGTGGATCAAGACACCCAACCAGCCCGACCTTGCATGGCGGGACTGGCCAGTAATCGAGGACAATATCATGAATCTTCTCTCCAAAGTCGCGCTTGTCGCGCTCGCCGCCGCCGGTGTTGCCGGTTCGGCTCCCGCTTTTGCCGCCGATCGTTCCAGCGATGGCTATCACTGGGAGTTTACGCCGGGACCGCGCGGTACGGCGCGGCGCGTCGCCGATCGGGCACCCGCCCCGATGACGCTGGCCAACGACGCGGGTCATTGGCGCCAGCCGGTCGGTCCGCGTGGCACGGCGATGTGGGTTCCGGCCGATCACGCGCGCCGGGCCATGCCCGTCGAGCAGATGGCGGGTGACAAGAACCAGCCGAACGCGGGCTGAACCCCTAGCGGCCCTTTCGGACGGTTCGTCCGGAAGGGCCGCGTCTTGATCGAGTGCGCGGACGGCCAATGGCGCCGGTCCGCATTTGCCAATTCGGTTGAGCGCCCGACAACGGGCCAAGGGGGGACGCGATGCGCGAGCGCTTCATCGTTACAACATTGTTGCTGGCGGCCACGCCGGCGCAAGCCGGGCCACTGACGTTCGAGCAGGCGCTGGCGCGCGCCGACAAGGACGCGCCGAGTATTGCCGCGCGCGCTGCCGCAGCGGATGCGGCCCGGTCGACCGCCATCGCCGCGGATCGGCTGCCCGATCCCAAGCTGGAGGTAAAACTTCAGGACTTTCCGATCAGCGGACCCGATGCCGGCAAGTTCAACAGCGACAATTTCACGATGGGCGTGATCGGGATCAGCCAGGAAGTGCCCAACATCGCCAAGCGCCGCGCGCGCGCCGCGCGCGCCGGAGCGGACATCGGCGCGGCCGATGCCGAGGCGACGGTCGAACGCCAGCGCGTCCGCATCGCCGCAGGCATGGCGTGGATCGATCTGTTCTATGCCGAGCGACGGTTGGCGATCCTCGACCGGCTCGGCCAGCGAATCGCCGCGCTTGGCCAGACCGCCCCGGCGCGGCTGGCAAGCGGTGCCACGCGCCCCGCCGAGACGATCTTCCCCGCGCTGCTCCAGGCCGAACTCGCCGATCGCCGCAGCGACCGGATCGCCGAGATCGCGACCGCACGCGCCAAGCTGGCGCGCTGGACCGGCGATGACGAACCCGAGGTGGCCGGCCCCGCCCCCGACCTGTCGCCCGACGGTGACCGCCTGCGCGCCGGGCTTCAGGCGCTGCCCATGCTCCAGGCCAAGGACGCGGCGATCGGCCAGGCGGCGGCCGATGTCCGGCTGGCCGAAGCCGACAAACGCCCCGATTGGGAAGTGAGCGCCTCGTTCGGCAATCGCGAGCCGCGCTACGGCGATTTTGCGAGCGTCGGCGTCAAGATCGGCCTGCCCTTCTTCGCCAAACGCCGCCAGGATCCGGTCATCGCCGCCAAGGGGCGCGAGATGGACCGCGCGCGGCTCGACCGCGCCGATGCCGAGCGCGAGCTGGTCGCGGCGCTGGCCAGTGACCTGGCCGATCACCGCATGCACCACGAACGCCTGATACGCGCGCAAACCACATTGGTGCCGCTGGCGCGGCGGCGCGCCGAACTCGACCGCGCCAGCTACGCCGCGGGCCGGATCGACCTGGCGACGGCGCAGCAATCGGCGATCGCGTTGGCCGAAGCCGAGGTCGACCTGCTCGACCGCGAGGCCGACGTCGCGCGCGACGGCGTGCGGATCAGTTTGACCTATGAAGGGGGCCAGCCATGAAGATGAACCCGGATCGAGCCTCGCAGCTCGCAGCGGCGCTGGCATTCGTCGCGCTGATCGGCTTTCTCGGCGGGCGCTATACGGGATCGCCGCATGGCGGCGACGCCGCTGCGCCCGGTACGGCGTCGGGTGGCAAGCAGCCGCTTTATTATTACGACCCGATGTTCCCCAACCAGAAGTTCGACAAGCCCGGCAAGTCGCCCTTCATGGATATGGAACTGGTGCCCAAATATGCCGATGGCGGCGCCGCGCCCGGTGAGGCACCGGCGGTGACCATCAACCCCGCCGCCATGCAGAATCTGGGCGTCCGCATCGTCGCGGCGAAGCGCGATACGCTGGCGACCGGCATGACGGTGACCGGCACCATCGCCTTCAACGAGCGCAACGTCGCGGTGGTGCAGGCGCGCAGCGGCGGCTTCGTCCAGCGCGGCTATGCGCGCGCCCCCGGCGATGTGATCCGCGCGGGCGCGCCGCTCGCCGATGTGCTGGTGCCCGAATGGGGCGGTGCGCAGCGCGAGTATCTGGCGGTGCGGCGGACCGGCGACACGGCACTGGCGGCGGCGGCGCGGCAGCGGCTCGGGCTGCTCGGGATGCCCGCCGGGCTGATCGATGCGGTCGCGCGCAGCGGTCGCATCCATGACGTCGCGACACTGACGACGCCCGGCGGCGGCGTGATCGACACCCTCGATGTGCGGCCCGGCATGACGCTGGCGATGGGTCAGCCGCTCGCGCGCGTCGTCGGCCTCGGCACCGTCTGGCTCGACGCGGCGGTGCCCGAAGCGCGGATCGGCGATGTCCGCCCCGGCGCGCCGGTGACCGCGACGCTCGCCGCCTTTCCCGGCGAGCGCTTTCCCGGACGGGTCCAGGCGATCCTGCCGACCGCACAGGCCGAGAGCCGGACGGTCACGGTGCGCGTCGAGCTTGCCAATCGCAACCTGCGCCTGCGCCCCGGCATGTTCGCCAGCGTCGCGCTCGGCGAGGGCGAGGCGAGCGCGCTGCTGATTCCGACCGAGGCGGTCATCCGCACCGGCAAGCGCACGATCGTCATGCTGTCTGAGAAGGACGGGCGCTACCACCCCGCCGAAGTCCGGATCGGCCGTGAGAGCGGCGGCCGTAGCGAAGTCCTCGCCGGCCTCGCCGAAGGCGAAAAGGTGGTCGCGTCGGGCCAGTTCCTGCTCGATTCCGAAGCGAGCCTGACCGGCATCCCGGTGCGCGCGATCGGCGCCGCGCCCGCGGGTGGCACCAAATGATCGCCGCGATCATCCGCGCATCGATCGCGCAGCGCATCCTGGTGCTGCTGGCGGCAGGGTTCATCGTCGTCGCGGGCATCGTCGCGGTGCGTTCGACCGCGATCGACGCGCTCCCCGACCTGTCCGACGTCCAGGTCATCATCCGCACCAACTATCCGGGCCAGGCACCGCGCATCGTCGAGAACCAGGTGATCTATCCGCTCGCCACGACGATGCTGTCGGTGCCTGGCGCGCGCGTCGTGCGGGGCTATTCGTTCGTCGGCTACAGCCTCGTCTATGTGCTGTTCGAGGACAATACCGACCTCTATTGGGCGCGCAGCCGCGTCCTCGAATATCTGAGCCAGGTCCAGGGCCAGTTGCCCGCCGGCGCCCGGACCGAGCTGGGTCCCGATGCGACCGGCGTCGGCTGGATTTACGAATATGCGCTGGTCGATCGCAGCGGCCGTCACGACCTCGCCGAGCTGCGCAGCCTCCAGGACTGGTTCCTGCGCTATGAGCTGAAGACGATCCCCGGCGTCAGCGAGGTGGCGGCGGTCGGCGGCATGGTCCGCCAATATCAGGTAGTGCTCGATCCCGACAAGCTGATCGCCTACGGCGTCCCGCAAGCGGCAGTGATCGACGCGATCAAGCGCGGCAACCAGGAAGCCGGCGGCTCGGTGATCGAACAGGCCGAGGCCGAATATATCGTCCGCGCCAGCGGCTACCTTGCCAATCTCGACGATTTCCGCGCGCTGCCGATCCGAACGGCGGCGGGCGGTGTCCCGGTTACCTTGGGCGACGTTGCGGCCGTCCAGGTCGGCCCCGACATGCGGCGCGGCGTCGCCGAACTGAACGGCGAGGGCGAGGTCGCAGGCGGCATCGTCGTGCTGCGATCGGGTGCCAATGCCCGCGCAGCGATCGCCGAGGTCAAGGCGCGGCTGGCGACGCTGAAGGCAAGCCTGCCGGCGGGCGTCGAGATCGTCCCCACCTATGACCGATCGGCGCTGATCGAACGGTCGGTCGACAATCTGACCGACAAGTTGATCGAGGAGTTCGTCATCGTCGCGCTCGTCTGCGCGCTGTTCCTGTGGCACGCGCGATCGGCGCTGGTCGCGGTGGTGACGCTGCCGCTCGGCATGCTCGCCGCGTTCATCGTGATGCGCGTGCAAGGCATCAACGCCAACATCATGTCGCTGGGCGGCATCGCGATCGCGATCGGCGCGATGGTCGATGCCGCGATCGTCATGATCGAGAACGCCCACAAGCATCTCGAACGCTGGGCACACGACCACCCCGATGCGCCGCTCGCGGGCGCCGCGCGCTGGCGCGTGATCGGCGAGGCCGCCGCCGAGGTCGGCCCCGCGCTGTTCCTCAGCCTGATGATCATCGCGCTCTCGTTCGTGCCGGTGTTCGCGCTGCAAGGCCAGGAAGGGCGGCTGTTCGCGCCGCTCGCCTTCACCAAGACCTATGCGATGGCCGCCGCCGCGATCCTGTCGATCACGCTCGTGCCGGTGCTGATGGGCTATCTGATCCGGGGGCGGATTCCGGCCGAAAGCGCCAACCCGATCAACCGCGTGCTGACCGCGCTGTATCGCCCGGCGCTCGACTGGGTGCTCGTCCACCCCAAACGCACGCTCGCGATCGCGGGGCTGGTGTTCGCGACCAGCCTGTTCCCGCTCGCGCAATTGGGCGGCGAGTTCATGCCGCAGATCGACGAGGGCGATTTGCTCTATATGCCTTCGGCGCTGCCCGGCATCTCGACCGCCAGGGCCGCGCAATTGCTCCAGCAGACCGACCGGCTGATCAAGACCGTGCCCGAGGTCGACAGCGTGTTCGGCAAGGCCGGGCGCGCCGAGACCGCGACCGACCCCGCGCCGATGGAGATGTTCGAGACGACGATCCGCTTCAAGCCCAGGGACCAGTGGCGCCCGGGCATGACCCCGGCCAAGCTGGTCGATGCGCTCGATCACGCGGTCAAGGTGCCGGGCCTCGCCAATTTCTGGATTCCGCCGATCCGCAACCGCATCGACATGCTGGCAACCGGCATCAAGAGTGCGATCGGGATCAAGGTCGCCGGCGCCGACATCACCCAGATCGATGCGACCGCCCGCCATATCGAGGCGGTGGCCAAGACCGTGCCCGATGTCAGCTCGGTGCTTGCCGAGCGGCTGACCGGCGGGCGCTATATCGATGTCGACATCGACCGCACCGCCGCGGCGCGGTTCGGCATGAACATCGCCGATGTGCAAGCGATCGTCGCCAGCGCGATCGGCGGCGAGAGCGTCGGGCAGACCGTCGAGGGGCTGGCGCGCTATCCGATCAACGTGCGCTATCCGCGCGAGTTGCGCGACAGTGCCGACGCGCTACGCAATCTGCGTTTCCTGTCGCCCGCCGGGCAGCAGGTGACGCTTGGCACCGTGGCGCGGATCGGCACCAGCGAGGGGCCGCCGCTCCTGCGCAGCGAGAATGGCCGCCCGGTGACCTGGATCTATGTCGACGCGCGCGGGCGCGACCTCACCTCGATCGTCGCCGACCTTCAGCGCGTGATCGCGCGCGACGTGAAGCTGCCGCCCGGCATCAGCGTCAGCTTCACCGGCCAGTTCGAATATCTGCAGCGCGCCCGCGAGCGGCTGACGATCGTGGTGCCGGCGACGCTCATCATCATTTTCGTGCTGCTCTACGTCACGTTCGGCCGGTTCGACGAGGCGCTGCTGGTGATGGCGACGCTGCCGTTCGCGCTGACCGGCGGGTTCTGGCTGCTCTGGCTGCTCGGCTACAACCAGTCGGTGGCGACTGCGGTCGGGTTCATCGCATTGGCCGGCGTCGCCGCGGAGTTCGGCGTGGTCATGCTCATCTACCTCAAGCACGCGCTCGCCGAACGTGGCGACAATCTCACGCGCGCCGATGTCGAGGCGGCGGTGCGCGAAGGCGCGCTGCTGCGCGTGCGGCCCAAGGCGATGACGGTCGCGGTGATCCTCGCCGGGCTGTTCCCGGTGCTGATCGGCACCGGCACGGGCTCGGAAGTCACCAGCCGCATCGCCGCGCCGATGATCGGCGGCATGCTGACCGCGCCGTTCCTGTCGATGCTCGTCATTCCCGCCGGCTATCTGCTGATGCGGCGGCGCACTGTCTTGCCCAAAACGACCGAAGGAGTTCCCCAATGACCAAACCCATGCTGATCGCTACCTTGCTCGCCATCCCGCTCGCCGCTTGCGGGCAGGCACCATCGACCGGCCAAGCCGCCAACACGGCTGCGGCCAGCGAAGGAAAAGAAGGCAGCGGCGTCGGCACGATCACCGCGATCGACGCCGAAACCGGCAAGATCACGCTGGCGCACGGCCCGGTCGCCGAACTCGAATGGCCCGCCATGACGATGAGCTTCGCCGGCAACCCCGCCAAGGAACAGGGCCTGGCGGTCGGCGACAAGGTCGCGTTCAAGTTCGTTTGGGACGGGAAGACCGCGCAGCTGATCTCGATCGAGAAGCGGTGACGCGGGCGATCGATCCCTTTTACGCGCCGTTCTGGCATCAGCCGGGCCGGGGGACGCGCTGTCGGCTTCGGGAAGCCTGGATGCTGATTACGCAGCGCTCCGGTCGACCGGTTTCGACCGCGGCCTTGCACGCCCTCGACGACAAGCCGATGCTCAATGTGTCATCAAGAGCAAGGTGGAGGCCGCTAGCATCCACAGCGCCATCGCAACCATCATCACGGGGTGACTACACGAAAGTGACGTATCTGCACGCTAAGGGTGAACGGATCGGGAACGCTTGGGCTTTGCGTCCTTCTCCGTGGCTTCGAGGGCTTTGTAGAGGGCGGTTTTGCCGATCTTGAGGCGCGCGGCGGCTTCGCGAACGGTGAGGCCGGAAGCGATATGATCGCGTGCCTTGCGGAGCTTGTCGGGTGTGACCACTGGCCGACGCCCGCCGGGACGGCCTCGCTCGCGAGCAGCCTTGAGGCCGGCATGGGTGCGTTCCCGGATCAGATCGCGCTCGAATTGGGCCAGCGAGCCGAAGATGTTGAACACCAGCATGCCGCCCGAAGTGGTGGTGTCGATATTCTCGGTGAGTGAGCGGAACCCGATGCCGCGCGCCGCAAGCTCGCCGACCTTCTCGATCAGGTGGCTCATCGAGCGGCCGAGGCGGTCGAGTTTCCAGACCACCAGCGTGTCGCCGGGGCGCAAATAGGCGAGCGCTTCGGTTAGGCCAGGCCGATCGGCTTTTGCCCCGGATGCGTGATCGTCGAATATACGGTCGCACCCGGCAGTGTTCAGCGCGTCAAGCTGGAGCGACAGCTTCTGGTCTGCGGTCGAGACGCGCGCATAGCCGATCAGCGCCACATGATGCCCGATCCTGTCCGTTTTCCCGTCATTATGCGATCTTGTCCGAATCGCCGTTACAGGTCCAGAGTTAACGGACATATTCCTGTTGGCCGCCAGAGGACCGTCTGACGGACACGCAAAGCGAAGGAGATGATGCTTGGCGAGACGGCGACTGGTGAGCCTGGAAATCTGGGCGAGGCATTATGGCGCGCCGCTCGATGAGCGCGAGATCGCGCGTCATTATACGCTGACCAGCGACGACCTGGAAATTGTCGGCCGCCGTCGCGGCGATGCCACCCGGCTCGGCTATGCGATGCTCATGCTATATATGAGATGGCCTGGCCGTGCGCTGGAAGCGGGCGAAGTCCCGCCCGCTCCTGTGCTCGCCTATGTGGCGCAGCAACTCGGCGTCGCGCCGGCAGCCTTCGCGGATTATGCCCATCGGGACCAGACCCGTCGCGAGCATCTCGTCGAAATCCGACGATCGCACGGGTTCAGGATTTTTGACCGCAACGCTTTCCGTGAAGTTGTCGCCTTCTCGGTCCCAATCGCGCAGACCATCATACACCCCGGCCAGATGGCAGACGTCATCGTCGATGAACTCCGGCGCCTGCAGATCCTCCTGCCTTCTCCGTCGATTCTCGAAGCGGTGCTGCGGCGGGCGCGCCAGCAAGCCGAACAGCTTACCTATGAAGTGCTCACGAATGGCCTGCTGCCTGACACCCTTCAGGGCCTGGACGATTTGCTGGCCCGACGACCGGGGCAGGTCGCGACATGGCTATCCTGGATGCGCAATGCGCCACAATCGCCGGCAGCGCGCAACATCCTGCGCCTGATCGAACGGCTCGCCTATATCCGCGCGCTGGGCCTCGATCGCGCCCGTGCCGACATGATCCCGGCTTTGACTTTTGACAGGCTGGCGGACGAAGGCAGCCGCATCACACCCCAGCACCTTGGCGAACTCAATGCCCTGCGCCGCCATGCGACGCTGGCGGCAACCGGCATCCGGCTTGAGGAAAGCCTGACCGACGCCACCCTGACGATGTTCGACAAGCTGTTGGGCAGCATGGCGCGCCGCGCCGAGAACCGGACCCGCGACAAAGCCCTCAAGACGGTGCGCGAGTTGCAAGGCCACCTCCGGACGCTCACGGGGTCTTGCCGCCTCCTCATCGACGCGCGCAGCAAGGGCGTGGATTCTCTGGCGCAGATCGAGGCGCTGGACTGGCAGCACTTCGCCGTGGCCGTCGAGCAGGCCGAAGTGCTCGGGCGACCGGAAACCGTCGATCGCACCGCCGAATTGATCGAGCGGCATCGGACGGTGAAGCTCTTTGTCGGCGCTTTTCTCAACGCCTTCGAGTTTCGCGGCGCCGGCGCGGTTCAGGGGCTCCTGTCAGCGCTGGCCATCATCGCGGAGCTATATCGGACCGGCAAACGGCGCTTGCCTGATCGCGTGCCGCTACGCTTTGTGCCGCCCGCATGGCGCCCGTTCGTCCTGCGGGATGGCATCGTTGATCGTGCCGCTTATGAACTATGCGCCTTGTCGCAACTACGCGAGCGGTTGCGAGCCGGGGATATATGGGTCGCGGGAAGCCGGCAGTTTCGCGATTTCGACAGCTATCTCATACCGCCGGCGACCTTTGCGGCGCTGCGCGAGAAGGGGCCGTTGCCGCTCGCCATCGAAACGGATTTCGAGCGCCATATCGAGGAACGGCGCACCAGGCTCGACACGGCGATCGAGCAGGTAACGGTCCTTGCACGGCAAGGGGAGCTGCCCCAGGTTAAGCTTGACGAAAACGGTCTCATCATCTCGCCGCTGAAGGCGGCAACACCGCCCGCCACCGAGATTGCCCGTCGCGCCGCCTATGATCGACTGCCGCGCGTGAAGATCACCGATCTTCTGCTGGAGGTCGATGCCTGGACCGGGTTCAGCGAATGCTTCATCCATCGTCGTTCGGGCCGGGAAGCCGACGATCGCAATGCGCTGCTCACGGTCATCCTCGCCGATGGCATCAATCTCGGCCTCACACGCATGGCGGAAACCTGCCGGGGCGCAAGTCTGCGTCAGCTCGCCCATCTTCACGACTGGCACATCAGCGAAGCCGCCTATGGCGAAGCGTTGGGAAGGCTGATCGACGCCCATCGCGCCATGCCGCTCGCCGCGCTGTGGGGAGACGGCACCACTTCGTCGAGCGACGGACAGCAATTTCATGCCGGGGGCCGTGGGGCCGCGATCGGCGACATCAACGCGCGCAGCGGCAACGAACCAGGCGTTGCCTTCTACACCCATGTCTCGGATCGATATGACCCCTTCGCAAGTCGGGTGATCGCGGCGACCGCTGGCGAAGCGCCCTATGTGCTGGATGGCTTGCTGTATCACCAGACCGGCCTGACGATCGAGGAGCACTACACCGATACGGGCGGGGCATCGGACCATGTGTTCGGCCTCATGCCCTTCTTCGGCTACCGCTTCGCGCCGCGCCTGCGCGACATCAAGGAGCGTCGTTTACACCTCCTTCCCGGCCAAGAATCCGGCCCCTTGCTTGCCGGCATGACGGCCGAACCGATCGCATTGGGTCATGTCGCGGCGCATTGGGACGAACTGCTGCGGTTCGCCACGTCGATCCGCACCGGCACCGTCACTGCTTCGGCAATGCTGCGCCGCTTGTCCGCCTATCCGCGACAGAACGGACTGGCCCTCGCACTACGCGAGCTGGGCCGCCTCGAACGCTCCATTTTCATGCTCGACTGGCTGCGCGACATCGACCTGCGCCGGCGCACCCAGGCGGGCCTCAACAAAGGCGAAGCCCGCAACGCGCTCGCCCGCGCGCTCTTCTTCAACCAGCTCGGCGAACTGCGCGATCGTCGGTTCGAGAACCAGACCTATCGCGCCTCCGGCCTCAACCTGCTCGTCGCCGCCATCATCTTGTGGAACACTCGCTATCTCGAAATGGCGCTGGCGGACATCGGCACAGCCGACGAAATCGCACGCCACATCGCGCCATTGGGCTGGGAGCATATCTCGCTGACCGGTGACTATAGCTGGAATGTTGAAGATCAACCCGATCCGGACGCCTTGCGACCGCTGCGCGCCGTCAACTCCCTACTTGCCGCGTGACGTTCGCTATCCGTTCGCCCTTTCCGTGCAGATACGTCACTTTCGTGTAGTCACCCCTAAACGAACGATTGCCGGGGACGCTGGTGCAACACGCGTGAGCAGCCGCGCAGCGGCCATTTCGCCTCTCGAAACCGTACCTTGTTTCCTTCTTCGAAATCGGGCTAGTTCGCGTCGAGTTCTCGGAGAACGCCCTTGCTCGTCGGTTACGCCCGTGTTTCCACCAGGGATCAGTCCCCTGCCCTACAAATCGACGCGCTCCATGCGGCCGGGTGCGAACGCGTGTTCACCGAAAAGGCATCGGGCGCGCAGCGCGATCGACCGGAATTGAGGGCCGCGCTAGATTACATCCGCGCCGGTGATTCCCTTGTGGTGTGGAAGCTCGACCGGCTGGCGCGCTCCGTCCGGCAGCTCGTGGAGACGGCCGAAGATCTCGCCAAGCGCGAGATTGGCCTTCGCGTGCTCACCCAGGCCATCGACACCACCAGCCCCGGCGGGCGGCTCGTTTTCCACGTCTTCGCGGCCGTCGCCGAGTTCGAGCGCGAGCTGACGCTAGAGCGCACCCACGCCGGACTTGCCCAGGCGAAGGCGTTGGGGCGACGCGGCGGGCGCAAGCCGGCGATGGGACCGGCGGAGATCAAGCGCGCCAAGGCGATGCTCGCAGACCCGACCATCGCCGTCGAGGAGGTGGCAGCGCAGCTCGGGGTGCAGCCGTCGACGCTCTACCGGCACATACCGGGTGGGCGCAGCTCGGTGGTCGCGCAGGTGTAATGGAGGCCGTCATTGTCGGCCGCGTCTTTCTTCCACCCACCCAACCCTTGGGGCTTGGCCCACGGCCCGGCAGGCAGGCAGGCAGGCAGGCAGGCAGGGGATCGTCGATCAGGCGAACAGGTCGCCGATCGCGCGCACCCGGAAGGCGTTGCGCCGGCGGCGCCGGCGATGCTCGCCAGCGTCGTGGCGCATATGGCACCGCTGGCAGAGCGCAGCGAGGTTGCGCGGTCGGTTGTCGCCGGGATCGTGGTTCAGGTGCGCGCTGGCGAGCACGACGCGCGTGACCCGCAGCGAGGCGGGCGGGTCGATGCCGGCGAAGCCCGGTTGCGCGCGTGCCAGCTCCATCGGTGCGGGCAGACGGCGAACCCCCCTGCCCTGCCCGTCGCGCCAGCGTGCGGCGTCCTCGTCCCACCACACCCCATCGCCGAGATGCAGCACGTAGCGGCCGTGCGGGCGACGGCAATGCTCGCAGCGCCCCTTGGCGCGGCCGAAGCGGATAAAGGCCGACAGCTCGCGCCAGTCGATCGGGTAAAGCCAGCGATGTTCGCGCGCGATCGGCATGACGATTCTATGAGTCACGACCGAGCGGAACGAAAGCAGAAAATTCGCTGTATTTATCTATCCAGCGGCAAGCGCCTATCATGTGATCCTGCACGTAGGTTTTGCTTGGGAGGTTCTATGACGACTCTCACCCGCAAGTGGCGGGCGTTTGATCGAACCGTTGAAGAAGTGCGCGCCAAATTCGCGGACTTGTCGCCGGCGAAGCTGGAAGCCCTGATCGATGAGGCCGTTGCGGCGACGCGTCAATCCGCCGAGCGAGAAGGCGGGCGTCTCCCCCCTTCCCTATCATAGCGCGTCCGGGCTGCCTCTATCCCGCTGGCTTTGCAGCCCGGCCACGCTGTTCCGTTCGTTTATCCATCACTGAACCACTTCGATGCCCTTGCGGCGGATGACATTCAGCAGCGCGAGCGCCGGTCCCTTGGCTTGCTTGGTGCCCCGTTCGAGCTGCGAAACATAACCCGTCGTAAGGTTCAGGTATTTGGCGAGCGCGGCCTGACTCAAATGCGCCTCTTCGCGCACGCCGCGAATTTCATCGGGCGTGATCGGCGCGGCCGTAGGCGGCGCATCCGGCCCCAGGTGGCGGACGGTGATCTTCCGATAGGTGTCATCGCCCATCAGACCAACGCTGTGCATGTCGTCGGCCGTCTCGAGGAGCGCCTCGGTCAGCGTGCTAAGCGTCTTCGCCATTCTCAATCTCCTGTAGCTTGCCGATGCTCACGGCTTCATCAAGGGCGGTGTCGTCGTTCGCCAGGAACTCGGCGGCGATGTCCCGCAAGGTCTGCAATTCGTCGTCATCGATGTTCTCCCGCTCGCTCTTGGCAAAGCCGTAGAGGAAAAACGCCCGATCCTCCGTCCGATAGGCCACGATCATGCGAAACCCGCCCGATCGTCCCTGCCCTGGTCGCGCGACGCGCTGCTTGATGAGGCCGCCACCCAGATCGGCGTCGATAAGCCCACGCTCGGCTCGCTCGATCGCCTCCTTCAAATCCGCGTCACTAATTCGTTCACGTCGGACGAACCGCGCGACCCATTTGGTTTTGAAAATCCGCACGGCATCGTCCTATAATACCCAGAACTATAGCACACAGGCAGACACTTTCAACCCGCTTAAGCGATGGTGCGCCTACCGCTTCGCGGCACCGTGGCTCCTACCCGCTTCGCTCCCCGAGTCCGCGAGCGGTCTCGGCCTGTCGGTGACGATCCACTGGCGGGGTAAGTCGTGATCCCCTTTCATTCCACGCTGCATATCTGTATACAAGTATAAATCTATACCTGTAGGAGTGTAGCATGAAGGTTCTCGCCATCCTGTCGCAGAAAGGCGGCGTCGGAAAAACGACGCTGGCGACGTGCCTTGCCGTGGCGGCCGAGCAGGCAGGCAAGGAAACCGCGATCATCGACCTAGACCCGCAGGCGACAGCATCGTTCTGGAAAGATGTGCGCCAGCTTGACACGCCCGCCGTCGCCTCGATCCAGCCGGTGCGGCTCGCGGCGATGCTCAAGGCCTGTGCCGACGCCGGCACGGACCTTGTGGTGATCGATGGCGCGGCCGTCGCGCGTGATGTTGCCTATGAGGCCGCACGGCACGCCGACTTCATCCTCGTGCCGACGAAGACGGCGGTGTTCGATACAATGAGCATGACGCACACGTTGGACGTGGTGCGGCAGCTCGATCGCGCCTTCGCCGTCGTGCTGACATTCGTCCCGCCCCAAGGACAGGAGACGGGCGATGCGATGAAAGCAGTCGAGGAGCTGGGCGCGGCGGTCTGTCCGGTGACGATCGGCAACCGCAAGGCGTTCTTCCGCGCGCAGGCCACAGGCCAGGCAGTGCAGGAGTTCGAGCCGAACGGCCCGGCCGCAGCGGAAATCAACCGCCTATACGAGTATACGGTTATACGCCTATACGATAAGGCGGAGGTGGCGTGATGGCGAAGGGCAACACGCTCCAGGCGATGCTCGACCGGGCCAAGGCCGGCGGTGACACGTCGGCGACGCCCGTCCCGACCGTTGCGCCAATCCCCGCCAGACCCGCGCAGGCCGGGCGGCAGGGGACCAAGCTGATAGGGGGACATTTCGCTCCCGAGGTCAGCACGCAGCTCCGTATTCTTGCGGCCGAGGAGGGAACGACGGTGCAGAGCCTGCTAGGTGAGGCGCTGGACGATCTTTTCGTGAAGAAGGGCAGGGGCCGCGTCGCACGTAGCGTATAGGAGTATACAAATATACTGCTATACTTGCATCATCGAAAAGTGAGTTTTGGGGCAGCGCCTCACCTTTGCGCGGCGGGCGTGCTGAAATCCACCAGCACGGGCAGCTCGGGAATCCCGCCACGCAGCTTAGCGCGTCGCACGATGCTGTGTTGGTCGATCAGGTTCTGTGCGTCGCGCTTACCGCTGGACGTTTTCGGGAACCAGTGGAGCGCCACCCGTTCGACCTTGCGCCCGTTCTTGATCGGCGTGAAATCGACATAGAAGGGGCAGAGCTTGTTGATTTCCTCGACAGCGACCTTGAGGCAGTATTTGTTCAGATCGGCGAAGCGCTCAAGTTTCCCCTCGGGGACGTTGAGCAGGCCGCGCACCTCCTCGATCGTGAACTCCTCTTTCTGCTTGTATTCCAAACCGATGCGACGCTCGATCATTTCATAGAGGCAGAGGGCGTATTTCGACTCAAAGCAATACATTACCTGCGTCTTGAGACGGGCATAGACCTGACTGTTCCGCAGTATCTCGATCAATTCTTCGGGGATGCGGTAGTGAAGGAAGCCGTCCTTTTCGAGGCTTTCATCGCTGGGGCCGAGGAGCTGGACGCGGCGCTTGTAGCTCTTGCCGTCCTTGCGGATCGTGACGATCGCGATAGTGCCCATGAGACGTAGCAGCGAGCTTTCCACGCGCTCGTTGCCCTGGTGCGTCCCTTTCAGTCCCGACTTTGCAATGCGATGGATGATCGGCTCGCCAATACGCTCCCAGGCATTGGCGATGAGCAGGTTGTAGATACGGCGATCAGCGAGGGTGAGGGGGCTTAGCTCGACGATATCGACCAGCTCGCCGGGCTTGACGATTTCCCCGTAATTGGCGGGATCAAAGGGATTTCCGCGCCCCTTTTGCGCCAGCGTGCGGAAGGACATATCGACCACGGCAGGTTGGGACATAGGCTTGACCAACGGTGAGCAAGAGGGGCTTATCGACTCACCCTAACCGCGAAAAGTGAGCCAGGCAAATGTTCCGGCTCCCCGATGGAAACGGTGAGGGGGCTACCCCAAAACTCACCGTCACCGCCGACCCGGTTGCCCGGCTACCCCGAAGCTCACCGGACCCGGCCCGAACACTCACCTTTACCGACCCTAAAACTCACCGCACGCTACCCCGAAACTCACGCGACTCGACCCCAACGCTCACCGTTGAAGTCGTTTTTCCGCAGAAATCCGGGCCTTTCAGCGCCCTGAATCTTGAATCAGAAGAATTAGAGAATCTGAACCGCGAAAGGTGAGCTTTGGGGTAGGCCAGTCTGTGGATAACCAGCGTCAGGATACAACGACGGAATCGGCCTAACGGCCGATGCGCTATTTGTTGCGTGCCGGCTACGCCGTCACCAGAGCGGCGCAGGCTAAGCGGGAAGAAGAGGGCAGGATTTAGGGCTAGAGCATGACCGGATCACGTTGAAGCGTATCCGGAGTTGACGAGATAGTTTCGGCATTCGTCGGGTGTGAAGTAGTCGAGCAGGGATCCGATCCGCCTCCAGGTTGCCTCTACGGATCGCTCATCGGCTTTGCGCAGCAGCGTTTTGAGCTTGGAGAACATCTGCTCGATCGGGGCGGTGATGCGGTCGTGCCGCAGGGCGGCGATGAAAGTCAGTGTGCGCCAGCGGCCGTGCGGCACCTTGGCCAGCAGGCGCTCCCCGCGCGGGCTTCGGCCGTGGGTCCGCGTCATGTTGGTCTTGGCCCAGGTCTCGTCGATGAAGAGGGGAGGGGACACGCCTTCGTCCAGCATCATGTCGAAAAACGCATCATCGTTCGGCGTCGGGACCATGTCCTCGATCACGAGGTTGGCGCGCGACTCCGCCATGTCCTCCCGCCACATGGCGACTTCCGCGGGCGTGCCTCGCACGAAATCCATCGCGCGGACTTCGGCGCGGATCGCCTCGATATCGAAATCGCTCATGCTTCGTCCTTCGCTTCGCCTTCCGCGTCGAACGCGCGCTTGCCGCGCCGCTTCCACAGCGCCAGCACGTCGCCGGCATCATCGCCACGCGCACGTCCCGCCAGATCGAGCAGCGCGCCGTAGAGCGTGGCGCGATCGTCGTCGGCTAGCTCGACCAGCCCGGCTTTCTGGACCAGCCCGCCCAGCTCGATCAGATGGCGCGTTCGTTCGCGGCGTTGCACGACCCAGCCCCTGCTATCCGTTCGCCGCTGACCCGCTTTCGCCCGCAGCGTCGCCGCCCGGTTCAGCTTGAGCGCCCGATCCGTCGATCGCAGCAGCGCCGCCACCTTTCCGCCCGCGCCGCTGAAAGAAGGCAGCGCCCTTCGCACGCCATGCCTCCTTCGCGCTGGTATCCTTCGACCCGATCGCATCGAGGAGCACCCCGGCCAGCGTCTCGGCATCGAGCGCATCGGCCCCCGTGGCGGCGACGAGCTGGCCGAGCTGTTCAACCCGCTTCGCCTTTAGCGCGCGGGCCTTGTCGCCGAGCGCCTTCAGTTCGGCGTCGTAATCGCGCACCTTCCGCATCGCCCTCACCCTTCCGCGCATCAACCAGAGACACCTTAGCGGACCCGGCATTGGGGTAAAGCACGAACGGCAGGAAAAGCGGCACCAAGTCAATCACGAGGAGCGTAGCGGATTGGGGTCGGTACACAGAACGGACCCAGATATACGCTAAGGTTTTGCCGTGCCTTCGACGGCGCGCATCTGGCGAAGCGGTCTGAGCGCGGTGGATGGCGCATCGGGATCGGTCCAGAGGTAATCGCCGGTGAGATTGATATGCTGCCAACCGAGCGGTGATAGGTGTTGCAGCAGGTCCGGCGGGACCGGCCGGCCGAGGTTGGCGAGATGCATCCGGGCGGCTTGCAGGTAGGTCGTGTTCCACAGGACGATGGCACCGGCGACGAGGTTCAGCGCGCTCGCCCGATGGCTTTGGGCTTGCAGCGCATGATCGCGGATACGGCCGATGCGATGGAAGAAGATGGCGCGTTTCAGGGCATTTTCCGCTTCTCCCTTGTTGAGTTCGCGGGTGGCACGGCGACGCTGTTCGGGCTGCTCGATCCAGTCGAGCGTGAACAGGGTACGCTCGACGCGACCGATCTCGCGCAACGCCAGTGCCAGGCCGTTGGCGCGTGGATAGGAGCCGAGCCGTTCCAGCATGATCGAGGCGCTGACGACGCCTGTGCGGATCGAGGTTCCCAGTCGCAGCACGTCGTCCCAGTGTGCCTCGATCAGACCTTCGTCGATGCGGCCCGCGACCAGCGGCGCAATATCGGGGCCGGGTTCGATGCCGTTAAACAGGTGCAAACGGCGTGCGGCGATATTCGGGATACGCGGCGCGAACCGGAACCCAAGCAGATGACATAGCGCGAACACATGGTCGGAGACGCCCCCGCCATCGACGTGATGCTCTTCGATGTGCAGATCGGCGCCGTGGTGGAGCAGCCCGTCGAGCACCTGTGCCGCCTCGCTCGCCGAAGCGGAGATAACTGTGGAATGGAACGGCGCGTAGCGATCCGAGACGTGGCTGTAAAAGGAGACAGCCGGCTCTGTCCCCTTGTGCGGATTGACTGCGCCGGTTGCCTGGGCGCGGCGGTCGAGCGGAAAGTTCTGACCGTCTGAGCTGGACGAGGTGCCGGACCCGAACAGCGCGGCCAGCGGCGCGGTGTGTTGGGCGTCGACAAGCCGGGCGAGCGCGCGACCGTAGGTTTCCTCGCGCAGATGCCACGAGGCGAGCCAACCGAGTTGGCGCTGGGTCACGAGATTGCAGGCTTCCGCCATGCGCGTATGGCCCAGATTGGTGGCATCGGCGAGCACCGCCGTGAGGATCGCACGTGGTTCATCCGCGGCACGGCCACTTTGCAGATGCGTGAAGCACTGGCTGAACCCGGTCCATCGATCGACTTCGGCAAGAAGGTCGGTGATGCGGATCGCGGGCAGATGCGCATAGAGCGGCGCAAGGGCGGTATCGGATTCCTCGGGAGTAATCGCCTTCAAGGGCGAAATCCGCAGCCTGCCCAAGCTGAGCTGCACGTCTTCCAGCGCGTCCGTCTCCGCCTTTCGCTCGACCTCGGCCAATCGACGGGCGAGGCGGGCGCGTCGTTCGGCCAGCCAGATATCGGCCGTATCCGGTGCCGGTATCGGCAAGGGGCCGGCCGCGCGCATGTTGGCGAATACGGGGGCAGGAATGAGTTGCTGCTCGACAGCACGATAGCGTCGGCTTCCCTCGACCCACATGTCGCCGGCGCGAAGCCGGTCGCGAAGCTCGACCAGCACGCACAATTCATAGATCCTGCGATCGGGAATGCCGGTGCCGATCGCCCGACGCCAAGCTTGCCGGATGAAGCCGACTGGCGTGCCTGCAGGCAATTTGCGCAGATGACCAAAATGAAGGTCGCGCATGATCGCGACCGCTCGCGCGAGCGCATGGCAGGCTGGCACCGCCCCGAATGTGAACGAGGCGATGAACGAGGGACCGACCTGTCGGAGGACGGGGTAATTGGTCGCGGCGACCGCGACGGGATCGACCGAATCGGGGCGGATCAGCTTGCGGGCTTCATCGACCTCGCGGCCGAGATCATTCCATCCGATCGCTGCCTCGACCGCAGCGCCGATATCGCCACCTGATATCTTGGCGGCGAGCAAGGCAGCGCCGAGTTGGGCAAGCAGAGGGCATAGCGTGGGAGGTACGCCAAGCAACGCTAAGGACGAACAATACCGGAACGGCGTGCAAGGGCATCACCTGCGGAGGCCGATGATGC
>FRDC01000141.1_pt1 | contig 31004 bp, 34 predicted proteins | sample 1106171 | NCBI WGS metagenome assembly FRDC01 (sample SAMEA3930566, study PRJEB13176) | freshwater metagenome | biome: Drinking water system; feature: drinking water; material: water | place: Singapore | collected 2014-12-20 | reverse complement strand
GCCAAGCTCGTCGCGCATTGGCTGAGCTTCGGCCCGCCGCTGATGCTCGCCGCGCTGATCGCGAGCGGCTTGCTCGCGCTGCCGGGCGAGCGGCTGGCGGCGGTCGAGCTCGCGCTGGCGGTGGGGACGCCGGGGATGGCGGCGCTCGGCGTCGCGACCGGTGCGCTCGTCGCGGGACTGCGTGGCGCGGGGGCGGTCGCGGGGCTGGTGATGCTGCCCCTGGGGGTGCCGCTGGTGATCTTCGGCGCGGGCGCGGTGGAGAGCGGGCAGGGGCTGAAGCTGCTGGGCGCGACGAGCCTGGTGCTGCTGGTCGGCGCCCCCTTGGTGGCGGCGGGGGCGATGAAGATCGCTCGGGATTGAATTTTTGGGGTTCACGCGGAGGCGCGGAGGCGCGGAGGAAGGAAGTTTTTGGTTCGCGCGGAGACGCGGAGACGCGGAGGAAGGAAATTTTTGGTTCGCGCAGAGGCGCAGAGGACGCGGAGAGGGCGCCGAGAACGAAACGGCGCGAAGCGCCTTTCATCCGATGACTTAACGCGCCTACGGCGCAAGCTTACGAACGCGCTCGGCGCTCTTCCTCCGCGCCTCCGCGCCTCCGCGTGAAAAAATTTCTTCTGACGCCGCGTCTCCGCCCCGCCGCGCGAACCCAAAGCCTAACGCCACCACCGCGCCCAGATCGCCGTCGGCAGCAGCAGCCCGCGCGCTTCCTCGCGCACCGTGAGTTCCCCCGCCTCGATCGTCCCGCCCAGGTCGCCCAGCGTCTGGCGGAGCAATTCCTCGAGCGCGAGCGCCGACAGCCGCACCGCGTAAACGGTCAAGAACAGAAAGCGCGAGCGATCGTCGAGCAGGCGGCGGCAATCGGCGATCAGGCCGGGCAGGCCTTCCTCGAGCTTCCACACCTCGCCCTCGGGACCGCGGCCATATTTGGGCGGATCGAGCAAAATCCCGTCATAACGCCGCCCGCGCCGCCCCTCGCGCGCGACGAATTTCGCGGCGTCGTCGACCAGCCAGCGCACCGGCGCGTCGGCGAGGCCCGAAAGCGCGGCATTGCCCCGCGCGGCCTCGACCGATTTCTTCGAAGCATCGACATGCACCATCCGCACGCCCTTGGCGGCGAGCGCCAGCGTGCCGACGCCGGTATAGCCGAACAGATTGAGGCATTCGGCCGCCTCCACCCCGGCGACGCGCTCGCGCATCCAACGCCACACCGGCGCCATATCGGGGAAGAAGCCCAAATGGCGGAAGGGCGTCGTTTGGGCGGTGAAGCGCACTTCTTCCCAGCCGAGCGGCCAGCCGGCGCGCGGCACCTCGCGCGCGAATTGCCAGCGCCCGCCGCCCTCGTCGTCGGACGCGGGCAGGAATTCGCCGTCCGCCGCCCAATCGGCGCTGGCGGGCGCCCAGAGCGCCTGGGGCTCGGGGCGGATGAAGCGAAAGCGGCCATAGCGTTCGAGCTTGCGGCCGTGGCCGCTATCGACCAGCCCATAATCGCCCCAAGGCTCGCCGATCAGCGTGACGAGGCTCATCGCGCCGCGTGCTCGCGGACATAGGCGATCACCGCGTCGAGCGTCGCCGGGAGCGACGCGCAGCGTTCGGCGCGCGCGAACAAATCGCCGACCCGCGCCGGCAGCGGCGGGCGCACCCCGGTCGCGCGTTCGACCGCGTCGCGGAATTTGGCGGGATGCGCGGTGGCAAGCGTCACCACCGGCACGTCGCGCCGCAGATCGGCGGCGCGCGCGGCGGCGAGCCCGATCGCGCCATGCGGGTCGATCAATTGCCCCGCCGCGTCCTGCGCCCAGCGCATCGCGAGCGCCATGTCGTCGGCATCGATCCGCGCGCTCGCGAAGAGCGGCGGGGCCGGGGGGAGCGCGAGGCGACGAGTCGCGGCGAACTGCGCCATCTGCGCCGCCGTGCGCGCGCCGTCGCGACCGTTCATGTCGAACAACAGCCGCTCGAAATTGCTCGACACCTGAATGTCCATCGAGGGCGCGGCGGTGGGCGTGACCGTGCCGACCGAATAATCGCCCTGCGATAGCGCGCGGTGGAGAATATCGTTGACGTTGGTCGCGACGATCAGCCGCGCGACCGGCAGCCCCATGCATGCGGCGACATAGCCCGCGAACACGTCCCCGAAATTGCCCGTCGGCACCGAAAAGGCGACTGGGCGCTCGGGCGCGCCCAGGCGGACGGCGGCGTGGAAATAATAGACGATTTGCGCCGCCAGCCGCGCCCAGTTGATCGAATTCACCGCCCCCAGCCGCAGATCGGCGAGCGCGGGCGCGGCGAACATCGCCTTCACCAGAGCCTGGGCATCATCGAAACTGCCGTCGATCGCGATATTATGGACATTGGGGGCGAGCACCGTCGTCATCTGGCGGCGCTGCACGTCGCTCACCCGGCCTTGCGGGTGGAGCATGAAAATCTCGATCCCCGCGCGCCCGGCGAGCGCGTCGATCGCCGCCGATCCGGTGTCGCCGCTGGTCGCGCCGATCACGGTGAGCGGGGCTTGGTCGGCCCCCAGGAACCGCTCGAACAACAGCCCGAGCAATTGCAGCGCCACGTCCTTGAAGGCGAGCGTCGGCCCGTGGAACAATTCGAGCAGCCAGTGGCGCGCGTCGAGTTGGACGAGCGGGGTGACGGCGGCATGGGCGAAACGGGCATAGGCCGCGCGCGCGATCGGCTGGAGCGCGTCTTCGTCGAGCACGCCGCCCGAAAAGCGCGCGAGCAGCCGCGCGGCGGTGGCGGGGTAATCGAGCCCGGCGAGCGCGGCGATCTCGCCCCGGGTCAGGCGCGGCCATTCGGCGGGGACGTAGAGCCCGCCGTCGCGGGCGAGGCCGGCGAGCGTCGCCTCGCGGAAATCGAGCGCGGGCGCGTCCCCACGCGTGCTGACATAGCGCATCGCCCCCGCTTACTTCGGATCGGCCGGTTTGCGCCAGCGCTGGCGCAGCGCGAGCGCGTAGATCACCAGCGCGCTCGCGGCGAACAGGAACCATTGCACGGCATAGGCCAGGTGATTGTTGGGCAGGCTAGCGGGATCAGGGCGTTTGGGGGCGCCGAGCCCGGGGGCTGGGGTGTCGCTCACGATCATCGGCTGGCGGCGTTGCGGGGGGGCGAAAAGCGCGGCGAGCCAGGAGCGACCGTCACGTTCGGGCACGATCCAGCCGCGCACCGGCCCGCCGTTCCATTTCGGCTGGAAGCGCGGATCGGGCGCCGCGCCCATATCGATCGCGAAGCCCGGCCCCTCGGCGCCGGTCGCGCAGTCGGCGATGTGGCGATAGCCGGCGGCGCCCGCGCCCTCGGTCCGCCAGCCGGTCACGCGCAGGCAAAAGCCGCTGGTGCGGCGGAAGAGCAGGGCGTCGTCGACTGGCGGGCGGGGGAAGGTGATCACGGGCAGCGCCTGGTTGGCCCGGTAGCGCGCGATCAGCGCCTCCTTCTGCGCGCGGCGCTCGAGCTGCCAAACGCCGAGCGCGATCATCGTCGCCACGGCGGCGAGGACGATGAGGGTGGGGAGAATCGGCAGGCGCCGGGCTGTCGTCAAAGGCTCGCTCACTTCCTGTCCCTATCGCGGGCATGTCGCCCCAGCGAAAGCCGGGGCTTCGAGCCCCTGGTTCGCGCCGCCCCCACGAGGCCCCAGTTTTCGCCGGGGCGACGCGGCGCGCTCACTGCCGCGCATAAACGAACGGCCGGCCCTTTCGAGCCGGCCGATCCTTCGGTCGCGACCGCGCGCGTGTCAGCCCGCGTGTACCGGCGCGCCCCAGCCGCCCCACACATAGATGGAGACGAACAGGAACAGCCACACCACGTCGACGAAATGCCAATACCAAGCCGCCGCTTCGAAGCCGAAATGCTGGCGCGGGGTGAAATGGCCGGCGTAAACGCGCGCCAGGCACACGATCAGGAAGATCGTGCCGATGATCACGTGGAAACCGTGGAAGCCGGTCGCCATGAAGAAGCTCGCGCCATAGTTGATCCCCGCGAAGGGGAAGGGCGCCTCGGCATATTCATAGGCCTGGATGCTGCTGAACAGCAGGCCGAGCAGGATCGTCACCCACAGCCCGCGCTTGGTGCCCTCGCGGTCGCCATGGATCAGCGCGTGGTGCGCCCAGGTGACGGTGGTGCCCGAGAGCAGCAGGATCACCGTGTTGAGCAGCGGGAAGCCGAAGGCGTCGATCACCTCGAGCCCCTTGGGCGGCCAGGTGCCGGCGATGTTCTTCACCGTCTCGGGCACGCGCTGGGCGGCATCGGCCACCCATTCGACCGGCGCGGGGAAGAGCGAGAAATCGAAATAGGCCCAGAACCAGCCCAAGAAGAACATCACTTCGGAAGCGATGAACAGGATCATGCCATAGCGCAGGTGGAGCTGCACCACCGGCGTGTGATCGCCGCGATGCGCCTCGCGGATCACGTCGCCCCACCATAGGAACATGGTGGCGAGCACGCCCATCAGCCCGACGCCGAACACCGCCGGGCCGCTGGCCGCCTTGTGCATCCACATGATGCCGCCGACCGCCATCAGCCCCGCCGCCATCGATCCCATGAACGGCCAGAAGCTGGGTGGTAGAATGTGAAAATCGTGGTTCTTGGCGCCTGCCATTCGCTTGTCCCCAATTGGTCCCTGATCGCGCTTTAGCTCTTGGCCTTGGCGGAATCCACGGGATAGAAAGTATAGCTCAGTGTGATCGCGCGCACGTCGGTCGCGTCGCTGTCCTTCAGCATCGCGGGGTCGACGAAGAAGATCACCGGCATCCGCACCGTCTCATGCGGTTTCAGCGTCTGCTGGGTGAAGCAGAAACACTGGATCTTGCTGAAATAACGGCCCGATTGATCGGGGGTGACGTTATAGCTCGCCGCGCCGGTGATCTCGTGATCGCTGGTGTTGGTGGCGGTGAAAAAGGCCATGTTGCGCTCGCCGAGCCGCACCGTCATCGATCGTTGCTCGGGCGCGAATTTCCACGGGAGCTTGGGGTTGACGTTGGCGTCGAAATCGACGCGCATCGTGGCGGCGACCGCGCCCGGCGCCGCCTTCGCGCGGTTGGTGGTGCCGTTGAGCCCGGTCGCCTCGCAGAAGATGCGATAGAGCGGCACGCTCGCATAGCCGAGGCCAGTCATCCCGCAGACCCCGAGCCCGGCGAGCAGCGCGGTGCGCAGCTTGCGGTCGATCATCGGCCCATCCCCGCCTTGATCTTGGCGATCGCGATCAGGAAAATCAGGATCGCGAAGGCGCCGAGCACCAGGCCCATCACCCGTGCGCGGTCGCGCTGGCGGCGGCGGATCAGCTCTTCGGGAGTTTCGCTCATGCGCCCGCCACCAGCTTGTCGACGACGAGCGCGCCGAACAGCAGGAAGAGATAGACGATCGAAAAAGCGAACAGCCGCTTTTCGGGGCGCATCTTGTCGTCGGCCCCGGCGCGCAGGCGGGTCGCGACGCGCAAGGCCAGATAGCCGAACCAGGCGGTGCCCGCGAGCGCCACCGCGCCATAGATCGCCCCCGTCATCCCCAGCGCCCAAGGGAGCAGCGCGCTCGCCGCCATGGGGAGCGTATAGAGCCCGACCTGGCGCCGCGTTTCGCGCTCACCCGCGACGACCGGCAGCATCGGCACCCCGGCGGCGGCATAATCGGTCTCGACGAACAGCGCGAGCGCCCAGAAATGCGGCGGGGTCCACAGGAAGATCAGCGCGAACAGCAGCAGCGGCAGCGGCGCGACCGAGCCCGTCGCCGCCGCCCAGCCGATCAGCGGCGGAAAGGCGCCCGCCGCGCCGCCGATCACGATATTCTGCGGCGTGCGGCGCTTGAGCCACACCGTGTAGATCAGCACGTAGAACAGGATCGATCCCGCGAGGATCGCCGCAGCGAGCCAATTGAGCGCGACGCCCATCAGCAGCACCGAAAAGGCCGAAAGGCCGACGCCGAAGTGCAGCGCCGCCTCGCGCGTCATGCAGCCGGCGGGGAGCGGGCGCGCGCGGGTGCGCTTCATCTTGGCGTCGAGATCGGCCTCATACCATTGGTTGAGCGCGCCTGCGGCGCCCGCGCCGAGCGCGATGCACAGGATCGCGGTGAACGCCAGCACGGGATCGAGCCGCGCCGGGGCGGCGAGCATCCCGGCGAGGCCGGTGAACACCACCAAGGTCATCACCCGCGGCTTGGTGAGCGCGACGAAATCGCGCCAATCGGCGGGGACGGGGGTGGCAAGGGTTACGCTGGTCATCGGGATCGGTTTCAACTGCATCTACGCCTGGCAGCGGCGGCGGCGGGGCCATCCCGCCGCTGCCAGGCGTCCCTCCCCCGCGTTCGGGCAGGGGAGGGCGCGCATGGATCAATGGTGCTTCGCGTCTTCGATGACGGGGAGCGTTTCGAACTGGTGGAAGGGCGGCGGGCTCGAAAGCGTCCATTCGAGCGTGGTCGCGCCTTCGCCCCAGGGATTGCCCTCGGCCTTCTTCCCCGCGAACAAAGTGTAGAACAGGTTCACGAAGAACACGATCATACTCGCGGCCATGATCGCATAGCCATAGGACGCCCACAGATTATAGGTCGCGAACTGATCGCTATAATCCGGGATGCGGCGCGGCATGCCCTGCAGCCCCAGGAAGTGCATCGGGAAGAACAGCAGGTTCACGCCGACGAAGAACACCCAGAAGTGCAGCTGGCCGAGGAACTCGTTGTACATCCGGCCCGACATCTTGGGCAGCCAATAATACATCGCGGCGAACAACGCGAACACCGCCCCCAGCGACAGCACGTAGTGGAAGTGGGCGACGACGTAATAAGTGTCGTGCAGATTGTCGTCGACGCCGCCGTTGGCGAGCACCACGCCGGTCACGCCGCCGACCGTGAACATGAAGATGAAGCCGATCGCCCAGAGCATCGGCGTCTTGAAGCTGATCGAGCCGCCCCACATCGTCGCGATCCACGAGAAGATCTTGATGCCGGTCGGCACCGCGATCACCATCGTGGCGGCGGTGAAATAGAGCTTCACGTTCACCGACATGCCGGTGGTGAACATATGGTGCGCCCACACGATGAAGCCCACCACGCCGATCGCGACCATGGCATAGGCCATGCCGAGATAGCCGAACACGGGCTTTTTCGAGAAAGTGCTGACGATCTGGCTGACGATGCCGAAGCCCGGCAGGATCATGATGTACACTTCGGGGTGGCCGAAGAACCAGAACAGGTGCTGATAGAGCACCGGATCGCCGCCGCCCGCCGGATCGAAGAAGGTCGTGCCGAAATTACGGTCGGTCAGCAACATGGTGATCGCGGCCGCCAGCACCGGCAGCGAGAGCAGCAGCAGGAACGCCGTCACCAGCACCGACCAGACGAACAGCGGCATCTTGTGCAGCGTCATCCCCGGCGCGCGCATGTTGAAGATGGTGGTGATGAAGTTGATCGCCCCCAGGATCGACGAGGCGCCCGCCAAGTGCAGCGACAGGATCGCCATGTCGACCGCCGGCCCTTGCGAACCATAGGTCGACAGCGGCGCATAGACCGTCCAACCCGTGCCCGCGCCGCCGAAGAAGGGCGAGGCGAGCAGCAGCGCGAAGCTGGGGACGAGCAGCCAGAAGCTGATGTTGTTCATCCGCGGGAACGCCATGTCGGGCGCGCCGATCATGATCGGCACGAACCAATTGCCGAAGCCGCCGATGATCGCGGGCATCACCATGAAGAACACCATGATCAGCCCGTGCGCGGTGATCAGCACGTTCCACAGGTGCAGCGCCTGATCGAAGCTCGGCGTGCCGCCGAACAGATAGGCCGCCCAGGTCGGCAGATATTGGATGCCCGGATGCGCGAGTTCGGCGCGCATCAGCCCCGAGATCGCGCCGCCGATCACGCCGGCGAAGATCGCGAAGATCAAATAGAGCGTGCCGATGTCCTTATGGTTGGTCGACATGAACCAACGCTGGAAAAAGGCCGGCTTGTGATCCGCGTCATGGTGATGCGCGTGATCGTCGCCATGCGCCTGGAAGGCGAGCGGGTTGAGAGCGGTATCGGTCATGGGCTTATTTTTCCGCAGCGGGCGCGGTGGTGTTCACCGGCGCGGTTTCGTTCGAAGTCGTGGCGGGCATCGGCGCCGGGGTCGGCGCGGTGCCGGCGGCGGGCTGCGGCGCGGCGGCGGCGGCGTTCGAGGCCGCGGCGGGCTGAGTGCCCGGCAGCGTGCCGCCCTTGGCGACGACCCAGCGATCGAAGGTCGCGCGGTCGACCGCGACGACGGTGATCGGCATATAGCCGTGGCGCGCGCCGCACAGTTCCGAGCATTGGCCGAAATAGACGCCCGGGCGCTCGATCGTGAAGCTCGTCTCGTTGAGCTTGCCCGGCACCGCGTCGAGCTTCACCCAGAAGGCGGGCATCGCCCAGCTGTGGATCACGTCATTGGCGGTGGTGATCAGCCGGATCGGCGTGTTGGTGGGCAGCACGACGCGATTGTCGGTCGCGAGCAGGCGGGGGCCGTCGGCATCGGTGCGCGCGCGCTCGCCGGCGGCGGTTTCACCCTTTTCCTTGAGCATGTTCGAGGTGATCTCGAACCCGCCGTGATCGGGATATTGATAGCTCCAATACCATTGGTTGCCGATCGCCTTCAGCGTGACGGCATTGGCGGGCGCGGGCTTGAACTGCGCCTGGAGCAGCCCGATCGAGGGCACCGCGATCACCACGAGGATGAGGATCGGCACCACCGTCCACACCACTTCGATCATGGTGTTGTGCGAGGTCTTCGAGGCGACCGGGTTCGCCGCGCGGCGATAGCGCACCATCGTGTAGAGCAAGAGGCCCAACACGAAGAGCGAGATCAGCGTGATGATCGGCACCAGCAGATCATTGTGCATCCAGGCGGCGAATTCGCCGTTCGGCGTCACCTGCGGCTGGGTGCCGATACGCCCGTCGATCGGCTGGCCGATCTTGGGATCGATCGGCACCGCCGGCCCGCCGTCGACCGCGAGCAGCGGGTCGGTCGGCTGCGCGGCGGCGGGCGCCGGCGCGGGTTGCGCGGTCTGCGCCGACGGTTGCGCGTCGGGCGCGGGCGCGGCGCTCGTCACCGTGGGTTGCACGCGCGTGGGCGCGTTCGCCTGGCCCACGCCGCCGAACATCAGCCCGGCGGCGAGCAGGGTTACTCCAATCACTCGCCTGGTTTTGAACATTATCGGTCGTCACCCCTAAATTCGGCGCGTTTCGCCGAATCAGGCGATGCTACGCGCCAGGGGCGGCACCCGCCCCTGTAAACGCGTGGCCTATACGCAGCAGGGCCGCCTGCCTCAAGCACAAGCGCGCCGTTTTTTACGGGGGGTTCGGGGGGTGACGAACCGCTTTGTCAAATTGCTTCGCCCCAAGGCGCGCGAAGGTTACGCGGCGCGCGCCATTTGCCTCGCCATGCTTTGGCCCCTATCGCGCGGCAGAATTTGACGCATGGAGACGCCGTTGCTCAGCCAAGACGAAGTGCTCGACGAATTCCGCCAGGCGGGCGCCTTGATGGAGGGGCATTTCATCCTCTCCTCGGGGCTGCGCTCGCCGGTGTTCCTGCAGAAGATGCTCGTTTTCCAATATCCCGAGCGCACCGCGCGGCTCGCGGGGGCGCTCGCGGCGTTGATCCGCGACCGTTTCGGCGCGGTCGACGTGATCGTCTCGCCGGCGGTGGGCGGCATCATCCCCGGCTATGAGACCGCGCGCGCGCTCGGCTGCCGCGCGATCTTCGTCGAGCGCGAGGACGGCGAATTCCAGCTGCGCCGCAATTTCGAGCTGCGCGCGGGCGAGCGGGTGGTGATGGTCGAGGATATGGTGACGACCGGGCTGTCGTCGCGCGAATGCATCGCCGCGATCCGGGCTTATCCGGCGACCTTGCTGGGCGCGGCCTGCCTGATCGATCGATCGGGGGGCAAGGCCGATGTCGGCGTGCCGCTCGTCAGCCTGTGCCAGCTCGACATCCCGACTTACCCCGCCGACGCTTTGCCCCCCGAACTCGCCGCGATCCCGCCAGTCAAGCCCGGGAGCCGGGGGCTGGCATGAGCAAGCTGCGCCTGGGCGTGAACATCGATCATGTCGCGACCGTGCGCAACGCGCGCGGCGCGCCCTATCCCGATCCGGTGCGCGCGGCGCTGATCGCGGCCGAGGCGGGGGCGGACGGCATCACCGCGCATCTGCGCGAGGATCGCCGCCACATCACCGATGGCGACATCGCCCGGCTCGCCGCAGGGCTCGCCATCCCGCTCAACCTGGAAATGGCGGCGACCGACGAGATGCTGGCGATCGCGCTCGCCCACCGTCCGCACGCCGCCTGCATCGTCCCCGAAAAGCGCGAGGAGCGCACCACCGAGGGCGGGCTCGACGCCGCCGGCCAATATGAACGGCTCGCGCCGATGGTGCGCGCGTTGAGCGCCGCCGGGGTGCGGGTGTCGCTGTTCATCGAGCCCGCGCCCGCCCAGATCGAGGTCGCGCTCGCGCTCGGCGCGCCCGTCGTCGAGCTGCACACCGGCCGCTATGCCGAGCTGGCGGGCGCCGCGCAGGCCGAGGAGCTGAAGCGGCTGAGCGACGCGGCGGCCTTCGGCGCGAAGAACGGGCTCGAAGTCCATGCCGGGCACGGACTGACGCTCGACAATGTCGCGCCCATCGCCGCGATCCCCCAGCTTAAGGAGCTCAACATCGGCCATTCGATCATCGCCGACGCGATTTTCGTCGGGCTCGCGGACGCGGTCCGCCGGATGCGCGCGGCGATGGATGCCGCGCGGTGAGGGGTATCGGCCAACGCCGCGCGCCGCGACCACCGCGCCCGATCCCGGCGTCGCCCCTGCGCAGGCAGGGGCCTCCAGCCACGGAGTCGCGCCGGTGGCGAAAGGCCCCTGCCTGCGCAGGGGCGACGCGCGTGGGAATGGACGGTCCCGAGCGCGCGCCCGCATGATCATCGGCATCGGCTCGGACCTCTGCTCGATCGCGCGGATCCAGGCGTCGCTCGATCGCTTCGGCGCGCGGTTCGAGCATCGCGTGTTCACCGAGGCCGAGCTCGCCAAGGCCGCGAGTCGCCCCCTCGGCCGCGCCGCCACGCTCGCCAAGCGCTTCGCCGCCAAGGAAGCTTTTTCCAAGGCAGTCGGGACCGGATTCAAGCGCGGGGTGTTCATGCGCGACATCGGTGTCGTCAACGCCCCCTCGGGCGCGCCCACGCTCGCGCTGACGGGGGGCGCCAAGGCCAGGCTTGACGCGCTGATACCGCCGGGGCACGCCCCGATCATTCACTTGACGTTGACCGACGATCATCCCTGGGCGCAGGCCTTCGTGATCATCGAGGCGATCAGAGAGGCGCAATGACCGAGGAAGTGGCGTTGGAAGGCGGAATCGAAGACGCGGCGGAAACGCCCAAGGCCAAGCGCAAGACCGATTGGGGCGCCGAACTGCGCGGGCTGTTCTGGCTGATCCTCGCGGTGCTCGGCTTCCACAGCCTGATCGCCAAGCCCTTTTATATCCCCAGCGAATCGATGCTGCCCGGGTTGCTGGTCGGCGATCGGCTGGTGGTGACCAAATATCCCTATGGCTATTCCTATATCACCCCCACCTTCCACGTGCTGCCCTTCATGCAGGGTCGGCTGTTCGGCCGCCTGCCCGAACGCGGCGACGTGGTGATCGTCACCCCGCCGGGGGCCGAGCGCAAGGGCGAGGATTGGATCAAGCGCGTGATCGGCCTGCCCGGCGACACGATCGAAGTGCGCGACGGGCAAGTGATCCTGAACGGCGCGCCGGTGAAGCGCGGCCCCCTCCATTACGGCACGATCCGCGATTATGGCGACGCCCGCCAGCCGAGCGGCGACAAAATGACCTGCGACGCGAGCGATTATGGCCTCGATCTGCGCGTCAAGCGCGCCGACGGCCGCACCGATTGCCGCCTGCCGCTGATCACCGAGACGCTGCCCAACGGCCGCACTTACGAAACGGTCGAGCTGGGGCGCAGCCAGGCCGATTTCTACCCGGCGACCAAAGTGCCTGCCGGCCATGTGTTCCTGATGGGGGACAATCGCGATCAAAGCGCCGACAGCCGCATCGGGCTGGAAGGCGGCGGGCTCGGCGGGCCGGTGCCGTGGGAAAATCTGGGCGGCCGCGCCGAATTCGTGACCTTCTCGGTCGATGGTTCGGCGACCTGGAACCCGCTCACCTGGTTCACCCAATTCCGCGGCAGCCGCACCGGCTTGTCGCTCCATGCACCCCGGGAAAAGCCATGAACGACGTGGCGGAGCGGCCCGACACGCTGGTCGAGGGGCCTGGCCCCAACGAGCTGCGCGATCCGCTCGTCCGCCGCGAGCTGAAAAAGGCGAGCGTCTGGCTGGGGCTCGCCGCGCTGATCGCCTTGGTGGTGCTGCTGATCCAGCCGCTGCTGATCATCTTCGGCGGGCTCGTCGTCGCGGCGCTGATCGATGGCGGCGTGCGGCTGATCCACCGCGTGGTGAAGCTGCCGCGCGGGCTCGCGATCGCCTTGCTGCTCGTCGCCGGCATCTCGTTCGTCGGCTTCGTCGGCTATTCGACCGGGGTCCAAGTGTCGGACCAATTCGCCCAGCTGCGCGCGACGCTCGTCGTGCAATGGGGGCAAGCCTCGGCCTGGCTCGCCGAACATGGCATGTTGCCGGGGCCGAGCAATTTCAACGACATCGCCCAGCAGGCGATGGGCTCGGTCGGGCGGGTGACGGGGTTCATCGGCAGCGCGTTCGGCGCGGTCGGCACCTTCGTGATGATCATCGTGATCGGCGTGTTCATCGCGATCGAGCCCAAGCTTTACGAGCGCGGGTTGCAATGGATGGTGCCCCAGGCGCAGCGGCGCGAATTCGCGATCACGATCGAGCGCATGGCCAAGACGATGCGCATCCTGCTCGCCGGGCGACTACTCGGCATGGTGTTCGAAGGGCTGTTCACCTGGGTCGTGCTGTTGATCGGCGGGGTGCCGATGGCGCTGCTGCTCGGCATCATCGCCGGGGTGCTCGCGTTCATCCCCAATCTCGGCGCGATCATCACCGGGTTGCTGATGGTCGCGGTCGGGTTCAGCGCGGGCATCGATACGGGGCTATGGGCGCTCGGCACCTATGTGTTCGTGCAATTGTTCGATGGTTGGGTGGTGCTGCCGCTGGTCGCGCGGCGCACGGTCGATATGCCGCCGGCGCTGACGCTCAGTTCGCAGATCCTGGCGAGCAGCTTGTTCGGCATCTTGGGGCTCGCGCTCGCCGATCCGATGACGGCGATGATCAAGGTCGCGCTCGAGCGCGGCTCCGAACCCAAGCAGGACCCGGCGTGACGCTGACGCTTTACGATTATTGGCGCTCCTCGGCGAGCTACCGCGTGCGGATCGCGCTCGCGCTGAAGGGCGTGGCCTATGAGCGGGTGGCGGTGAACCTGCTCGCCGCCGAGCAACTGGCGCCCGACAATCGCGCCCGCAACCCGCAAGGCCAGGTGCCGACGCTGATCGTCGACGGCGTGCCGCTGATCCAAAGTCTCGCGATCATCGATTGGCTCGACACGGCTTATCCCGAACCCCGGCTGATCCCCGCCGAACCGCTCGCCCGCGCGCGCGCGCTCGCCCAGGCGCTGGTGATCGCCGCCGACACCCACCCGATCGACAATATGCGCGTGCTCAAGCGGCTGGAGACGCAGTTCGGCGCCGATCAAGCCGCGAAGGACGATTGGTATCGCCATTGGATGCGGCTGGGGCTCGACGCGCTCGAGGCGATGGCGGGCGGAGACAAGTATCTCGGCGGCGCGGCGCCCAATCTCGCCGACGTCGTGCTCGTGCCCCAGCTTTACAACGCGCGCCGCTTCGCGCTCGATCTCGCGCCTTATCCGCGGCTCGTCGCGATCGACGCGGCGCTCGCCGAACTGGCGGCGTTCCAGGCGGCGCATCCCGAGCAAGTCAAGCCCGTTTAGCGTAGCGGCACGCCCCGTGCCCCTTTCCGCACCAACCGCGTGCTTTTCCGGAACCGCCTTGGTTTCAAGCGGTTGGCGCCTTCGGGCGTGATCCGGCGCGCCTCGTGCCAACGCGTGGCGCGGGGTTGACAGTGCAGGCGGCGCCCACTCCGCAGGAAGGGCGCGACCATGGCCTTGATCTCCGATCTGCTCGACCCCCAAGCTCCGCGCGAGCCGCTTCGCGCGGCGCGACGCGATTTTTTCCGCGCGATCGCCGGCGCGGCGGTGATGGGCAGCGCGCTCTCGCTCGCCACCCGCGCCAGCGCGCAAACCGGCCCGAGCGATGCCGATGTGCTGAACTTCGCGCTCAACCTCGAATATATCGAGGCGAGCTTCTATGCCTTCGCGGTGTCCGGCACCGGGTTGCCGGCGAACCAGCAGACCGGCACCGGCACCCAAGGCGCGGCGACGGGCGGCCGGCAGGTGAATTTCACCGATCCCGCCGTGCGCCAGATCGCGCGCGAAATCGCCGCCGACGAAATCGCCCATGTCGCCTTCCTGCGCCAGGCGCTCGGCAGCGCCGCCGTCGCGCAGCCGGCGATCGACATCGGCGTCTCGCCGACCAGCGCCTTTTCGCGCGCCGCGCAAGCCGCCGGGTTGGTGCCGGCGGGCGGGGTGTTCGATCCTTATGCGAGCGACGAGAATTTCCTGCTCGCGGGCTATTTGTTCGAGGACGTGGGCGTCACCGCTTACAAGGGCGCGGCGCCGCTCATCACTAACAAGACCTTCCTCGAAGCCTCGGCGGGCATTCTCGCGGTCGAAGCTTACCACGCCTCGATCCTGCGGACGACCTTGTTCGCCAAGGGGCTTGCCACCCCCAGCCTGATCGACGCGACCGAGGCGATTTCGAACGCGCGCGACAGTTTGGACGGCATTTCGGACCTCGACCAAGGTGTCCGGCCGACCGTTGATTCGGGCAACAACCAAGTCTCGAACATCGCCCCGCTCGATCCGAACGGCATCGCCTTCAGCCGCTCGACCGGCCAGGTGCTCAACATCGTTTACCTCAATCGCGCGCAGACCAATCGCGGCGGCTTCCTGCCCGCCGGCGCGAACGGCCCCCTCAACACCAGCGCCGCCAACGGCTGATCGGGAGAAATAGGATGACCAAGGATCTGCTCCTGGCGGCACTGCCCAAGATCGAGAGCCGCCGCGCCGACCGTCGAGCCTTTCTGCGCGGCGCGGGCGTCGCCGCGATCGGCGGCGGGCTCGTGCTCAGCGGCTGCGGCGACGATCGCCGCGATGATTTGAGCGTGACGCCCACCCCCACGCCGCCGCCCGGCACCGGCACCGCGCCTCCTGGCAACCCCGGGCCCGCGCTCAGCGACCCCGATGTGCTCAACTTCGCGCTCAACCTCGAATATCTCGAAGCGCAATTCTACATCTTCGCCGCGACCGGCGCGGGGCTCGCCGCATCGGCGGTGACCGGCACCGGCACCCAGGGCGCGGTGACCGGGGGGCGGCGGGTGAATTTCACCGATCCGCTCGTCGCGGCTTACGCGCGCGAGATCGCCGCCGACGAAGTGGCGCACGTGCTGTTCCTGCGCCAGGCGCTGGGGAGCGCGGCGGTCGCGCAGCCGGCGATCGACATCGGCTCGACGCCCACCAGCGCTTTCTCGCTCGCCGCGCAAGCCGCCGGGCTGGTGAGCGCGGGGCAAGCCTTCGATCCTTATGCGAGCGACAATAATTTCCTGCTCGCGGCCTATCTGTTCGAGGATGTGGGCGTCACCGCGTACAAGGGCGCGGCGCCGCTCATCACCAACAAGACCTTCCTCGAAGCCTCGGCCGGCATTCTGGCGGCGGAGGCCTATCATGCCGGGCTGGTACGCACCGCGCTGTTCCGCCGCAGCGTCGCGACGCCGAGCCTGATCGCCGCGACCGAGTCGATCTCGAACGCGCGCGATTCGCTCGACGGGACGGCCGATCTCGACCAGGGCATTGCGGTGTCGAACGACACGGCCAATCTGGTGCCGACCGATGCCAATGGCGTAGCCTATAGCCGCTCGGCGGCGCAGGTGCTCAACGTGGTGTATTTGAACCGCGCGAGCGTGGCGCGCGGCGGTTTCTTCCCCAATGGGGTGAACGGCCCGGTGAACACGAGCGCGAACAACGCGTGATGGGAAAAACGTCGCCCCGGCGAAAGCCGGGGCCTCGGGCAAACGGCGCGCCCGCCGGCTCGAGGCCCCGGCCTGCGCCGGGGCGACGCGCTGGTTGATGAACCGTCACCCTGGACTTGGTCCGGGGTCCACCGTGGCGCCGGGAATGGCCTTGGTAGCGCCAGGACTGCGGTGAATGCCGGACCAAGTCCGGCATGACGGGGAGGGGGCTTAGCGACCGATCACGCCGTCCGTTCGGGCACGGCGGCGGCGTCCTCGATCAGTGTCGTGGTCGGTGCGAGCGCTTCCCAGGGGAAGACGAACCAGTCCTTCACCACCGCCCGGTCGATCGACCGGGCGGCATATTCGACCCGCGCCGCCGAGCGAACATTGTCGAGCAACGTCGCGAAACGGATCGCGCCCTCGGGCGCGCCGGCGGCGGCGAGTTCGCCGCGCAGCCGGGTGATCGTCGCGCCGCTATCGTTTATATCGTCGACGAACAGCAATTTCTCCCCCGCCGCCGCGCGCCGCGCGAGCCGAACCAGCGGCTCGCCCGAGAAATCGGGCACGTGCGACGAATAATCGACCGAGAGCATCGGCCAGCCGGTCGCGTGGCTCAAATAGACCGCCGGCGCCAACCCGCCGCGCCCGATGCCGATCAGGAAATCGGGGGTCCAATCGCTCGCGGGGATCGCGCGCGCGAGCTCGAGCACGTCGGCGACGAATTGTTCGTAAGCGATCGGCGTGAGCTTAGGCATGAGCGGCGACATAGGCATCGAGCTTCGCCAGCAGCGGCGCCTGTTCCTCGGCGCTCAGGAACGCGCCGGTGATGCTGTTGTGCGCGAGGGTGCCGAGCGCCGCGCGGTCGAGCCCGCGCCCCGCCGCCACCGCGCGGTAATTGTCCGCGACATAGCCGCCGAAATAAGCCGGATCGTCCGAATTGATCGTCGCTTTCAGCCCCGCCGCGAGCATCGCGTCGATCGGGTGCTGGGCGATGTCGCCGACCACGCAGAGCTTGACGTTGGAGAGCGGGCACACCGTCAGCACCATCTGCTCGGCGGCGAGCCGGGCGACGAGCGCGGGATCGTCGAGGCTGCGATTGCCATGATCGAGCCGATCGATGTGGAGCAGATCGAGCGCCTCGCGCACATAATCCGCCGGACCCTCTTCGCCCGCATGGGCGACGCGCTTCAGCCCCATCGCACCCGCGCGCGCGAAGACGCGGGCGAATTTCGACGGCGGATGGCCGAGTTCGGACGAATCGAGCCCGACCCCCGCGATCCGATCGAGCCAGGGCTCGGCGGCTTCGAGCGTCGCGAAAGCGGCCTCTTCGTCCAGGTGGCGCAGGAAGCAGAGGATGAGCTTGCTGGTGAGCCCGTGCTTAGCCTCGGCCTCGGCCATGCCCGCGAACAGCCCCTCGACCACCTCGCGCATCGGGATGCCGCGATCGGTGTGCGTCTGCGGATCGAAGAAAATCTCGGCATGGACCACGCCGTCCGCCGCCGCGCGATCGAAATAGGCGGTGGCGAGATCGCGGAAATCCTCGGCGGTGCGCAGCACCTCGGCGCCGGCATAATAAATGTCGAGGAAATCCTGCAGCTTGGTGAAGTTGTACGCGGCGCGCACTTCCTCCACCGTCGCGAAGGGCAGGCTGAGCTTGTTGCGCCGGGCGAGCGCGACCATCAGCTCGGGTTCGAGGCTGCCTTCGATATGGAGGTGGAGTTCGGCCTTGGGCAGGCCGGCGATGAAGGCGTCGAGCTCGGTCATGGCCGGGGCTTTTAGGGGCGCCGGGGGCAAAACGGAAGCAGCTCTCCGTTAATCCTCCCCATTCATGGGGAGGTGGCGCGCCGAAGGCGCGACGGAGGGGGCGGGCCGCTTGGCGCGCCGCGCGCTCGTGGCGGCGCCCCCTCCACCATTTGCTCCGCAAATGGTCCCCCTCCCCGTGAACGGGGAGGTTTGGGGTTACGCCCCGGCGACTTCGGCCGTGTCGATCTCGATCCCCGCGCCCATCGTCGGACTGACCGCGATCTTCTTCGCGCACTCGTTCTTTGATCCTCCCCATTCATGGGGAGGTGGCGCGCCGAAGGCGCGACGGAGGGGGCGGGCCGCTTGGCACGGCGCGCTCGTGGCGGCGCCCCCTCCATCATTTGCTTCGCAAATGGTCCCCCTCCCCGTGAACGGGGAGGATCGGGTTACGCGCCCGCGACTTCCGCGGTGTCGATCTTGATGCCCGCGCCCATGGTCGAGCTGATCGCGATCTTCTTGACGTATTTGCCCTTCGCGCCCGAGGGCTTGGCCTTGACGATCGCGTCGACCAGCGCGTCGAAATTGGCGCGCAGGTCTTCGGCGGCGAAGCTCGCCTTGCCGATGCCCGAGTGGATGATCCCCGCCTTTTCGACGCGATATTCCACCTGGCCGCCCTTGGCCGCCTTCACCGCCTCGGTCACGTTCATCGTCACGGTGCCGAGCTTGGGGTTGGGCATCAGCCCCTTGGGGCCGAGGATTTTGCCGAGCCGGCCGACCACGCCCATCATGTCGGGGGTCGCGATGCAGCGGTCGAATTCGATCGTGCCGCCTTGCACCAGCTCCATCAGATCCTCGGCGCCGACGACATCGGCGCCGGCGGCCTTGGCTTCCTCGGCCTTGGCGCCGCGCGCGAAGACGCCGACGCGCACCGTCTTGCCGGTACCCTTGGGCAGCGTCACGACGCCGCGCACCATCTGGTCCGCATGGCGCGGATCGACGCCCAGGTTCATCGCGACTTCGATCGTCTCGTCGAACTTGGCGGTCGCATTCGCCTTGGCGAGCGCGATCGCTTCGTCCACGCCGTAGAGCTTTTCACGGTTGACGGCGGTGGCGAGGGTCTTCGCCTTCTTGGTCAGCTTGGTCATCTTATCAGCCCTCCACCACTTCGAGGCCCATCGCGCGGGCGGAGCCTTCGATGATGCGGGTCGCCGCTTCGATGTCGTTGGCGTTCAGGTCCTTCATCTTGACCTGGGCGATCTCGCTCAGCTGCGAGCGCTTGATCGTGCCCGCCTTCACCTTGCCCGGCTCCTTCGAGCCCGACTTCAGCCCGACCGCCTTTTTGATGAGGAAGGTCGCCGGCGGCGTCTTGGTGACGAAGGAAAAGCTGCGGTCGGCATAGACGGTGATCACCGTCGGGATCGGCGCGCCGACCTCGAGCTCGGTGGTCGCGGCGTTGAACTGCTTGCAGAATTCCATGATGTTCACGCCGCGCTGACCGAGCGCGGGGCCGATCGGCGGCGAGGGGTTGGCTTTGCCCGCGGGCACCTGCAGCTTGATATAGCCGGTAATCTTCTTTGCCATTCAACTCACTCTATAGGGGGAGGCGCTGGGCGCCGCCCGGTTCAAGTTTAGCGGTCCATGCGGCCTGGCGGCCTCCCGCGACGACTCACACGGCGCCGAATCGCGAGGACGGCGCCGGGAGAGCGGGGCGCATAGCCGCGCGCGCGCCGCGACGCAACTTATTCGGGCGGCGCCCGGCGCGCTTATTTGACGCGTTCGACCTGTTCGAAATCGAGCTCGACCGGGGTCGCGCGGCCGAAGATCGACACCGACACCTTGACCTTCGACTTGTCGAAATCGAGGCCCTCGACCGTGCCGTTGAAGCTCGCGAACGGGCCTTCGAGCACTTTCACCGCGTCGCCGATCTCGAAATCGACCTTGATCTTGGTCTTGGCGGTGGGCGCCGCCTCGTCCTTGGTCGAGAGCATCCGCGCGGCTTCGCCCTCGCTGATCGCCTGGGGCTTGCCATTGGGGCCGAGGAAGCCCGTCACCTTCGGCGTGTTCTTCACCAGGTGATAGACGTCGTCGTTCATTTCGAGCTTGGCGAGCACATAGCCCGGCATGAACTTGCGCTCGACCTGGATCTTCTTGCCGCGCCGCGCCTCGGTCACGGTTTCGGTGGGCACTTCGATCGCCTCGACCAATTGTTCGAGCCCGAGCCGGGTCGCCTCGGCCATGATCGCGTCGCGAACCTTGCCCTCGAACCCCGAATAAGCGTGAATGATGTACCAGCGCGCCATGGTCTCTTTTGGCCCCTTCTTACTTCGCCAGGCTCAGCAGCAGATTGACGATCGCATCGAACACCGCGTCGATCGTGAAGAAAAACAGGCCGAGCAGCGTGGTCATGATCACCACCATGATCGCGGTCATCCGGGTTTCCTTCCAGCTCGGCCACACCACTTTCGCGGTTTCGGCCCGCACTTGGCGGATGAATTCCATCGGAGTCGTCTTGGCCACGCCATTTTCCTTCGCTTGATCCGAGCCGCGGAACATAGGCTTCCCGTCCGGTTCCGCCAAGCGGGCACCGACGATGATCCATTACCGATTTCGGATTGCCGCCACCGTTACGCCGCTTCGTCGCGCGACGCAAGCGGGCGCGCGCGCGGGGAGCCATAAAGTGAAACGCGTGCCCGGCACCGCGACCGCGCAGGCCCCGCGCGCGCGGGCGGCGGCGGCGAGGATCGCGTCGCCCTGGGGCTCGGCGCCGGTGAGCACCACCGCCAGGCGCGCGCCGCCGATGGTCGCGCCCGAGGCCAGCGTCAGGTGCTCTTCGGCGGTCGGCGACAGCAAGTCTCGGCTTCGGAAATAAAAGGGGCCGGCGGCGAAGCGCGGGTCGATCGCGAGCTCCGCGCCCGGCAGAAATTGCGGGCCGAGCGTCGCGACCGGGCCGCGCGCCCCGCTCGCGCGGTAGAGGGCGCCGATCGCTCGACTTTCCTCGGCGGCGCGGGCCATTGGTAAGCCGTGGCGCGCGGCGCCGATCAGCGCCTCGACCGAGAGCGACAGCCCCGCGCCCACGAACACCAGGCTCAGCACGCGCGCGGCGCGGCGCGGCGGCGCGACGCTCCAGGCGAGCGCGAGGCGCACGAACAGCGGCGGCAGCAGCGGCAGCAGATATTGGCGCCAAGTGGGGAAGGGGGCGAGACTCGCGAGCGCGCCGGCGGCGAGCAGCAGCGTGAGCCACGGTCGCGCCCCCCGCGCCCCGACCGCCAGCGCGAGCAGCGCCGGCCCGAGCGCCAGGAATTTGAGCGTGTCGAACGCCTTGGTCGCAAGGCTGAGCTTGGCGGGGTCGTGGCGGGCATACCAATCGGCGGGGCCGGCATGGGGAAAGCGCAACACCTCGAAAGCGAAAGCCTCGGGCGCGAGCAGCGCCGGCCCGGCGACGAGCGCCGCGACCGGCAGCGCTCCCAGCGCCACCCAGCCCGGCCGCCGCCGCGCGTCGGCGAGCGCAAAGGCGCCATAAGCGAGCGCCGGCGCGGCATAGGAGAGCTTGGCGGCCGTCGCGGCGGCGAGGCAGAGCCCGATCAGCGCCGCGCCCCCGCGACTCGGCCGCGCCGGCATCGCCACCATCGCCCCGGCGAGCAGCGCCGCCGGCAGCATGTCGTTGCGGGCCGCCGCCGCGCTGAACAGGAAGATGTCGCACGTCGCCATCAGCAGCGCCGCCACCAACGCCGCCTCGCGCGTCGCGCCCGCGCCCCGCGCCGCGCGTTCCACGAGGAGCAAGGTCACCAGCGCGAGCGCGGCATTGGCGAGCCGCAGCGCGATCCATGCCTGGGCTCCAGCGAGCGCGGCCAAGGGCGCGAACAGCAGCGGCTGGAGCGGCGTCTGCAAATAAGCGAAGTCACGATAGGGCAGGCCGCGCGCCGCGAGCACCGTCGCGGCGACATATTGGCTCTCGTCATGGTCGATCGGCCGCGCCAAGGCGAACAGCGCCAACAGCGCCGCGACGAGCACCCAGAACGGCAGGCGATACGCTGTCACGAAGCGGCCATATAGCGGGGGCAGGGTCCGCGCCACGCCGTTCTATTCGGGGGAATAATCATGCGCGTCGATCGTCGCTCCTTCCTGCTCACCGGCAGCCTCGGCCTCGGCGCCTTCGCGCTCCCCGGCTTCGCGCAAACGCCGAGCGTCGCCGATGCGCGCGGCTTCACCCATTCGGTCGCGAGCGGCGAGCCGGCGGCCGACTCGGTGCTGCTGTGGACGCGCTACGTGCCCGCGGGCGGCGACAGCGCCGAATTGAAAGTCGAACTGTCGGAAAGCGCCGATTTCGCGCGGCCGATCGATGGCGGACGGATGATCACCGGCCCCTGGCGCGATTGGACCGCGAAGATCACCGCGACCGGGCTGAAGCCCGGCACGCGCTATCATTATCGCTTCATCGCCCCCGATGGCGGCCGCTCGCCGGTGGGGCGCACCAAGACGCTGCCCGATGGCGCCACGCGGCAGTTCAAGGCGGCGGTGTTCAGCTGCTCGAACATGGCGTTCGGCTATTTCAACGCCTATGCCCATGCCGCCGATCAGGGCGATGTCGATCTCGCCATCCATTTGGGCGATTATTTCTATGAATATGCCCCCGGCGTCTATCCGTCGCTCGAGCAAAGCGTCGGCGGGCGGGTGCCGGCGCCCGCGAACGAGTTGCTCGCGCTCGCCGATTACCGACTGCGCTATGCGAGCTACCGCGCCGATCCCGATTTGCAGCGGCTCCACGCCGCGCTCCCCTGGCTCGTCCAGTGGGACGATCATGAATCGGCCAATGACAGTTGGGAAGGCGGCGCCGAGAACCACACGCCCAACGAAGGCGATTGGAACGCGCGCCGGGCGGCGGCGATCCAGGCCTATCGCGAATGGATGCCGGTGTCGGACGCGCCCTGGGCGCGCTATCAAATCGGCGCGCTCGCGACCTTGTTCCGCACCGAAACCCGGCTGTTGGGCCGCACCCGGCCGCCGGAACTGCGCAGCCTGCTCGGCGGGCTCGATCCGCGCGCGACGCTCGTCAAATTCCGCGACACCGCCTGGCAGGATCCGGCGGCGACGATGATGGGCACGACGCAAGAAGCGTGGCTCGCGCATGAATTGCGCCGCTCGGTCGCGGCGGGAACGCCTTGGCAAGTGGTCAATTTCGGCACGATCATGGGCGAAACGCGGCTGCCCCCCGAAGCCAAGGACTGGATCGCCGCCGACGCCCCGGCGCGGGCGAAGGCCTATGTGACGGCGGGGTTGCTCGCCTCGTCGGTCGGCTTGCCGTTCAATTTCGACAATTGGGGCGGCTACCCCGCCGCGCGCCGCCGCTTCTTGCGCGATGCCCAGGCGGCGGGGGCGAATCTCGTGCTGCTGTCGGGCGACAGCCATAATGGCTGGGCCTATGATCTGGCGCAGGAGGGCAAGCCGGCGGGCGTCGAATTCGCGGGGCAGGGGGTGACCTCGCCCGGGATCGAAAGCGGCGTCAACGCCGATCCGGCGATGGTCGCCGCCGCGCTGGTGCGCGCCAATCCCGAGCTCAAATGGTGCGACACCAGCCGGCGCGGCTATATGCTGCTCACGCTGACGCCCGATCAGTCGCGCAACGATTGGGTCTTCGTCGACAGCGTGCGCGAGCGCCGGGCAACCGCGCGCGTGGGCCATAGCGCGACGGTGATGCGCGGGCGCAACAAGATGGCGTGACGGGGCGCCGGCCCTGCGTAGCTCCTCCCCCATAGGGGGAGGGGGACCATTCGCGTAGCGAATGGTGGAGGGGTATCCCCCTCAAACTGCCGGGGACACCCCTCCGTCACCCGCTTCGCGGGTGCCACCTCCCCTTGCAGGGGAGGAACTCGATCGAGGCGACCGCCTTACAAACACGCCTCCAAATACGCCTGATCGAAGCCGAACTGCCGCGCCTTGTCGAGCGTATAGGGGCGCAAGCCCATCGAGCGATATTCGCCGACGATCTTGCCGTCGGCGGTTTCGTCCAGATATTCGAACTTGAAGAGTTCCTGCGTCACGATCACCGGGCCTTCCATCCCGATCACCTCGGTGATGTTGGTCACCCGGCGGCTGCCGTCGCGCAGGCGCTTCACCTGCACGATCAGATCGACCGAATCGGCGATCTGGCGGCTGATCGCTTCCTTGGGCACCTTGATGTCCGACATCATCACCATGTTCTCCATACGCGCCAAGCACTCGCGCGGGGAGTTGGAGTGAAGTGTCGCCATCGATCCATCGTGACCCGTGTTCATCGCGGCGAGCAGATCGAAACACTCGGACCCACGAATTTCGCCCAAGATGATCCGGTCGGGACGCATACGCAGCGCGTTCTTCACCAGATCGCGGATGGTGATCTCGCCCTGGCCTTCCAGGTTCGGTGGGCGGGTTTCGAGCGGCAGCCAGTGCGGCTGTTGCAGCCGGAGTTCGGCCGCGTCTTCGATCGTGATCACGCGCTCGCCCGGGTCGATCATCTTCGACAGGACGTTGAGCATCGTCGTCTTACCCGAGCCGGTGCCGCCCGAGATGACGATGTTGAACCGGCACGCCCCCGCGATTTTCAGCGCGGTCGCCATCTTGGTGTTCATCGAGCCGAAGCCCGCCATCATATCGAGCGTGATCGGCTTGGCGGAAAATTTACGGATCGAGATGGCGGTGCCGCGCAAGCTCAAGGGCGGCACGATCACGTTGACGCGGCTGCCGTCCTTCAAGCGGGCATCGGCGAGCGGCGTCGTCTGGTCGACGCGGCGGCCGACCGAGTTGCAGATGCGCTGCGCGATCTGGAACAGATGTTCCTCGTCGCGAAACTGGATGTTCGCGAGTTCCAGCTTGCCCTTGCGCTCGACATAGGTCTGCTCGGGGCCGTTGACCATGATGTCCGAAATCGCCGGGTCCGACAGCAGCTCCTCGAGCGGCCCGAGGCCGAGCAATTCGTCGACCAACACCTTTTCGAGCGCGAATTGCTCGCGGCGGTTGAGGGTGAGCTTCAGCTCGGCGAGCACTTCGCCGATGATCGGGCGGAATTCCTCGGCGAGTTCGTCCTTGTCGAGCGTCGCCGCGGCCTCGGGATCGACGCGTTCGAGCAAGCGGGGGAGAACTTGCTCCTTGATCTTGTGGATCGAGGCCTCGAAGCCTTCCATCTTCGATTGGCCGGCATCGCCCGACGAGGCCTGGCGCTCGGCCAAGCGCTGCATCGCGTCCATCGTGCTGCCCGGGATGGTCGCGGCGAGCGGATCGCCTTCGGGGGGCAGCGGCGAGGCGGGGGGGAATTGCGGACTGTCGAGATCGGCGGCGCGCGCCGGCGTCCCTTGCATCGGCCTCGCCACACCAAATGCGGGGCGCGCGGGGGCGCTGCCGCCACCATTGCCACTCCGCCGACCAAAAGCGCTCATCACCGTCCCTCTTGCGTTGGGAGACAGCGCTAGCGGCCAAGCTTTGATTTTTCGCTAACCTTGCCGGGCGGCGGTGACGCGCCAGGCCTCCTGTCGCGCCCCGTCTCGAAAGCGTGCCATCGAAGCAGTGGCCGCCGAATTTAATGGACCCTTCGGAAGTGCAACGATCTAGTGTTGCTCGACCGGGGGGCGAATGGAATCGACATCGGTACTGCCAAGAACGACGGCGTCGCCGCGAGCGGCCGTGTCATCATCATCAATCGAGCGTCTGGTAATGTTCGATCATCTGCGAGCGATCGCCATCATGATGGTCATCGCAACGCATTGCCCACCGCCTACCAGCACGCTTACTGGTTTTACCTTCAACGAACATCATCCGATCATCAGTTTACTTGCCGGCGCGACGACGATTTTCGTCTTTTTGGCAGGCTTCTTCTACGAGCATATTTATCGGCGGCGTTGGACGGCGCTCGCGTTGCTGCGGCACCGCGCGACAATGCTGATCCCACCCTATTTGTTCATTTCGTTGCTGCTGATCGCGCATGGTCTCGAACCTGGGGTGCGCGGCCTCTCGCCGCAGAGCGGGTCGCCGCTCGGCGACGTCGCGCTGTGGCTGATCTTCGGAACAGCGGGGCCGGCGACTTGGTTCGTGCCGTTCATCCTCGCGCTGCTGCTCTTCACGCCAGGCTTCGCGCGCTTCGCGACGGCGCCGCCGCGCATCCAGCTCGCGATCCTCGCGGCGCTGCTAGTGCTCGGCATCGCGGCGCCGCGACATCCCTTCGCGGTGGGGGCCAATGTCGCGCATTTCGCCTTTTACTACGCGTTCGGGATCTTTTGGGCGGTGCACCGCGCGCGCCTGGAGCCGGTGGTGCGGCGCGGGCCGGTGCTCGTGCTGCTGGCGCTCGGCCTGGCGGGGGCGGCGGCGCTGCAATATGCGATCGGCGCGCCCGCGCTTTACGGCGCGCCCGAGCCGCTGCTGCACGCGCGCGACATCATGGTGGTGCGCAAGATCATCCTGATCGCGCTGCTGATCGGCGTGCTGTCGCGCTGGGTCGCGCGGCCGGTCGCGCCGCTGCGCGTGATCGCCGAGCTGAGTTTCGGCTTGTTCTTCGTCCACCAGCCGGTGCTGCTGTGGCTGGTCCGCGCGGCCAAGACATTGCCGATCGCCGGGATGTCGCCGGCGCTGCTGGCGGTGGTGCTTTGGGTCGCGACGGTCGCGCTATCGCTGCTGATTCTCGCCGCCGGCCGCGCGCTGCTCGGCCGGCACGCGAAACTGCTGCTCGGCGCCTGAGCCCGGCTCAGCCGATGCGTTCGGCGAGCACCGTCAGCCCGCGCGCGTTCACCTCGGCGAAGCCGCCGGCGATGGCGAGCATCTCGGGCTCGGCCTTGTCGCTCTTATAGATGTGCAACGCGCCGTCGCGGATCGTCGACATCAGCGGCGCATGGCCTTCGAGCACGCCGAAATCGCCCTCGCTGCCGGGGACGACGACCATATACACCTCCTCCGAGCGGACGAGCTTTTCGGGGGTGACGAGTTCGAAGTGGAGCATGATGACCCTATAATTTGACGAGCGCGATGGTGAGGCCACTAAGGGCCACTTGCGCGCCGATGATCCAGACCAGGATTTGATTGCGGCTGCGCTCGATTGCGGCGCGAAGCGTTTGCTCGAGCGCTTTCATCTCGGCGCGCAGCGTTTCCACGGCCGCCTTTAAATCGTTGCGCCCTTGTTCGCGCACCCCATCGAGCCGACGATCCAAGCCGCTGATTTGCTGCGCCAAAGAATCGAAGTCGCCCTTGAGCGCCTCGACGTCACCCTTGGTCGCGACGCCTTCGCGCAGCGCCTGGCCGATGGCGGTCGCGATCGCCTCCGCCTGGGCCGGCGGCAGATCGGCGGCTTTCAGGTCGCGCGCGATGGACAAGGTGTCGATGTGCACGCGCGCGACCTTAGCCGATCTCGGCGCCTGAGTCGATCAAGCCTCCGCCGCCAGCTTCTCTGCCTTGGCGATGGCGTCGTCGATGCCGCCGACCATGTAGAAAGCGGCCTCGGGCAGATGGTCGTACTCGCCGTTCACCACCGCCTTGAAGCTGCGGATCGTGTCTTCGAGTTGAACGAACTTGCCCGGGATGCCGGTGAAGACCTCCGCCACGTGGAACGGCTGCGACAGGAAGCGCTGGATCTTGCGCGCGCGGGCCACGGTGAGCTTATCTTCTTCCGAAAGCTCGTCCATGCCCAGGATCGCGATGATGTCTTGCAGCGACTTGTAGCGCTGGAGCGTCGACTGCACCGCGCGCGCGGTTTCATAATGTTCCTGGCCGACGACGCGCGGCTCGAGCACGCGGCTGGTCGAATCGAGCGGGTCGACCGCGGGGTAAATCCCCAGTTCCGAAATCGCGCGGTTGAGCACGGTCGTCGCGTCCAAATGCGCGAACGACGTCGCCGGCGCGGGGTCGGTCAAGTCGTCGGCGGGCACGTAAATCGCCTGCACCGAGGTGATCGAACCCTTGTTGGTCGAGGTGATGCGCTCTTGCAGTGCGCCCATGTCGGTCGAGAGCGTTGGCTGATAGCCCACGGCGCTCGGGATACGGCCGAGCAGCGCCGACACTTCCGAACCGGCTTGCGTGAAGCGGAAGATATTGTCGACGAAGAACAGCACGTCCTGGCCTTCGACGTCGCGGAAATATTCGGCGATCGTCAGCCCCGACAGCGCGACGCGCGCGCGCGCGCCCGGCGGCTCGTTCATCTGGCCATAAACGAGCGCCACCTTCGAGCCCTCGGAGATGGCGTTGCCCGCCTCGTCCTTGGCGATCACGTTCGCGTCGAGGAATTCGTGATACAGGTCATTGCCCTCGCGGGTGCGCTCGCCGACGCCGGCGAACACGCTGGTGCCGCCATGACCCTTGGCGATGTTGTTGATCAGCTCCTGGATGAGCACGGTCTTGCCGACGCCCGCGCCGCCGAACAGGCCGATCTTGCCGCCCTTGGCATAAGGCGCGAGCAAATCGATCACCTTGATGCCCGTCACCAGAATGGCGGCTTCGGTCGATTGATCGACGAAATCGGGGGCCTTGGCGTGGATCGGGCGGCGCAGATCGGTGTTGACCGGCCCGCGCTCGTCGATCGGCTCGCCGACGACGTTCAGGATGCGCCCCAGCGTCGCGGGGCCGACCGGCACCTGGATCTGGTTGCCGGTGTCGGTCACCGTCTGGCCGCGCGTCAGGCCTTCGGTCGAGTCCATCGCGATCGTGCGCACGGTGTTCTCGCCGAGATGCTGGGCGACTTCGAGCACCAGGCGGTTGCCGTTGTTATCGGTCTCGAGCGCCGAAAGGATCGCGGGGAGCTGGTTTTCGAACGTCACGTCGACGACCGCGCCGATCACCTGCGCGATGCGACCGACATTGTTGGTGCCCGGGGTCGGGCGGCCTTCGCCCAGAAGGTCTTCAGCAGCGGTTGCCATGGTCATTTCCTTGCACTTGAAGTCGAGCCTTGCGCGGCCTTTTCGCCGGGCGCGTCGGCGGAGTCGAGATCGGGGACGGGCGCGGCGGCGACCGGGGCGCCGGCGCGGGTGAACGTCACCACGATATGGTGGCTGCCCGCGCCGCTGCCACCGGGGATCGGCGCGGTGGTGACCGCGACGCGCGCGCCGTGATCCTCGAACGCGGTCGCGCGCGGCACGACGACGCCGGCGATCAGCCGATCATCGGCGCCCAGTTGAAAGCGTTGCAGAAAGCCGCGCAGGAAGCGGCGCGGGATCTTCAGCAGCTCGCGCTCGGCGCGCTCGTCGACTTTCCCCTGGCGGGTGATGTCGAAGACGAAGACGATGCTGTCGATCTGCTTGGCGTCGCGGCCGACGGCGGCGAAATCGGACACCAATGTGAACGGCGCCTTGGGGCGCGGCGCCACCTGGGCGACGCCATCGGCGCGGTAAGTCTCGCCCGCCTTCGCATAGGCATCGACCAGGAAGCCGAGATCGTTGGCGGCGGCGATCACGGCTTGCGGATTGGCGAACATCTGCCGCCAGCGATCGGTGAAGACTTTCGCGGGCACGGGCGGGCGCTGCTCGGCGGCGGCGGCCATTTCCTCGTTGAGCGCGGCCGTGTCCCCCGCCTGGCCCGAACAGCCGGCGAGCAGCAGCGTCCCGATCAGGATCGCGCCCGATCGCATCAGAGCGCCTCGGCTCCCGAGATGATCTCGACCAGCTCGGTGGTGATCGCCGCCTGGCGCGCGCGGTTATATTGGATCGACAGCCGCTTGATCATATCGCCCGCGTTGCGCGTCGCATTGTCCATCGCGGTCATCTGCGCGCCGTAGAAGCCGGCATTGTTCTCCAGCATCGCGCGGTAGAGCTGGATCGCGATGTTGCGCGGCAGCAGCTCGGCGAGGATTGCTTCTTCGTCGGGCTCATATTCGACCGCCGCGTCGCTGGCGGGAGCGTCGCTCGCGGTGAGCGGCACGGGGATGATCTGCTGGACCGATGGCTCCTGCACCAGCGCCGAGCGGAAGGTGGAGTAGAAGAGATGCGCGACGTCGAACTCGCCCGCCTCGAAGCGCGCGATCAAATCCTGGGCGAGCGCCTGCGCCTCGGCGAAAGCGGGGGCGCGCAGCCCGCTCATGTCGCGATCGACATGGATCATGTTCGGATAGAAGCGCGCGAGCACCCGCGCCTTGCGCCCGGCGAGGTAGAAGCGCACGGTCTTGCCTTGCGCGATCAGCTCGTCGGCGGTGCGGCGCGCCAGACGCACGATATTGGTGTTGAACCCGCCCGCCAAGCCACGTTCGCTGGTGGCGACGACGAGCAAATGCACTTGGTCGCGTCCGGTGCCGCTCAGCAGCTTGGGCGAGGAGGCGCTGACCGTGACTTTGCTGGCGAGGCTCGCCATCACCGCTTCGAGCCGCTGCGCATAGGGGCGCGCGGCGATCGCCGCGTCCTGCGCGCGGCGCAGCTTGGCGGCGGCGACGGTCTTCATCGCCTTGGTGATCTTCTGCGTCGACTTCACCGAGCCGATGCGGATTTTAAGGGCCTTTAGGCTCGCCATCTGTCTTTCCTTCTCCCACACCCGGCTAAGGGTGCGGGTCGGACCGTTTTTTCTTCTCCCTCTCCCGCTTGCGGGAGAGGGGCGGGGTGAGGGCCTGTTCTCGATGCCGGGGTGCCCCGCATCCTTCCCTCACCCAACCAGTTTGGGGTAAACATTACCCCGTAATGTTTAGGCCATGCCGGGGGCATGGCCGACCCCAAACTCCCGCACGCGGGAGAGGGCTAATCGTCACGCGAACGTCTTGCCGAACGCCGTCAGCGCGTCCTTGAGCGCGGCGCGGGTTTCGTCGCTCAGGTCGCGCTTGTCGCGGATCGTCGCGAGGATGTCGGCGTGCGCCGAGCGGAAATGCTGGAGCATCGCCGCTTCGTAGCGCGTCACCTGCGCGGTCGGGATCGAGTCGAGATAGCCTTGCGTGCCCGCGAAGATCGACACCACTTGCTCTTCGAAAGGCAGCGGGTTGAACTGCGGCTGCTTGAGCAGCTCGGTCAGCCGCGCGCCGCGATTGAGCAGCTTCTGGGTCGAGGCGTCGAGGTCCGAGCCGAACTGGGCGAAGGCCGCCATTTCGCGATACTGGGCGAGCTCGAGCTTGATCGAGCCGGCGACCTTCTTCATCGCCTTGGTCTGCGCGGCCGACCCCACGCGGCTCACCGAAAGGCCGACGTTGATCGCCGGGCGGATGCCCGCGAAGAACAGGTCGGTCTCCAGGAAGATCTGGCCGTCGGTGATCGAGATCACGTTGGTCGGGATGTACGCCGACACGTCGCCCGCCTGGGTTTCGATGATCGGCAGCGCGGTGAGCGAGCC
>FRDC01001194.1_pt1 | contig 31049 bp, 35 predicted proteins | sample 1106171 | NCBI WGS metagenome assembly FRDC01 (sample SAMEA3930566, study PRJEB13176) | freshwater metagenome | biome: Drinking water system; feature: drinking water; material: water | place: Singapore | collected 2014-12-20 | reverse complement strand
GCCTCAAAAAAGGATTCGAAATTCACCAGACCCAAAATCAGAATTGCTAACCGCTCTTTTTCCCTCGCAGCCCTTACGAACAAGGACTCCAAATCTTGGACATACTCTCTAGCAAACTTCTGAGCACGCGCTTCGAAAAGGGCCCGTCGATTCGCAGCGGTGACGCGGTTTTCACCCTGCCAATTGCGATAGTCGAGATTGTTGTGCCCCACCCAACTCAGAATCAAAGAGGGAAGCTTTCTCATCTTCAAGACGGAGCCCACTTGCTCAACAAGAGAGGAAGATCCGAGAATGCTTTCCTTCATCCCCGGTTGAATATCTAGATTCGGAACAAACGCACCAACGGTGGAAAGATTGGTAGAAACCACCGGCTGCCCGAGAAGCTGAGAGACCTGTTCCGTAAGACTGAAAATACTTTGAGCAGAAGGATCGGTGTCGAGATACCAGTTCTGATCCTTGAGACCGGAACTCCGAGACTGAACAAGCACCTTCCACTTCGAATCCAGATGAAAGGAAGTACTAAGGCTATCGCCAAAGAGCGCTAAGCTCAGCCCTTCAGAACTCGATTGTGGATAGGCCAGCAATGGGATAAGGAGGCCCAAAACCAGCAGAAAATAAGGTGTCACGACAAGCTGTGACTACCACGAAAAAACTAAAATTATCAACTTTAATATATAAAATCTATTTAAAATTCGCGGAGCAACCCAATGGAGCCTTATTCAGGTGCGCGGGATCGCAGTAGGACAACCACGCCCCTGCCTTATAATGACTGGAAGCATAGAACCAATGGAGGAGTTTCTCTTTCCCTGTCAGCTGGAAATCTCCCGGCATTTCCGAGGGCTGAACCCCATCCACTTCATAGCACCATCCGTAGACCAGCATTTCTTCGTCAGAAAGAACATCGATTGCATCGTCCCCGGTCGGAGTTCCTAAAATCGAATTCATTCCAGCCTCTGAACCGACGTAAGGAATGCTATCTCGTCTAAAAATCGCTTCACTGATGGAGCCCACTGTGGACCGCCCGACGGGAAGGTCGATTTTCCCCTGATGATCCGGCTGGGTGTTGCATTTCGTCACCTGGTAATCCAAGGCCCAGGCAGGAGAAGTAGCTAAAACCAATAAGATAAAAATTTTCATGCGGACCTGTTAGCAAAACAGCTTGGAATAGACAACCGCCCCGGAATCGGCTAAAAACTCAGCCCTATCCCTTTGTGCCGAAGTGGTGGAATGGTAGACGCGCTGGACTCAAAATTTTCCGATCCGGGAGATTGGGGTTGTAAGGCGCGGATAGGAGTGGAGTTTTTTTGAAACTGGTAAATGAAATCGAAAAGTTCGCTTCCAGTTTCGCAGAAGTAGTTAGATATTTGAAATGACAGCTTATTTGGGTTCTTTGAACACGAAATTGGTAAACGATGACCAACGCCTCGGTGGTGGAATCGGTAGACGCGCTGGACTCAAAATCCAGTATCCTCACGGGTGTGCGAGTTCGAGTCTCGCCCGAGGCACCATCTTTTACCGCTTAGTGATTCTGAATCCGAAAGACGAGAGCACCGAAGCCACTCTCAAGGGCTTCGCCGGAAGCTGGCTCAACATCCGCTACAAAGACAGGCAGGGCTTGGGGAATCGGTTGAAGACCGACCAGCTGCTCGAGTCTGATGTCTTCTTCCTGAAGAGATACCTCAAGGACCTCTTCATCATGGCCAAATACGACTTCAAATTCATCAGGTCCGCGCAGGCTTGATCTTGAAGACCTTGAGCTTAACGCTGCTGTCCCTTTTCTGATTTCTTCTCTGCAGTAGACCCCACTGAAAATACTTTTTGAAAGCCTCGCGGCTTGAGTGAGCGTGGGTCAAGCAACACACGTCGATTCTCCCGTCGATGTCCAAGTCCATCGTTTGAAGAGTGATGTTTAAGCGGCGGTAGTCGTGGTTGGTGTACTCGTGGAATTTGTTTGGCGATGGATCGTGAGGCAGGGTTCTCTGGAATCGATAGACCGCATCGGGGCTGATTTCTTCGAGGTGCTCACCGTTTTCGATCAGTTCCACGATGAATTGGGCCATTTCCTCATTCGTGCAGCACGCGGTGTATTTCCCACTCTTAGGAAGGTCGTCCGCTTCACCAAGAACTTTGATGATGTCGTCTTTGACCTTTCTTTTGCGAGCTGATTCCACATAGAGAAACAAGGCGCCCAATCCAGCGTCTTTGATCTTTCGGATGTAGTCATGCTTGGCATTGATGAACTGCTCAGACTCGGCTCCGAAAAAATCTTGCTCGGTGATCGCTAGCGCCTCTGAAATTCGAACGCCGAAAGCTGCGCAAGACGCCATCAGGAAGCGGACTCGTCCAGCAGGAACTCGCTTGAGGTATTGAATCACGTCTTTCCATTCAGGCAGCGCCCCTGGGATTGGCGTCTCGATTGACTCTCGGGATTCTGGTTCATTGAGTATCAGCGGTAAGGTCTTGACCTCACTTCTGAGCTTCAAGAATCGAAAATATCTGCGAAGCGCTGTTCTCTTTCGATTTCGAGTCGAGGGTTCACGGCACTGCTCAAGCAGAAAGGTCTCCCACCTGGCAATGCTTTCGAGATCCCAACGATGTGGGGTCTCCAGTTTCAGTTTTCCAACGAAGTACGGAAACACATCCTGCACGAGAGAGGCTTCATACCCATTGATGGTCGAATGCCTCGCCGTGTGGTGCAGCCATTTCAGAAACTCTCGACGATGAGCCAAGTAAAACGGGGGCGACATACTGCCCCGACCGATGGAATTGTTGTTGGCGTTTTTCCAGTTCGCAATATCGAGTCGTGCATACTCAAGTCCGTGAGGATCTAGCCATGCTGACTTTTCTCGTGGAACTCGGAACTGTTTGTCGTCACCTTTGACTTTGTACGAGATGTAGATCTTTCCGCATCCTCGATCAACCACATCGGCCCATGTGACGAAGTGGCCTCCGAACTCGTGCTCTTCGCGAAAGTAGGTTCGAGGTTTCTCGCTGGAGTATTTATTCCGAGCTTTGCTGTATGGGCCTCGCGTCCCAGCAGTCGACGGAGCACGACCGCCCCCGTCCTGGGTAGCGGTCGTATCTCCTGATTTGGCTTTGGCTACTTCGGCCATTTAGAACTCCCTTGGGGATCGCCCTCTATCAGGTACGAAACTCCTCGGGAGCCACCGCCTAATGTTTTGCGCCGGAATTCCCTAAATTTAAGCAGCCTTTGTCCATGAATACTCTCAAGGCCGCATCGAATTCGCTGTCACTCGAAAATACGATTTTGTGAAGTTCGTTTGTCGCGGGTTCGACGACCAACATCACGTTTTGACCGTCAAGATGGCAAAAGATATTCATTGTCGTGACCTCCTTACCGTCCTTGCTGAGCTGTGCTCCCGCGATATAGAGTTGCTCAGTTTTCATGGACTTGGCCTGGAACATTTTTTCTGCGCTATCCATTCGGTACTCCTTCTTTTACGGAGGGCATGAATACCCTCCTTGGAGGAATACGAAACTCAGAGGAGTGCGGTAGGGACTTAGCTCAGGAAAGGGTGATGTATTTTTCAAATCGCTGGTAATCGGCCATGCCCTTTGGTTCAATCCAGGGGCGATTCCAGCTAAAAGTCGTATTGTCGGTGCGGATGTCGAGATCGACGAACGCTTTCGCAGCCTTGTCCATGCAGGACTTCAACGTATCGACCGCTCTGCCATCGCCTTCGTCGTGGATGATATAAAGGGCATCATGAAGTGGCGACATGACTTCGAGGCCGGCCTCAGTAGCAAGGATAACCGCCTGGCGCATGATGCTGGCTCCAGTTGCCTGGATCAGAAAATTCTTAACCGAGAGCGGCTTGGGGTTGTCACCAAAAAGGATCCAACCGTCTGCGGTCTCTAATGCTCCTTCGATTCTGTACTTCGACAAGCAGGATTCTACCCAACTCCAAAACTGCGGATATACTTCCTGGTGTAGCTGGATGAGCTCCTGCGCTTCTTCCTCAGAGACAGGGCGACCCGTGTCTTGAGTCAGTTTTTCGGCCAAATGGCCGAGCCCCATGCCGTATTGCAAGCCAAGTGTGGTGGCCTTGAATAAATCGCGCTCAACCTTGTGGGTCTCTCTGGTTGCATTCGCTGGAATGGTTCGGGCTTGTTTGGCGAAATAGAGATAAGGGTCCCCTGATTTGTAAGCCTCGATCATATTTCGATCTCCGCTCAACGACGCTGCAATCGCAAACTCTTGGCTTGAGTAGTCGATTGCGGTGATGCACCTTCCGACTGGTGGACGGATTATCACTCTGAGCCAGTTCGACATGGCCAGGACAAAGTGACTTGCTTTGGGTGCGTTTCTGCCGGTTTGTGTGCCAAAAGGCCCAAAAAAGGATCGCAAGTTAAAGTCGCTTCCGATCTGCTCCTGTAAATTCCCGTCGTGGCTGCCCTTGACGGACCGAATGGATGACAGAATTTTTCGTGTCTGGTGCAACTTTTCAATTTTTGGGTGAGACCGAAAGCCATCGATCACGCTGGCCTGAGTTGAGGGGAGGCCAGACTTGGTCATTGGCCACGAGTTGATGAGGCCGAGGTCACTCAGCATTAGGCGAAACTGATCGTTTTTGAAGACGTGCTGCCCGTTCTGACCCTGTTTGAACACAGGGTACTCTGCGTTCATGGCTTCGCATGCATCCGACGTAATCATCGCGTGATTTTGTGAGATTGACTGAAGGGCTTTCATGTCGATGGGGATGCCGACATGCTCGCTCTTCGAAAGAGCGGCGATATAGCGACCTCGGTTCTTAAAAGTCGAGTCACGATCTTGCTCGAAGTTTTTTCGGTAAAAGGACCTGATCTTTTCTAGAAGTTCGGGAAGAACTCGGACATCCTCTGCACAGTAGTTGATGACTCTTTTTTTATCCTCGTCTGACCACGATGGGGAGGGCTCATTCTTCGAGAGGATCAGACTTCGCATTTCTTCTTTGTGTTTTTCGTCAATATCGAGCTTGAGCAGCCTCAAAGCACACGCGGCCAGCGAAGCAGATGTCTCAATATGGCAGTCATGGAGAACGTGATGCGGCTTCGACTCCACGATCTTTCCGATGCTGTCCTTGACCCAGCCAAACTTGAATCTGTTGTTTTGGTTCCTGATCTGCCTCCACTCGACATAGAGATCGATCCAGTCGAATCGCATCGGATTAATCCCAAGGCTCCTGAGCGCGCGACACTCGGCCATAGCTGCGTAGGCGACAAGCGTCTGGCCCGAGAGATGACAGAATCTTTCGCAGAACTTCGCCTTCGCCACGTCATCGCGGTGGAGCCAATAACGCTCTTCGATTCCGCAGGAATCAATGATGACCGCGCAAACCACGTCAACATCACGCTCTGCGGATGATGTGAATTCAAAGTCGAGAAAGTAGTTCATACCTCGTCCTCCTCTTTGACTTTATCGACCACCAGATAGTGAACTCGACCACGTTGACCTGTGGTCTTATTGATGGGGCGGTGTTCAGAGATTTGAAATCCAAGCTCCTGAAGACCATTTTTGAATGCTTGGCTTGAGTAAGTCGTATTTCGAGTGCCTTTGCACCAGCCCAACCATTTCTGCCAAACGTCTTCGAGCTCGACCTCATCGCGTTCGAGGTGATCGTTTCCTTTCTTCGAGTATTCTTGGGTGTACCCAAAATCATCGACGAACTGCTGAATTGGAGAGACTGCTTTGTATGAATCCTGGTGGATGACCATTTCCTCGTAAAGCGGAAGGCCACGCCCATAGAACCCATTTTCTTCTGACTCATCAATGGCCTTCCAGAAGTCCAGAAACTCCTGAGAAGCCCAGTGGTTCATTTTCTCGAAGTCCATCGTGTCGTGATCCTTCGAGTTCAAATCGATCTGCCACCAGCGCCTCATGCCAGAGGGGTCATAGATGATTTGGTTGATGGGGCGATTCGTGGTTCCGCAAAGGGTTGCGTTCTGGTTGTTTACCTTCGTGACCTGCGAGTACATGATCCTTTGGACAGAGTTTTTTCTGGTCACGAACTCTTTCAGCAGGTTGATGTCGGTTTTTCCAAGTTGCGCGAGCTCATCGAAGCAAGCCACAAAATAGGACTCGAACAGATCTGCGCCAAATTGGTCTCGAATCCGGTCTCCAGTGATGTTTGCGTAAACTTCAGAAATCGGGGTGTGAAACTGCCTCAAGAACCAGGACTTCCCAAACGCTTGCCGATTCGTGAAAAGAATCAGCATGAAGTGGTAGGCTGGCTCGTGGCCCCATAGCTTGCGTTTGATCTGCCAGAGGTAGTGCTTGATCGCGTTCTTTTGGATCTCGCGGTTCTCGGTAATCCTCATCGCATCCATAAGATCGTCGAATCGATCAGGGGTACTCGGGTCAAAAGCAATTTTATTTCTGATCTGCTCCTTTTTCTCGAAAGCAAGTTGATCGATGATGACACTGAGGCTGTCTGCGATATTTTTTACTTCGAGCTTTGAATGGGTCTCGTTCATGTACTTGTAGGCGAGAACCTTCAGCTTCGGCAACAGCATGGATCTCCCATTGAGCTCGTGGACTGATCCAGACGCATTGACCTCGAAGAGCTGGTGCCTTCGATTCATGTCGACAATGAACTCGAGTTCATTTGCGTAGGTTCCCCAGCCTAGGGATTCTCGCTTCTGAGCGATGTCCGCTTTGTTTTGGAGGTGGTGTCTTTCGAGTTCTTTCTTCAACTCATCGAGGATGTGCTCATTGAAAAATGTGGGGAAGTATTTCTCGACAAGGTTCTTTGCGTGCCACTCAGGGATTGCGCGATTCGACCCCTGATTGACCTTGATCCATTGGGAGTTATAGAACCCGAGTTTCCCCACGATCTCTGGAAACTTTTTTAAAATTACAAACTCAAATGAATTCTCCATTGTGCCTCCTATTAGCAAAGGGAGCCCCCGCAATGCGGGAGCTCCCTGCCCATACGAATCAAGTGGTTATTTTGAAGTCTGTTTCTCTTCGCCCACCTGAACCGTGGTGACGTATTGGAGGTTTCCGTTATCCGTAGTCCGCTGCTCCTTCAGACCGATTTTTACGGTGGATCCGGGTTTCACTTTTTCCATTTTTAACTGGAGATCGATCACGCCTGCGATCTTCTTGACTCCCTCATTTGTTTCGATCAGAAAAAGAGGCGAATATAGGCCACCTTCCTTGCCTTTGTAGACTCCAGTAATGGGCTCCTTTAAGTCCTGAACCTTGGTGACCGGGTCTGCATGGATCTCTTTGAAAACGAGCATATTGTCTCCTGTCGTTAGCGAGGCAACATTGCCTCTCCAGTTCACTACGAAACTAGGCGGCTCGTTCGCGGGCGAGTGCAGGAGAAATGATCGTCAGAAGGTCGCGGTCACTCTCGATTTCAAAAACTTGGCTTGCTTGAATGCGATGGGTGTCGGAGAGAAAAAGCTGCTCATCCTTTAGATAGTCGAAGGTTCGAATGGTGGGCTTGTTTTCTGTGTTGAGCTCGATGACGAAGAGTTCAGTCTCCACATCGAGGTAACAATAAGGAATGTCACGGCCAGTTTTGGGACAGGGACGCATGAATGGGCCGAAAGCCGAGCCATAAAACTTGCCTTGGGATTTTTTATTGATGCGCTTCACAGAGTCCTCCTTAGGGGCGTTGCCCTTGAGAACCCATACGAAACGAAGGTCAGTCGAACAGATGTAACCTGAATTTTGCAGAAATGGAGTCGGTGCCAGAAAAGGTGAAGTGACAACCTGCCAGGAAAAATAAAATTATTTTTTCATAGCGAGGTTGTCACTTCTTCAGAGTGGTACAGGTGAGGAATCAGGCTGCGCGCTTAGGACGCTTTCGGTTTGATGGTGGACGTTCCTTGCGGGCGAGCTTCAGCAAAATAGCTTCCTTCGCTTCGAGCATGGCCTCAGGCGTGTCCATGCTCGTCAGTTGAACGGGCAGCGAAGGTGGAGCATCGCCTGGATTCTTTGGACCCTGATCGATGGCCCAGAATTTCTCTGAGTCTCTTTTGTATTTTCGTTTGAGATCGATAGCCCGGCTTTCGACGACAGACTTGATGTAGTTGATCCTCCGCTGGACGGGCCACATCATGTCGTACTTGCCCGCCTTCTCGATAGACTCGTAAGTCATAGAGACAATATCTTTGACCTGATCGTGCAGGCTGATGTTGCCGCTGAATGAGGACAGGGCTTTCCACGCCTGTTGGTAAGCGAGATTGGTGATCCACTCCACCTCCGTCATGCTCGTCAAACTATTTGATGAGCCTGGCAATAACCGGTTGAGCCCATTTCGTTCTTTGGATGTGGAGTAGAACCGCTCCCACTCGTCATCGGCCTGGTCGTAAAGTTCGTCAGCCTTTTCTTGGTCTCCGGTATCTTCTGCGGCCACTGCTTGGTCGAGTAGCTCCCAGTAGCGGTCGCTCATGTGTTCGTGGTCAAATCCGTCGGAAACGTGATTGATCTTCTTTATCGGTCTAGCCATAAAATAAACTCCTTTCATGACTGTTTCAATCCAGTATAGCCTTCTGGCTGTAAATTTCAAGTTTATTTGCAGTAAATTAACTGCAAATAAACATATATTAGTGATAATTAAGGCTATTTTTTGATAAACTGGCTATTGAATAGCAGTTAATTCATTGCTAAATTGTAATGAGTGAGGATTTTATGGAATCAGCGCGAAAGCCGCCCGTGAGATTCAGTTCCAAGAAGGCGATCAAGGACTTCATCGACAAGATCTGCGAGTCGAAGCATCTGGATGATCGTGACCATCTCGCAAGGGTTCTCGGGATTTCCTCGTCGGCCCTGTATGGATATATTTTTCGATTGGAGATCCCCTTCAAGGTTCACCAAAAGATGCTGTCCCTTTCCGAGACGATCGCTTCGGCAGGCGACGCTTCATCGGATCTTTCAAAAGTTTCTCTCGAAGGGCTCCTCGCGGAGATTGAAAAGCGCGGATGGAAGGTTGATCTCAGTCGTATCTTGAAAAGCGAGTAGTCAGCCGCCCCGCCACTATTGCTGGATCCGCCGGTCAGTCTGACAAAACGAAGCACTGATAGTTTTTGTTCAGGAGCTCCGAACGAAGCCACTTACGGAAGAAGTGGATGTCGCCGCAAAGCAAAAACTCGAAAATGTTCTCGCTCAAAATCACCCCGCTAACATCGTTCGGGGTCGCGCTGTCGTATAGGCGCTGAAAATTCACCGGGTCGGACACGATCTGGCGAAAGAGCTCCTTGGACGAATCGATTAGGGCGGTGGTTCTTAGCAGAACCACCGGTCGTTCCCTTAGCCGCATAAAATAAACGTACTGCATGATTTGATTGTACCGCTCGGTCTCATCCTGGTGAGCCCCGGATCATCCCAGGCACATCTCGTTCGGGGCCCCCTGTACCCTTGCATGGCCCCACGATCTCGATCAGTCGGGACACAGCCCCACGCCCAGGGGCCCGTGTGCTTTCGACTCAACGCCTGGGAAAATAAAGATCAGAAATGCTTACTCAGTTATCGGAAATCGGAGGTTTCTACGCAGTTCGCGACCGACAATGAATTTATGAAAAAGTCCCTGAGGTTAGCGCAAGTGCTCCAACGGGAGCTCAAGGGCAAGGTTATCTCCAAGGTCGCCAAAGAAGTCGGCCTTGGCGTCTCACTCTTGCACGATTGGCATAGCGCCGCGCGCAGCCCTTCCGCTCGCAACATGGAGCAGGCGCGAAAGCTTGCGAACTATCTCGGGCTCACGCTCGAGGAGCTGCTTTTTGACGAGAGGACGGATCGTGAAGTCATTTCATCGACGTCGTTCACCGATCGCGGCGTCCAATATCGCGTGAACATTGAACGACTGAGGAAAGGAGATCCTGAGTGAAATTCCTAAAATCGTCATCGCGTATTTTTGCGATTATTGGAGCTACGGCGATGTGGCTCTCCAACGTCAGGGCCAGTGATGTTATCTATCCGAAGGACGCGGACGCATTTTTATCCAAGGCGGGATGCCAGTTCTCTGCGTATGTCGTTTACAACGGAAAAGAAATTCAATCCGCTCTAGGGACGCTTAAGAGTGGCCAGGCAATGAGCGCGGCCATCTGTATCGACACATACCACACGCAAGGGGCGAAGCCCGTGGACCTTTGCTGGCTAAGACCAGTGGACATGAAACGTGGGCAGTACATCGCTGATTCGAGCAGTGCATTTAAGGTATTTGGCGGCCCATGCTCGAAAGAGAAAGTGGCTGAGCTGCTAAGTCGCCCTTCGATAAGTGAGCAGTTGAAGTTCAAAGCTGCCGGAGAAAAAGAATGGCGAGTCGCCACAGATCAGTTTGGAGTCAAAGACGATTTTAAAAAGATCTTTGAAGTTAAGGAACCGCCAAAGGGAAAATATCACGACTTTCAATGGTGCTTTTTCTCGGCATCCAGTGAGTGCGGGATGTGCATCGGTGACGCCGATAAAGCAGCCTCCTGGTACTCGAATAAGGTGAAAAGCGTCACAAAATCAAAATTGGTTATCAAAGCCGACAGTAGGCCGGAACCCGATCTTTTTTATGTCAGTGAGAAAGACTGCAAGAACGACAAGAACCGTTACGCAAAATAGGAGGAAAAATGAAGAAGCTCATTTTAGCTGGGTTGGGAGTACTGATTTTGGCTGGATGCTCGTCTACCCCGAGTCAAAGGAACTCGGAGACGGAGCCGGATAAGGTCGTCGCACGCATCGATAACTTGGAAGAAAGGCCGAAATATATCAACGAAGCCGAGCCTTTTCGGCTTGAGAATGGGGCTGTCGTTTCCACTGGTATGACGACGATCCCGACGAGTGATCGCGTGGAGGCGGGCTATCGGATCGCTCAGAATAGCGCCAAGGCTGCAATCGCCGGGGCGATCGAGCAACGGCTTGAATTCATTTTCCAGAATGCTGAAGAAGGGACCGCTCTCGGCGCGACCCAAGCGCGGTATATCGGTGCTGAGGCGAGCAAGCTCGTGACCAATTCGATCCGTCCAGGAAAGAATTATTGGGAGAAGGTAGCGACCACGACTGACTCAGGAGATCGGATCACCCAGTACAAGATCTTCTCGACCGTCCACATGCCGGAAGCTGATTTCAAACGTGCGATTTTCGACGCCATCCGCGCAGCCCAAGGGAAAACCGGACTTTCGAAGAGCTTTGCGGACAAAGTCAACGCCCACTGGGACCAGTTTACTGGAATCTCTTCCAAAGACGTTCGCTCGACCGCCAGCGGTAAAGAAACGGGCAAAGAGTGAGGAATGGACGTCGCCGATGAACTTGATGCGTGCCGTGCTTCTCGGCCTGTTGATTGGGGGACTGGCCGAAGCCAAGACTCCTGAGTGGGCCAAGAAGAATACCCAGTCGCTTTCGGGTAAGACGTTTATCACGACTTGCTCGGGTACGGGCCCATCGCTCGATACGGCTCGTCGGGATGCCCTGGACTCTTGTCGGTTATCAGCAAGACAGCAGCTTACGAGTAACATCGAGGTGCGCTCGCTGACCATTCAGTCGGAGAACTCGGCGGGCTTCCACGAGGAAGTGACGGAGAACGCCGAATATGACGGACTCATCTGCGTTCCATCGAAGGATGAGGTCGAAGAAACCGATGGCGGCTATCGCGTTTGGATTCAGTGCCGATTTGATCTCGCCAAGGTGAAAGTCCGGCAACCTGAGAGGGCCGCGGTGCCAGAGTCACCGCCGAGCTCATCGAAACAGCTTGGGGTGCTCCAAAGTGTTTCGGCATCTGCGCAGGATCTTCACGTAGCGGATAACTTCACTTTGATGATCTCGGTCGTTCCTAAGTGCGACTCATTACTGATCCGTGGAAAGAAGCCACGTCAGATTGCGTGCGATGCAAACCCAATGAAGGTGGTTTTGGACTCGACCGACAAGACCATCCTCGTGCGATCGGCTGGATTCCAGCCGAAAACAATCTCTATAAAAAGCAAGAAAGCCAATGCGAACATCCAAGTTTTGCTGGATAAAAATTGACTTGGCTCTTATCGCTGCGCTGGTCGCGGCAGGATGTGCCAGCCTCAAGACTCCATACTCAACTAGCGTTTCGAGCAATACGCAGGACTCCTCCTACGAAGCTGTATTTTCGTCAGAGAAACAGAGGGCGGTCTTCAAGTCCTTTTGCAGTGGTCAGCGCCAGGTGAAGGCAATGAAGTTGTCTTTCACGTTCGTGTCTCCGAAGAATCCGAAGGGCGCTGCACTCGATGCTGTGAGCGAGCGCCAGAGCCAGGTCGAAGCAAAGAGAACCTGCCTGTTTCGAGACGCGTTCTATGAGCTTGGAAACGTCCCTTGCACTCAGATGACCATTCCGAAATCATGTGGGCCAGGGCTCAGGCATGGATTTTCGTTCGTGTCCACGAGTGACCCAGGCTCTGTAGTTCTTGAAAATGCAAAGACAGTGGAGCTCGGTGGAACGGAGCCCATCTTCGTGATTTCTGAGGGCCAAAAGAAGATCATCGGATTTTTAGGGCAAACCACCCAAACGTCGGGAGGCCCACACCGCTACGGTGTCAGCGGCAAATACGCTGGGAGCTTTCACCGGGATGCAGTCCTATTCGATATTGCTGCTCTCGTGAACGGCTACACGATCCTTGAGCCAAGTCAGTACCAAGAAGAAACCTATGGCTCTGGGGAGTTGTTATCGTGCCAATCGGAGATGCTAGCGCCCATGCGATCCCACTCTGATCGCCCAATCGCCGTTAACGGTGACGGTTCAGCAAACCTCTCCGAAGCACTGGACGAGAGGGAGTCGATTTGGCGGCGCTACATCATTCGCCACTCGAAAATCAAAGAGTCCAAAGCGTCGGATCCACAACTGACAAACGTGGAAGTGTCTCTCGACCTAAACGACTTCTGCCGCTATGGTCGGAGTATCAGCGACCTGACTTCGCAGTAGGGTTAAGCGGCCTTTGCCGAAACCGACCCTGACCAATTATTGAAATAGGGTGCATCGTAGCAATACCATCCATCTGGCTCATCCTTGGTGAGACCAAGCCAAAGGCACGGTGTGCCCTTTTCTGTAGTTTTCTCGATAAAGACAGCGTTCATGTTAATGGACTGCTCGAGTTTTTCGTAGAAACGCCTTGCCGCTGCAAAAGTAGTATCGTTGGCGAGTCCGTATATGCGCCCCCGATATTCGAAGAACAGTGCGGCCGTTCTTCGAGCTTGCTCATTCTCGTTTCGAGGAAGCGCACCCTTCATATTTCCGTCGATGCGCTCGGGGGAATTTTTGTACCCAACGTAAAGGTGTTGGAGGTACTTTTTTACCTCGTTGAGATCTGCAAAATGTTTGCTCATGAACTTTCGGATCGGCAGATCGATGAAAATCTTGAGCAAGATGGCTTAAAACTGGCTTAAAACAGCTCCTTCACCTTCTCGCGGTTCTCTTTGGTCAGATGGAGGTATTGCGACGTGATCGAAATGTTAGAATGACGCAGGTTATCCCGAACGAAGGTAAGCGACAGTCCCTTGTCGAGGCAGTGGGTCCCGTAGGTGTGCCGGAGGCAATGGATCGAAAGGGACTCCGGTAACCCTGCCGTTTTGATCCACCCCTTGAATCGGGTGTGCATATAACTTCTGCTTGTGACCTTGCCGTTCAGGGAAAACACGAGATCCCAGTGGCCCTTCTTGAAAACGGTCGCTTTGATTCCCAGGAACTCCTCGATGATCGCTCTCGTTTTCGCCCCGAAGTAAACGGTTCCAGCTTTGCCGTTCTTCGAGATTTCAGCTCGAATCATCAGGAAGTCGGAGTGAAGGTCGCTCTTGAGCAGATGCGTGGCTTCCGACACTCGAAGACCAGTGAGGGCGATCAAGCTGAAAAAATAATAGTCGGTGATGTTTCGAGCATCGGCGGCCCCACAGTGGCCGGAGGACTGAATGAGAGCGAGGGATCGGTCCTTCTGCTGCTTCATCAGCTTTAGGAGGCGGTGTAGCTGCTCCTCACTCATCACCTTGTCGGCAGTAATCATAGGCCCCTCCCTTCAAGAGAACATTTCCTTTCTCCATCCTATGATGTGTTCTGAATTTTGCGGACCCGCCCCGCTTGGCCTTTTAAAATGTCTGTCGTTTTAGCTGCTTACGAAAAAACAGCACTTTTGAACTCATCTGTTCCCAATTTTGCCCTGGCTGCTGAATCGGTTCCAACTCGCTGAGGAAAACGCTCTCGGCCCGCGAGAGCTCCTCGATGCTGTGAAGCCTGACCGACTGCTCTCTGAGGATCACTAGGCAATACTGGATGAACCTTTCGACGTTGCGGGTGGCGGCCATCACCGTGAACGGGCGCTCGTCGCCGTCGATCCAGAGTTGGAATTGGAGGCTCCGGTTTGGATCACGACCGACCGTTTCCACTAGTGCCTTGCAAGGAGTTCCGGTTGTGACGGAGATTCCGGCAAGCTCGACTGCCGTTTCGGATGGGAGCCGTTTCGCCAGTACCGCTCCGTTTTGCTGGTCGAGTGAAGCGATGAATTCCGGCGGTTGCGCTCGCAGTGGCCGTGTCCGCTTATAGCTCTTGGCGAAGTGTTTCTTTTGAGCCTGCTTGCGACAAGTCTTACAGGTCGAGTTGAAGCCATTCTTGCTGTTTCTCAGCATTCCGAAGTAGCTGAAATTCAGGTTTCGCTGACAACTATTGCAGACCTTATAGTAGTGACCGCTTTTCGTGATTTGTGATTGGGTGTCCATGAAAAGATTTTATCCAAGCTTGGAAAAATCCTTTCGATTGGGCAGAGCTGGTCACGATCGGAACAGGTCAAAGAGGATCCGGTTCCCGAGCTTGATCCCGTCTGGAGAGGTATCCAAGAGCGTTTCCGAAATGGACAGGAACTTGGATGAGTTCGCATAGGCGCGATCAAGGCCGTCCTGACCGAACGATCTGATCAGATCTGAGATCGAAGCGTTGTAGTTGCCGGAATGAGTGGTTGGGTACTTGGAATTGCCATGCCCGATTTTGTTTCGAGCGATGACGTAGGACTCAACTGACTTTTTTAGGTCGATGTACTGCTGCAGAGCTGTCGCCTGCGGTAAGTGAGGAATCTTGAACTGAACGATGTTCCCTGATGCCAACTTGAACATCCGGTCTATCAGCTCCGGGACTTTAAATTCCCTGTTGTTCGCTGGGTCGTTCAGGCCCAGTCCAGGGGTTTGATCGCTCATCGCCTTCAGTACGAACTCGGTTCTGACAGCGGTGAAGAAAAAGCTCGCCAAAGTCAGGTGGAGCGCGGCATCGGGAAGGTAAGCATAGTTACGGAACTGGCCTGTCTCAAAATCTCTCACGAGGGTTGCCATCGTGGTCGCCATGCTTTGCGCGAAGGCACCATTTCCTTGGAGCTTGATGTTTTGAGGACTGCATTGAAAGCAGCCTTGATCGATCTGAACTTCGATTGCGCTGACCGTCCACTCGTGTTTCTGACTATTGCACTGCCACCGCACCTGTTCCGTGGGAGAAAACGGAAGGGTGCCCAGACATTTGATATTGTAGTCTGACTCAATTTTCCCAAGGCGTTGCTGGTCGAGATCTGGAAATTTCATCTTCCCCTCCGTGGCCAAGTTCCATTAGCCAATCTTTTTTCCCTATAAGTTCAACTTTACCACATGGCTGCGTTGAGCAGGCTGTGCGTCGCAGTCGTCGTTCCAGGTGGTCTTCTCTCCGATTCGGACGGTGGCAGCCCCTGCTCGGAGAACTGGCGGCCTAGGTTCGTGCGCCACTTCGACGACTAGAAACGGAAACGGCGCCGAGACCGCTGCCAAGCTAGCTGGCGCTGGAGCCCTGTGAGTGGAGCAACTTGGGGCTGCTGCACCTGCCGCTGTCTCCCAAAGTAGTTGGCAAGGACCATAAGTATCCGCGTCATGCGATCTTCAAAGCGAGATCTCTCGACCGGAACCGCCTGACGGTGAAGCTCAATGAATTCTGCGCGCGAAAATGGAGTGAGATACGCCCAGGTATCGGAATTTCCGGGAAGGAGGCACCACAGAGTTTGCCCTTCCAGAGTCTCATTTTCACCAAAGTCAAAGAAAACCATGGCGCGATCACCAGCCCACTCCTTGAGGAGGGCTACATCCCCTATGAAAACCTGACGGACCACAGGATCGGCGCTAATTGGCCGCATTTCTTCGAGTGCCTTGAAAAACTGAGCTTTGTCTCGGCTACGTCTCGTACCATCGACAACCCAAGCCAGCTTGGGGTTGTAAAAGACATTACGAGCTCGACGCTCGTTCGGTTTCAGGAAGGAATGCTGGAACTCAAGTACCCATCCCAGAGCTGTCTTCACATCGGCGATGTGTCGCTCGCCACTTTCGGGGACATTATGGATCACTTCCTGCCATTCAACGGGAAAATGAGACTTCCATCTTCGGTGCCATGGGGTTTCGTTCTCCCACCACGGATCACATACACGCTTACCGCGATGAGCCCAGTGCCAAATTCTAACTTCTCCGCATTTCGCGATCATGGGGCCGCCACAGCCTAGGCAATCGCCAGAAAGTTCAGGCTCCGCCTCTCGTCGATGACCGTTCAGCAGCGCAAATCTCATTGCTTCCCGATGGTGGAGGTTTGTCCAGAGAACGTGCGTGAACCACTCACGGATGGTTCTTCGCTAACCTCCTCGAAAATCAATTGTCCGATCTTCATACCCGGCCGGAGAATGACCGGAATCGGCGAATGGTTGTAGACCTCAAGAGTGATTGTTCCCTCGAAGGCAGAGTGAATGGTTGGAGCTGTAATGTGGACGGCAAGGCCAAGTCGTCCAAGGCTGCTTCGCCCTTCGAATCTGGCGGCGATGGTCTTTGGCAGCCGGACGAATTCCGCAGTCTTGCACAAAAGGAATTCATGGGTTCTGACCTCATAGGACCCATCCCGGTCCTTTATCGCGCTCGTGGTGAAGTCGTGAGCGTAGTCCTGAAACTTGAACCCATTTCTCCCTGGATCAACTGAAATTTTCGCTCCACTGCGAAACTCCTTCCAGCTCACGAATTCGTTGGCAAGGCATAGGTTTAAGGCAGTGGTATCGAACTCCAGCTCACTGGTGGGGATGGGAGTAGCTTTGTCTTTGCCGATAAAAATCGCGCCGGCCTCAATTTCTTGAATAATACGGGTGTTCGATAAGATCACTGACTAGACCTCGGTGATCCTTTTGTTCACTTTCACGTATCGATCACCCTTGACCAAGTCGCCGGGGATAAAAACATAAATGTCATCGTCAGTCTCGTGATCAATCTTTAAAACCAACTTTCCATTCTGAACGAAGTCCTTGGAGACCAAAGTCTCGACCTCGCCGTAGCCGGTTTGAATGGTTGCCTGAACCTTGTTCGAGAACATTCCGTTATTTACCTGGCACTTCACTTTTAAAGTATCCATAGGTTCTCCGTTCCGACCAAGTTAAGCCGTGATCTCGGCTGGTTTGGAGGCAGACCGTTCCCGCAATCTCTTTACAGGAAGTCCAGTCGTTGACTGTTCCGCGTGTATTGCTTCCAGTGCCTGATTTAGCGCTGAAAATGCCTTTTCAAAGTTGGCTTTCGTTTCTGCATCGAAAACATCGCTCAACCAGCTCGGATTGCACATCAGGTCGTACGCCGGCTTGTAGTGGCTGAACTTTCCTTTGTTGATCCCTTGAGCAGCGAAGTACGCCTCAAGTTTCTTAACTACTCTGGGGCTTTCGTTGCTCAGATTGGTCAGCGAAATGGCTTTCCCATTCAGCTCATTTGCATAAGACCGGCTGACCAAGTTCAAATACGCAGTCGTCGAAAAGAGGTCCTCGACGTCGGCTTCTTGGCGTCCAAGAACCGATCCAACCGTGATCAGGCTCTTCTTCAGCATCAATTTATTCTTCAGGATGGACTGAAAGCGCTGCTGATCGCTGCTTGATACGTCCATAAATACAGCGAGGTTCAGCCCCTGAGCGCCGAGAAGAGAAACAAAGCTGGCAATTTTGTCTGCACCGCCAACGGGAACAACTGTCCAACGATCGTCAAGCCCAGTCCGGTTCCCTTGTTTCAGCAGTTGGGTGGCCAAGTTGAAGAAAACAAGGTCCCCTGGTCCTTCTACGAGAAGGTTATTGGGGGCCACGAAGAGGGTCTGACTCAGGTCATATCCGAGCGCCGCCTGTAACGGAAACAACGTCTCAGAGGAGTGCTGACAAGGATCATTGGAAACCCGAGTGCCTTGGCTCTCCTCGTCTTCAACAGTCCTCACCGTTTCGAGTTGGCGCGGATCGATCATGAATGGCGAATGGGTCGTGTAAAGGATCTGATGATGGGGCGCGAGTTCTTGCTCAAAATATCTCATGAGGTCTCGCTGAGCGATCGCTCCGAGATTCAGGCCCGGCTCATCTAGCAAAAGAACAATCTTTCCATCACGCGCCTTGTGTTCAGAAAAGGCGACCAGGAAGGAAAAGAACCAAACGAACCCTTTGGAGCGCTTTCGAAACGGAACGGTGACCCTGTGTTTGATGTTGTAGACGCGGATGTGCAGAACCGTGTCGAGAAGTTGGTTTTGGTCGTTCAGCTTGGGCTGTAAGTCGAAACGAATTTCAAGGTTCTGATTGGTCGTCCAGAAACGGCGCAGCTGATCGGTGATCTCGTTTGATGCGGCTTCCAGGTCCGCCTTCAGGCGCTCGTAGTTATCCTTGTTGAGAAACTCATCGATCTCAGCCCCTGCAAAGTCGATAAGCGCTTTGGCGGTCCTAAGCGACTCGGCGTCATCGCCCGTGTAATTTTTTGCGGCGGCGAATTCCTTCAGTTTCTTCAGCGAGATTTCGCCGGGCAAAGTTGCGTATTCGTCGAAATAGAAAAAATGAGGGGTCGGAAGACGGTTGAAGATTTCCTTCTTAAGATCTTGGGGGAGTTTCTTTGCCAAAGCCTGGTGCTCGGCGTTCAATTTCAAGAACTCGCCTTGAAGCTCCTTGATGGTCTTCGATTTCTTAAGCACTTCCTTGATCTCGGAGTCGAGTTCGAGATTATCCGTAAAGTGTTTAATATAGGCCGGCTCGTTCACGTCGAGAGAGTAATACAGAGTTGAATCCCCGTACCGCTTCGAAAGGCTAAGCGTCGCCGTAGCCAAAACACCGAGCCCGAACTCGTCTTCGATCTGTTTGATCTCGTCTGCTTCCAGCGCAAACTCAGCGCGCACAGGCGTGTGAGCTGACTCGTCGTGCGTCCGCTTATATTGGTTGAACTTGCTGCGGGGGTAGTCCTCGACCACGAAGGTCGAAGGGGTGCCGCCGATCGGTCGAAGCGTATTGAGGAGCTCCAAGAGCGCGGTCTTGCCGGCTTCGTTCTGGCCGACCATTCGGGTGATCTTCTTGTGGACTAGGATCTCTCCGCTGTTCTCAACCGATTTGTAATGATCACCACGATATTTCTCTAAAAGCATGCACCGCCCCCTTCTTAGTTAAACCTGGGATTTCTATACCAAATTCGTCGAGTTTGCAAATTGGAATCCAGCCCGCGTCGAACCCGGTGACTCAAAGCATTAAGAGCTCGACAGTCTGAGCCAATTTCCGCCCCGAGAATTTCTCAGTCTGGCTCCGCTTGAAAAGCGTTTCACTAAGCGGAGGACGATCATAAGCAAGTAGATTCGAAGGGTTTTCCTCCCGGTCTGAGCGCCTTTCGTGCTATTTCGTTTGACATGAAAGAAATGTTGGAAGCGCAGTTTCGTGTGGAAGGAATGGATTGCGAGGATGAAGTCAAAGCGGTTCGCACAGCGCTTCTCTCACTTCCTGGGGTCCGTGAAGTTGAACCTAATCTCATGACCTCACAGATCCGTGTTTTGCATGAAAAGGAGGTTTCATCTCTCAAGCTTGCGGAAAGGATTGAGTCTGCGGGACTTAAAGTTCGGAAGTCCTCCGAAGCAGCGCACGAAGGCTTCATCGTTTCAAAACGCGCATTCCTGGTTTTGACTTCAGGAGTATTTTTTGCAACCGGCCTAATCTTGGATTGGGGCTCACTCGGACCCGAATGGCTCGTCCGAGCTCTTCATCTTTTCTCGATCCTGGTTGGAAGTTCGCTGATTGCGCCGAAAGCCTGGCGTGCTGCGAAGACTCTTACGCTTGACATGAATGTGCTCATGACGGTCGCCACTCTTGGGGCAATCGGGATCGGAGAATACTCGGAAGCCGCTGCGGTCGTGTTCTTGTTCGCGCTTGCCGAGTGGCTGGAGAGCTTTAGTCTTGAGCGCGCCAGGCGATCCGTTCAAGCTCTTTTGAAACTGGTTCCTGAAACTGCACTTCTTCAGGCAGAAGGAGGAGGTTTTTCAGAAGTTCCAATCTCAGACATTCAAGTAGGGAGCCTCATTCGTGTTCGCTCAGGAGCGAGAATCCCACTCGATGGCTTGGTGAAACAGGGAAGATCGAGTGTCAACCAAGCTCCGATCACAGGCGAGTCACTTCCCGTAGAAAAGGCCGAGGGTGATCGGGTACTCGCCGGCACGATTAATGGTGAGGGCTCTTTAGACGTCACTGTGACCCAAGGGTACCAAGACACCAAGATCGCTCAGATCATCAGGCTCATTGAAGACGCTCAAAAGCAAAAAGCTCCCACCCAGCGTTTTGTCGACGTGTTTGCTAGGTATTACACGCCGATTGTTTTTGTCTTGGCTATAGGGCTTCTCGCCGTCCCTCCTCTTTTCTTTCAAGGCGAGTGGTCCACCTGGATTTACAGGTCTCTTGTGCTTCTTGTGATCGCCTGTCCCTGCGCGCTAGTCATTGCAACTCCCGTCTCTATCGTTTCGGGTCTGACAGCGATGGCAAGGAAGGGCGTCCTCATCAAAGGAGGCGCGGGCCTTGAGGCGATCGGGAAACTCAGAGCGCTTGCCGTAGATAAGACCGGCACCATTACAGAGGGGGTGCCCAGGATTCTTCAAATTCATTCCGTGAATGGCGCAAACGAGAATGACATTCTCGCCATCGCCGCTTCCATCGATCGGCATTCCACTCACCCGCTTGCGAAATCCGTCGTTGCCGAGGCTGAGAAACGCGGATTGAAAGTAAAAGAGAGTGTCGATTACCGCTCAGTGGGTGGGCGAGGAGCTGAGGCTGTCATCGAGGACCATAGCTACTTCGTAGGGAATCATCGCTTTGCGCATGAGTATGCGATCTGCACTGCTGAGCTTGAGCGAAAGCTTGAATCCATCGAGGATCAAGCGCAAAGCGTGGTCGTCGTAGGCCATCGTCCCCATCATGGCTGTCCAGGCGAAGTCTTAGGGGTTCTGGGACTAGGCGACGCCATCCGTTCTGACGCGAAAGAAGCCATCCAATCCCTTCATCAAGCAGGTATTGAAAGTGTGATCATGCTCAGCGGCGATAATCAGCGCACAGTGAATGCGATATCAAAGCAGGTGGGAATCGATGAAGCCTACGGCGATCTTTTGCCTGATGAAAAAGTGCTGAAGGTGAAGGAAATCAAAGAGCGCTTCACCTCAGTTGCCATGATCGGAGATGGAGTCAATGACGCTCCCGCGATGGCGACCGCCACTCTCGGAATCGCAATGGGCGCATCTGGGACTGACACAGCGATTGAAACTTCGGATGTGACTCTGATGCAAGACCGCCTGACCGGCATTGCAGAAGCAATTCGTATGGGAAAAAGGACCCTCCAAGTGATCTGGTTCAACACCGGATTTGCGTTAGCAACAAAGCTTCTCTTTCTAGTGCTTTCAGTTGCGGGCTACACGAGTCTTTGGCTTGCAATTGCCGCAGATACAGGAGCGACGCTTCTGGTGATCGCAAACGCACTCAGGCTTTTAAGGCAGGAAAAGTACGTGCATTAGTGCAGATGAAAAAATCTGCATTGAACCGAAGTTGGGATGAAATCATGAAGCGCTTCGCTACTGCGATAGGGTCTGTAAAATGAGAAAGATACCGATTTCTGTAATAGCTCTCTCGATCGCAACAGTTGCGGCAATCGTTTCGGCGTCTCGCTTCAAGGACGATTCTGATCGCTCGCTTCCCGTCTATGGACAAGTCGCTCCATTTGTTCTGACCACCCAAGATGAAACCCCGCTGTCCCACGAGGATCTCAAAGGGAAAGTCTGGGTTGCCAATTTCATATTTACCAGTTGTCACGGCCCATGCCCATTGATGAGTCAGAAGATGCGCCAACTTCAAATCGCTTTGGGATCTCATCCTTCAATTCGGTTTATTTCGGTGAGTGTTGATCCCGATACTGATTCTCCAGAAGTACTTCGAAAGTACGCCAAACAAATGAATGCCGGAACTCCGCAATGGAGTTTTTTGACTGGAAAGATGGACGCCATCATCGGACTTGCCAAGTCGATGATGCTTGAGTCGGGGAATAAAGATCCAAATCTTCATTCAACCCGGTTCATTGTCGTCGATCCGCAGGGAAAGATCCGCGCGATTCCGGATAGCCAAGATGAACACTTCGTACTCGACTTGAAGAAGACGCTCGACGAGTTGCTGGAGGAGAGCCGTAATGCCATTTGAACAGACCAAGATTTCACTCTATTTTACATGGACTTTGGCTTTGGTGTCGACTCTTGGCAGTTTGTTTTTCAGTGAGGTCATGCTTCTGCCTCCCTGTAAGTTGTGTTGGTACCAAAGAATCTGCATGTACTCGCTGGTGGCGATTTTGGCGGTCGGAATTCTACGCAACGATCGAGCGGTCGCCTTCTATGCGCTTCCGCTTTCTTTGCTTGGGTTTGCGACCGCGCTTTACCATAACCTCCTTTACTACCATTGGATTCCAGAAAGTTTGGCTCCCTGTGCGGAGGGCATCTCTTGCACTTCTCGTCAGGTCGAGTGGTTGGGTTTCATTACTATTCCGCTGCTTGCGCTGGTCGCGTTCGCTATCACGACTTTGCTGTTATTTCCGCATTGCATTAATTTTAGAAAGAGGGATGCGTATTGAAGAAGCAGACAATTGTTTTATCGTGCATTGCTGCGGTTTTGGTTTCCGCAACTATTGTCGCAACCTATTTCTATAAGAAGTCTGATAACGAGAAGCGAGAAATACTGGCGCGCGACCAGTCCATAAAGGCGCTCTTGAATCGTCCTGGCAGTATCTCTTTAGGATCAGAGCGCGCTTCGGTCACGTTGGTCGAGTTCTTTGACCCGGAGTGCGAGACATGTCGAATGGTTTATCCTGCAATCAAAGAACTTCTGAAATCCTACGAAGGTAAAGTCAGGTTAGTGATGCGGTATATGCCGCTTCATCCGAATTCAATCGACGCATGCCTGGCTCTCGAAGCAGCTCAAGAGGAAGATCGATATTGGGATCTTTTGGATGTGATGTTTGCCCGTCAACCGGAGTGGGCAGATCATCATCAGCCAAAACCAGAATTGGTGCGTACTTATGCTAAGGAAATTGGCTTGGATCTGAAGAAGTTTGACCTTGCAGTTCGGAAGGAAGAGTACAGGTCTAAGATCTTACAAGACAAAAAGGATGGGGAAACGCTTGGCGTGAGAGCCACTCCCACGTTCTTCGTGAATGGACGTTATCTTCAAGAGCTTTCCTACGAATCTATGAATGGGTTGATTAACGAAGAAATCGCCAAAGCTGCAAAGGTTGGAGACTAGGGAGCAGATGAACTTTGATTTCGGCCTTGAGTTAATCATTTCTGCAAAAATGCTCCTTTCATTGGCCTTCGGCGCGTTAATCGGTCTCGATCGTGAGCGTCATGGACGTGAAGTGGGAATTCGCACTTACTCTGCCGTAACGGTAGGGGCCACGCTTTTCACTTCGGTAGCAGCCCACATTGTCAATGATCCAGCAGCTGTTTCACGAATCGTAGCAAATATCATAACCGGTATAGGCTTCTTGGGAGCGGGCGTGATTTATCGTGAAAATGGACTTTCTTGGGGACTGACTACGGGTGCCACGCTTTGGTGTACAGCTGCGGTGGGCGTAGCCATCGGTCTTAATATGTTTGTGATCGCTGCGGCTGCTACGACAATTCTATACGGCTTAATTTCACTGCATCATAAGAATTGGTACATAGAGTGGAAAGCCAAGTTGGTGGAAAAGCATTCCGGAGAAGAGTCGGAATGAATTATCAATAGATTCCTCTTGTCCCCACCTAGTATTTGCTTTCAGTTCGATGGTTGGATCGTGACGGCGGGGATTTAGTATACTTTTCGGCGAACCTATTCTTGTAATTGGGAGCAAATGATCGGTTTTGTAACCTTTCTCCAGTTATGCTACTAGAGTGCTTAGGATGCGTAGTTTTCTAGCGGGCTGTTCTGCACTTTTGCTTTCACTCTGCATGCTGAGCTGAGCAATGCTAGCATAGCCCAGTCCTATCTTTTGCCCATTCATGATGACCAGGTTGGTTCTTTTTCCGCTCAATCTCATAAAAATTCTTTGAGTATCTCTCCAGAAGAGGCAAGTACTTCCGCTGTCTATGTTCAGATAGACCAGACTGACGACTACTTTGAGCATCAAGCGAAGGATTGCGGACGGTGTTCGGCTCACCATCACTGTCACCAATGTCTTAGTGGGTTTGCCGTTTCTGTTAATTATTGGGGTATAGGGCATCTTTTCGGCCTGACTTCGCGCTTCATTCCGTCCACCTTTTCCCTGGTCGGCATTGAGCTTGCCGGTCCTCGTAAGCCTCCTCGCGCTTGATCCTCCCAACTAACGTAACGTCCCGTTTATCTATGTATCTTTATCTGGGACAGAGATTTCCTCGTCAAAAACTTCAATGCGCTTGAAGAAACCGAGGACCGGATCGCACCCCCTTTCTAGCTGCGGCTAAGTGGTCTTCGAGTGGGTCTATGTTCTCGGGACGGCGCAATCTTTAGCAACCGCAAATAGCTTGTGGTTGTCTCGAATGAAAGCTCGCAATGAAATCAAATCGTGAACCAACAATACGAATGATCGCCAAGAACTTTGAGATCGAGGCGGAGAGTCTTGCATCGACAATTCGAACATCCCTTTGGAGGGTAGTGGCCGCCTTTTTGGCTCTTTCTTTGTTGGGTATCGTAATTTATTTGAACGGCAAGCTAGATTTTTCCCTTCTAGCCCGTCCGTTCTTTCAGCTTTCAACCATGGCTTGGATGACTGCGATGGGCTTCGGGTTCACTCAGATCCTTCTCCAGTCCGCGCGCTTGTGGGTTCTGCTTCCGGGAGTAAACACCATCCGCTTCTGGGGAGTTTTAAGAATCTTCACGCGTGGTCAGATTCTCAATCAGATTTTTCCAGCGCGTGTCGGTGATATAGCCAAAGTGAGTTGGCTCAGGCGGGCTCAGGCAGGACCAGGCGAAGCACCCTTGCCCATGTCCGAGCTGCTTGGAAGCGTCATGGTCGCCGACAAGCTGACTGATCTTTTGGCGCTCGCGGTTTGGGCTATAGTCCTAGCGCCCGGTTGGGTGGTCCAGATCGACAGTACGAGAACCCTCTCTGCAATATTCTCGCTTGAAATCGAGGAGATTGCTCTTGGTGTGGGAGGGGTATGCATTGTGGCGGCCCTCCTTCAGCGAACTTACGGTAAGAAAGTACAAGATTTCATTCAAGGTGTCTTTCGCGGGGCGCATGGTCTTTTCACTCCCAAGCGGTTCGCACTCGCGTTGAGCTGTTCATTGGGGGCTTGGATGAGCGAGGCCTGGCTTCTCGCCAAATTAAGTGGTTCGCTGGGACATCCTCTGGGCATTGCAGAAGCTTTTGTCGCACTTGCGATTCTGAACATGGGGATCGCGGTGCCTGTAACCTTCGCGAATCTGGGAACTTTCGAAGGGGCACTTGCCTTTGGACTGAGTCAGTTCGACATCCCGCTCACGGATGGATTTGCTATCGCCGTAGCGGCTCATGCCGTTCAAATTCTTGTCGTCGCAATCTTAGGTTTGGCGCTGCCTAAACGATTCTGGATTGGACTTCGACCGTTGAAGAACCGAAATTGTGTTATTCCGCATTCGGGAGTTCAACCGCAGGACAAAGCACGAGCACTTTTTTATTATGAATCTAAGAGCGCCAACTATAGCCAATCCGTAAGAAAAGGTCCGCTATGTTGGCTCCGGCGTAGAGAGGAGCGAGCGATCCTGCAGTTCTTGGGTCTTGGCCGAAGCTCTGGGATGAGTTTACTCGACGCAGGTTGCGGAGACGGTAAGTATTCCTTGCTAGCCAAATCAGCAGGGATGACAGTCTTGGCTATCGATGCCAGCGCCGGTATGGTTCGGCAGCTCGAGGGTAAGGTGGATTGCTTTCTCGTAGGCGATCTTGAGGTCACGCCTATTCCGGGAAATCATGATCGCGTGCTTTGCGCGGGAGTTCTCGATTTTGTCTTAGAGCCTAAAACTACGTTCGAGAAGCTCTGCCAGGCAGTTAAGCCAGGCGGCCGTCTTGTAATTCTAGTTCCCCGAAAAGGGGTTTGGGGGCAATTCTATCGTTTCGAAAAACGTCTTCAGGGGTTTTGCGTTAATCTTTTCTCGTCCCACGAGCTCGAATCCTGGGCTCGACCTCATGGCCTGGAACTTCTGGGAATTCTTCACCCTCTACCGACGAATATGGTCATTGCTTTTGAGCGGCCCTAGTCTGAGTCCCACCCCCGATGTGCTGATTTGCCTGTGCCACATTTTCAATGATGAGCTTCACGTGGGTAGAAAAATAAAAACTTTTATACGTCGCCCCCGCGAAAACAGCCTGACTGGTACCGCGAGCGCGAATGTTATAGGCTTTTCCAAACTGGTAAAGGCGCTGGACTCAAAATCCAGTATCCGCAAGGGTGTGAGAGTTCGAGTCTCTCCTTCGGCACCAAAAAACTTACCAGTCCCAACTCTGTAGAACCAGCTGCCCCGTTTTTTCCAAGCGATACCGCCCGCCGAGTGGCAGCGGGGTTTGCCCTGAAACATGGCCCACCTTTAACCCATAGCCCACCGGAACTCCCAACGCCGCACCCAAGGCGCCGAAAACTTCACGCAGAGCTTTCTGCGGAGCCATGATGCGATCGCCACAGTCTTCAAAAGTCCCCAGCACAATCGCCTTCACACCTTCCAACGAACGAGAACTCAAACATTGGTAGAGCAAGCGATCAATCCGGTAAAAGGCTTCACTCACATCTTCAAAGAATAAAATTTTTCCTGAGGCTTTTGAAGCGTAGGGCGTTCCCAAGAGCGCAGTCCAAACCGAAAGATTTCCTCCCACCAACTCGCCTTCGATAGCCGACTTCGGAGCTGCTCCCAAGAACTTCACTTTGTACTGAGACTGCTTCGCGCCCCAAGTGCCATCCACAAACTGGCAGATGTTCCGAAAATCTTTTTCCTTCATCCGCGTGAACTCGCCGAGGCCCGGCATCGGTGCGTGCAATGTGACCCATCCCCACTCTGACCGAACAAATTCATGCAACGAAGTCGTGTCCGAGTACCCCACCAATAATTTGCGTGGAGGAATCCCATTCTGGCGGGTGTACTTTTCCAGCTGAGGAAGAATGCGCGCAGCCCCCCAACCTCCCCGCGCCGACCAAAGCACCGGCAGTTTCGGGTTCAATGCATATTCCCAAAAAGCAGCAGCGCGCTGAGTGTCGTTGCCCGCAAAAAATAAATGGTTCTTTTTCACCTGCGGATGAACTTGGAGCGAATACCCCGCCGCCTTCAATCGAGCTAAACCTTGTTTCAATTCTTTTTGGGGAACGCGAGAAGAAGGAGCTACGATGCCGATCTTTGTATTTCGGGTCATTCGGTTCCTAAATGGAAATAGTCATCCGGTGAAGGGCCAGAACAATTCCTAAAACCACTGACCAACAAAATGTCAGACAAAGCGCTACCCAGCCCCCGGTGCGAACAACCGCACGCCACTGTGGGGACTTCCCATCCGCAATCGCACGTGGTGGAACCAGAAGCATGAGAGTGAACACCATCATCACAGCTTGAATGATCATGGCGAAAAGCACTTGTTTCGGCGGCATATCCATCATTCTTTTTTACTCAATTCTTCGGTGAGCTCTTTCAGGCCGTCCTTCGTGTGACTGGAAACCCAAAAGGCGTATTTGGGATCATACCCTAACTTCCGAAGGGCTTCACCCGCCTCTCGTCGACGCAGCGCATTTTCTGATTGGGTCTTTAAAGTATCCACTTTTGAGAAGACAAACGTCATCGGAACATAGCGCGAAGCCAGGAACTGAATCAGGTCGATGTCTCGATCTGTCGGGCCATGACGCGCATCTAAGAGAACCACGGCGCGCTCCAACCCTTCGTCCTCTTCTAAATAGAGATCGACCGTCTTATCCCAACGGGCTTGCTCCCCTCCCGAGACGCGGGCGTAACCGAAACCTGGAAGGTCGGCGATGATCTTTCCAATCTCCGGCCAAAGGTAGAAATGAATCGCAGCGGTTTTACCCGGTTTGTTACTCACGCGGGCGAGCTTCGTTCCGAGCAGCACGTTGATCAGGCTGCTCTTCCCGACATTCGATCTCCCCACCATGATGATTCGAGGTTCTCGATTGCCCTTCATATATTCGCCTTTGAAGACGCCCTGAAAATTCGAGGGATCCGCCAAGGTGATTAGAAATTTTGCGCTCATTTTAAACTCTCTGCTTACCTTCGCACCAAACAGTTCAAGATTGAAACGGAAAACCCCGCCACCTCGGATTTAAACACGGGAGAGAATGGCCCGAGCATTGCTTTAGGAATTCCCCATGTGGCTTTTAAAAATTCAGGATCCCTCTGGTGAAACTCGAAAAATCCCCCTCCGTGGTCGTCTTGCTTCGAACTTACTCCTAGGTCGAGGCGAGACGGCCAACGTCTTGCTCCGCGATCCGACAGTCCCGCAGGAAGCGGCGATGCTCTGGCCGGGTCCCCAGGTCGGTCGCGGAGGAAGCGAACGATCCCCCTACTGGCTCAGAATTCTTTCCGATACTCCCTTTGGAAAACTGGGCGATCTCCCCGTGAAAGAAGCCCAAGTGCCAGCCTACTTGCCGATGACTTTGGGTGAGACGGTTCTCACCCTCGTTCCTGAAAATGAAATTCAAGATTTACCTCAACAGCCCAGTGGCGTGCGCCCCTGGCTGACTCAAGCCGAATCTGGAAAAAAAGTTCTTTGGATGACCAAAAAAGCTGCAAGCACGCAGCTCTCCACCTACCTCGCGGGCGAGACCGGGACTGGAAAGGAAGTCCTGGCTCGCCTGCTTCATCTTTGGAGTCCACGCGCCTCCGGTCCGTTCATTCCCCTTCATTGCGGAGCCCTACCCCTGAGCCTGGCTGAAAGCGAACTCTTCGGTCACGTCAAAGGCGCGTTTACAGGGGCGTCCCACCATCGCCCGGGGGCCTTACTCCAAGCCCACGGCGGAACCCTCTTCTTAGATGAAATCGGAGACCTCTCTTCCGACATTCAGGTCAAACTTTTGCGATTTTTGGAAAACGGAGAAATCCGTTCCGTCGGCGCGGATCACTCCTCCCGCGCCGACGTCAGAATTGTCTGCGCTACTCATCACAGCTTGAAGAGGCTGGTGGAGGAAGGAAAGTTTCGTCGGGATCTTTACTACCGCCTGGCTTCCATCACGATTGAAATTCCGACGCTTCGATCCCGTCCCGAAGATATCGAGCTGCTTTCAAATCAGTTCGCGACGGAGATGAAGCGCACACTGTCTACCGACGCTCAATTGAGACTTCAAGCGTACTCCTGGCCGGGAAATGTTCGCGAACTTCGACACGCGGTAGAGCGAGCCAGTGGACTCGCGAGTCCCTTCAGCCCACTTCTCAACCAGAGTGATTTTGATTTCCTGTTGAACACAGAGACCGTCGGAGAGTCTCCCGAGTTAGAGTTGGGAGCCCCGGTTCTGACCATCGATGAGATGGAGAGAGTCCTCCTTCTCAAAGCATTGAAAATCGCCAAAGGGAACCGTACGAAGAGCGCAAAAATTTTGGGGGTCGCCCGAAGCACACTTTTTGAAATGCTGAAGCGCCACAAAATCAAAGGACCTAAAGCAGAGGACTAGACTACTCATCAAAGATCGAGTAGTTCATGCGCCGTGAATATTTTCCTTAGGGTTCTCTTTCTTTTGGCTTCTGGCCCAGCTTTTGCGAACACCACCCCCCCTCTGTGCATGTCCGATACCCTTCTTCCACCCGAAACAAGGTGCGAAGCTCCAGAAACTACTTATGCTTATTTCAACCACAACTCTTCGGAGTGGGATCGCCCTACTCAAACAAGGACCCCTGCTATTCGGTTGAAAAGGCTCGTCGATCAGAAACAAATTCCGACTTTCATTGCTTCAAGCGAGTTTGGGGTCTCTAACTTTGTTCAGCCCGGTACGGGCGACTACACCTTGCTATCCGAAGGGGGCGAACATCAAATCGTTTTCTCTCATCTCAGTCGAATTATTTTTTCTGGTGGCAATCTCAGCGCATGCCTGTGCAATGCCTTCAGCAGTGTTCTCAAGCATCAATCCCTTTGGACCGGTTCAGTTGAAATGCTGTTTGTTTTAGAAGCAACCTACTCTTCGCGAGTGGATCCTGTTTTGAATGAATTTCGCTCTCCCAATCTCGGAGCCTCAGAAATTCCACTTTCGGTAGCTTTTGAAGAAATGGGTTTGAAAGCGACTTACGATTACGTCCGCAAGAATCTCTTAGGGGGCGACAATGGTTTTATTTGCAAATATCCCACTATTTATCGAAACTTTTTCGACGATCCCGTCTCGACTCGCGACTACTCTTTTGAAATATTAAGAAACGGTATGCGCCTTGGCAACCTCGTTGGAACAGGATCGCAGAAAGTGCGCTTGAATTTTGTCACGCTCGCGGAACTGGAAAAAATTCTAGCTCAGTAAGAACTTAGTAAAATAAATTTCTCGAATCTTTCCCTTCGGAAGAAGCGAATTCATTCTAGCGAGGATAGCGACCTTCATCTTTCGCTTCCCTTCGGCTGTCATAATCTCATCGCGCTCAACGTTGTGAAGGATGTCCATGATCTTGTCGCGAAACAAAGTGAGATTATTGTCGACGTACTCACAGGTGACTTTCAAATCACATTGAGCGACAAGCTCCAATTCAGCCAGATTGAAAACTCCCTTAATTTTCTTTCCACTGCGAGTTTCTGGTGTGACAAGCTGAACCAGAAAGCTGCCCATCACCGTCCAGCTTGCGCGCTCTCGAGAAATGTCGGCTTCTTTCTTTAAAAATTCCCCGAGATTTTC